>Ga0210044_10000911_pt1 | contig 44986 bp, 39 predicted proteins | sample CryGey13umfilter_2_FD_183959 | JGI IMG/M metagenome (GOLD analysis project Ga0210044, IMG submission 183959) | Groundwater microbial communities from aquifer in Utah, USA - Crystal Geyser 4/9/14 3 um filter (SPAdes) (version 2) | ecosystem: Environmental > Aquatic > Deep subsurface >... | reverse complement strand
TTCGTGTTTGGGTAAAAGCAATTATCGATATAAGCAGTAAACCAAACGAAAGGATAATTTTTTTCATTATATCTCGAATTTGAGGTGATTTATTTTTTTGATAAAGTCACCAAAGGCTTTAAGTAGTACTACTTAAAGCCTTTGTAAGTGATTTTCTATCAACAATATATTATTTTACCAGGAGTTTTCTGGTTTGCGTTGATGCGTTTTCGAAGTTTACGTTAACAAATAATACTCCTTTAAAATCATCTTTGATGGTGAAGTTGCCTTTAAAGGTGTTGGTTCCCAATTCAATTTTTTCAACAACTCTACCGGTAAGGTCAAACATTTCAACAGATATGATGGCCTGATCAGATTCGATGGTAAAGTTATTGTCATTGACAGGGTTCGGATAAACATCCAAATTAACAACAGGTTGATTTTCATAAATGCCAATACCTGTGCAATCACAATAATGTGCTCCCAAAGAATCAAAAGTGTTTTTAGGAATCGAATCCCATTGAACATCTACCACAAAGTATGGATCCGGGTTTTCGGTAACACCGTAAGTAACATTTGTTTTGCGAATTAAAGTATGATCCTTTGTCCAGGCCAGCCAGAATAATGGACCTACGTTATAATTAGAAATAGTATAGGATGTTGGTACTCCGCCACTGTTATAAGTAATGGTGGTATCATTGATGTTTCCCCAACCATTGTCAGCGCTGGTCATTGGGGGCCCTATTATAGCGAAAATATCAATAATTTGTCCATTTGTTTTTTCGAGTGTTACTGCATCATTTCCATTGAAATACATCATTTTGTTTATTTCATAAACAGGACATAAAAAGATATCCGCTTTTTCCTGCAAAGCTGCATCAACGGGAACTTCCTGTCCGGTTCCGGCAGGGTCGCGTTTGTCGAGAACAACAACGAATGTGCTTTTCGATTCGATAGTTCCGGTTAGTCCAACTGCATTGGGTTCAAATCCCCCATTGGAGTAACGTACCAATTGGTAGGCACTGAGGTCGATGGAGTTGGGAGTAGGATTGTAAATTTCGATGGCTTTGTTGTTGCCCGAACCCTCAACATATTCCGAAATGAAAAGGTTGGAACACTCTTGGGCAAAGCTAAAAGTTGCAAAAAAGGCTACAACTAATAAAAGTAAAAGTTTTTTCATGGTTTTTATATATTATCGATTAATGTTTTCATTTTGTGACAAAAGTAACAACAAATAGCTATTCAAAGCGATATGTTACCGATTATTAATATTTGTAAACATTCTGAATAACACTGTTTATAAGAGCTTCCAAATAAAAGCGGGTTGTAAATATAACGTTTTTTTCGGTTGTATGGCAAAAGGTTGTTCAATACTTATTGTTAAAGCATCTGAGAGAAACAGTGCTGCCTCTTATTCCCGATCCAAAGTGATGTCCGACAAAATAGCTAGTGCTTTTTTAACCGAGCCAACATGTTCAAAACGAAGTGTTAAGCTTTCTTTTACCTGCTTCATCACACAGGCTTTGGGGTTTTCCTTTAAAAATCCCAATACTTTTCCAAAGGCATCCGACTGAAAATAAGGTGCATCCTGGGCGCCTGTAAAATAACCCGACATCCGGTTGTTTTTTAGGTATAGCTTAACAAACCCAATCTTTTTGGCGAGCCAGCGCAGGCGCATCGAATCCATTAAGTCGTGTAAGGGTTGTGGCATAGGACCAAACCGGTCGACAAGCGATTGTCCAAAGTGAACTAAATCTGATTCGTTTTCCAGGCTATCCAGATCCTTGTATATGCTTAACCTTTCGGTGATGTTGGTGATGTAGGTGTCCGGAATCAGGATCTCCAGGTCGGTTTCTATCTGACACTCATGCACCCGTTTATTGGTCGTTGTTTCATCCTGGTACATCTCGCCAAACTCGGCTTCTTTAAGTTCCTGCATGGCTTCGTCGAGTATTTTCTGGTACATCTCATAACCGATGTCGGAAATAAATCCGCTTTGTTCGCCCCCCAGGATGTTTCCTGCCCCGCGGATGTCCAAATCCCGCATGGCAATGCCGAACCCGCTTCCCAGATCCGAATGTTCCTCCAGGGCCTTTAAACGCTTGCGTGCTTCCTGCGTGAGCGAAGCCACAGGCGGAGCCAGCAGATAACAGAATGCTTTTTTATTGCTCCTTCCAACACGGCCACGAAGCTGGTGCAGGTCGCTCAATCCGTAGTTTTGTGCATCGTTGATGATGATGGTGTTGGCGTTGCTGATGTCGAGACCCGATTCGATGATGGTGGTGGAAAGCAGCACATCATATTCACCATCAATAAAGTCGAGCATAATGCGCTCCAGCTTTGAGCCTTCCATTTGTCCGTGGGCAATTGCGATGCGCACACCGGGGATAAACTTATGCAGCATTTCGTATACATCCAGGATGTTGTTCACCCGGTTGTGTACGAAAAACACCTGTCCTCCACGCGAAACTTCGTAGTTGATGGCATCGGAAATTACTTCTTCGCCAAACGACCTGATTTCAGTGTGAACGGGATAGCGGTTGGGTGGTGGGGTATTGATGATGCTTAAATCGCGCGCCCCCATCAGTGAAAACTGCAGGGTCCTTGGGATGGGGGTGGCCGTCAGCGTCAGCGTATCCACATTAACACTCTTCTGGCGGAGTTTTTCCTTGGCTGCCACGCCGAATTTTTGTTCTTCATCTACAATGAACAAGCCCAGGTTTTTAAACTCAATGTCTTTGCTTAAAATCCGGTGGGTGCCTATGAGGATATCAATTTTCCCTTCATGCAGTCTGTCGAGGGTTTCCTTTTGCTCTTTGGAGCTTTTAAACCGGTTGATGTAGTCTACCGTAACGGGAAAATCTTTTAGCCTGTCGCCAAAGGTTTTAAAATGTTGTAAAGCCAGAATGGTGGTAGGAACCAGCACAGCCACCTGTTTGCTGTCGGTGACGGCCTTAAAGGCCGCACGGACAGCAATTTCCGTTTTTCCAAAGCCCACATCACCACAAACCAATCTGTCCATGGGGTAGGAGGCCTCCATGTCTTTTTTGAAATCAACGGTGGCTTTAATCTGGTCGGGCGTATCCTCATAAATAAACGAAGCCTCCAGTTCATTCTGTAAATAGGTATCCGGTGCAAATTGAAACCCGCTCTCCGACTTACGCTGGGCGTAAAGTTTGATCAGGTCGCGTGCGATGTCTTTAACTTTTTTCTTGGTTTTGTTTTTCAGGTTGCTCCAGGTGGCCGAGCCCAGTTTGTTCAGTGTTGGCGGAGTGCCGTCTTTTCCAATATATTTTGAAATGCGGTGCAACGAATGGATGCTCACATAAAGCAGGTCGTTGTTCTTGTATATCAGCCGGATGGCTTCCTGTTTTTTGCCGTTGTTGTCGATCATCTGGAGTCCGTCGAAACGGCCTACGCCATGGTCGATGTGGGTGACAAAATCACCCGGGGTGAGGTCGTAGAGTTCCTTTAGTGTGATGGATTCTTTCCTGCCAAAGCCTTCGCGGAGTTTAAACCGGTGATAACGATCGAATAGCTGGTGGTCGGTATAATACAGGATTTTCAGGTCTTCATCAATAAATCCCTGGCTGATGCTGTGGTTTACTGCGGTAAACCGAACCTTTTCTTCTTCCGGTTTGTCGGCTTGCAAATCTTCAAAAATGCTGTAAAGACGTTCGGTTTGTTTTGGGTTGTCCGAAAAAATCAAGCTCTGAAAACCTGCTTCATGTTTTTGATGCAGGTTCTCAATAAGCAAATTAAAATTCTTGTTAAACGAGGGTTGTGGCTTTTGATGAAAAGCAAATCCTAGTGAATCGTTAAACCGATCAGGGCCGTTATATTGGACGGTAGTTACAGAAGCAATTTGTTGCATAAAATCCTGTCCATCCACAAAAAGATGCACCGGATCGGGTTTGATTTCCTTGTCTTCAAGACGTTCGAACGAGGCGATGGCTTTTTGAAATTCTTCTTCGATTCGCTTGTGTGTGAGTTCAATGTCATCAAACCAAAAAAAGGTGTTGGCCGGCACATAATCCAGAAAATCAACCCTTTCCTCTTTAATCATGCGGTCCTGGACATTTGGAAGCAGGGTGATGCGTTGCAGGTTTTGAAGCGACAACTGCGTGGCCGGGTCGAAGGTACGAATGGATTCCACCTCATCGCCAAAAAACTCGATGCGATAGGGGTGGTCGTTTGAAAAGGAAAACACATCCACAATGCCTCCCCGGATGGCAAACTGCCCTGGTTCGGCAACAAAATCAACTGCTTCGAAGGCAAATTCACTGAGCAGGTCAACCAGGAAGTCCAGCGAAACTTCCTCTCCCTGTTTTAGTTTCATCAGGTTTTTGGCGAGATACCGCTTGGTAATCACCTTTTCGGCCAATGCCTCAGGATACGTTACTACGATGGTCTTGCGGTCATCGTTCATAAACCGTTTCAATACCTCGGTCCGCGAAAGCTGGTAAGATGCATCGGTGTTTTCGGGCTCGTATGGTCGTTTGTACGAAGTAGGATAGAAAAGTATTTTTTTAAGGTTGTAGTCGGTATCGCTGTCGCTGAGCAGACGCTCCAGGTCGTTGTAAAAGTAAGCAGCCTGCTCTTTGTCGGGAACCACGAAAACATGTTGTTGTTTGCCGCTGTGTTCAAAAATTCCGGCAATAACAAAAGCAATCCCGGAACCGCTTATACCTGTAAGCTGAACATGTAACTGGTTTTGCTCAAGATGCTTATGCAGTGTTTCCACCGCTGGATGGTGTGCAAATTGAGCAGATAAATTGACAAATTTCATGAAATTGTAATTGGCTGCAAAGGTAGAAAAAGAGGGATAAGCGAATTGTTTTAAGTAACCTATTAATCCTTTCTTAAGGTCCTTCGAAAAGTTTTTGTGCGTTTCAGCAATAAAGAAGACTGTAGTTTGTTTTTGTAAATTAATGGTAGATTTTGAAACTATTGATTTTTAATTCATCAATAAAAACCTATTTTTGCTTAACACGATTTAATTTCACATAAGCCTAAAGCACATGAAAATATTGGTTACCGGCGGCACGGGATTTATTGGCTCACACACCGTTGTAGAACTTCAAAACAGAGGATATCAGGTGGTTATTGTGGATAACCTCTCCAATTCGGATGCAAAGATTGTCGATTCAATTGAAAAAATCACCGGAACAAGGCCCACACTGGAGGTGTTTGATCTGGTTGACAGGGATAAAACAGCCGATTTTTTCAAACGTCACAACGACCTGAAAGGGATCATCCATTTTGCGGCGTTCAAAGCGGTGGGCGAATCGGTGCAATTTCCATTGAAGTATTATCGAAACAACCTTGACTCGCTGGTCAATATTCTGGAAGCGATGAAAGAAAACAACATTCCCAACTTTGTGTTTTCTTCTTCCTGTACAGTTTACGGTCAGCCGGAAGAGTTGCCTGTTTCGGAAAATGCACCCATTCAAAAGGCCGAATCGCCTTATGGAAACACCAAACAAATTTCAGAAGAAATCATCACAGATACGGTAAAAGTAACTGATATTCATGCGATAGCATTGCGCTACTTTAATCCCATCGGTGCCCATGAAAGTGCGCTGATTGGCGAACTGCCCATTGGCGTTCCAAATAACCTGGTGCCTTTTATTACCCAGACAGCCATTGGCTTACGTCAGCAGCTAAGTGTGTTTGGTGAAGATTATCATACCCACGATGGAACGGCGGTACGCGATTATATTCATGTGGTGGATCTGGCCAAAGCCCATGTGGTGGCCATCGACCGGATGGTAAACCATAAAATGAAAAAACCATTGGAAATTTTTAACCTGGGAACGGGCATTGGGTACTCCGTACTGGATGTAATCAACGCTTTTGAAAAAGTTTCCGGACTTAAATTAAATTATAAAATTGTAGCCCGCCGTGAAGGAGATATTGAAAAAGTGTGGGCCAACCCTGACTTTTCGAACCGGGAACTTGGCTGGAAAGCAGAACGTAACCTGGAAGAAATGGTGAATTCAGCATGGAAATGGGAGCAGACCTTTCGTGGGAAAACCATCAAACCCGAATAATAACCCGAAAAATAGTACACATGAAAAAAATATTGATCACCGGTGCTGCCGGATTTATAGGCTCGCATGTAGCCCGCCTGTTTGTTAACAAATATCCTGATTATCAAATTTATAATCTCGATAAACTAACCTATGCCGGCAACCTGGAAAACCTGAAGGACATCGACAAAAAACCCAACTATAAGTTTGTTTTGGGCGATATTGTGAATGGCGAATTCATCCTTGATTTGTTTAAGAAACATCAGTTTGATGGGGTTATCCACCTGGCTGCCGAGTCGCATGTGGACCGTTCCATCGAAAATCCCATGGAATTCGTCATGACCAACGTAATCGGCACAGTGAATCTGCTGAATGCAGCCAACGCCATCTGGAAAGGCAACTATTCCGGCAAACGGTTTTATCATGTTTCCACGGATGAAGTGTATGGCTCGTTGGGAAACGAAGGCTTTTTTTATGAAAATACTGCCTACGATCCACACAGCCCGTATTCGGCCTCCAAGGCCAGTTCCGACCACTTCGTGAGGGCTTATCAGGACACTTATGGTTTGCCGGTTATCATTTCAAATTGTTCAAACAATTACGGCCCCAACCAGTTTCCCGAAAAGCTGATTCCCTTGTTTTTGAATAATATCCGCAACAACAAGCCATTGCCTGTTTATGGTAAAGGCGAAAACGTCCGCGACTGGCTTTATGTGGAAGACCATGCCACCGCCATTGATGTGATTTATCATCAGGGAGCCGATGGTGAAACCTTTAACATCGGAGGTCATAACGAATTGAAAAACATCGACCTGATCAAGGTGATGTGCAAGGTGATGGACAAAAAACTGAGTCGTGAACCGGGAACCAGCGAAAAATTGATAGCTTACGTTACTGACCGTGCCGGTCACGATTTGCGCTATGCCATCGACAGCACCAAGTTGCAAAACCAGTTGGGATGGAAACCTTCACTTCAGTTTGAAGAAGGCATCGAAAAAACCATCGACTGGTACATGCAAAATGAAGAATGGCTTAAGAATGTAACTACAGGGGCCTATCAAAAGTATTATGACAGCATGTATAAGGACAGGTAGGCATCACCCCAAACCCCTGAAGGGGCTTTGAATTGTTGTTTCAATTATAGTAATTGTTGATAATAAGGTCTGGAAATATATTAATGTGAATCATAAAGATAAATCCAAAAGTCCCCTTTAGGGGATTCCAGCCTGCGGTTGGCAGGTAGGGGTGAATAGCTCAATTTGTGGTTTTATTAATCTATTTTTGCTAGGTTCTGATTTGCAGGAAGTCGTCACCCCAAACCCCTGAGGGGGCTTTGAATTGTTGTTTCAATAAAACTAATAGTTGAAAAGTTGTTTGTGAAACACAATAAATTTAATCAATAAGAAAAATCCAAAAGTCCCCTTTAGGGGATTTAGGGGTTCGAGGCCAATTGTTTAGTGAAGTAGCTTATAATTCAAATACTTATGAGCATAGGGAATAATGTTTCAATGTTTTACGATGCGAAACCTCATATTTTTGAGAAAGCAAAAATATTGAGAAAGCATATGACCTTATCCGAACAAGCATTGTGGGAGTGTCTGAAAGGAAAGCAGATTTTGGGATTGCGATTCAGACCACAGCATCCGATAAGCACGTACATAACTGATTTTTATTGTCATCCTATAAAACTTGTCATAGAAGTAGATGGTGGATACCATAAAACAAACGACCAAATTGAACATGATATCGGACGAGAAATAGAGTTGAATGACTTGGGGATCAAGGTGGTTCGATACACCAACGAAATGATTGAAAATGATTTAGATAGTGTGATCACTCAAATTAAGGTAGTTTGTTTAAAACGGAAAGAGGAGATTGAAACTCCCCTTTAGGGGATTCCAGCCTGAGGTAAGCAGGTAGAAAAAAAGTAGGGTAAACCCCTCCTCATGCGGTTAGTATTTTGAAAACACTTTAAAAAATAAAAAGATGAAAAAAATCAATTTCCTAATTGGATTGTTCATGGTGGTAAGCCTTACCTTTGTTTTTACCTCCTGCAAAAAAGACCAAAACACCGTCAACGAAACTTCTTCATCCAGTGATGATGCCCTTGCCGAGAGAATTTACGACAACGTAAGCAATATAGCCGATGAAGCTTATTCCGAAAAATCAGGTACTTTGAAATCGACTGATGTAAGGCGATTGTTTCTTGGCGACTGTGTTGAAATCTCGCTCGATACCGTTTCTGTCCCCCATGCCCTGATCATTGATTTCGGTACAGAAAATTGCCTGTGCAATGATGGCCGCTACCGCAGGGGTAAAATCATCGTCAGTTTCACAGGTCGGTACAGACATCCCGGCACGGTGATCACCCATGGTTTCGATGGATATTATGTTGACGACAATAAAGTTGAAGGTACCAAAGTGGTGACCAACATGGGCTTTAACGCGGACAGTAACATGTATTATCAAATTGAAGTGGTGGGAGTTATATTTAAAGCCAATGATGGTGGTACTGTGAGTTGGACCTCCTCCCTGATCAGGGAATGGGTCGAAGGTCTTAGAACATTTACCCTTTGGGATGATGTTTATTTGATTTCAGGTACATCGAGTGGTATCAGAGCCGATGGTCAAACATGGCAAAGGGTAACCCTTACACCGCTTAGAAAAGAACTTGGATGCAGGCATTTTGTATCAGGAACCCTCGAAATTACACCTGGTGAACGACCCATACGGATCCTTGACTATGGAACGGGAGAATGTGACAATATCGCGACTTTATTGGTAAACGGAGTGGTTTACACTATTTATCTTCCTTAATAAAGAACTCATAAAACCTGAAATAGGACGAGTTGCAAAGAACACGGTTTTGCAACTTGTCCACTCTGGTTTTATATATACTATTTTTGCCCTCAAACCATAAAAGGAAGTTTTGACAAGGGAAGAGTTTAAATCTATTTTCGACCAACATTTCGATATCGTGAGAAACTATATCTTTTATCGGTGTGGAAATACTGACCTGGCCTCTGATGTGGCCCAGGAAACTTTTTTAAAAGTCTGGGAGAAACAAGAAGCGTTTAAAAGCAACAATGTAAAAGGATTGCTTTTTAAAATATCAGGCGATTTGTTTATCAGCCACTACAGAAAGCAAAAAACCAGGCTTAATTACCATCTTCAGGTAAAACCCGAATATTTGCAACAAAACCCGGAGGAGATACTGCAATTTGAGGAACTGCAAAAAAGTTACGACCACGTGCTTCGTATTATGCCTGAAAAACAAAGGGTTGTTTTTTTGATGCACAGGCTTGATGAACTAAAATACCATGAAATTGCCGGGCATCTTGGATTAAGCGTTAAAGCCATTGAAAAACGAATGAAACTGGCCATTGAATTCATTAGAAAAAATTTAAATAATTGAATGATAATAATCTACATATAAACAAAATGCCAGGCGAAGGCGATATTGAAGATTTCTTTAAGAAAGTTGATGTGGCCTATCATAAATCCCCGGAGGCTGTTTGGGAGCATCTAACTAAGAAAATTGGTGAACAACCTTTGGCGGTTAGAAAAAACTATTTCTCACGCCCTTGGATTTCAATAGCTGCAGTTTTTTTGATGTTATTTGGGATATTGGCAGTACTGAAGTACTACACCATCGAAATTCAAAGCCACAAAGGGGAACATCTGGTCTACAGCCTTCCTGATGGATCCAAAGTGAGCTTAAATGCCGAATCTAAACTGACCTTTCATCCTTTTTGGTGGCGTTTTTCCAGGAAACTGAATATTGAAGGCGAAGCTTTTTTTGCAATTGAAAAGGGTCGGCCGTTTCAGGCTGTTTCACGTGCCGGCAAAACGGTGGTTTTAGGCACCAGTTTTAATATTTATTCCAGAAATGGCAAGTATCAGGTGTCGTGTTTCACAGGAAAGGTTAAAGTGGTTTCTCCCGGTAAACAGGAGGCCATGCTGCTGCCTTTCTTTTCGGCAGAAATAATGCCTGATGGGAAGATAAGCGTTAATGAGTTTACCGACAAGATAAAAACCACCGACTGGATGAACAATATGTTTAGTTTTACCTCCGTTCCTCTATTGAGCGTTATTAAGGAGGTTGAAAGGCAATATAATATTGAAATTGAAACAAATGTTTCTCCTGATTTAATTTATACCGGCCATTTTCAAGGGAAAAGAGATGTTGACGAAATCCTTAATTTGCTTTGTAAGCCCTTTGGGCTAAAATTCGAGAAAATTTCGGAACGAAGATACAGGATTAACTAAATGTCCGCATGCTAAGGAAACCAATCATTGCATTTTTTATTATCATGCTTTTAACCTGTGGTAACCTGTTGGCACAAGAAATTGTGGTGTCGGCAAATGATCAACCCTTAAACCTTGTCCTTGCCCAACTCATAAAAGAAAACAATGTAAGTATCTCTTTTAACGATAGTGGTTTATCCAATTTTCAGGTAACGGCAAATTCGAGGTTCAAATCGCTTGAAGAAGCAATATCCTTTTTGATCAGCGACCTGCCCCTCGCCTACGAGATAAGGGGAGAAGTACTCGTTATTTTTCCAAAAAAGAGCGAAAAAAGACAAAAAAAATGGACCCTCTCAGGCAGGGTTATTGAACAGGGAAGTGCCGAACCACTTCCTTATTCCAATCTAATGATCGACAACCGGGGGACTATTACAGACATGATGGGGAATTTTTCCGTGAGTTCGGAAACCGATAGCATTTTTAGCATCAAAATTTCTCACTTGGGTTATTACATCCTCGACACGATTGTAACAGGTTCTTCACCGATGAACTTTGAGTTGGTCCCTTCCAGTTTTGGGCTGTCTGAAGTGGTTATTGAAAACAGCCGGGTAGACCGATCAGGCCAGTATGGGCAAAATGCTGGTTTGATCAAGCTAAACCACCGTGTTGCAGGCTTTCTGCCTGGTTATGGTGATAACTCGGTTTTTAACCTGCTCAGGCTCCAACCCGGAATCCTGGCAGCCGGTGAGCAAACCAATGAGTTGATTATTTGGGGCAGTTACGAAGGCCACAGCAAAGTAGTTTTTGATGGTTTCACCATCTATGGTTTGAAAAATTTTAACGACAACATCAGTTCTTTTAATCCGCTGATGGCCAAAGACATTGAAGTGTATAAAGGAGGATGGGATGTGAAGATGGGAGAACGTGTGGGAGGAATAGTGAATATTACCGGCAAGTTGGGAAACATCAACAAAACCTCGTTTGAATTTGTGGCCAATAACATGACACTTAACGCTTTGATAGAGGTTCCAATCGCCAAAAAAGGTTCCCTCATCCTGGCTTTTCGTCATACCTATTATGATCTCTACGACCCCAGTGATTTATCGGTTTTAGTTAAAAGAAACAACGATGCCGATACCACTAACGATGCTAATGTGGTCATAAAACCTGATTATAAATTCAGGGATATAAATGTAAAATACGCTACACGGCTTGGAAAACATGATGATTTGTTCTATGTGAGTTTTTATGGTGGAATCGACAACTTCTCGTACCATATTGATGAAATTTTCAGGACTTACCAACTGCTTAAAAACACCAAAGAAGAAAACTCCCAAAGTGGAGGTTCGGTTTATTATGGAAAAAAGTGGAGTGCCATGGCCAGAAGTCATTTTTCTTTTAGCTACTCTTCTCTCAGGTCAAAATTCTCTAACGATTTCAAGTTGGTTTTTCCCCAAATAAGCAAAGTAAATCAAATCGAAAACAAAAATACCGACAACAGGCTTACCGAAGTTTCCGTAAAAGTGGACAACAGTTTCAACCTGGGCAGTTGGCATACCCTGGAAACGGGGGCGGAAATCATTTCAAACAGGGTGGCATTGGTGGAAGACACCTTTGGTGTGAACTACCTCAACATGCAAAATAAATCGCCACGTATTAATTTGTATGGACAGGATGTTATAATGTTAGGTAACCAGGTGATTGTAAAACCAGGGTTGAGATTAACCTATGCCAATTTGGTACGAAAGCCTTATGTAGATCCGAGGTTATCGGTTACGTATGTTGCCAGTAAAAAGTGGAGAATCAATCTGGCCTGGGGGAAATATCACCAGTTTATCACCCGAAGTTCGGTACTGGATGAACAAGGGAACTACAAATACCTGTGGACTGTATGCGACAATTTAGAAGTCCCAGTACTATCGGCGGAGCATTATGTTGCCGGCACCTCATTTAATTTATCAGGATTTACCTTTAGCATGGAAGCTTATTTTAAAAACACGAATGGATTGACACGGTTTATCAGGTCAGAGGCCCATGATATTCAGGATATTTTTTCTGGAAGAAGCCAAAGTTATGGGGTTGATGTAATGCTTAAACAAGATGTTCAGTTGCATTCGTTCTGGGTTTCGTACTCCCTGAGCAAAACCGAAGAGCTTTTTACCTATTTCCTTAACGGAAAATACCGCCGTGCCCCGCAGGATCAGTGCCATGAGCTAAAGTTGGCCGGTTCGCTGAATTTTGATCCCTTCTTTTTTTCTGCCGACTATGTTTATGGTTCCGGTTTCCCGGATTTCGTTTACAGTCAGCAAACAGGAAGTGAATCAACAACATACCATAAGACCTATAGCAGACTGGATGTTTCAGTGGTGTATAAATTTTTGAATCGCAAGTTGAAAGGGGAGGCCGGACTTTCTGTTTTAAATGTATTAAACCGTCAAAACTTTAAGCTCGAGAACTTTGAGCGCATTCCAGCCGGACAAACCAGTACCATCAATATCTATGCGGAAGCCATTCCGTTTACACCTACCTTGTTTTTAAAGATTTATCTGTAAACCACACGTTTGGTGACCTTAACGCCATTTTGTTCAGCCACAATTAAATACATTCCTTTGGGGATTTGTTTTCCCGGATTCCAGTCATAGGTGTGGATTTCCTGGTCGGATATTTGCACTATTTTTCGCCAAACTGCTTTCCCCGAAAGGGAAAAAACGGACAGGTTAATTTCGGCTTTTTTTGTGGAAACTATTTTGATTTCGAGTTGCTTATCAAATGGATTGGGGTTGACATTTAAAGAAATAGTGCTGGCGTTGTTTTCATCGATACCACTTCCAATATAGGCTTTGGCCTTTGAAAAGTACAAGGGGGTGTACCCGTTTCGGTGCGACTGCCATACAACATATACAAAGTTACTTTCAGGCTGAGTTGCTTCACCCCAAAAAAGTGCCGGGTCGGTATCAGCGATATTGTTGTGGGTAATGTTTGTAGTGTCGTTGTCTGAGTAAAATCCAAATGAACCATAAACCTCACTGTTATCACCTGTTCCGGATGAAAAAGTTAACACGTGAGGTTCATCGTATTCGTATTTTACCGGCATAACCCAGGCAATAAGAGATGGATGGCTGATGTTTGGTAGATTGTAGGTGTTTATTGTATTGATCGGTGGTCCCCACCAACCCTGTATTGCGTATGTGTAAAGTTGGTTTTCCTTTACCCAAACAATGCTTTCAATTCCCAAATCCGTCGATCCTGAATTGAGGTTAAGTTGGGTATTATTGCCTGTAGTATCAATTGGTTCAGCTTGTTGCCAAAATCGTGTTTGTGTTATCGGATCGTAATCGTAATAATGGTAGTAAAGATGAAGCGAGTCGCCATCTTTTCTTTGTACATAGGCATATTCATAATTGTATTTCACATCAGTAACCGACAGTGAATCAATCTTTATTAAATTCTCAAGTGAAATACTGTTCCCGTTGATGACCGATGTAGCTGACCATGCAACTGAATCTTGTATCCATCCGATAATCGGATGATAATCGTATTCATGTGACGTAATCAAATGGGATTTAGCACCGGGCGAGGAGGTAAGCTGATAGGTTTCCCCGATGGTAAAATCGTTTTCAACTACCGAAGCATATATTTCCGTGTTTCCTAAACTATCGGATAAAAACAACAAAAACCCCTTGAAAAGATTCGAGTATGCATTGTAAAACAGCGGACTTGTATAATTGGATGCTCCTGAAATCATAAGGCTTTCAGGTGTTAATGTGGTGATATTTCTGCTCCAGATGGCTGATTTACAAGTGTCGCAATATCGTTTTTCATAAAAAAGATATAGTTGATCATAGTTGATAAGCCAGCTGGAAGGATTGCTGTTAAAACTTGTAGAATCTGTAACCGGACTGCAATCCGACCAGCTGTATATTCCTTGTGCTATGGCATGGAAATTCACTAAAAATATCATTGCCAACACTAAAATAGAAAGTAGTTTTGATTTCATATGCAGGATGTTTTTTTGTTGCAGTAAAGATATTCTTTTTTGTTCTGAACAACAATGTTTTTGGGGTTATTTTGCTTTTCCGGAAAAATTATTTAAAATTCATTTGATAAATTGGAAAATTATGCCGTATTTTGCACTCCCTTTTTGAACACCAATTAAACTAAGGAAAGATGTCAAGAATTTGTGAAATTACCGGAAAGAAAGTGATTACTGGAAACAATGTTTCCCACTCTAATATTAAAACAAAAAGAAGGTTTCATCCCAATTTGCAAACCAAAAGGTTTTTTATCCCCGAAACCGGTGAGTGGGTAACTCTGAGAGTAAGCGCCAATGGGCTTCGTACCATCAACAAAAATGGTATCAGCATCGCTTTAAAAGATGCCGCGGCCAAAGGATTTTACAAAGCCTGATCTGAAAATATATTCAAAAAAAAACTGTACCGGATTCCGGTACAGTTTTTTTTTGGCTGTAACTTTCAATTACAAATTGCGTTTGATTAATTCGGCAATGCTGCTCGACAGGTTATCGAAAACCTCCTCACGCGAACCATCGGCATTTACCCGGTGGTATTTATTTTGTTTCTGATAAAATTCAATCACGGGCTCGGTTTTTTCGCGATATTGTTCAAGCCGGTTTACAATCAGGTCGGTACTCAAGTCGTACAACCTGGCGGTTTCGGGGCTCTGAGCTCTTGCCGACAAGCGTTTCAGGGCATTGAGTGTGCTGATTTTTAGTTCGATCATAGCCGACACGCGCATGTTTTCCCTTTGAAGTAATCCGTCCAGAATATAAGCCTGGACGATGGTACGAGGGAATCCTTTGAAGATAAAGCCGTTGGCATCGGGATGCGTGCTGATTTTTTCAGCGATCAGTTTAATGGGGATTTCGTCCGGTACAATCTCTCCTTTGTCCATGTAAGGTTTGGCCAGTTTGCCCAATTCGGTTCCGTCTGCAATTTCTTTGCGCAGCATTTTCCCTGTAGAAATATAGACCAAATTGTGTTTTTTGGCCAGCATATCGCCTTGGGTACCTTTGCCTGAACCGGGTTTGCCGAGCAGTACGATGTTGGTATATTCTTTTTCCTTGTTGGTTTCAATTATTTCAACAAGGCTGTTAAAAATCCCATCCAGGCTTCCTACTCCATTAAGCTTGAAGTATTTATTCTGTTTTTCATAATAGTCGGCAACAGGTGTTGTCTTGTCTTCATATTCCTGTAACCTGAACTTGATTACTTCTTCCGAATCGTCCACCCGGTTTGATGTTTCCGCTCTCAGCATTAACCTTTCGGTGAGTTCTTTATAAGGCACATCCAAACTCAGCATCATGTGTAAACTTGTGTTCAGTTTCAGGAGTAATCCATCCAGAATATAGGCCTGCACTACCGTTCTGGGAAAACCATCGAACAAGATACCCCGCGTATTGGTATTCATCGTGATACGTTTTTCGATGAGTTGAACAATCATTTCATCAGAAACCAAACCACCCTTGTTGATAATGTCTTTTGCTTTTTTTCCTAAATCAGAACCTTCTTCAATCTCTACCCTGAGCAAATCACCAGTAGAAATATAGGTGAGGTTGTATTTTTCGAGTAGTTTTTTCGATTGCGTTCCTTTACCCGCGCCGGGCGGGCCAAATAGTGCAATGTTCAGCATGATTTTTTGAGTTTAGGTTCAACAATTTTATAGATGTCTTTCGTGTTACGTCCCAGACCGTTGTAGTCCAAACCAAATCCCACGATAAAATCATTGGGGATTTGAATGCCGATGTAATCAATGGTAAATTCTTTTTGAAATGCAGATGGTTTAAACAACAAGGTAGCAACTTTTACCTCCGCAGAGCCCATGTCATTAAGTCGTTCAAGAATTTTCTCCATGGTAATCCCCGTGTCGATAATGTCTTCCAGGATAATAACCGATCTGCCTTTCACTTCTTCATTAAAACCAATGAGTTCACGTACCTGCGTGGTCGACTGGGTACCTGTGTATGAGGATAGCTTTACAAAGCTAATCTCGCACGGAATATTGACTTTTTTTAATAAATCGGCTGCAAACATGAACGAACCATTGAGGATAACCAAAAAAAGAGGGGTTTTCCCCTTAAAATCGGTGTTCAGTTGGTCGGCTATGCGCGTAATGGTTTCATCAATAGTGGCGTAGCTGATAAAAGGTTCAAACTGTTTGTCGTGTATCTGGATAGTGTTCATCTCTGGTAGAATCGGTACTTTAATAAATTGATTTCAATGTATTGAAATAGAAACCGACAAAGATAACACAACGGGTTCATTATCCTAGCCCTAATTTGTTATTTTTGCCAACTCTGTTATCAAGAAAAGATAGATTTATGAAAGCAGTTGTAAGTATCATTATGGGCAGCACATCTGATTTAAAGGTGATGCAGAAGGCTGCTACATTTTTTGATGAAATGGGAATCCCATTTGAAATCAATGCCCTCTCGGCGCACCGCACACCTGAACAAGTGGAGCAATTTGCAAAAAATGCCGAAGCAAATGGTATTAAAGTAATCATTGCAGGAGCAGGAATGGCCGCTCACTTGCCGGGAGTAATTGCTTCCATGACCTCGGTTCCAGTCATTGGAGTCCCCATCAATGCCACACTCGATGGTATGGACGCATTGCTGGCCATTGTGCAAATGCCTCCCGGGATTCCTGTAGCCACCGTGGGTATTGATGCAGCGTTGAATGCAGGAATACTGGCCGCTCAGATGATGGCTACAGGAGATCCGGTACTTCTAAAGAAATTGCATGCTTATAAAGAAGCATTGAAGGAAAAAATTGTGAAAGCCAACGAAGAACTGGCTCAGATCAAATTCAGGTTTAAAACCAATTAGTTTACCGGAAGTTTTCTAACCAGTAAAAGCCCGTCGCGTACCGAAAGCATGACCTGTTCCACACGCGGGTCTTCGGCCACCAGCTTGTTAAGTGACACAATACCTGCCGTTTCTTTTTCAGTAGCTGCAGCAGGTTTTATCACTTTTCCACTCCACAGTACATTGTCGATCAGGATAAAACCTCCGGGTTTTAGTTTTTCAAAAGCCATTTGATAGTAATCCGCATATTGCTCTTTGTCGGCATCGATGAAAATTAAATCGAAGTTATTTTTTAGCTGTGGGATTATTTCAATGGCATCTCCGATGATCAATTCAATTTTTGATGCCTCCGGCGACAGGGCGAAATTTTTTCTGAGCATGGATTCCATTTCCTCGTTCACCTCCAGGGTGATGAGTTTGCCATCGGGTTGCAGGCCTTTGGCCAGTGCCAATGCAGAATATCCGGTAAATGTACCGATCTCAAGGACGTATTTAGGTTTGATCATAAAGGAGATCATCTCCAGAAACTTTCCCTGTACTTTCCCTGACAACATGCGGGGATAATAGGTGGTAAGCTGTGTTTGACGGTTGATGGCGTACATCAACTCATCTTCATCAGTAGTATGTTGCTCGATGTAAGCTGCTATTTTTTTATCGATCATGCTTATTTGCTTTGGTAAGTATGTGTGCTCTGCTTGTTATCGTCCAGAACTTCATTGGCTACATCCATCACCTGAGCAGCGGTAATTTGATCCATCTCATGAAGTAATTCTTCAATCGACTGCACCTTTTCGTAAATCAGGTGCGATTTGGCGATGCCCAGCATTTCGTTTAAAAACGATTCGCCACCAATGGCCACCTGACCTTCAATTTGTTTTTTTGCCCTGTGAAGTTGTATCGTTCCCAGGGGTTTTTCGCGCATGATTTTAAACTCCTTTCGGATGATCTGGAGGCTTTTTTCAACCATGTTTTTTTCGGTGCCGAAGTACACCCCAAAAACACCGGTGTCAGAATAGGGCTGATAATAGGATTCGATGGTATAAGCGTAGCCGTATTTTTCGCGCAGCGACATGCTCAACCGGCTGTTTAGCGTGGGGCCACCAAGCAAGTTGCTCAGCAGGAGCATGGTAAAACGCTTTTTGTCGTTTTGACCGTAGGCCTGGTTTCCAATCATGCAATGCGACAAATGTGAATCTTTTTGTGTGTTTATATCCGATGGCTGATAATCCTGAAACGGGATTCGTTCGGGATGCAGGTTGTTTGGCTTGAAATGACCAAAATATTCTTCTGTCCAGCGGACGAGTTGTTTCATGGGCAGATTGCCCACCGATGCAATCACCATCTGATTGGTGCTGTAATTTTTTTTGATGAATTTAAACAGGTCTTTTCTGGTAAAGGAAGCCACCGAATCAACATCGCCAAGGATGTTTCTGCCAAGAGGATGTCCGTGAAAGATATGGTTCTCAAAGTCATCAAAAATAAGCTCCGAAGGGCTGTCGTTGTAGGAATGAATTTCGTCGATGATGACTTCTTTTTCTTTTTCGAGTTCTTTTTGGGGAAATACCGATTGAAAGGCCACATCGGCAAACAATTCGAGACTTTGTTTGTAGTAAGGATTTAAAAAAGAGGCGTATACACTTGTTTCTTCTTTGGTGGTAAAGGCATTGAGGTCGCCACCATTGTTTTCGATGCGGCTGAGCACATGGTAGGCTTTTCGCTTTTTGGTACCTTTAAAAATCATGTGTTCCATAAAGTGCGCCAACCCACTTTCGTTTGGTGCTTCATCGCGCGAGCCGGTGTTTACCATCACACCGCAATGGGCCACCGATCCGGGGATGCTGCGGTGAATCACCTTGATTCCATTCTTAAGTGTATGATATTGATAGCTCATCCAATAAAATTTTGGCGAAGATACTAAGTATAGTTGAAGTTGCGTAGGTGAGAACATGGCAAAAAACAATACCTTTGGTTGCTGATAATCAACTGATAGTTCAAAGTTATGTACGTCACATTAAAAAAAATTAAAATAAGGTACAACCTGATCTTGTTTGCCCTGAACTTTATATTTGTATTTGTAATTGGGCTGGTACCCGAGAGTGATTGGATTAATGAACTGTATAGTTTTGGCGTTTCGGGAATATTTTTTGCCTCCATATTAAGTGTAAGCGACAAGCACATTAAGTACTTGTACGTTGCCATCACCATCACAGTGCTTACCTGGATTACTACCTATTTGAAACTCGATGTTTTACAGCACATTACCTCCATGGCATCCCTCGTCTTTTTCTTTTATATCATCGTTCTTTCGGTGATTCAGATCGCGCAAAGCCGTCATGTAGGAGCATTGGAATTTTTAAAGGCCATCAATATTTATTTTCTGTTTGGGATTATGGGAGCTATTGTATTTAGTACCATTTTTTTAACAAACCCGGAGTCCATCAGCTTTAATCAAGAAATCCATCACGAAACCACCACCTTTGTTTATTTCAGTTTCGTGACCATGACAACCGTTGGTTTTGGCGATATAACACCGGTCTCACCGATTGCATGCAACATGGCAATTTTTTTGAGTTTTGCCGGACAGCTCTATCTCACCATGATTGTCGCGTTGTTGGTGGGTAAATACATTACCGGAAACCAGCTGATGACTCAATCGCCTACTCATTCTTTACCTTCCGTTCCGGAGATTAATGCTCTAAAACCAACCTCACCGGAGGAGGAACATAAAAAAAACGACCCGGAATAACCAAATCGTTTTTTTAATAGTTTGGGTTTTGATTATTCCCATCCCAGGATGGCACGGAAATCAAATTCTTCGGGGTGTGCAACATATTTTTTGGCTGCTTCATAATCGCCCGGCTCGATAAATTGCAACCCGTATTTTAACACGAGCTTCGTTTTCTCCGAATCCATGTCTACCAATCGTGGTTTTACTTTTCCGAATTCATCGGTTACGTCATCCAGATAAAGTGGCGCGATGTTGCCAACACTGTCGGCGGTGACCATGCACCCCGTACGGCCTTCCTCGAACAATTTTTTCACCCCGATACCCAGCATACTGCAATAGAGCAGGTCGTAAGCAACAGGTTGAACGCACCTGAGTTCATAACCCAGTTCCACAGGACGACTTTTTACTTTCAACCCGATTTTCTTCAGCTTGTTTTGAAGTAATATATTGAAGATGTGGGCCTTGCTCACATTCCCCAGCTCAGGATGTCCATGATCGTCGTAGGTAAAGGTAATGCCTGAATGATTGATTTCTTCATCGCTCATAAAATGAAAAACACCCTCACTCACAATCGAGACGCCATATTCAACACCTGTTATCTTTCGCTTTATGATGGCAGAAATGAGCAAGTTTGTTATGCGATCGAGCGTAACAGTTACTTTATTAAACATTTCGGGGATCACGATCATGGGAAATTGACAAGCAGCACCGATTCCAAAGGCCAGGTGGCCTGCTTCGCGGCCCATGGCCGAGACGATGAACCAGTTGCCACTGGTACGCGCATCTTCGTATATGGTTTTGGCGATGCGAACACCTTCCTGCTTGGCACTTTGGTATCCAAAGGTTGGTATACCAACGGGTAATGGCAGGTCGTTATCGATGGTTTTAGGTACGTGGATGTTTTGAATGCTCACATCGTGGTTACGCAGGAATTTTGATATCCTGTTCGCCGTAGAAGCCGTATCATCACCCCCAATGGTGACCAACAAAACGATGTTGTTTTCGATAAAAAAGCGGGTCGAGAATTCATCGTCTTTGGGTTTATGGCGACTCATCTGGAGCGCTGATCCACCTCGCTTGTGAATGTCGTCGGCAAATTGGAAATCAATTTCCTGTACTTTAGGATTTTCGCCAAATAGCCCTTTGTATCCTTCATGAATACCCAATACGCGGTATCCTGTTCTTAGAAAAACCAACGCCACTGAGCTGATTACCGAGTTAATTCCGGGAGCGGGCCCACCGCCGCATAAAATTGCAATAGATTCTTTCATCTTGAGTTAATGGATTTAGTCTGAGTCGGCAAAGATAATAAATGGCCTATTTTGTTCAGACAAAAGGTGAATATAATAGGTAAAAAAGTGCTTATATCATCATGATGCATGGAATATTACAGGTGAATCAGGTTATTTTACCAGAACCTGAAAAGTGGAACGGCTCCTCTGTTCAAGGAATATTTCCTTATCGGAGGTCACAAAATCAATAAGGAACGGGGTATAATGCCTCAAGGTGATTAATTGTAAACCTGAATTGTATTTAGTTTCAAATTCTTTCTCGAGGTCTACCCTCAGCTGTTTCAATTTTTCCTCATGATAATCAAAACAAACAGAGAAACTGACTGCCGAATGCTGCATCATGTTAATGTGAATTTTATTTTGACTAAAAGCCGCAAAAAGCCTGGTGAGATTTTCTTCGGCTATAAACGACAAGTCCCTGCTGCTCACAGAAAGCAAAACCTGGTGATCCTTTACAATGATGCTGTGCGTTTTTTCTTCTTCGGTCGAATGATTCGAAATACAGGTAGGTGTGATATCGGGATTGTAAAACGAACGCACATAAAGCGGGATATTCAACTGCTTCAGAGGTTGAATGGTCTTTGGATGAATGATGGTAGCACCATAAAAAGCCAACTCGATGGCTTCATGGTACGACAAAAAATCAAATTTGATGCATTCAGAAAACCGGTTGGGGTCGGCATTCATCAGGCCGGGTACATCTTTCCAGATGGTGACTTCGCCGGCGTGGAGGAGGTTTCCCAGAATGGCGGCAGTAAAATCAGAACCTTCACGGCCCAAAGTGGTAATATGGCCGAGAGGGTCGGAGCCAACAAATCCCTGGGTTAACACCATCTTCTTCGCTTCAAGCACAGGTTTTACCTTGCTTTCGATATTGTTTCGGGTGGATTTCCAATTGATTCCGGCGTGGGTATGATTGCTGTCGGTGGCAATAAGGGTAGCCGCATGAATTCTTTGTAACGGAAGTCCATGTGCGATGGCAGTTTGTTCCACCAAAACACTGGCCATCTCCTCACCAAACGATACCACACTGTCGTAAGCCTGAAAGGTATCCGGATACTGGTTGTTCAATGCCTCCCAAAGCCTTCGAAACAGTTCTTCCAACTCGTTAAAAAGCAATTCGTTGTGATCAGGGAAAAGTTCCGTAACAAGTTGTAAGTGTAAATGTTTGAGATTGAAGAATTCCTGATGAAGCACCGGGATATTGTTCTGATTTTTCAACCGGATGAGTTCTTCGAGGGCATTGGTAGTTTTGCCTACGGCCGAAACCACCACCACCAGGGGCTCACAACCATATTCTTCCATCAACGAAACTACTCTGTTTATTCCGGCTGCATCTTTCATCAAAGCACCGCCAAATTTAAATACCCTCATCATGACCTATGTGATTGGTTTCTAACACAAATTCCGGCAAATTCTATTTCTTTTCTTTGATCAGGCCTTTTCTAAAAGCCGCGAGCAGCATCTTCAGATCGTTAATTTGAACCTGTAGCAGTTTGCCAATATCGGTGTCTTTCACCCTTTTGCGGTGAGTTGTTGATTCAATAAACACCCGGTTCGAGATAATATCTTTTTCCTCTTTAATGGCCTTGTCTTTCGACTCGAATGCATTGTGTTCGACCAGGACAAGGCCGTATGAATTGTAAATCAGGGTATAACCCGAAACACCCGTAACAGCTTGATACGGAATCGACATGCCACCGTCAATTACGAATAACCTGCCATTGGCCTTGATTGGATTTTCCCCTTTTTTAACTTTAACCGGTACATGACCATTCACAATGTGCGAATTTTGTGGGTCGAGGTCAAATTCCTTTAAAATTTGGTTGCAATATTTTTCCTGTTCAAAGGCCAGGCTATAATATGGATTTTTGTCTTCGGTGTGTGTTTCTTTGTCAGCAACGAAGTAACGTTCAAAGGTGGTCATTTTTGTCTTTCCATAAAGCGGGGAAAGCGGTCCACACCAAAGGTACCACATGTAATCAAGGCACGAATCATCGGCATTTTTCATGGTGCTTTGATAATACCCTTTTCGTGCAATCCGGTCGAAGTTGTCGCAGAGCGCTTTACCTGAATAGGCTGTTCCTTCGACCTCAAAGGTTTCAAAATCGCCTTTTTTGGTCATGGGAATACATCCGTGATAGAGCAAGTTTGAATTGTAGGTCAGATACATGCTTCCATGGGTGTATAAAAAATTGATGTGCTGTTGCAGACGTTGACTGCTACGCATGCTGCTGCTTAGTTTTTCCATCACGATTTCTTCTTTTCTGGTCAGCTTAAATGGATCGGCAGGCGTGATGGTCGGGAAATTTTTATCGAGCAACTCATGTGTTTTATCCCCAATGGTAATAGTTCCGTTGGTGTAATCGATCCTGTCGAGGATTGTTCGGTCTTGCATATTGAAACGCGGGTTTCGCATGATAACTTGTCCCTCCAGTTTAAACTGGATAATGGAGATAGCCTTCTGCATTTGCTTTAGCAGTTCAAAATCAGGCCCTTTTGCTTCCGTCTTAATTTCGAAACGGTCACAAGGATCATTTTTATAGGTTTCCATGGCGAATTTTGCCAGCGGGAAGATGTTGATGCCATAAGCGTCTTCCAGGGTATCCAGGTTGTCGTAGCGCAACGAAATACGCACCACATTGGCAATGAGAGCCAAACTACCCGAAGCTGCACCCATCCAGATGATATCGTGGTTACCCCATTGAATATCTACCGAATGATAGGACACGAGCCGGTCCATGACCTTTTCGGGATAAGGCCCACGATCGAAGATGTCGCCAATAATGTGGAGGCGGTCGATGAGCAGGCGCTGGATAAATTCACAGATGGCAACAATAAATGCTTCGGCCCGTGAAATGCTGATAATGGAATTGATGATGGCTTCGTAGTACTCTTCCTTGCCTTCACCACCTTCGTTTAGCAACTCGTCGATGATGTAGGCAAAATCTTTTGGCATGGCCTTGCGCACCTTCGATCGGGTGTATTTGGAAGCGGAAGCACGGGCAACTGCCGCCAGTCGTTGAAGTGTAATACTATACCATTCGCTGATGTCCTCTTCTGTTTTCATCACCAGTGCCAGCTTTTCTTTGGGATAATAAATGAGGGTGGCCAGGGCGTCTTTTTCTTTTTTCCTCAATGTTTTAGCGAACACCTCTTCAATTTTCCGCTTTACCACCCCTGAAGCATTTGCCAGCACATGACTGAATGTTTCATACTCACCATGTATATCCGAAAGGAAATGTTCGGTTCCTTTTGGGAGGTTCATAATGGCCTCAAGGTTAATAACCTCTGTACTGGCATCTTGTAAATTTGGGAATGTTTCGGCCAACAGTTTCAGGTATTTCAACTCGGCCTGTAGTTCGGTGGTAGCGTACTGTTTTTCAACGGTTTTTTTCATCGGTCTGAAGGGTTGTATGATGTGGGCACAAAGCTACAAAACCAATTTGAACCTGCAACCGGCTGAAATTGAAATCAAGCTATTAATTTAAAATGATTCCTGATAGGGTTTTGTGTTTAGTGTTTAGTGTTTAAGATTTAGGGTTTAAGGTTTAGTGAAACAAATAAACATTAAACATTAAACAAATAAACAAATAAACAATTATCTATCTTTATATTTATTTCCCCTGTGTGGACTGTTTTTACGATAAGCAATGAGTCCCAGGGTTTTGTTTCGGATACTTTTCGTGCGGGATAGGAGATTGTCTAACTCTTCTGTTGATATAAAACCTGCGTCAAACGCACGATAGGATTGTGATCTGCATTCTCCATTTGATGCTTTTGCAACATATAGAAATTGGATGAATTCTTTGTGCCCATCTCTTTCGAATCCTTCAGCCACATTATCCATTATTGAACCTGAAGAGGCGTTTATCTGAGCAATAAACCTTAAATCTTTATTAAAAGGTTCTCTCCTGGTAAAGGCTCTGACCAATTTTGCTAATTCTCTGGCCTCTTTCCAAATTTCAAGATCTTCAAAAGAGGAAAATGTCATGGTTTTGTGTTTATGGTTTAGGGATACAAATAAACACAAAAACACTTAACAAATAAACATTTAAACACTTAAACCTTCCTCACACCGCCATTTTTTAAAATATATTTCTCCCCACTTTCGGGGCAAACAGCAATTCCTTCTTCATTAAATGTTAGCCGATGCCCGAATTCGCTCATCCATCCCATTTGTCTGGCAGGGTTTCCAATTACCAGTGCATAGGGAGGAACCTCTTTTGTTACCACGGCCCCGGCTCCGATAAAGGCGAATTCGCCAATATCATGACCACAAATGATGGTGGCATTGGCTCCAATGCTGGCTCCTTTTTTAACGGTGGTTTTGGTATATTGACCACGGCGGTTTATGCCGCTGCGCGGATTTATCACATTGGTAAAAACCATGGAAGGCCCCAAAAAAACATCATCCTCGCAGATGACGCCGGTGTAAATGCTTACGTTGTTCTGAACCTTCACATTGTTGCCCAATATTACTTCGGGCGAAACCACCACGTTTTGGCCAAGGTTACAGTTTTCTCCCAACTTGCAATTTGACATGATGTGTGAGAAATGCCAGATTTTTGTTCCTTTTCCTATTTGGCAGTTGTCGTCGATAACCGCTGTTTCGTGTGCAAAGTATTCTTTTTCCATGGTTTGAATTGTTAAAAAACAAGGCCGATAAAAAAAACCGACTTTCTGCAAAAGTGCAAAAAATCCGGCTTTCATACCGGATTTATTTAAATTCTATTGACTCCCTGAAACGAAGCACTTCAGGAAGCCATTGAGATGTGGTGGTGTTGGATCTATTGGCAGGCTGGAGCTCATTGATGGTTGGTTGGGTGTTTGCTGAATATTCGATAGGCAATTGTGTTTTTTTATCAATAATTTGAAATCAAAGATTCATATGGAATATTCATTTTGTCATGAAGGTTTCTAATCATTTTTAATGTCAATTTTCTTTTTCGACTAAATATTTCTGATACACGACTTTTATAACCGATGATTTCCGCCAATTCTTGATTGGTCATGTCCATTTGTTCCATTCTGAATTTGATAGCTTCAATTGGGTCAGGTGCTTCAATCGGATAATATTCATCCTCAAATTTTTCAACAAGAATGGATAATAGTTCCGCTTCATTCCCTTCATGAGAATCAATTGGGGCATGAAATATTTCTTCAAGTCTTTTTAACGACTTAGTATAATCTTCTTCTGTTTTTATCACTTTTACGTCCATGAGTTCTAGATTTTATTTGCGTCAATACCTGCCTGCCGACAAAGCAGGTTGTCATATTCTGAATGAGTTCCAATAAAACGAATAAAAACCCATTGTCTTTCGTAATTTATGTCTACAACAAGTCGGTATTTGTTTCGGCAAATATTAAAAACCACATTGGTAACTAATGTATTCTTTTTCTATTTTAGCATTGTTTCGTACATGATTGTTAATAGGAAGCATATGCTTTGTGGCATAGTTCCGAAGACACATCTTTCTGCCCAAGCTGATTTTTATTTCATGCCTGCGGCAGACAAGTGGAACTAAACTGTTCATACCTGCCTGTCGGTAGGCAGTTTCTCCGCATAACCTGTCATAAAGTATATGCTTTATGCTGCGTAATTTATTTATCATAGTGATATTTACAACTATAAATCAATATTTCATTGTCAAATACTTGATAGACAAGTCTATGTTCTCTATCAATTTTACGTGACCAAAAACCTGACAGGTCAAATTTTAAAGGTTCAGGATTTCCGATTCCATGGAACGGGTTTCTCTGAATTTCTTTGATTAGTTGGTTAATTCGTTTCAACATCTTCTTGTCTTCTTTTTGCCAGGAAAGATAATCTTCCCATGAATTCGTAGAAAAAGTAATTCTCATTAGTCCTCAATTAATTCAGGGTTAATTATTGTATTTCCTTCTCTAATTTGTTGAATTGATGCATAAAGTCTGTCTGCATTTGCTTTAGAACTTAAAAGATGAACAGTCTCCATTATTGAATTGTATTCGTCTAAGGAAATCACAACAGTTCCTTTTCCTGATTTTCTTTTAATCACTAATGTCTCATGATTATTTTCAACATTGTCCAGGAATCGTTTTAGTCCGGTTCTAAATTCTGTAAAATTGGCTGCGATCATTGTCTAAATATTTAATGTTATTATTTAAGTACAAAAATAGGTACATTAAGTGATTTTTACAAACGTTTCCAGAATTTTTAAATATACCTCAGTTTCGGTCAATTTTATGCAACTAATGGGCAGCCGATACCTAGTAGCAAACTTTCAAATACAAATCTTTCTGCCTACACTGATTGAGATTTGGAACTAAAATGTTCACCAAATTTCTGTCTAATTCCGGCATGAGTAGAGGCTTCAATTTTATGTTGGACTAATAGTGCACCAACAGCATAAAAACAAGCGTAATAAAGTCTGTTAATAGCTGTGTTCCAGAATTTGTTGTCTATGTGAGTTTTCACTTCTTCAACGGTCTCAAGCGCACGGCCAAAACGGTATTTTATATAATCTTCAGGCTTGTATTCTGTCATAATAATTTTCCTTCACGCATCACATTTTTATAAAAAGGGGTGAATCTGTATTTCGAATTCCATTCCTTTTCACTGTAAATCATAGGACTAAATACTTCACCGATGTCGAATTCAAGGTCATAAAGTGGGGAAGCGATTCCTTGTTCAACTTCATAAGATATTCTTTCTCTATTAAGCAAAATCAATAAGTCCCAGTCCGAGTCACTTCTCGCAGTTCCCTTGGATCTTGAACCAAACAAATATATTTTAGCAGAAGGCTCTTGCTCTCTGACAATTCTCTTTATTTGTGATAGTATTTTGTTTTCAACAATATTCATGTTTCAAATGTAATCAAAAAGAATTTATTCTGTAAGCGAAGCGATTTTTTCCTGCAATTGTGGGCAGCATCCGCATAGCGTCAATTGTCGCTAGCCTATTGTATATTAATTTGTTTTACTTCGTAATTGCCTGATTTAACGACTATATAGTTCCTCCGACCCGCAGGGTTTTTTTCAACCCGGCGGGTCAAAAAAAACCCGGATTCCTGCACATGAGCAAAAAACCGGCTTTTATGATGATTTTCTGAGATTAGTTCCCTATAAACTCAAGAACGGCTTCCGTAATTTCTTTTAAAGTTTTTTCGGTGAGCTCGGTATGAATAGGAAGCGACATCACCGTTTTACTCAATTGTTCTGTAATCGGGAAGTCGCCTTCTTTATACCGTGGATCGAGATAGGCCTTTTGCATGTGCAACGGTACCGGATAGTAAACTGCACAGGCAATACCTCTGTCGTTCAGGTGTTTCATAAGCCCGTCACGGTCGACTCCGTTCAGTACAAGTGTGTACTGATGGAAAACATGGTTGGTAAAAGAAGCCGTTTTTGGATAGGCAATTTTATCTGTTTTCGAAAAAGCCTCATTGTAATAGTTGGCGGCTTTTAAACGCGCTGCACCATATTCATCCAGATGTTTTAGTTTGATGTCGAGGATGGCTGCCTGAATGCTGTCAAGACGTGAGTTCACACCCACCAGGTCGTGGTAGTAACGAACGGTCATGCCGTGATTGACCACAACCCGTATCTTGGCTGCCAGCTCATCGCTGTTGGTAAAAATAGCTCCACCATCGCCATAAGCGCCCAGGTTTTTCGAGGGGAAAAACGAGGTGCAACCAATATCACCTATGCTGCCTGCCTTTTTAACAGTACCGTCCGGAAAAGTAAACTCAGCACCAATGGCCTGGGCATTGTCTTCAATCACGTACAGGTTATGTGCTTTGGCAATCTCCATAATGGCATTCATGTCGGCACATTGTCCAAACAGGTGCACGGGGATGATGGCTTTTGTTTTTGGAGTAATGGCTCTTTCAACGGCCTCGGGATCGATGTTGTAAGTAATTGGATCAACATCTACCAGAACAGGAGTGAGTTGAAGCAATGCGATCACTTCTGCGGTGGCGATAAAGGTAAAGGAAGTTGTGATGACTTCATCTCCCGGCTTTAAATCGAGCGCCATCAGGGCTACCTGCAAGGCATCAGTGCCGTTGGCACAGGGAATTACATGCTTAACGTCCAGGTATGTTTCCAGGTTTTTTTGGAATTTTTGTACAGCCGGTCCGTTGATAAAAGATGCATTCGACAACACTTCGAGGATGGCTTGATCCACCTCTGGTTTTATTTTTTTGTATTGGCCAACCAGGTCGACCATGTTGTGTTTAATCATGTGTGTTTTCTTAATGTTAATAAATTCACAAACAGGGTGCAAATATAGATAAAGTAAGCTAATTGGCCAGATGAAACATAATTTTTAGCCGAAAATTCAGTTATTGAAGGATAACTGCAAGGAACGCTGATATTCAGGTTATATTTGCAACAAATTTATGGAGTTATGTATAGAAGGTTAGGTGTTCTGATATTTCTGGCATTTATTTTTAAGGTTTCTTATTCGCAGATTAATGCGTCCGATTCGGTGATTTCGGCCTTTATGCCATCCATCAGCTATTCATATCAAATTCCTGGTGGTGATTTGGCCAAACAGTATGGAAATAATTCCACCATTGGTGGAGGTTTTAAGTATAAAACCAGCCACAACTGGCTTTGGTCGCTGGATGCCAACTTTATTTTCGGGAACAAAATCAAAAATTCGGATTCGATTTTGAGAATGGTTTATACAAATGATGAATATATCATCGATGGTAATGGAACCTATGCTTTGTATTCTTTATACGAAAGGGGTTACAATATTACTTTTTCGACAGGTAAAATTCTGCCTGTCTTGATGGTAAACCCAAACTCAGGATTGATGATTACGGCTGGGGTAGGCCTGCTGCTGCACCGCATGAAAATCGACAACCAGCACAAAACAGCCCCTCAGATGGTGGATGACTATGCCAGGGGATATGATCGGCTGACAGGTGGTGTTTCTGTAACTGAATTTATAGGGTATTTTTACATGGGCAATTCTAAACTGCTGAATTTCTATGCAGGTTTTGAATTTGTCCAGGGGTTTACAAAGAGCCAACGCGATTGGATTTTTGATGAAATGAGAAAGGACAACAGCAACCACCTGGATTTATTTTATGGAATTAAAGTAGGCTGGATACTGCCCATTTATAACCGTGCCCCTGAAAAATACTACTACAACTAAGCATGTACGGGTTTTACCAACTTTTTATTTATTTCTATTCATTTGGTGCACACCTGGCTACCCTGTTTAGTCCAAAAGCCAGGCGATGGGTGAGTGGCCGCAAACAGCTTGTTGCCAGGATAAAGCGAGAAGTGGTTACCAGCCAGCCGATTGTGTGGTTTCACTGCGCCAGTCTGGGCGAATTTGAACAGGGGAGGCCTGTAATTGAAGCACTTAAGAACGAGTTTCCGGCAATAAAAATACTGCTTACTTTTTTTTCGCCCTCAGGTTATGAAGTAAGAAAAAATTACGACCAGGCTGATTGGGTGTATTATTTGCCAATCGACACCAAAAAAAATGCCCGTGAGTTGGTGGAACATTTACATCCGGCTTTGGTGGTTTTCGTTAAATATGAGTTTTGGTTTAACTACATCGATGCCATTTACCTGAAAAAAGTTCCCATGGTCTTTTTATCTGTTATCTTCAGACCCTCTCAATACTTTTTTCAGTGGTGGGGAGGGTGGTTCCGCAATCGCCTTCATAAAATCACTTTCTTCTTTGTGCAGGATGAACTTTCGGCAGAATTACTTAATAAGGCAGGAATTCATCAGGTGGATGTGGCCGGAGATACCCGATTCGACCGGGTGATGGCATTGTCAAAAAAAGTACGGAAATTTCCACATATTGAGCTTTTTAAACAAAACTCAACCATGATAGCCGGAGGAAGCACCTGGCCAGTGGATGAGAACCTGTTACTGGAAGTGTTAAAAAACACCTCTTCGGATGTAAAACTTTTGCTTGCCCCGCATCTGGTGGATGATAACCACATTGTTTCCATCCAGAAAAAATTTTCCGCATTTAATCCCGTATTGTTCACCAACATGTCTGATGTGATCCCCGAAAACAGCAGGATCCTTGTGGTGAACACCATCGGTTTGTTGTCACAACTCTATCCTTATACCGATTTAGCTTACATCGGTGGTGGATTTGGCGTTGGTATTCACAACCTGCCCGAAGCGGCCGCCTATGGGATTCCCGTTGTTTTTGGTCCCAATCATCTTCGATTTAAAGAAGCGGTCGATTTAAAAAACATAGGAGGTGGGTACGCCATTTCCTCCGAGAAAGAAGGTGTTGAGGTGATTTCAAATTTGTTGAATAACGATGATGAAAGAAAAACAGCAGGGGAGATCGCTCAAAACTATATTCGCCAACACACCGGGGCAACTTCTAAAGTGGTGAAAAAAGCAGGGGTTTTTCTTTCCTGATATGAAGTAAAATCATTCATAATCAGTTCCCAGGTGAACATCTTCCATCTTCCTGGCTTCTTGTTATTAATCCGATTTACCTCAAAATTTCCCCTTCACTGATTCATTTTGTCTACATTTGCTGCCTTGTTAAAAGCTACATAGCATGAACACAACACGAGAATTACCAAAAATTACAACCCACGTGCTTCAGGAAATGAAGAAAAAAGGGGAAAAAATTGCCATGCTTACCGGATATGATTATAGCATGGCCCGTTTGTTGGACGAGGCCCGCATTGATGTGATCCTGGTGGGCGATTCTGCATCAAACGTGATGGCCGGGCACAAAACCACCCTGCCCATCACCCTCGATCAAATGATCTATCATGCCTCTTCGGTGATGCGGGCCGTGGATAGAGCGCTGGTCATAGTGGATTTGCCTTTTGGTGCTTATCAGGGAAATTCCAAGGAAGCCTTAAACTCAGCAATCCGGATCATGAAAGAATCAGGAGCTAACGGTATTAAGCTGGAAGGCGGTCAGGAAATTGTGGAATCCATTGACAGGATACTGTCTGCCGGAATCCCGGTTTTAGGCCATTTGGGACTTACACCCCAGTCGATCAATAAATTTGGTACTTATGTAGTGAGGGCTACTGAGGAAAAAGAGGCTGAAAAACTAAAAAGCGATGCTCAGATTCTGGAAAAAGCCGGCTGTTTTGGCTTGGTTTTAGAAAAAATACCTGCAAGCCTTGCTGCTGAAGTAACCAAATCTTTATCTATTCCAACCATAGGCATTGGTGCCGGTAGTGAGGTTGACGGACAAGTATTGGTACTTCATGACATGCTGGGCATCAATCAGGATTTCTCTCCCAGGTTCATTCGCCGGTATGCCAACCTACACGATGAGATGATTAAAGCTTTCGAAGGATATATCGATGATGTGAAATCGGTAAGCTTCCCCAATAGCAAAGAGCAATACTAAACTGCTTTTTGGCAATTAACTCTTGAATCTTTGAAAACATGACAGACATTCCCAGCCCATGGGCTTTAGAAGGAAGGATACTTTATGAAGATAACCACCTGATTATTGTCAATAAGCTGGTGTCAGAGATCGTTCAGGGAGATAAAACCGGGGATGAGCCATTGAGCGAAACGGTTAGACAGTATATAAAAGAAAAATTCAAAAAACCGGGCGATGCTTTTTTGGGCGTCATCCATCGGCTAGACCGTCCGGTGAGCGGAGCCGTTGTGTTTGCACGTACCGGCAAAGCGCTTTCGCGGATGAATTTCCTGGTAAAAAACCATGAAATGCACAAGATTTATTGGGCCATCGTGAAAAGCCCTCCCTCACCTGAACAAGGAACGCTGGAACATTACCTGGTTCGTAACGAGAAGCAGAACAAATCTTACCCGTATCCCGGGGAAGTGCCCAACAGCAAAAAAGCCGTGTTGAATTACCGATTGATGGCCTCAAGCCAGGATTATCATTTGATAGAGATTGAGCTGATTACTGGTAGACACCATCAAATAAGGGCACAACTGGCATCCATCGGGTGCCCGATTAAAGGTGACCTTAAGTATGGATTTCCACGCAGTAACCCCGATGCTTCCATCAGTTTGCATGCCCGAAAATTAAGTTTTATCCATCCGGTAAGTCATGAATTGATTTCTGTGCTGGCGCCTCCACCTTCAGATAACTTGTGGGATTATTTTCTTAAATCCGTTTAGTAGCGTACAATTCAGGTATTGGTGTCGTTATCTTTGCAAATAAAAGTCAATTGAAGCCCATTGCCCGGAAATATTCTGATCGTGAAGAAGTACTCAAGTTGTTTTTTACCGGTCGTTACGATGTGGCCTCCCTTATCGGCTATGTGCTGATGGGATTGATCATCCTGATAGCCATTTGCCTTTGTTTCGTAATTTATTGATCGGGGGATTAATGTGGCTGATGGCGGGTGGTGTTGCCTATATCGTTGGAGCCTTTTTTTACATTTGGCATACAATACCATACAATCACGCCATTTTTCATCTGTTTGTTTTGTTGGGCAGCCTGTGTCATTTTGTAGCAGTGTTTTGGTACGTGCTTTAAGCAATAGGTTTACTTATAATCACTAAAATACTTCATAAACTGAAGTCTTTCATATACTTCCGGATTGATATTTTTTGCCTGGCTGAGCTTTCCGCGAAACTGGTGCAGGGTTTCAAAGCCTTTTTCATCCATCCAGTCAGAGACAAAGGCAAGCACTTTTTCAATATAAGTCGGTCCGTTTTTATAGATGGCTGAGGCCATCTGGACCACGGTGGCTCCGGCTAACAGTTGTTTAACCACCGCTTCGCCATCGTGTATGCCTGTGGTGGCAGCCAAATCAATATTGACGCGCTTGGCCATCAGTGCCACCCAACGCAACGAATTGGCCATTTCCACCGGCGAACTTATTACATCAGCTATGGTCATTTTAATGTTGTTGATATCGATATCCGGACTTGAAAACCGGTTAAACAAAACCACTCCGTTGGCCTTGTTTTCTTCCAAACCCATGATCACCCGACCCAGGTTGCTAAAATAGGGGCTGATTTTTACAGCCACCGGAATACGAACGGCTTTTTTCACCTTTTGAAGCACCTGGTAGTAGGTTTTCTCGTTGCTCTCGCATGAATTTTTCATATTGAATGGCATCACAAAAATGTTCAGCTCCAGTGCATTTGCCCCTGCTTTTTCCATGCGTGTTGCGAAGCTGGTCCATTCCATCGACGACATACAGTTGATGCTGGCAATCACCGGAATGTGGACTTCGTTCCTTGATTTTTCAATCAAACCAAGATAATTGCCAATTTCCTGCTCCTTCACATGAACATCTGCGTAATCAAATGTTTCGCTATACTCTACGAACAACCCACCATGTTCTTCTGCCTTGCGCACCCGGTAATCGGCTTCCATCAGAATTTGTTCCTCGAACAACGATTTCAGCACGATGGCTCCGGCACCGTGTTTCTCCAGTTCAATGATTTTATGTACCGAATCGGTGAGACCCGAACTGGCTATCACCAGCGGGTTGCGTAAGTTTAATCCCAGGTATCTTGTACTCAGATCTGCCATGTTTTTTGTGTTATGGGTTAGTATCTTTTGAAAGCTTCTGCAAATTCATCATCGAATCGCTTCATCAGGTAATCGCATCCGTGGTTAAACAGGCGCTGTGGCGAATCGCTTTCGGTGGGCATAAATGCGATGGGTTGATCTTCCACAATGGGTAGATGCCCAATGATTTCAGAAAACACGTCACCGGCATTTGCCACACCATTTAGGTCAAAATGTTTTCCAAGTGATATCAATTGATCGAGGTTTGTTTGGCCAATCTTTGGTTCGATTTGACGGTCGAATTGTTGCAATATTTTTTGCGTATTGGTAAAACTTCCCGCTGATTCTATCGGGAATGAAGCAGGTAAGATCAGATGCGCCAGTTTGGCCGTTTCTGTTATAAAATAATCCTGAACAACCATAAAAGGTAAGTCACCAAGCCATTCCGTTACTTCGGATTTATTTACTGCGGTTCCAACAGGATCTTCACCAAAGATGAGTATATTGTTAAAGGTCTTGCGGCGAAGTTGCTCTTTCATCTTTGGTCGATCGCCTCTCGGGATATCAACACCTCCTGTTCCTATACAGCCAAACGCTCCCATATCGAACAAACCCTGAGCGTTGTTTTTCTCTTTGAGTGGCATCAATCCGCTAGAAGTTTTGCCCAGTTTCCCGGTGATCATGGCCAGGTTATACAATTCACGGCTGGTGTTGACGGTGATGTACTTTTCCGAGAAAACAAGCACGGCATTCATCTCATCGTTGTAAGCACGGGCCCATGTTTCGAGCTCATCCGTGGAGACCCCGGCTTTGAGGCACATGTCATGTAAAACCCATTCATGAATGGGTTTTACATACTCCTCAAAGCCTGTTGTATTGGCACTGATATACATCTGGTTTTGCAACCTTTTTTTTACCAGGTACATGTTGGCCGCTTTCACAAAGGAGTAATAATCCTTTATGACCAGATGGTTATCCACTTTATGTAATGAGCCTGGATTGGAGTTGGTAGAAATCAATTCCACTTTTACTCCCTTTTTAACCCGGGCATTGTTCACCAAAAAGCCAACATAATCGTGATCTTCAGCAAGCTCGGCACCAAATAGGTAAATCCTGGAAGCTCCTTCCAATTGGTTAAACGGAACATTTTTTTGTGAGTTGATTGCATATCCGCTACCTCTGCCCATGTAATGGAAGTTGGCAATATAGGGTGTTTTGATTCCCTTTCGTGCCCATTTCTGAATCAGGTATATTTCTTCGTTGGTAAGACGTGCCCCGGCAAACAAAGCTGTTTGTTCGGGGGTGGACGCTTTAATATTTTTCTCAATCAGCTCATAAGCTTCTTCGAAGGTAATGGGTTCAAACGCATTGCCTTTTTTGAGCATGGGAGTTTTAATCCTGGAAGAAGAATTGAGGTAACGGTAACCAAATTTCGCCTTTCGGCCGATACTTCCTTTTTCGTTTACCAGACCGGGACGCCCTTCAACCCTCATCACGAAATTGTTTTTATACGACATCAGGTTCATGCTCACACCTTCGGAACCATAGTTATCGATGGCCTCCAACGCGTTCTCTTTCACGGGGCCCGGTTTAAACAGGAAGTTCTCTGAAATAGCACCTGTCGGGCAAGTGTCGATGCACAATCCACACGATTGACAATGGGTATCGGTGAGTTTGCTGCCCAGGCTGGGAACCACATAAGTTTTAAACCCCCGGTTTACCAAGCCCAGAGCATTGTCGCCTGCCAGCTCGCTGCAGATTCGTACACAACGCGAACAAAGGATGCATTTGTTGCTGTCGATTTCTATATAAGGATGTGAGAAATCAATGCGGTATTCGTTAAAATCACCTGCAAATTTCTCCTGATTCACACCGTATTCATCCGAATATTTTTGCAGATCGCAGTGTAAAAACTCCTGGCAACCACATTCCAGACAACGCTGGGCTTCATTCCTGGCTACTGTTTCATCTGCGTATCCCAGCTCCACTTCTTTAAAGTTGAGGCGGTTATCAGGATCGAGGGTGGGCATTTCTTCCCGTGTTTGGTGAACATAACTCTCGACATAATCTGCCGGGATTTGCTTTTTGAAATGGTCCTTTTTGCTCAGGAAAGGCCTTTTGTGAGGAGTCAGTCCTTCTCCGCTCAGGAATTGATGACAGGAGAGAGCCGCTTTTTTGGCCTGGGCGATGGCTTCGATGATGGTGGCCGGGCCTGTTACGCCGTCACCGGCGGCAAATACGTTGGGAATTCCGGTCTGAAGGGTATTTTTATTGGCTTCAATATCTCCCCAACGGGTTACCGCTAGTTGTCCTTCAGTAGCATATTTATTGATGTCATCGATAAAATTCACATCTGTTTTTTGCCCTATGGCCGCCAGGATAATATCCACCTCCAGGTTAGTTTCAGAACCTTCCACTGGTACAGGACGTCTTCGGCCCGAAGCATCGGGCTCGCCCAGTTCCATTTTTATTAAGGTGACCGATTTCAGCTTGCCTTCGGCATCTTTATTTACCTGTACAGGATTGTTCAGAAACAAATATTCCACTCCTTCGAGCTTCGATTCGTGGATTTCGATGGGGTTGGCAGGCATTTCCTTTTCAGTACGGCGATACACCACTTTAACATCGGTGCTGCCACAACGGATGGAAGTCCGGCAGCAGTCCATGGCTGTGTTTCCACCACCCACCACAATAATTTTCTTTCCGGTAAAATCAGCAGGCTTGCCGGTTATCTCCATGTTTTTCAGGAAATCGATGCCTGAATACACATTTTCCGCATCATCACCGGGCGTTCCTATTAAGGTGCCTTTTTGCGAACCAATGGTTAGAATGGTAGCATTGTATTCTTTTGTGATTTCTGCGTACGACAGATTGACGCCTAAATTTTTCCCACAATATATGTTGGCCCCCAGTTCAGTAATCGTCTCAATTTCTTTGTCCAACAGATTATTTGGCAGGCGATATTCGGGGATTCCGTAACGTAACCAACCTCCCGGTTTTGGCCCGGCTTCAAAGATATCACACTGATGTCCTTTCTGTTGCAGGAAATAGGCTGCAGACAATCCGCCTGGTCCTGCTCCGATAATGGCGATTTTTTTACCTGATGAAGGTGCTATTTCAGGTTTGAAATGGTTGTTGGATTCCAGATCCCAGTCGCTGGCAAAGCGTTTCATGTAATCGATGCCCACAGGAGCGCCTTCATCCATCAGATTTCTCCGGCAGGCAGCTTCACACGGACGCACACAAACCCGACCACAGATGGCGGGCAACGGGTTTACTTCTTTGATCAGGGCCACGGCTTCATGATACAATCCTTTGTCGATGAGGGATATATAGCCTTGTACATCCACGTTGGCCGGACAGGTTTGAATGCAGGGGGCCTGGCAGTCGGCATAGTGGTTGCTCATGATCAGGTCGAGTGCTGTCTGGCGCGATTGATGTACTTTTTCACTGTCGGTGATGATGTTCATCCCGGGCTGGATGCGGGTTGAACAACTGGGATGCAATCCGCGCAGGCCTTCAATTTCCACAACACACACAAAACAGGACGAAAATGGATCCAGCCGGGGATCATGGCACAGTGTTGGAATTTTAATGTTGTTACGTCGCGCTACCTCCAGGATATATTCCCCCTTAGTTCCTGAAACTACATTCCCGTTTAATTTTATGTTGATGATTTCACTCATAGTTTACTTCAGTTTAATGTGTTGACTAATAAACCCTGATGGCTTCGAAATTACATCCGGCAAAACATTCACCACACTTGATACATAATTCCTGGTTGATAAAATGAATTTCCTTGCGGGAGCCATCGATACAGCTTGATGGGCACTTCACGGCGCAAACGGTACAACCCGTACAATTTTCAGCAATCACTTCGTAAGTAAGCAGTGCCTTGCAATTGATAGCCGGGCAACGTTTGTCATTGATGTGGGCTTCATATTCATCACGGAAATACTTGATGGTGGTGAGCACAGGGTTGGGAGCAGTCTGTCCCAATCCGCAAAGCGACCCGTCTTTGATTTGTTGTGAGAGCTCCTGCAACAATTCGATATCTCCTTCTTTTCCTTTTCCTTGCGTGATGCGGGTAAGAATTTCAAGCATGCGCTTGGTTCCGATGCGGCAAAAGGTACATTTGCCACAAGATTCTTCCTGGGTGAAATTGAGAAAAAAACGGGCCATGTCTACCATACAGGTTGTTTCATCCATCACCACCATACCACCCGAGCCCATGATGGCTCCGGTGGCATTTACAGAATCGTAATCCACTTTGGTGTCGATGAGTGATTCGGGAATACATCCGCCGGAAGGACCTCCCAGTTGGACGGCTTTAAATTTTTTGTTCTCCTGAATTCCTCCACCCAGATCGAAGATAATCTCACGGATAGAAACTCCCATGGGCACTTCCACCAGGCCTCCATGTTTTACTTTCCCGGTAAGGGCAAAAACTTTGGTGCCTTTACTTTTTTCAGTACCGTACTTATTATATGCATCGGCACCATGAAGCAAAATATAGGGGATGTTGGCAAAAGTTTCTACGTTATTGATGTTGGTAGGTTTGTTCCAAAGGCCCCTTTCGGCAGGGAATGGCGGGCGTTTACGGGGCATCCCCCGTTCTCCTTCAACCGATGCGATGAGGGCTGTTTCTTCACCGCAAACAAATGCTCCGGCTCCTTCTTTTACGATGATGTCCAGATCGAAACCTTCAATGCCCAGTATATTTTTATCCAGGTAACCTTTTTCGCGGGCTTGTTGTAAGGCGATATTCAAGCGCTTGATGGCCAGTGGATATTCGGCCCGGCAATAAATCACACCACTGGTAGCATTCATGGCATAGGCACCAATGATCATTCCCTCGAGGATAGCATGTGGATCGCCTTCCAGCAGGGAACGATCCATAAAAGCACCCGGGTCGCCTTCATCTGCATTACAGATAATATATTTTTCATCGCTTTGGCTGTTGTGTGCAAAGCGCCATTTTAGTCCTGTTGGAAATCCGCCTCCTCCGCGACCTCTTAGACCGGAATCAAGCACGGTTTGTATTACCTCCTCAGAGCTGACATGCTCAGTAGCTATTTTCCGGATAGCCTCATAGGCTTGGCGTTGTTCGGCTTCTTCGATGGATTCGGGATCCATATAACCACAGTTACGCAAGGCAATTTTTACCTGTCCGGCAAAGTAATGCGATTCGTGACCCTGTATCACATCCGACTCCACCACATATTCATCGATTACTTCACCATTTCTTATGTGTTTTTCGAAAATTTCTTCCAGTTTCTTTACATCAACGCTGCCATAGAGGTAATGACCCCGATCGTCCACCACTTCTACCAGCGGCTCCTTATAACACATTCCAATACAACTGGTTTGTTTAAGAAGGACATCGGTGTTTCCTGCTTCGATCAGTGATTGGGCCCTGGCATATACCTTGCCCGCACCGGCAGCAATGCCACAACTTCCCAACCCGACAATAATCTGTTTTTTCATCTGTAACTCTTTATCACATTTACATTTTTCTATTTTGAAGAAGGCCAAACTCTCCTATGGGGTAGTTACGGTTGGGTTTCTTTCCGGCGAAGCTCTTTGATTACCCTGGCAGCCTTTTTGCCAGTTAAACTGCCGAAAGTTTCATTGTCGACCATCATGACCGGTGCCAGAGAGCAACATCCCAGGCAGGCGACTGACTCAAGGGTAAATAACCCATCTTCGGTGGTATGCCCGTCTTTAACGCCCAACTCCGTCACAAGGGCTTCGGTAATTTTTGTGGCATTTTGGACGTGACAAGCTGTGCCATGGCATACCTTAATAATATGTTTACCCACAGGGCTCAACCTGAACTGGGCATAAAACGTAGCCACACCATACATCTCGTTTAGCTTAAGCCCCATTTCCTCGTTGAGCCTGATAAACGCTTCACGCGGCACGTACCCATAAAGGCTTTGAACACCTTGAAGCACAGGTATCAAATTGCCTTTTTTACCCTGGTACTTTTGGATGATCGGATTGATAAGAGAAATGTTGACATCAGGCGTTTCAACTGCTTGCAGACTGATTTTCTTCCTGGAAATTCTCATACGTTTGCACTTAATCTGGTTAAAGTGCGAAAATTACTAAATGTTGGACAACTTGAATGGAGGGGCCCAAAATTTATACTAAGTCTGAATAATGATAGGTCAACTATCTAATGGGGTTTGATGATGTTAAACACTGATCAGATAAATCCGCTTGCGGCCGTCCATTTTTATTTTCACGGGTGTTTTAAACCGGATGTGTTTAAAATATTCACCCTGGTAGACTAGTAGTTGATCATCCAGCATTTTGAAGTTAATATAGCTCGTTGATAGTTCTGGTTGAACAGTGAAATATCCCACGCTCATGCTGGTTACATTGTGAAAAAAGTGAGATCCGGAAGAAGCCTCAAGAGGAAAATCATCCATAGCGGTTTCAACAATCACACGGGCATTGGAGATCATGTGCCATTTAACCGGAATACCGATCCATCGGTCACGGGTGCCCCATCTTCCCGGGCCTATCAACACGTATTTTCGTTTTTGTTCTATCATGTATTGATTTAGACTTTCAATTTCCAGGGCCATTTCCTGTGTTTTTGTCTTGTCAAATTTGTTTAAATCAACATAAATAACATCGGTAACATCATCAACAATGCCATTGCCCATTCCCTTTTCAGAATATAATAAGATGGAATCTTTATCCTCCTCTTCCAGATCGATCTGGCATTCCATGGTATTGGAAATAAGTGGTTTTATCTGAAGGATATAAAATGAGGCCCTATTGTGGTCATCTTTTTCCAAATCAACAGCAAATTCAATTTCAACTGCATTGCCCATGGCATCCTTTCCTAACCCCAGTACCAATTCGATGGTTTTTGCCAAAGGGATATAGTTGTATCTCACGACATTTGCGAAATTTACTATGCGTGGTCCGGTCTTTGAGAGTCCGGGGTACATGTTGTCGCTTTCAGCATGATAAACGGAAACGCAATGCTTTAGTGATCCATGGTATTCAGCAACTTCAATATCCAGCTCAGCTAAGCCGGCCATCTCACCTTCAAGCAAATTCAGGTTTTGCTTGTTTAAATCCACGGCATAGAAGTTTACCTGGGAATTGCGGAATTGATCTTTCGTGGAATTGATTTCCGTTCCGGGATAGTGAGGTGAGAACCGATAGGCTTTGTTACCATCAACCACATACCGTCCCAAACCAAGAGCCATTATGGCAAACCCTTCTTCCGGTTTCATGTGGGCAAAAGGGTAAAAATTATACGATTGTGCCACTCCGCTTATATGGGGATAATAATAGTTATCGAACTGATTGCCTACCACTTCCTGGATAACAACCGCCATTTTTTCGTCTTCAATTTTATAGTCGATGGCTTTTACATAACCTTTGGCATTGGTGCTATAAACCGATGCAAACACCAGTTTAATGGCATCAGCAGTTTGTTGGGTTCTGACTTTAATATCCGGATGGTTGTTTGGGAGCAGGTAGGTTTCAAAAACACCCGCAAACGGCTGTGTGAGTGAATCCTCAAACAAACCGGAAGAACGCACTGCAATGGGTTTGGTTATATTCGAAAGCAAACTCTCCAGTTTTGTCATTAAGGCTGAGGAAAGTTCGCCGTTTATAAATTGCTTCTTAAGCAAATAAAACGATTTTTGAGTATAAACCTCCCCTTCAAGTTGATTATTCTTGATGAACATTTCAAATTCACGAGTGCCAACCACGAAAGTTTTGGGTGTGCGAACCCTGATGTCCGGTATAAACCGGTTGAAATCGTATTTATGGATGAGGGCATCGATAAACGCCAATCCACGACCTTTCCCGCCCAACGAGCCTTCTGCCAGCGTGTACACGTTTTCCTCGGTCACTTCCATACCCGGTTCATAGGGAATCACATTGCCGGACGATTGTTCATTGCGATATTCCTTGAGCATTTGAAGTAAATCGTGCCTTAATTCATGAGCATCCCTGAAATCGGCTACTTTTTTCAGGTTGATGATGCTGGCCGCCCTGATTTCACCCCTGGCCATAATCCACATGGAGAAATGATCACGGCTGGCATGGTAAATCAACGATTCATCAGAAATTTCTTTCAGGTTTTTTTCAAATTCGCGCATATTGGAAGCACGGGCGATGGTGATGCCATTGATGTCCTTGAATTCAAAATCACCAAAACCCAGATAATTGGTGATAAAATTCTCAAGATCCTGATAAAGCGTGTCGGATTGTTTATGAATGAAAAGAGAATTGTGCTGCCGGGCAATGGGTTCATAGGAGCTGTCGGACGACTGTAAGATGGCAGGTAAGTTACGAAGTTTTTTTCGCGTGTATTCAAGGAGGGCAATGCCTGCATTCTCATCCAAAACGCCGTTTCGATCGAATTTTACATCGGTAACCAAACAGAGCATGTAATCCTGATAATTGTCGATTATTTCGAGTGCTTCTTCGTAATTAGAGGCCAGCAATATCTTGGGCCTGGCCCTCATTCTGAGTACCTTATAAAGTTCATCTGTACTAACGTCATCAATAATCCGTTTGGTTTGTTCCATCAATACCTTGTATAGGAAACTCAGGTAGCGCGAATAATATTCAGGAGAATCCTCCACCAGCAAAATAACCCTTACCTGACCCAGTTGTGTGTCGTTTTCCACATTCAATTTATCCTCCAACATCTTGATCATGGCGAAAAAGATATTGGCATCCCCATTCCAGGTAAACAGTTTATCTATATAGGGAATGTTTTGCAAAATCTTACTATAATAAGATACATCGCTGCTGTTGTTCAACAGCAGAAAAATAGGTATAAATGGGTAAGCCTTATTGATTTGCTCACTTACCGTAAGTGGAACTTTTTTTTCTGCTCCTACCATGTAAATGATTAAATCGAAATGCTTAAAGTTCAGCAGGTGTAATGCCTGGTCGAGGCTTGTTGCTCCAGTAATCCTGGGAAAAGAAGTGAGATTTAATTGCCCGTATTGCCCCAGCATGTGTTCTGTAAAACGCCCCTCACGCTCGATGGCATAAGCATCATACAGACTTGAAATCAGCAATATTTCGCCCACTTTGTAGGGCATTAAATCATGATATATATCTCTGTTAAAGGTGTTTGCATTTAAAAATCGTTGTAAAAAACTGCTAGTGACCTTGCCGTTGGTTTCAGGTGTGTTTTTATGAAGTTGGTTGAAGGTGTTTTGGTCGTTTCGCTCTGTGGAATTCAGGAACTGTTGGATGTTTCGTAATAGACTATCGAGCAAAAAATTTTGTTCCATAGGCTTTAACTCCTTTTCCTTATATTGCACCGATCCAAGGCAAAGTTGAATTGTTCCGACATTGCCGGCGAGTGTGGCAAAATGATGTTGTTGACAAACCACCTCATTCTCAAAAGCCGGAGAGCTAAACTCCTCATTGTTGAATGTTAGCTTCAAACGAATGGGTACTTCCATCACCTGGCTAAACGGTACCGTGCTCACTATTTCGGTAAAGGTTTGTTCGATATTTTTTTTCTGACGCAGGATTCTGTCCACTTTATTGATAATTTCAAGCAGACTGATGTAGCGAAAGTTCTGGCCTTTGGTCATTCGTAATCAAATTAATTCACACAAAAGTAATTCGTTTTGCGAAAAAGAAAAGCAGGAAATGGATTAATGTCACAAAACAGGACACTACAAATTTTTTGTTTATAATCGTTTTATATTACCTGCAAACGAAAACCATCAGGCCAACATTTGCTATTTTCGCCTGATAACTCATGTAGAAAACCATGATCAGAGTTGCTCTGGTAGACGAACACCCCGTGGTATGTGACGCCATTAAAGCCTTATTGGCTGGTGCTGATGATATTGAAGTAACTTTTACTGCCACCTCCATCGAAGAAATGATCCTGAAAAATGCCAATGACCCGGTTCATGTTTCGCTATTGGTAAAGTATAAACCCGATATAAATGATGCAGAAGAAGTAAAGCAACTCATGCAGCGCTTCCCCAGGATCAAAGTGCTGATCATGTCCATGTACAACGACGAGCCTTTTATCCTCAAAATGATCAAAGCTGGGGCAAAAGGCCATCTGGCACGCGACACCAACCGATCGGAGATGCTGGAAGCCATTTACACCTTGCGCAATGGGTTTGAATACTACGCCAAGACCATCACCAATATCTTGTTATCAAGTTATTTGAGCGATAAAGACATCGACAATACCGAGAAAGAAAAACGTCAAAAAGACCTTTCCACCCGCGAGATGGAAGTGTTAAAATTGTTTGCCGAGGGCCAATCGAACCGCTTCATTGCAGAAAAACTCTTTATCAGCGTACGCACCGTAGAGACGCATAAAAATAACATCATGAAAAAAATCAACCTGAAAACCACGGTTGATCTGGTCAAGTTCGCCATTAAGAACAATATTATCAAGTTGGA
>Ga0210044_10000909_pt1 | contig 45064 bp, 40 predicted proteins | sample CryGey13umfilter_2_FD_183959 | JGI IMG/M metagenome (GOLD analysis project Ga0210044, IMG submission 183959) | Groundwater microbial communities from aquifer in Utah, USA - Crystal Geyser 4/9/14 3 um filter (SPAdes) (version 2) | ecosystem: Environmental > Aquatic > Deep subsurface >... | reverse complement strand
TTAGTGTGCTGCATGGTCTGAATTCTCCAGTGGGTAAATTTGCTGTCTAGATAACTACAAATATACCATAAACGTTGGGAATTCAGGCCTACTTTATTACTGCGAAATCTTTAACCGGACAGCAGTGAATACGTGTAATAGTTTGTCCATGTATTACGCTCCTATATGCGCCCTTATTGTCCATGTTATTGCATATTAAAGGCAAAACAAGGAACTTTATCTGGTTTCCCTGAGTAGATATCGATTGTCACAGAAAGGTTGCTGACTGTCCATTCTTGGCCGAACCTTGCCGGTCGAGCCTCAGGTAATAACAGCCGGAAATAGCCTGCCTGCTGGGCCGGGCCAGTAGCCGGATCTACCCGCTAATGCGCGATGACCCAACCAGAAGGCCCGGCAATGCCGGGCCTTCTGGTTGGGTGAATCCATGTGGCAGGGATCAATCAGTGCGAGTCGCCTTCTGCCTGCACTTCGCGGGCGAAACTCTCCTTATTGGCGCCAATAATCGCCAACAGAATACCGGAGTAGATAAAGGTCGAGAGCATAATCACACCGATCACAACAGCCTTGAACATTTCCAGATGCTCAAAACCCGCAGGAATCATCATCAACATCACCACAGACAGACCGCCCTTGATACCGGCAAAGGTCAGCACGCCCCACCAGCGGAAATTGACATTGGTCATATGCGTTGTCTGATTGGTAATCACGGCGAACTTGGCCATCATCAGCGCACGAATCACTGTCGTGGCAACAAACATCGCCAGAATCTCGGTCTTGTAATGCCACAGCAGCGACAGATCCACAATTTCAGCCATCGCCACAAACAGAATGGTATTGGCTACCAGTGCCAGCAACTGCACATCCTCCTTGGAGCGGGCATGGCGGTCCTGCTCCTGCGAAGAGATGCGGATGCGCGTCAGCGCAGAGACAATAATATTACGTGACGGGGTCTCATTTTGAGTCTCCTGCAACAGGCGAGCCTCATCACGCTCCATCTGAGTTTGATCCGCTTCACTGCTGCGGGTCATCAGATGGTGAATCGTAATGGTCGCGAAGATGCAGCTGAGAATGCCGGAGAGGTGCATATGTGAATGTGCCCCGAACACATTAAGCAGGGTGTAAAAATGTTCGGCCAGCTCAAATCCGCCATAACCGGTGATAATCAGTAACATCATCTCGGCAATCCGGTTTTCTGTCGTTTTCAGTGCCAGCAGCCCGACCATGCCTACGACAAAACCAAGAAAAGCCGAACCCAGAACAACAATCAAGCTGGTTTCAGTTACATAACCGACCGATATCTCTCCACCTTCCAGCGCATAGAGCCCGACGAAGACGAATACAATAAGTGCTGTAGCATCATTAAACAGGCTCTCACCTTCAGCCAGAATTTTCAGCTTATGGGGCAGATTAAACTTGGAGAAAATACTGACCACGGATACAGGGTCGGTTGCCAGAACCATGGCAAACAGCACGATAATCGCTGCCACTGAGAGGTGGTACTGGCCGAAGAACAGGTCGGCAGTAAAAATCGCCAATACCACCGAGAGGGCCACCGCAACCACCGCCAGATAAAACAGACTCAGGCCATGCTCTTTCAGGTCTGAAATCTTCAGTTCCATCGAATCGGCAATCAGCAGCACCGGCAACAGAAAAACAACCAGCTCTGCAAAATGCTCGGTATCACCGGTCAGGATGGGTACTTGTTGAAACAGAAAGTGAGCCATAAAGGACAAGCCAATCAGTCCGAGCGGCGAAGGCAGACTGAATTTATCTTCCAGTTGCAGTGCCAGATACAGAATCATGGCTATAACCAGTAAAGTGATAATCATCAACAGCCCCCATTTTTTTCCGCCAGTCTGTTGATCAAAGCGATCGCTCAAGCATGACTAGTGCGTACTCATCAAACACAGATAAATATGACGCCATCTACCTGTAACATCGCGCATCATTGTAAGGCGAAAAAATACCGGCGGACCAAGCAAGCCACCGGCTTTAAACGCCGACAAAAACTACCGCGCCCGCAATAACCTGACCCGGATCATGCTTTCAAGCTAACAACCGGAGTAGAAGATTTCCCCCGATCAGATATGCCCCACACAGGTAATGATCCGATGCAGTGACTACCCGCAATCATGGAGCGTTGCCGGCATGGTTATAAAAGCTCCAAGGAAACAGAAACCCTTACAACCATGGGCCACTTCCGTCAGCTCACCCTCTTATTTATGACTACCGGACATAAAAGACATCAACTTGACCTGATCCGCCTTGAGGCCGCGAATCATTCCAGACTGATATAACAACATGTAGGTAAACAGCGCAAACACCAGCTCGTGGCTGGTCTGCATCAGGCGTGCAAAGCCTGCACGGTCCATGGTGTACACAATGCTATCCTCAGCCGCCACTACTGTAGCTGTCGCCATCTCGCCGGAGAGGAAGGTGACTTCACCGATCATCGAGCCTTCGCCCAAACCGGCCAGTCGCTGTTCCTGACCATCCAGCTCCTGAAAAACATCCACACAACCGGAACGGACCAGATAGAGGACGCCGCCCTTCTCACCCTCTTTTACGATGGTTTTGCCTTTGGCGATGCAAACCGCATTCACAATGCCCTGCAACTGCTGCTGCTGCTCATCACTCAGCTTTGTTTTAATAATTTTCTCTTCAATCCATGCGACTTCGATATCCACATGTCCCTCCGGTCATACACATTTACTAAATTCAGCTTGCAGGCTATCGGCTGATTATGCACAAGTCTACGCGTCTATATTAGTCCCCCCATCGCCCCGAATGACAAGGTAAACTGGCATAATGGTGATATTCCTGCTGCAATACGGCCATGCAAGCAGGAATCCACACCCCGATCAGTATCACAGAAAAATGGCGGCAGCATTTTACCCTGACACTCCCTGACACCAGCGTCGGTTGCATCTGGCTGCATGCCTGTTCTGTCGGTGAAGTAGCTTCAGTGACCCCGCTGATCCACGCCCTGTTAAATCAGGGGCACACCATTCATTTGAGTGTTGTCACTGCCACCGGTTTTGCCCATGCCCGGCGCCTGCTGGGCAAGCGCATCAGCATCTCTTTTCTGCCGTGGGATCTGCCCGGCACCATGTCGCGCTTTGTCAACCGCCTGCAGCCCGCCCTGCTGCTGCTGGCTGAAACAGAATTTTGGCCCGGCATGCTGACCGCCTGTAAACAAAGAAATATTGCGGTGATCGGCATCAACACCCGCATCTCCGACCGCTCCTTTCCCCGCTATAAAGCATCGCGATGGCTTTGGCAGCGCTGGCTCAAGCCGGTCGCCCTGTTTCTGGCCCAGAGTGATACAGATCGTGCGCGCCTGATCGCCATCGGTGTGCCGGAAGAGCGCGTAAGAACCTGTGGCAACCTGAAATATGCTATTACCGCTCCCAATGTCGACAGCAGCCAGCTGCGTGAGAAAGCGGATCAGAGTGGGCGCCGGCCGATACTGCTGGTGGCAAGCACGCATCAGGGCGAAGATGAGCGTATTCTCAAGCTATGGGAGCAGTGGCACGCGGCATGCCCCGACCTGTTGATGCTTATTGTGCCCCGTCACCCCGAGCGCTTCAATGCTGTGGCCGAGTTGATTCGCGCGCGCGGCCATAGCCTGTCGCGCTGGTCGGATGAGACAACACACTCGACTGCCGACGTTGTGCTGGTTGATGCCATGGGCATTCTGGGCGGCTTATACTGCATTGCCGATGTCGTCATCGTTGCCGGCAGCCTGGAGCCAGTCGGCGGACATAACCCGCTTGAAGCAGCCGTGTGCGGTCGCGGCGTCGTTACCGGCCCCCATACACAGAATTTCCGCCAGATTATGACCGAAATGCAGCAGGCAAACGCCGCCATTGTCACGCGCAATGATCCGGAACTGGCAGCTGCCGTCACCCGTCTGCTGCATCACCCGGAGGAGCTGACGCAACTGCACGCCAGTGCTGCCCTCTTCATGCAGGACAAGGGCCATGCTCTGGAGCAGATGCTGGCCGCAATCAAGCCTTATCTGCCGGAGATCACAACGGCAGCACGTGCATAAACTGCATGCCTGGGTGGAGCGGATGTGGTGGCGCCAGAACAGGCCGCCTTTACTGCTGCGCATGCTGGAACCGGCCTATGCCGCAGTAAGCCGCCGGCACTTGAGCAGACGGGCAGCGGCCGTGATCGATCCGCCCATAGCGATGGTTTCAGTCGGCAACATCACTGCCGGCGGCAGCGGCAAAACACCATTTGTATTATGGCTGGCAACAGCGCTAAAACAGCGCGGATACAGCCCGGTTATTCTCTGTCGCGGCGATGGCGGCAAGAGCACCCTGCCTGCAGTCGTGGATATGCATGCTCAAGCGGCCGTCGTCGGCGATGAGGCGTGCATGCTGGCCCGCTCGGCCCCCTGCCCCGTGATCACGGCAAAAGACCGTATTGCCGGCAGCCGTCTGGCAGCGGGACTGGGTGATCTGCTGATTCTGGATGATGGTTTTCAATACCGTCAGCTGGGCCGCTGCTGCGATATTGTGCTGGTGCCCGCCGAAGGTATCGGCAACGGCCACCAGATCCCCGCAGGCCCCCTGCGCGAACCGGTTGCAGCCCTGCTCAGAGCTGATCTGATCATCCGCACATCCAATCGCCCTCAACAACAGAGCCAACCGGTCTCGGCAGGCAAGGAGTGGCGCTGGTTGGCCAGAGCCGGCGAGCTGCTGGATATGCATCAAACCGGCGAGGTAGTCCCGGTGCAGATCTGTGCCGCCACGGCTATCGCCCGTCCACAACGCTTTTTCGATGACCTGAAGGCAAAAGGTATAACACTACGATCAATGAAGACCTGGCCTGATCATTACCGGTTCAGCAACCAGGATGTGCTGGATCTGCTGGCAATGAATATGCCTGTCGTGGTGACGGCAAAAGATGCCGTCAAACTCCTGCCCTTATGGCCGGCAGAGCGGGCACTGTGGGCAGTGCCACAGCATGGTGAAGCTGAAACAGGCCTGCTGGATGCCATCATCCGGCACCTGCCCGGGCGTTGAACGCCTCTGCTGGCAGGCTTACAAATTCAACAAGCTCAAACGCGATGGTCAAAGCCATACATACCCCGGAGCACCCTTCTGCAGGAAAAACAGATGCTGTTCGCTAATCAGCGGTAAATAAAAAAACCGCCCGGAGGCGGTTTTCTTATCGGAGCAATGATTACTTATTTGAAACGTGTCAGCTCACCCTGATTCGTAGTGATCTCATACTGGTCACGTACCGATGCCATCCAGCGGGCAAAGCGGGCTTCACCCTTGGCTTTTTTCACTTCGGCAGTAATGCCCTGTTTCTGTTTATTGTACTCTTCACCGGAGGCTGCAATCACCTGCTGGATGCGCACTGCAGCCAGTCCCTGCGGGACCTGCACTGCCTGATCTACCCATCCATCCGCTTCTGTGGCAAACGCCTGCTGTAACAGCGCCTGGCTCAACCATGAGGCATTGTCGCCCTGACCGTTACTGCGTACCGGCTTGGAGATATATTTTGCCTGACCATACTGCTGAGCGAGCTCATCCAGTGACTTGCCGGTAGTGCTTCTGATCTCATCAGCTACTGCGCGCGCCTTCTTTGCCGCCGCATCCAGCTTGGCTTCAGTCAGCACGCGGCGAGCCACCTTCGCATATGGCAAGGTATCAGGCTCAACGCGCTCCACTACTTCAATGGCGACAAAGCGTCCGTCACGTGTCTCCACGATCTCAACCGCTTGCCCGGGCAGTGTTGAGAATGCCTTGGCAGCAACTTCCGGATCTGCCAGTGCAGGATCAACCATCGCTTCATCACGACTCACCAGATCCGAGCTATTGACCTTCAGGTTCAGGGAAGCCGCGGCAGCTTTCAAGTTCGCTTCCATACCCAGCGCTTCGTCCAGATCCTGAGACAGCTTATAGGCCTCCTCGGAAGCACGTGCCCTGATCAGATCCTGACGAATCCTATCCTTGGCATCGGCATAGAGAGCCTCATGTGCCGGACGTATATCCTCCAGCCGGATCAGGTGATACCCGAACTGGCTCTCAACAACGTCACTAACACTACCCTTATCCAGGGCAAACACAGCCTGATCAAATGCTGCTACCATCGCGCCCTGTTTAAACCAGCCCAGCTCGCCACCATCGCTTGCTGTAGCATCTTCGGAAACCTCCTTTGCCACCTTGGCAAAGTCCTCCCCTGTCTTGATGCGCGCCTGCGCAGCTTCAATCTTCTTCAATGCTACAGCCCGTGCACCTTCCGATGCGCCGGCAGCCAGTTTAACCAGTATATGCTGCGCCTTGCGCTCTTCCGGCACGGCAAGATCGGCCTTGCGCGCTTCAAAGGTTTTACGAACTTCCGCCTCATCCACCTGCACATCATCGGCCAGCGTACGCGGATTGACGGCTACGCTGTTGACCTTGATACGCAACGGTGACTGGTACTGCTGCTTATGCGCTTCATACCAGGCCTTCGCCTGCTCATCACTCACCGTGACCTTATCCAGCTGGGTAGCCGGATCCACAACTATCGCAGCTATGACCCGCTGCTCATAGGTACGGTTAAAACGATCACGAACCTCGGCTTCACTGACATGGGCAGAGTCAACCAGCGCCTGTTGCAGTGAACTGATCATAATATTCAGGCGCAGGTCGTTTTCGTAATCCTGCGCCGAGTTGAAGCCCATATTACGTGTCAGTGCATGATAGCGCTGGACATCAAAGCCGCTCTCCGACTGGAAAGATGGATTCGTCTGTACCGTTGCCAGCACCACCGATTCCGGGGCTGCCAAATGCAGTTGCTGCGCCAGATCGAGCATGATGCGTCGATTAATCAGCGTCTGCAGCGTTGTATCCTTGACCCCCAGCGAGTCCATCAGGGCGGTGGAGTACTGGGTACCCAGCATGGAGCGATAGGCATTAAGCTGACGCTCATAAGCCTGATAAAACTCGGTACCGCCAATGGGTTTACCGTTGACTGTTGCAATAGGCTCTGTTTTGCCGCCGAGGAAGTAATCGCCAACACCCCACAGCACAAACGACAGTGCAATACCGCCGAGTATGATTTTTGCAATCCAGCCTTGTGCGTGACTACGCATCGATTCGAGCATGATGAACCTCAGAATTCAGAGTCGGGGCAAGGCTACAGCAGCCAGTTCACCCTATTATTTGGGACTCGGCACGCTACCGAAGCAAGCCACCCAGAGCAATGGGGTTGCTCCGGGTGGCGCGATAACTCAAATCAAAACGAGCAATGGGCGTTGCTCTGCTTTACGCGATAAGCAAATAAACAGGAGCCGTGGGTGCGGCTCCTGTTTATGCGATAGTCTAAAACGACCAGAGTCGTGGGGGCGGCTCTCATTTATGCGATAAGCAAATCTCACCATAGCAACAGATGTTGTTCTGATGAGGTACGATAGCTCAGTTAAACATGAGCCGTGCCGTTACCCTGCTACTCCCCAGCAGCAAACAAAAAAAGGGCGGCCCTTTCGGAACCGCCCTTTTCCACATCAATAGTGATGCAGCTAGCTGTCAAATTCCCGTCAGGGAATCTTACATCATGCCGCCCATACCACCCATGCCGCCCATATCAGGTGCGCCACCGGCTGGTGCAGGTGCAGGGATATCAGCAATCATTGCTTCGGTCGTGATCAACAGACCGGCAATAGATGCTGCATACTGCAGTGCAGAACGCGTTACCTTGGTCGGATCGATAACACCCATCTTGACCAGGTCGCCGTACTGCTCTGTCTGAGCATTATAGCCGTAATGACCTTCGCTCTTAGCCACTTCATTGACAACCACAGACGCTTCACCGCCACCGTTGGCAACGATCTGACGCAGTGGCTCTTCCAGTGCACGACGAATGATATTTACACCGGTATCTTCATCATGGTTGATACCGGATACGCTATCGAGAGCCTTGCGTGCGCGCAGCAGTGCTACACCACCACCGGCAACGATACCCTCTTCAACAGCAGCACGTGTTGCATGCAGTGCATCGTCAACACGGTCTTTCTTCTCTTTCATTGCTGTTTCAGTGGCAGCACCGACCTTGATGACCGCAACACCGCCAGCCAATTTGGCCAAACGCTCCTGCATCTTCTCTTTGTCGTAATCAGAAGTGGTATCTTCAATCTGCTTGCGAATCAGAGCAACGCGGCCTTCAATGGCAGACTTGTCGCCGGCACCATCAACAACAGTCGTTGTATCTTTAGCAATCTTCACTGCAGCAGCAGTACCCAGATCTTCCAGGGTTACATTTTCCAGCTTCAGACCCAGATCTTCAGAGATAACCTTGGCACCGGTCAGGATAGCCATATCTTCCAGCATCGCCTTGCGACGATCGCCGAAACCAGGTGCCTTGACTGCAGCCACATTGACCACACCGCGAACCTTGTTCACAACCAGTGTTGCCAGCGCTTCGCCTTCAATATCTTCAGCGATAATCAGCAGTGGCTTGCCTGTACGGGCAACCGCTTCCAGTACTGGCAGCAGCTCGCGCATGTTGGAGATCTTCTTCTCGAACAGCAGGATATATGGGTGATCCAGGTTGGCTTCCATACGCTCTGTGTCGGTCACGAAGTAAGGTGAGAGATAGCCGCGGTCGATCTGCATGCCTTCAACCACATCCAGCTCTGTTTCCAGACCCTTGGCTTCTTCAACCGTGATCACGCCCTCTTTACCGACCTTGGCCATGGCATCAGCAATGATCTGGCCGATTTCAGCATCGCCATTGGCTGAGATTGTACCCACCTGGGCAATCTCTTCCTGATTCTGAACTTCCTTGGACAGGTTAGCCAGTTCAGCCACAACAGCTGTTACAGCCTTGTCGATGCCGCGTTTCAGATCCATAGGATTCATGCCGGCAGCAACTGCTTTCACGCCCTCTTTGGCAATAGACTGAGCCAGAACGGTAGCGGTTGTAGTACCATCGCCTGCAATATCTGCAGTCTTGGAAGCCACTTCCTTGACCATCTGTGCGCCCATGTTCTCGAACTTGTCTTCCAGCTCGATCTCTTTAGCAACGGATACGCCATCCTTGGTGATGGTTGGTGCGCCCCATGATTTTTCAATCACAACGTTACGGCCCTTGGGACCGAGGGTAACTTTTACTGCATCAGCAAGCTTGTTGACGCCGACCATCATCTTGGCGCGAGCGTCTTCACCGAATTGAATGTCTTTAGCCATTCTTTTTTCTCCTATTTATCTCATTCATAGTTCTGCGCTTAGCCCACCGAACCGGCTGGCAAAGCGATCATAATCTGTGTTATTAAACGAATCAGTCTTCGATTACGCCCAGGATGTCGTCTTCACGCATCATCAGGAAATCGTTGCCATCAAGCTTGATTTCGGTGCCGGCGTACTTGGAAAAAATCACCTTATCGCCTGCTTTCACGTCCAGCGGACGCACATCGCCGTTTTCCAGAATCTTGCCTTTACCGGCAGAGATAACCTCGCCTTCAAGCGGCTTTTCTTTAGCTGAATCCGGGATAATAATACCACCAGCGGACTTCTCTTCTTCGTCCAAACGGCGGACAATGACGCGATCATGCAGGGGACGAACTGTTGTTGCCATCGATGTTTCTCCTTTCGTTATGTTGTTGAAAACTGCTATATAGGAACCGGATGGAACCGATTCAAGCCCTTTGTGGGGGCCTGCTGAATACATTTCAACCCCCCTTGCGCATATTTATCTCAGGGATGTACGTACAGGAAGAGCGAATACCTGAGGCCGGGATGGAAGACGCTCTTTTTGCTTCAATATGCTGCGTTTCGAGGCTATGAAACCACTGAACCGGTTACGTGAGTAAACGACTCACCATTTAAATGCGGCTTTCGATGCTTTTTCAGGCAACTTACCCGGCCTGTATTCCAGCTGCACCCCAGCGAGGAAATTACGCAGGATCTGATCCCTGCAGTCGCGGTAATGCTTGTGATCGGGCTTACGAAAAAATGCGCTTAATTCGTGTTTGCTCAGGCGTACGCCGGCAAGCATCAGGATGGCCAGCATGGCTTCGTCATTCAGGTTCAGCGCGATTCTCAGCTTTCTGAGAATAATATTATTATTCAATCGCTGCTCAGGCTCTGGTTGCGGCCCCTCTTTTTTACCGCGCCTGTCATCAATCAGACCATTGAGGAAAAGCGCCAGCTCCCTGTCACTACATGCCTGAAATGCCGGATCATCCTCTTTTTTCAGCCAGTCACTGATCTGGCAGCGCGTGACCTTGTGATCAGCAAGAGCAAACAGGGCAACCATCTTCGTGTCATCAAAATTGAAGGCATAGCGCATTCGGCGCAATATATCGTTATTTGTCATAAAGATGCCCCATTTTAACCTGTTCTCGCAGGCAACTGTAGCAGATAGCGGTATGGTAACATCAATCTATCGCCATCATGCGCATCCGATATGGCTGCGTTGCGTGGTTTATGTAACGATACGGCAAGTCACTGACCCCCGGTTACACAGGAGAAAGGTATGCAACTGGCACTGAGCACATGGCAGGAGATTGAGCACTATCTGAAGCAGTCGACAGGCATCATCATCCCGATCGGCTCAACCGAGCAGCATGGGCCGAACGGCCTGATCGGCACCGACACCATCTGCCCTGTGCGCATTGCGGGCGACATCTCCGGGCGGGAGCGGATTCTCATCGCACCAGCCATCGCCTATGGCATGTCGCAGCATCATATGGCATTCCCCGGCACAGTTACCCTGCGTCCGGCGACATTGATACAGGTGGTCATTGATGTCGTGTCATCCCTGCACCGGCACGGCTTCACCCACTTTTACTTCGTCAATGGCCATGGTGGCAACATCGCCCCGGTCACTGCCGCATTCTCGGAAATTTATGCCGCGATTCAGGGCAATGCTTCGCACCCGCTGCGCTGCAAGCTGGCCAACTGGTGGCGCAATGATGCCATTACGAGCCTTGCACGGGAATTATATGGCGATGCAGAGGGGTATCATGCCACGGTCAGTGAAGTATCGCTGAGCTATTTTGCCCATCCGGAGGCCGTTAAAGATGTCGCCATCGCTCCAGTCGTTGCACCGACCGGTGATATCTATGACGCTGCCGACTTCAGACGCCAGTTCCCTGACGGGCGCATGGGCTCTAGTCCGCAACTGGCCAGCATTGATGCCGGTGAGCGGTTCTGCAAGCTGGCAGTCGATGCACTGACGGCTGACTACCATCAGTTTCTGGCATCATAACAACAGCCCGCCTGGCTAGGCGGTTTGTAGCGGCGGAGAGCTTTCGGCCTTGCGCACAATCTCTTTACCGCCGTTAAAGCGTACAGTCTGCATATGGCACTCCAGACCGGTGAGCGGCAGATCCGCTTCCAGCTCCGCCACCTCGGCCCGCTTGCCATGGGTAACCGGATGCTTGGCAATCAGGAAGGAGCATATATCGCAATACTCTTCGATAGAGATTTCATAGGTGCCGATGCGTTTTGCCAGCGCAATAATCTCTTCCTTGTCCCAGGCAATCAGCGGCGACAGCAGTGGCAGATCGCTGGCATCATAGATAGCATGGATATTAGCCAGCGTCTGGCTGGCCACCTGGCCGAGTGAATCACCGGTCACCAGTGCCTGTGAATCCGTATCTTTGGCAATGATCGCGGCACTGCGAATCATCTGACGCTTGTAGATAATCATCCGATACTCGGCAGCCACCTTGGCAATCGCATGGCGCTGGAACTCTTCCAGATCAATCATATGCAGTGTGAGTCGCCCCTGATAGAACGACAGCTGACGGGCCAGATCCTTGATCTTGGCAAAATCACGATTGATCGTGCTGTTATACAGATGAACCAGCACCACCTCCATGCCGCGCTTCATCATGCTATAGGCCGCCACAGGCGAATCAATGCCACCGGAGAAGAGCACCACACCGCGACCGGATGAACCGATCGGCAGGCCACCGATGCCGGTAATCTTGCGTGTATAGATATAGGCGGCATTGGCGCCGACTTCAACGCGCACATCAATTTCAGCGGCATCCAGATTAACATTGAGATTCAGATGGTTTTTCAGATAACCGCCTATCTCGAAGTTCATCTCCGGCGTGGTCATGGTAAAACGCTTGTTACTGCGTTTACAACTGACCCTGAACGGACGCCCTGCAATATTCTCACCGTAAGCTGCCACCACGGCTTCGGCAGCCGTGCGCTGCATAACTTCCAGATCCAGCTCACACTCATGCACCAGCGACAGATTGCGGATACCCGGCGTCAACGTTAACAGATTGAGCAACTCATCCGAGATCTCATGCACATCGGCCAGCATGCGGCCGTGCTCACGATAGAAGCCGTTATGCTTGAGTTGATCGCCCAGTACACGCTTGATATTGCGCGCCATGCGATTTTCGAAGGTGTGGCGGTTTTTCCCCTTGAGAGAGAGTTCGCCGAAATGAAACAGTATTTTTGCCATAGCGCGGCAGACTAGCGATAAATTCTGTGCAATGCAGCTAAGTGATAACAGCGATGCAGGTATGGAGAACAGATGCACAAGAGAAACGAAAAAAGGCCTGCATAGCAGGCCTTTTCGATATGGCTCCCCGGGCCGGACTCGAACCAGCGACAAGGTGATTAACAGTCACCTGCTCTACCAACTGAGCTACCGGGGAATGAAGTGGCGCGAACCGTAAGGACGGACCTGCAGACTGTCAACAGTCAGTTCACTCACCATGAAAAAGAGTAACAGTGCTGTCCGGAATCAGGCTAAACAAGTCGCTCAGGATGCCGAACTATTGCACTCAGCGGACAGAATTGCCACTATGCCTGACTGGTAAAAATATGGACTTATGTTACAGGCACCGGTTTATTCCATAGATCCTTATAACCATATAGTATCAAACACGTTCGAAACAATCCCTGGGAGGGTATAGTGGCTGGTGGCGCATTCTGGAAATCGGACTGGTTTTTCGGTACCGGTATCACACTTCTTTTCCTGCTGCTTCACAGCTACGCTCTGGAACCGGTACAACACCTGGAGCACTATTTCTACGATCTAAACACACGCATCAACACACAACCGGCAGATGATAATATCGTCATCGTCAATCTGAACAGGAAATCCATCAACGAGATGGGTGACAATCCACAGGCAGCTGTCGCCGAAACAATTGCCCGTCTCTCTGCTGCAGGCGCCCGCCTGATTGCTCTGGATATCTTCTATGGCCAGCCGGGCAGCAGTGCAGATGCAGATAGCGCGGCCAGCTTGCCCGCTGCCGTACGCGCATCAGGCAATACTCTGGTACCTGTCTATTTTCTCACCGACACAAACAGCACCCACCTCAATAGTGATATACCCGAGGATATTCGTCGTACGGCTATCGGGCACATCAATGACAGCGATGGCCCCGGCAATCCGGTAGTCGGCTCCTCTCTGCGCACGCCCTATGCAGCACTCACCCGTGCTGCTGCCGGCCTGGGACACCTGAACATGCTGCCCGATGATGACAATATCGTGCGCTCTGAACCGCTGGCCATGCTCTATTCCGGTCAGTTCTTTCCATCCATGTCACTGGCTCTGGCTGCCGGAGCACTGCATATCGCCATGAATGACATCCGCATCAATATCGGACGCTCCATTGAACTGGGACCGATCAACATCCCGGTGAATGACCGGGTCCAGCTGTTCCCTGCCTTTCATGAGCAGGGCTACACGACCTATGCATTTTCCGCAGTGCGCGCCGGCTCACTACCGGATGAGCTGTTCAGTGACAAAATTGTGCTGATCGGCACCGCGGACAAGGGGCAGGCCAGCACCTTCGCCACACCGCTATCCGATCAGATGAGTACGGTTGAATTCAGTGCCCATGTACTGCAAAGCATCCTGAAGGAGGAGTCTGTCAGCCGCCCGGTCTGGAGTACCATGGCCGAAACCGGGCTGCTGCTGTTGATCGGTCTCTACCTTGTTCTGCTGCTGCCGCGCATGCCGATATTGATTGGCGCCATGGCATCGCTGCTGCTGCTGGTGCTGCTGGTCGGTGGCGACACACTGCTGCTGAGCAACTATGCCCTGCGGCTACAGGCCATGGCAGCTGTGCTGCTGCTGTTGACGGGACACGCCGGGCTGGCGCTGAAGCACTATTATCTGTCGCACCATCAGCACCGCCGCAGCAACGCCTCCAGTATGGATGAGACCAATAAAATGCTGGCTTTTTCATTCCAGAACCAGGGCATGCTGGATCAGGCATGCGAGAAATTCATGGCCTGTCCGATGAATGAGGAGATCGCCTCGTTGATGTACGATCTGGCGCTCTCCTTTGAGCGCAAACGTCAGTTCAGCAAGGCAATCAGCATCTATGAGTATATCGGTGCATATCAGGCGGACTACAAAGATATTCAAAACAGAATGCTCTCTGCCTCAAATGCCAGTGACACCCTCGCCGGCAGCGATAAAAACAGCGGCCTCTCCTCGCTGCTGCTTACCGGTGATAACAAGGCGACACTGGGGCGCTATGAAATACTGAGCGAGCTGGGCAAGGGGGCAATGGGCACTGTATTTCTCGGTCGTGACCCGAAAATCAACCGCCAGGTGGCCATCAAGACCATGGCCCTGTCGGAAGAGTTTGAAGCCAGCGAACTCGAAGAGGTCAAGGCCCGCTTCTTCCATGAGGCCGAAATTGCCGGCATGCTCAATCACCCCAATATCGTCACCATCTTCGATGCCGGTGATGAACATGATCTGGCCTATATCGCCATGGAGTTTCTCGATGGTATTGATCTGGTTCCATACACCAAAAAAGATAAACTGCTGCCGCTGGTTACCACACTGAAAATTGTCGCCAAAGTGGCCGAAGCGCTGCAGTACGCACACACGCACGGCGTTATTCACCGCGACATCAAACCGGCCAATATCATGATCCTGAAAAACAAGTCGGTAAAAGTAACCGATTTCGGTATTGCCCATATCGCCGAATCGAGTAAAACCAAGGCCGGCGTCGTGCTCGGCACCCCGTCTTACATGTCACCGGAGCAGCTTTCCGGCAAGGAGCTGGATGGCCGCTCCGATCTATTCTCACTCGGGGTCATGCTCTATGAACTGGTCTCCGGCGTGCGCCCCTTCCGGGCTGAGTCCATCTCCAAGCTAATGCTCAAGATTGCCAAAGAGCCGCATGTCGCTGTCCAGGAACATAACCCGGACGTGCCTGACTGTGTCGTCGCGCTTATCGACCGCCTGCTGGCCAAAAGAGCCCGGCAACGTTTCGATTCCGCTGGCGATGTACTGGAAGAAATAAGCCGCTGCCTGCGGCAGATCAACAGATCGGGAGTCCAATCATGACATCACTGGAAATGCATGCAGCCACCGATGTCGGCAAACGGCGCAAACACAACGAAGACTGCGTCAAAATAACGCCGACACATGGTATTGCCGTGCTGGCCGACGGCATGGGCGGATACAGTGCCGGTGAAGTAGCCAGCGCCATGGCTGTCGATATCATCACCGACAGACTACAGCAGCAAATCCTGACCATACCCACAGCCGCCATCGACAGCGCTACCGGCTTTACCGGCGAATCCATCCTGGTACGCGAGGCGATACGTCACTCCAATGATGCCATTTATCAGGAAGCAAAGACCAATGCGGGGTGTGCCGGCATGGGCACAACCGTACTGGCAGCCGTCTTCTATGCCGATCGCATCACAGCCGCCCATGTCGGTGATTCGCGCATGTACCGCCTGCGCGATAACAGGCTGAGCCATGTCACCGAAGATCACTCACTGATCCATGAACAGGTGCGCCGCGGACTGGTAACAGCTGCCGATGCACGCAACTCTTCGATCAAGAATCTGGTGACCCGCGCACTCGGCATCGAACAGGGTGTGGATCCGGATATTGTCGAGGACACCGTCCTGCCGGGTGATATGTATCTGATGTGCTCGGATGGCCTGACCGATGTGGTTGCCGATGAAGTGATTCAACAAACCATGACACGCCACCGCAACAACCTGGAGAAATCAGCCGAACAGCTGATTCACCTGGCCAATGAGGCCGGCGGCCCGGATAATATATCCGTGATCCTGATCAGCGCCAAAGCCGCGCCGAAACGGGGGTTCTTCTCCCGTCTGCTGGGTAAATAGCGCAGCGGCTGCCCTTATGCCTGCTTCCAAGCATACCCGGCGATGCCAGCAACGGCTCAAGCTTAAGCGCTGATATGATGCCCCCCTTTGCATCCGGGCCACCACAACCGGCAAACATTGTACCGGTTATCGCTGTGGGGGCTTCGGCCGGCGGGCTGGAGGCCTTGAAGACTTTCTTCCGGCATATGCCCGTCAATACAGACGCGGCTTTTGTCGTCATTGTTCATCTGGATCCTGCGCGCGAAGATATGATGGTAACGCTGCTCAGCCGTTATACCGCCATGCCGGTGATGCAGACTGCTGATCATTTGAAAATCCGCCCCAACCATGTCTACATCATTCCGCCGAACAGGGATATGGGCATCGCGCACGGCACACTGAGCCTGCATCCCCGCACCAGTCCGCATGGGCTGCACCTGCCTGTAAATCTATTCTTCAATGCTCTGGCCGTAAGCCAGCCTGATCGCGCCGCAGCTATCATCCTCTCCGGCACCGGCAGTGACGGCACAATCGGCATCAGGGCAATCAGGCAGGCCGGCGGCATGACCATGGTACAAAACCCGGATGATGCACAATTTAGCGGCATGCCGAACAGTGCCATTGCCACAGATCTGGTTGATCATATCCTGCCGGTAGCTGAAATGGGGGCTACGCTGCTAACACATGCCCGCTCAGCTTGGTTCAATGATCGTGACAGAAGCGACTCAGAGCAGTCGGATGAGGGTTACAACACCATCATGGCGATTGTTCAGACTCAGCTTGGCTACAACTTCTTCCCTTATAAACAGAGTACCCTGCTGCGGCGCATCAATCGACGCATTGGCCTGAAGCAGCTGCATGACATGGATGCATATGCTGCATTGCTGCGTAAGCAGCCGGATGAAACCATCGCGCTGTTCAAGGATATGCTGATCGGTGTAACCAGCTTCTTTCGTGACCCCGATTCCTGGGCGCTGCTTGCTGCAGAGTTTTTTAAAGACCTGGATCCCGCGCGCAAACAACCACTGCGCATCTGGGTTCCCGGCTGCTCCACCGGCGAAGAGGCCTATTCGATGGCCATGATGCTACATGAGTATATGGTCACGCATAAGCTGAGCCTTGAATACCAGATTTTTGCCACCGACATTGACAGCCGCGCCCTGGCTGTTGCCCGTCAGGGCCTCTACCCCGAGCAGATCGCTGCCAATATTTCACCACAACGGCTGGAGATGTTTTTCAGCAAGGAGGGTGAATATTACCGGGTGCAGCCATGGTTGCGCCAGAGTATCACATTCTCCGAGCAGAATGTGACCAGTGATCCCCCCTACTCGAAACTGGATCTGGTCAGCTGCCGCAACCTGTTCATCTACCTGCAGTCCGCTAGCCAGAGCAAGGTGCTCGATATGTTTCATTTTGCACTTAACCCGCATGGTTACCTGATGCTGGGCAGTTCGGAATCGGTGGGAAAACCATCCGATCTGTTTGAAGTAATCTCCAAGAAGTGGCGCCTGTACAGGAAAAAAAACATTCTCAGGGTACCAAAATTCAATCTTTCAACCAGACCGGTCAGATACGGGAGTATTGATATGCAGGGAAGGGGTAACCGTAGCGAAAAATCGATAATGCGTATCACCGACATTGCCAGAACCGCTCTGCTGCACGAATACGTTCCGGCATCGCTACTGGTAAACAGTAAATATGAAGTACTTTACCATTTCGGTGAAACATCCGACTTTTTGCACTACCCCACCGGCGAGACGACCGATGATCTGTTTGCGCTGCTGCGTGAAGGGCTGGCCACGCGCGTCAGGGGTGCCGCCCACAAGGCACTGAAAGAGAAGAGCGGTGTCAGCGTCCGGGGGGCAAAGGTCAAACACAACAACGCCTTCGTCGGTGTCAACTTCAGGGTCAAATGCCTCTCCGATATCGAGGGTGGAGAAAACCTGCTGCTGATCAGTTTTGAACATGAAAGTTCTGATCAAACGGCTGTCAAAACAGCGACTGATCTGCAGGTGGAGGATATCCCGCTGGTTAAGCAGCTGGAGAGTGAGCTCAACAGCACCAGGGAAGAGCTGCAGAACACCGTTGAAGAGTTGCTGGCATCCAATGAGGAGCTCAAGGCTGCCCACGAAGAGGCGATGTCGGCAAATGAAGAGCTGCAATCCTCGAACGAGGAGCTGGAAACCTCGAAGGAGGAGCTGCAATCATTCAATGAGGAGCTCAATACGGTAAACAGCGAGCTGCAGGAGAAAGTCATCTCGCTGGAAACAGCCAACAATGATATCAGCAACCTGATCGACAGCACCAAGAATGCCTCCATCTTCCTCGACACCGATCTGAATATCAAATTTTTCACCCCCTCATCGAAACGGCTGTTTAATCTGATTGCATCGGATATCGGTCGGCCGCTGTCGGATATCGCAGCCCGCTTTGATGATCCGCAGCTGGCAGATGATATTCAGCGCGTCATGCAAACAGAGCAGCCATCACACAGGGAAGTAAAAGATCTGGCAGGCAACTGGTATAACCGTCGCATCCTGCCATATCGCACAGCAGAGGGACGTATTCTCGGCGCTGTCATCACCTTTGATGATATCACCGTAATAAAGCATGCACTGGAGGAGATGGATCATAGTGAGCAGAAGTACCGCGGTCTGTTCGAGCATATGCTGAACGGCTTTGCACTGCACAAGATTGTCTGCGACGAGCAGGGCAAACCGGTTGATTATCTGTTTGTGGAGGTGAACAAGGCCTTTGAGCAGCTCACCGGCCTGCAAGGGCATGATATCATCGGCAGGAAGGTTACCGAGGTGTTGCCTGGTATCGAAAATGATTCCGCTGACTGGATCACCCGCTATGGCAAGATTGCCCTGAGCGGCAAGCCGCTAAGATTCGAGCAGTTCTCACAAGCGCTCGACAAATGGTTTTCCGTGTTGGCTTACAGTCCTGAAGCGGGCTCATTTGCCACGGTGATTGAAGACATTACTGATCGTCGGCAAGCCGCTGCACTGCTTGCCGAAAGTGAAAAACACTTTCGCGATACCTTCGAGCAGGCTGCTGTTGGCATTGCCCATGTCGGGCTCGATGGCAGATGGCTGCATATCAATAGCCGCCTGTGTGACATGCTGGGATATACACACGACGAGCTGCAGGCCAGAACGTTTCAGGATATCACCCATCCGGACGATCTGGACAGTGATCTGAAACTGATGCAACAGCTGCTGGTCGGATCCATTAAAACCTACAGCATGGAGAAACGTTATCTGCGCAAGGATGGATCCCCGCTCTGGTTCAACCTTACTGCCTCTCTGGTACTGTCAACAGATGGGGCTCCCGATTATTTCATCGCCGTTATCGAAAATATCAATAAACGCAAGCTGGCTGAAGAACGGCTGCGTATCAGCGAACGCACACTGCGTGAGGCTCAGCAAACAGCACACATCGGCAGCTGGACCAATGACTTCGATGGCCATATCAGCTGGTCGGATGAGCTCTACCACATTTACGATGTCTCTCCCGAAGACTTCACACCAACTACTGAAAACATTATACAGCTGGTTCACCCTGATGATCGTCCCCTGTTGCAGCAATGGTTCGATGATTGCCTGGCTGAACAGAAGCCCGATCCGATTGTCCTGCGCTATATTCGACCGGATGGCTCGCTGCGTTATATTAAACGTCAGGGTGAACTTATATGTGATGCGGAAGGCAAGCCCAGCCATATGACAGGTACAGCTCAGGACATTACCGAACAGAAAGAGCTGGAGGAGCAGTTTCAGCAGGCGCAGAAAATGGAGGCTCTCGGCACGCTGGTCGGCGGCATCGCCCATGATTTTAATAATATTCTGGCCGGTATCACCGGCAATATCTACCTGGCCAAACAACAGGGCCAGATGCCGCCCGATGCGGCAGATAGATTGCATACGGTAGAAGGCCTCTCTTTCCGCGCGGCCAACCTGATTCAGCAACTACTGACCTTTGCCCGCAAGGACAAGGTCAGCATGCAGGCGCTTCCATTCACCCCCTTTCTCAAGGAGACAATGAAATTCATGCGCTCATCGATACCTGAGAATATCACTGTCAGTCAGGATATTCCTGACAACCCGATGATCATCAAGGGCGACGGGACACAGATCCACCAGGTGCTGATGAACCTGATCAATAATGCCCGTGATGCCCTGGAAGGGGTCGAGAACCCGCGCATCGATATCAGACTCGCATACCTTCACACTGATCCCGACTTCAGGCATGCATATCCGCATGCAACGCATGACAACTATGCACATCTGAGTATTGCTGATAATGGTTGCGGCATACCGGAGCATGCAATCAAACATCTGTTTGAACCCTTCTTTACCACCAAGGAACCCGGCAAGGGCACAGGCCTCGGACTTGCCATGGCCTTTGGCGCAGTGCAGACCCATAACGGCTTTATTGATGTGGAGAGCACGCCCGGCAAAGGCTCCGTGTTCCATATCTATCTGCCGATTGAAGAGGACAGGGAAATTACGCCCGAACTGGCAGAGGATGGTCAACCGGAAATCGGCCATGGCGAAACGATCCTGCTTGTCGATGACGAACCGTATGTGATTGAGACCGGCAAAGAGGTGCTGGAGTCGCTCGGTTACCGGGTACTGGCAGCACGCGATGGCAAGACGGCTGTAGACCTGTTTCGTGCCAACTGCGAGAAAATTGCGCTGGTGATGATGGATGTGGTCATGCCCGGATTGAGCGGAGCAAAAGCGGCCGAGCAGATCAGGCAGATAAGCCCCGGTATTAAAGTACTGTTCTGCTCCGGATACGACAAGGAAGCGGCACTGCCCAGAGATCTCTCATCCGATGACACCCCATTCCTGTCCAAACCCTATAATGTCGCGGCACTCAGCAAAGCCATCAAAAAACAGCTGGGCAGTTGAGCGGGTGTTCTTTCTGCCGGCAGGCTCAAAGCGTACGGCTGCAACCTACAGACAGAGCGCCGAATGCATCATCGACTGCGCCTCTAAAGCCGCAGCACGCGGATCGGTCGCCTGAATAATGGGGCGACCTACCACCAGATAGTCGGAACCACCCCGGATGGCACCAGCCGGATCTGCCACTCGCTTCTGATCCTGCAGATCCTGATCTCCCCAGCGTATGCCGGGTGTAACAGTAATGAAATGTGAACCGCAGGCATGCTTGATTGCCGCCGCTTCATGCACACTGCACACAACGCCATCCAGCCCTGCACTCTTGGCCATCTGTGCCCGCTCCAGCGCCACAGCCGCTGCCTGCTCCCTGGGCATACTGTCGCTGGTCAGCACGGTCACCGCGATCAACAACATATCCGGGAATGCCGCGGCCGCTTTCGCTGCCGCAGCCAGCATCTCGACACCGCCCCCGGCATGCACATTGACCATATTCACGCCGAGCTTGCCGGCGCTCTCTATCGCCTGTGCCACGGTATTCGGGATATCGTGGAATTTCAGGTCGAGAAATATCTTGTGCGTCGCACCAATGGCTGCCACCAGTTGCGGACCTTCTGCCACGAACAGGCGCAAACCGATCTTGAACCAGCCGACCGTATCACCCAGCTGATCGCGCAATGCCAGCGCCTGCGTACTATCCGGCACATCCAGCGCCACCATCAATCGATCCCGCATCAGATCTTCTCCTCCTGCTTGGGGTGTAGTGAGCCCCAGCTATGGCACTGGGGACACTGCCAGCGCACATCCACCACTTCGACACCGCACTGCTCGCAGGCATAGTTCTTGGCCCGCTTGCGCCACTGTCTGGCGAAGCGACTGTGTGCATCCGTATCATCACCAAGCACCGCCTGCAAACGCAGTGATTCACGCAGCGTTGCCGGCACAAAACCCAGATCATGGTAGAGCGTATCCGCATCTGCTGTACTACGAGCCCGGGCAAGCGCCTCCAGCCAGCTCAGTGCCAACTCGGCATCCGACTTCTGCTTCCACATCGCCGTCAGCAGCGCCCTGCCCTTATCATCATAAAATTCCTGATGCGCCAGCAACTGCGGCAGCACCAGTGAGAAATGTTCATTGGCATGGGTACGCAAGCCACGGATCTCTTCGGCAGCGGCATCCACGTCCCCGCTTGCCAGAGCAAGCTCAATACCCACCATGCGCGCTGGTGCACAGGCAGGATCCAGCTCGACAGCCTTGGCCGCGAAGGTTGCCGCCTCATCAAGATCACCCGCACTCAGGCACTGACTGGCCATCTCGGAAAACAGATAGGCCCGATGCGAGCTGTAGGATTCATTACGTACCCGCTCCAGCCGCGACAGCAGCTCTTCGGCCAACTGCCATTCGGAACTCTGTTCGCGAATGCGCAGACTCGCTTCAAGTGCACCGGCATGGTCCGACTGCATATCCAGCGCCTTGCCATACTGCAACAGTGCCCGATCCAGCAGGCCGCCGGTCTGAAAATCCCTGGCCAGTGCCATATGGGCCTGCAGATGAACACTTTTCGGCAAATCCGGGCGAGCCAGCAGATTCTGATGAATACGCACCGCACGACCAATCTCCCCACGGGAGCGGAACATCTCGCCCAGGGCCATATAGACGTCGGCCGCTTCCGAGCGCAGGCGGGCAACCTGCACCATCTCCTGCAACGCGAGATCCGGCTCATCGGAGAGCAGGTAATTGATTCCCCGCAGCAGCGGAGAGATACGTTTATCCTCTTCGTCCGGTCCGGGCTCGGACTCCTCCTGCAACGGGCGCAACACCAGCGCCAGCAACAGCACCAGTACAACTGCAGTAACTGCCAGCAATAGTGTATTCATACGTCGTCTTGAAGCGGGATATTTCTGAGGTTATCGACTTCCCGCTGCAGCCGTTCATGCTCTGCACGCAACCAGACAATCTCCTGCTTGTGCTTACGTCTGGAGAAGGCCATGGCCAGAATGCCGCCGGAAAAACCCAGCAGAAAAGCGATGAATATCGGGATATAAACCGGAACAGGCCGGCTTATGACACCGAGAAAATGGAGTTGTACCTCAGAGAGGTTGGCCAGAGCGAACATCGTGGCAAACGATGTCAGGACCAGTACCACCAGTACATTGATCCAGTTAACCGAATAGAGACTCGAGAGCTGAATGTTTGGCCGGGGCATGCGTGATTCAGCCTGCGTTATCGACCCGCTCGCGCAGATCTTTACCCGGCTTGAAGTGTGGAACGGCCTTGGCCGGTACGGATACAGCTTCACCGGTTTTCGGATTCCTGCCGATACGGGCCTGACGTGCCTTGGTGGTAAAACTGCCGAAGCCGCGCAATTCCACATGATCACCGGTAGCCAGAGCATCACCGATGACTGAGAAAATAGTATTTACAACAACCTCAGCCTCACGCCTGGTGATGCCTTCCTGTTGCTCAGCAATAATTTCTACCAGTTCTGATTTGGTCATCGCGCCCTCCGCTCATATAAAGATGAGCATAGTCCATCATTGCAGATACGCAAGCTGATCAGCCTGCTGACAAGCCCCGGCATGGCCGGGGCTTGTGCGGACCGGTTGTTATATCTTGCCAAACAGCTTGCGCTGCAGCTCCAGTGCCAGTGCCGACGGTGCAGAGTCATCGGCAGCGTTCTGACGTGAATAGTTACGCATAGCTTCCCGCTCTTCCTGAACCAGATGCTGACGAATGGAGAGCGTGACCTGACGGCGTTTGTTATTAACTTCGACGATTTTCGCTTCAACTTCGGAACCGACTTTCAATTCACCGTGATCACGCGGCACTTCGCGCATCGGCATGAATGCCTGTACACCTTCAGCCAGCTCAACCATTACACCGGCAGGTTTCACATCCACCACCGTGCCATTGACACTGCTGCCGCGTTTCATACCGGCCAGGAACAACTCAAACGGATCATCGGAGAGCTGCTTGATACCCAGTGCGATGCGCTGTTTCTCGACATCCACACCCAGCACAACGCATTCGACTTCCTGACCCTTGTGATAGGCGGCCAGTGCTTCTGCACCGGGCTGCTCCCAGGAGATATTTTCCATATGAACCAGACCGTCCATGCCTTCAGCCACATGCACAAAGAAGCCGAAATCGGTGACATTCTTGATCTTGCCGCTGACATGCGAACCGATCGGATGATCTGCCATCCACTGCTGCCATGGATTTTCACTGACAGCCTTCAGGCTCAGGCGAATACGGCGTGATGAGGCATCCACTTCCAGTACCGCAACATCCACCACATCACCTTCGGCCAGTACCGACGCAGGATTCACATCACGCTTGGTCCAGCTCAACTCGGAGCGGTGGATCATCCCTTCAATACCCGGCTCCAGCTCTACAACTGCGCCGAAATCGAGCAGGCGACGCACGGTGCCGGTCAGGCCCATACCCGGCTCATAGGTTGCTTCCACATTATCCCACGGATCCGACTGCAGGGTCTTCATCGAAACCGACACCTTGCCTGTCTCCGCATTCAGTTTAACGATCTCGACACTGACACCCTGACCAACGCTCAACATCTCTGACGGATGCTTGATCCGGCGCCATGACACATCGGATACATGCAGCAGCGCATCAACGCCGCCCAGATCAACAAAGGCGCCGAAATCAGCCAGACGTTTGACCACACCACTCAGCTTGTCACCGACAGCATGTTTTTCAAAAAAGGCAGCGCGTTCAATTTCCAGACCGGCCGTCAACGGCTTGCGCCGTGATACAACAATATTTTCAGGCCTGCGGCGCGCTTCCAGCACAGCCACCTTGCATGACTGACCAACCAGACTGGCCGGCTGAATATGAATATCCGTATCCGCTTCCGAACGCGGCATAAATGCATTCAGGCCACTCAGGCTGACCCGGTAACCACCTTTGACTTCAGCGGTAATCACCGCATCTACCGTACTCTCATCGGTCACTGCCGCTTCAATACCGGCCCATGCCTCGCGCTGCCTGATCGCAAGCACAGAGAGACTAACGCCGGAAGAGCCGCCAACCGACTGAATAAGCGCCTTGATTTCAGTGCCAATCGCAGGTACTTCCATACCGGCCTGGGCGAATTCAGCCAGAGGGATCGTGCCTTCAGCCTTGGTGCCTACGTCGATAACAACCACATCGGCATTCAGGCCGACCACCATACCGGTCACCATTTCACCGATACGAATATCTGACTTTTCCTTCAGTGAAGCCTCATACATCAACCGGAATGAATCTTCGTCATCGGCGGATGGTGCTGCCTCTGCATCAGATTCATCTGACGCTGCTGCTGCACTCTCAACGACTGCCTCTGTATCAGCGGCGGCTGCTATCGTTTCCTCAGGGACTGAATCAACAACTGCATCTGCAACTGTTGCAGGGGTGTCCGTAACATCTGCCCCTGTATCTGTGTCCTGAACCTTATCCAGCTTCTCGGCTTCACTCATGGTGTACCATCCTAATGACTCAATTCGCTCGCGAATTGTTATTCAGTATTGTGTATCGTTCTTCTTATCTTCAACTTATCTTCAACCAGTACGGATCAGACCGATGCTTTGATCAGCTCTCTCCGCTCCAGTATGCCCAGCATGCGATCAACCACCTCATCCACACGTAATGTCGTGGAGTCAATTGAAATGGCGTCCGTCGCCTGAGCGAGCGGAGCATGCTGACGCTCTCTGTCGCGTTGGTCACGCTTTTTCAGGTCCATGATCACCGCATCAATATCATCCGCATGGCCCATCTGTTTCAACTGCGACCAGCGCCGCCTTGCCCGCTCACGCACGGATGCCGTCAGAAAAAACTTGGCCGGAGCATCAGGCAGCACAACCGTACCGATATCGCGGCCATCCATGATACAGCCGGCCTCTGCCAGTTGCTGCTGCAGACTCAATAAAGCCTGGCGAACCAGCGGTTTTGCCGCCACTGTTGATGCCGCAGCACCCACCGCCTCTGTACGCAAACGCGGCGTCCACGGCTCACCCTCATAACTGATGCCGTCACAGGTCCACGACAAGCCGGTCAACATCTCGCCGGCCATGCTCGCCAGTGCAGCCTCATCATCCAGGTCCACACCACGCTCCAGCGCCACGGCACCGGTGAGCCGGTACAACAGACCGGTATCCAGCACAGGCAGACCAATCTCCTCAGCCAATAGCTTGGCCACCGTCCCCTTGCCACTGCCCGACGGACCATCAATAGCGATTTTCAGCCCGCTTACTGCCTGCCATTCACTCATGCTGCACCCGCATCTTCGGCCCAGCGTACATTCATACCGATACCTTGCGCCAGTGTTACAAAATTCGGGAAGCTGGTGGCAATTGCCGCGGCATTGTGAATGCGAATCTCGCCATCGGCGCGTTGCGCCGCCACGGCCATGGCCATGGCAATTCGGTGATCGCCATGCGCATCGACAGCAGCACCCCCGCGCAGGCTACTTATACCCCGTATCACCGCTCCATCCGCATGCTCGTCGATATCCGCACCGGCCAGACGCAGGGCGGTCGCCATGGCCGCGATACGATCGGACTCCTTGACGCGCAACTCCTCCGCATCGGTCAGTACAAACTCACCATCGGCAAGGGAGGCGGCGGCAAAGATCACCGGAAACTCATCAATCGCATCGGGCACATCATTCGGATCAACAGCCATGCCATGCAGCCCGCCCGATCTGATCCGCACATCAGCCACCGGCTCTTCACCGACTGTCGCCTGATTCAGCAGCGTCAGCGAGGCGCCCATGGCATGCATCACCCTGCGCCAGCCATCACGGCGCGGATTGATACCGATCGATTTCAGTGTCACATCAGAGCCGTCGACAAGACTTGCCGCCACGGCAAAGAAACAGGCCGATGAGGGGTCGGCCGGGATATCAACCACACCTTCTGGCGCTGTCAGCCTGTCGGTCGGCGTCATCGATATCGTACCGTCATCAGCAACCGCAACCGGCTGGCCGAACAGCGGCAGCATGCGCTCGGTATGATCACGCGTCGGTTTCGGCTCATGCACCCGCGTCACGCCATCGGCATAGAGACCGGCCAGCAGCACACACGATTTCACCTGCGCGCTGGCTACCTCGGAAATATGATGAATCGCTTTCAGTTTACCACCGGAAATGGTGATCGGCAGCAGATTGCCGCCATCATTACCACTCACCGTTGCGCCCATACTGCGCACGGGATCAACCACGCGCCGCATCGGCCGTTTGCACAGGCTGGCATCTCCGCTCACCGTACTCTCAAAACGCTGGCCGGCCAGAATACCGGTCATTAAACGCACGCAGGTGCCGGCATTGCCGGCATCGAGCATGGCCACCGGCTTTCTCAACCCGTGCAGGCCGACGCCATGGACACGCAGCGCCGTTTTTTCATCATTGAGCCAGTCGATCTGCACACCCATATCGATAAACATCTGTGCGGTGGCAACATTATCATCGCCGGGCAAAAAACCGTGAATTTCCGTCACGCCGTCAGCCAGCGAAGCCAGCATCACCGAGCGGTGTGACATCGATTTGTCACCGGGAACGGTGATCGATCCCTTCAGCGGGCCTTTGGCCGGCCCTGCTATCAGTGTTCCGCCGATTTCCATTATAATCCATCTCCGTGTTTGGCCAGCCATGTCTCGCGTGCGGCTCTGGCGGTAGAAAATTCATGCATCAGCCTGTCGGCATCGCCAGTCACAAGGGCTGCGCGCAATCCGGCCAGCTCCTGCTGATACGCATCCAGCTGCCTGAGCAGCGCATCGCGGTTACTCAGCGCTATATCCCGCCACATCTCGGGTGAGGAGGAAGCGATGCGGGTAAAATCGCGGAAGCCACCGGCGGCGAAGCTGAACGGGTCATGCCCTTCACGTTTCTGTCTGCCTACAGCATTGACCAGCGCAAATGCGGCCAGATGCGGCAGGTGGCTGACAGATGCCAGAAAGTCATCGTGCTCTGCCGCATCCATCGTAACAACGCGGCTACCCGTCTGCTCCCACAACTGCTGCACCAGCAACAGCGCTGCTGCATCCGAATCCGGCCCGGGCGTAACCACGGTCAACCGTTTATCAAACAGCTCGGCAAAAGCCGCCCCTGCACCGGACTGCTCGGTACCGGCGATCGGATGCGCGGCGATAAAGCGCTCGGGTTTTGGCAGGCAGTGAGCTGCAGCGGCAACTGCCGACTGCTTGGTACTGCCCGCATCGGTAACCACGGCATGCGCAGGCAGCGTTGCCGCCATGGCTGAAAAAATCGACGCATAGGCATTCATCGGCACGGCCAGCAACACCACATCGGCATCGACAACGGCCTCGGCCACATCATGGCTCCATGCATCAACAATGCCCAGCCGTTGCGCCAGCTCAAGGTTTTCGCGACTGCGGCCGACACCTGTCACCCGCCCGACAACTCCGGCCCGTTGCAGGGCAAGGCTCACCGAGCCGCCGATCAGGCCGACACCGACAATGACCAGATGACCAATCAATGGTTGTTCGCCAGCGGCCACCGGCTACGCCCCGAGATCCGCAAGGATCGCTTCCAGCGCCTGTAAGCACTCACTGTTCTCTGCAGCCGTACCCACCGAAATACGCAGATAATCCACCATACCATAAGGAGCAAGCGGACGCGGGATAATACCGCGATCCTCAAGTCGGCGCAGAATTTCACCACTCTGTTCATGGCGCAGCAGGACGAAATTACAGAAGCTCGCACCGCCCGAGATACCCCATGCCGCAAGAGCCGACTCCAGCCGCGTGCGCTCGGCATTGCTGTCGGCCACGCGTGCCAGCACCCATTGCTGATCGTCCAGCGCAGCAACGGCTGCAACCTGCGCCAGCAGATTAACATTGAACGGCTCACGATAGCGATTCACCAGTGCCGTGATCCCGGCATCGGCAATGGCATAACCGACCCGGCATCCCGCCAGGCCATAGGCCTTGGAAAAGGTACGGCTGATCACCAGCCCGGGATGCGACAGCTCATGCACAGAGTCGCCCAGTTGATCGGCGACAAACTCGTAGTAGGCCTCGTCGATAATAACGATGACATCGCGCGGCAGGCGATCAAGAAATCTCTGTAGTGCATCATTACCATGCAGGGTACCGGTCGGGTTATTCGGATTGGCAATGCAGACTACCCGGGTCCGCTCATTCACCGCAGCAGCCATCGCATCCAGATCGTGGCTCAGGCCATCGGCCTCCGCTACAGCAACGGGTATTGCCCCCGCAGCCTGAGCGGCCAGTGCATAGACAATAAATGCGCGGCGTGAAAAAACCACCTCATTACCCGCCCCCGCAAAGGCCCGGATCAGCAGCTCCAATACTTCATTGGAGCCGTTACCGAGCAGCACCTGATTGCGATGCACCTGATGAAAAGCCGCAATCGCCTCTTTCAGCTGGTTGGCATCACCATCGGGATAACGGTGCACCCCGGCAGCGGCAGCACACATTGCCGCCATTGCCTTCGGTGACGGACCGTAGGGATTTTCATTGGAGGCAAGCTTGACGGCGTGGGAGAGTCCCTTTTCGCGCAGCAGTGTCTCTACCGGTTTACCCGGCACATAGGGGTATAACCCGCTTGTTTGCGGCACAGTACGTGCCAGCCAGTTGATGCTCATACGGTTTCCTTACAGCGGCTTGGATACCGGATAGGAACCCAGCACCTTGATAAATCCGCCCGGTTTATTCTGGATCTCGCCAATGGCCTCGGCCACCACCCTGTCATCACGATGACCCTGGATATCGGCAAAAAAGACGTATTCCCATAGCTTCTTTTTCGACGGACGCGATTCAATACGGGTAAGCCCGATACCGCGATCGGCAAAGGAGGAGATCAGATGATGCAGCGCCCCCGGCTCATCGCGGATCGACATTACCAGCGAGGTCTTGTCCAGACCGGAGGCCGGCGAGTCATGCTGGCCAATAACAAAGAAACGGGTGGTATTGTCGTGGAAATCCTCAATATTGCGCTGCAATAGCGGCAAACCGGCCCGATCCACGATCGAATAGGGGCCAATCACCGCGCACCTGTTCCAGTCCAGCGTAGGCGATGCGCTGGCTTTCGCCTCATCAACAATCTGGGCGGCGCGAATGGTGGAAGAAGCCTCCATCATCTGGGCACCCGGCAGATGTTCGGCCAGCCAGCCGCGGCACTGGCCAAGCGGTTGCGGATGCGACATCACCACATCAATCTGGGAGAGTGATTCGGCATAGGTGAACAGATGGTGATGGATGGAGAGCTGCACCTCGGCGCAGATAAACACATCGCGCTCCATATCGGCGAACAGATCCAGTGTCGGCGTCACCGCACCCTCAAAGGCATTTTCCACCGGCACCACGCCGTAAGTCGCGCGTCCCGCCTCCACCTCATCGAATACCTGCTCAAGCGTGCTGCAGGGCAGGTATTTGGCGGTTGAGCCGAACTGGCGGCTGGCTGCGGTATGACTAAACGTGCCCTCAGGCCCCAGGTAGGCGATGGTCATCGGATGTTCCAGTGCCAGACAGGCGCCAATGATTTCGCGATAGATACCGTGAATCGCCTCATCCGGAATCTTGCTTTCATGAGCACTGGTCGCTGCCTCGGCATTGCGCGCCAGCATGCGCCGGATAATCGATGCTTCGCGGCTGGGCACATAAAACGGTGCGTCAGCGCTATCCTGCTTTGCTTCACCGACAAGCCCTGCCAACCGGGCACGCTTGCGGATCAACTCCAGCAGTTCATCATCTACCGCATCAATCGCCTGACGCAGCACGGTGAGTTTTTTCTCTAATTCAGCCATGCCAGCACGCTAGCAGCAGGAGCGAGATCTTGGAATGCATAGCTATCGACGGCATCTCTGTGGCAATACAACTGACTGCATGATAACGGATCAATCCGGCAGCTCCTGGCGCAGCGCTTCAGGCAGGCCAAAGGTGACACTCTCCTGCCCTACCGATAACAGCTCCACCTTGCCATAATCACGGGCTTGCAGCCATGTAATGACACTCTCCACCAGCACCTCCGGCGCCGATGCGCCGGCCGTGATGCCGATACGGGCATCCGGTGCCAGCCATGCCGGATCAATATCATCCGGCCCATCAATCAGATACGCGTCACAACCGGATCTCTCGGCCACTTCACGCAGGCGATTGGAGTTCGATGAATTTTTCGAACCTATCACCAGCACCACATCACTGGCTCCTGCCAGTTCCTTGGTCGCCGCCTGCCTGTTGCTGGTGGCATAGCAGATATCCTCACGCTTGGGCCCCTGCAGGTTCGGGAAACGGCTGCGTAAGGCGCTAATCACATCGGCGGTATCATCGACACTGAGCGTGGTCTGCGTGACATAAGCCAACCTTTCCGGGTCCTTCACCTGCAGGTTCGCGACATCTTCCGGCGTAGCAACCAGCAGTACCGCACCTGCAGGTGCCTGACCCATGGTGCCTTCTACTTCCGGATGCCCGGCATGACCGATCAGAATCACCTGATCGCCGCGCTGATAATGGCGTAGCAGCTCCAGATGCACCTTGGTCACCAGCGGACAGGTTGCATCAATCACGCGCAGCCCTCTGGCATCGGCACGCTCACGCACCGCTTTACTCACACCATGGGCGGAAAAGATCAGCAACGCATCATCAGGGGCATCATCCACCTCTTCGATAAACACCGCCCCCTTAGCCTGCAGGTCCTGAACAACATAGCGGTTATGTACGATCTCATGGCGCACGTAAACGGGTGCGCCAAAAACGGCCAATGACCGCTCAACAATTTCGATAGCCCGATCCACACCGGCACAAAAACCGCGTGGCTCGGCCAGCAGCAGTGATTTCGAATGAAATGTAACGGGGACAGACTCCTGCTGCATGGGGACAACTCCTGCTTTACTAATACTATGCTGCGCACACTAACAAAAACCCGGTCGCAAACACCAGCCAGCAGGGATCTATATACAAACCCTTTCAGCGCCGCCGGTGCCGAAGGCCTGCAACATGCCATGCCACCGCTCTGCCGTACAACTATCCATACACACCACCCTCTGCCTGCTCCGTGGCCTATGCTTTTCTGTTTTCAATTCAACCGTGCTAGCCTCCGCCACACGCAATGGAGGCACTCATGACCGATTACAGCATTAACCCCGGAGATCCGGCACCGGCAGATATCGAACTGGATACCTGGCCGGAAGGACGCCTGAAACTGGCTGATCTGGCCGGGCAGTGGGTTATTCTCTATTTCTATCCCAAGGACAACACCTCCGGCTGCACTACCGAGTCATGTGCATTCCGTGATACCATGCCTGATTTCAGCGCCGCCGGCGCATGCATTGTCGGCGTTTCGCGCGACTCGGTGAAATCGCATGCCGGCTTCATTGAAAAGCAGGCATTGAACTTCCCGCTGATCTCCGATCCGGATGAAACCCTCTGCCGCGCCTTTGATGTCATCCAGATGAAAATGAACTATGGCAAGCAATCTCTCGGCGTCGAACGCTCTACCTTTATTATTAACCCCGAAGGCGATATTGCCAGCGCCTGGCGCAAGGTCACTGTCAAAGGCCACGTCGAAGAGGTACTCAATACCTTGCAGGAACTGCAATCGTGAGTCCGGCAGTTCCCGGCCGGCTGCATGCTTAACGGCAAGCATATCCTGCTCGGTATCGGTGGCGGCATTGCCGTTTACCGGGTAGCGGAGCTGGCCCGTCTGCTGATCAAGCGGGGTGCCGAGGTGCGCTGCGTCATGACCCGCTCCGCCTGTGAGTTTGTCACACCGATGACGTTTGAGGCCCTGACCGGCCAGGCCGTGCATAATGATCTGTTCGACCTGACGGGAGAGCGCACCATCGGCCATATCCAGCTTGCCCGCTGGGCCGATGCGATTGTTATTGCACCGGCTACCGCCGGCCTGCTGGCGCGTCTGGCCCACGGCATTGCTGATGATCTGCTCAGCACAATCATGCTGGTCGCCAAAGCACCCGTACTACTGGCTCCGGCCATGAACCACTCGATGTGGCATGCCGAAGCGACACAGCGCAATGTAGAGACATTAACGGCGCGCGGCATGCAGCTGGTCGGTCCGGCAACGGGTGATCTGGCCTGCGGCGAAACAGGTGCAGGGCGGCTGAGCGAGCCGGAATCGATCCATGATGCCCTGCTACCGCTACTGACCACCCATGCCCTGAAAGGCCAGCAATGGGTGATCAATGCCGGCCCGACGGTGGAAGCATGGGACGGCGTACGCACGCTGAGCAATCGCGCCACCGGCACCCTCGGCGCACTACTGGCAGGACAGGCTGCAGCACTCGGCGCCACAGTGACACTGATTGCCGGCCCCGGCACACCACCCACCCATCCACAGGTTCAACGTATCGCTGTCGAATCGGCGCTACAGATGCTCGCTGCCTGCCTGCAGGCCGGCAGTGACACCGATGTGTTTATCGGTACCGCTGCCGTCAGCGACTTCCGCTTTGCCGAACCCCTTGCCGGCAAAATGAAACGCGGTGACACGCAGTCCATGTCGATCGATTTGATCGCCAACCCGGACATTATTGCAGCCGTCGCCGGTATGGATGCGCGCCCCGTCAGGGTTATCGCCTTTGCCGCAGAAGCAGAAAAACATATTGAAAACGGCCGCACCAAGCTACTGGCAAAACACGTAGATGCTGTCGTTGCCAATGACATCAGCAATATGGGCGCCTCCTGCGCCAGCGGCTGGTGGATCAGCCGCGACCAGGAAATAAAACTCAATGCCGGCAGCAAACATATCTTTGCCGCTGCCATTATCGATCAGATTACGAGGTTGGACCGATGAATAGTGACAAGCCGAACATTCAGATCATGCGACTGCCGCATGGAGAGGGACTGGATCTCCCCTTCTACGCCACCAGCCATGCCGCCGGTGCCGACCTGCGCGCAGCCATCGATGAAGATATCACCCTGCAACCGGGCGAGCGAAAGCTGATCAAAACCGGTTTTGCCATGGCGCTGCCGGATCACTACGAAGCCCAGATCCGTCCGCGCTCGGGACTTGCCCTGAAACAGGGCATCACCGTGCTCAACACGCCGGGCACGATCGACGCCGATTACCGCGGCGAGATCGGTGTTATTCTGATCAACCTCGGTGATCAACCCTTCACCGTCAGTCGCGGTGACCGCATTGCCCAGATGATCATCGCCCCCTTCGTGCAAGCTGATTTTCATGCGGTGGACGCGCTCTCTGAAACGGTGCGCGGCAGCGGCGGCTTCGGCTCCTCGGGACAGCGGTAAGGTAAAGCGGAGAGAGGCAAAGGCCCGCCATGCAAGAGCTGTACGGGCAGGCAATAAAGACGGTTTACTGCCATCATTTGCAATTGGCATGGATTCTGCTCTAATATTTGCTTTGCAAGTGGCATGGATTCTGCTCGTGCCGCGGCATAGGCTGTTGCGAGTCTCACCTGCATGGGCCGGGAGGTAAGATGAAACGACTGACAGGATTGATGATCTGCATGGCGCTGTCGCCGGCGGTTTATGCTGCGCCCGAGAGCGAAATGCCGGATGCCATGCAGCATCTGGTTACCGCGCCAGACATTGATTTTGCCAACCTGCGCGATCCGTTTGCATCTTATCTGGCGCGGGTAAGTTCAACCGGCAAAAATGCACTGCTGGAGAATCAGCTGCAACTGTCTAACCGGGAACGGGAAGCTCTCGAAGGCTATGATCTGGGCAGTCTGAAGCTGGTCGCCATTTTCAGCATGGGCGGAGAGCGCGTAGCCATGATCGAGGATAGCTCCAACAAGGGCTTTATCATCCGCCGCGGCAACTATCTGGGAAAAAATAACGGCAAGATCGAAAAGATCACCGGCGATACCGTATTCCTCGTCGAACAGGTGCTTGATCCGGCCGGTGACATCATAGATCGTCAGGTCACCCTCACCCTCAACGAAGTCAATCAATAGCCACTGATGGCCCGCATGTCTGCCGCCGAAATCCGGCGCTTTTTTGAACACCTGCAATCAATCGATCCCGAACCGGTTACCGAACTCCACTACAACAATGACTTCGAACTGCTGGCCGCTGTCATGCTTTCGGCCCAGTCCACCGATGTCGGTGTCAATAAGGCAACGGCAAAGCTCTATCCCGTTGCCAACACACCACAAGCCATCCTTGATCTGGGCGAGGAGAGATTAAAAACCTATATCGGCACCCTCGGTCTGTATAACAGCAAGGCTAAGCACCTGATGGCTACCTGCCGGATGCTGGTCGAGTTGCATCACGGAGAGGTCCCCAACACCCGCAAGGCGCTCGAAGCACTGCCCGGTGTGGGCAGAAAAACAGCCAATGTGGTACTGAATGTACTCTTCGGTGAAGCGACCATGGCGGTAGATACACATATCTTCCGCGTCGGCAACCGCACGGGTCTGGCCCCGGGGAAGACACCACTGGATGTGGAAAAAGGCCTGCTCAAAGCCATTCCTGCCGAGTTCATGCAACACGCCCATCACTGGCTGATCCTGCACGGTCGCTACACCTGCACGGCCCGCAAGCCGCACTGTCACCAGTGCGCGGTCGCCGCAGAGTGCCACTGGCCGGAAAAGCCGAGCGCCATCATCTGATGGTAAAAAATCCGGATTGTCCCCATGCATCAGCAGCAGCGGCAGCGGCAGCTTGTATGCAATGCGAACCACCGATGATTAACAATATGGTTCTTCGCGGACTTGCGGGAAGGATTCATTGCCTTGTTCTTTCGTAACTACTCGCTGCTGCCAATGATCGGAATCAAAATATTTTCACCACAGAGGACGCGAAGGACGCAGAGTAAGCACGAAGTGTATGAGCATGATCACCGGCTCGTCTCGGACAAACCCGGATATGCATGCGCGACAGCACGTCCCGGAATCATAAGCAAGCTCATATATTGCCTTGCTTTTCCTTCGCCTCCTCTGCGGTGCATGCCTGTGATCTTCGATTCATACTGGCCGGCCTGACAGCCTTGCATGCACGCGGCTTCTTGCTGATTACACCATGATGGCATTACCTTCTGGCTGCCATGAGCAACAGCAGAGCGACAAACAGTGAGCATTGAGACCATCTGGCAAAATGACGGCTGTGGCCTTCACCGGCAATATATCGGCGAGCTCTCGATGTGTGATGTACTGGAAGCAACACTTGCGCTTCAGGATCACCCGCGGTTCAATGACCTGCGCTACATCATTGAAGATTACACGGGCGCGACCAACACACCGTTTGAGCCCGGCGAAGTTCGGGATTTTACCGGCATCATTCGCCTCAGATCCAACACCAAGAGTCCTTTGAACGTTGCCATCATCAGTCGCAACTCACCAACATCGGTTGCGACAGCAAATGCCTTCTGTGAATACATGCTGCAATGTCACTATCGATGCCGGGTATTTCTCTCACCTGCCGATGCACTGGCATGGGCGACTGCATACTGATCCTGCTGCTGCGGGTGCTGTCACACACGAACAGCCATCGTGCGGCAGGCGGCACCGCTTGCTCCTGAACGCTTTTGCGTGAACGAAACAGCCGGACACGCTAGGCTTCACCGATGCGAATTATTCACACATGGGAAGATGCAAAGGCACTGGACGAGCTCAAGGGCGGCGCCATTACCGTAGGCAACTTTGACGGCGTTCACATGGGCCACGAACAGGTACTGGCCGAAACGCGTGGTCACGCTCTCAATGTCGGCGGCCCGACCATCGTCGTTACCTTCGAACCGCATCCGCGCGCCGTACTGTTTCCCGGGGAAGCGCCGCGCCGCCTCTGCCATGTGCATGAGCGCCTGCACTACCTGCAACAGGCCGGTGCCGATGCAGTACTGCTGCTTGATTTTACCCGCGAGATGGCAGCGTGGTCGGCCGATAAATTTTCACAGATGCTGTTTGATACCTTCGCATTCCGGCATATCCATGTCGGCTACGATTTCGCCTTCGGCCATGATCGTCAGGGTCATGTGGAAGATCTGCGCAAACTGGGTGATAAAGCGGGCTTCACCGTTTCCGAAGCTGCCGCCTTTGCCATGCTCGGCTCTGTTGTCTCATCATCCCGCATCCGCTCGGCCGTTGAAGCAGCCGACTTCAAACTGGCCGCACAACTGCTCGGCCGCGATTACGCCATTGCCGGTGAAGTGCTGCATGGTGAAAAACGTGGCCGCCAGATGAATTTCCCCACTGCCAATATAGATGTGGCGGATCTGGCCCACCCTCCTGTCGGCATCTATGCCGTACGCGCCAACACGGACAACCAGCGCTGGCTGGGCGCCGCCTATCTCGGCTATCGCCCCACATTCAATGGTCGCACGCTGTTGCTGGAGACCCACCTGCTGGATGACTCACCCGATCTCTACGGGCAGTGCCTGAATGTATCGTTTGTACAACGCATCCGCGAAGATCGCACATTTACCGGCCACGCCGATCTGGCCGAGCAGATTGCCCGCGACTGCACTGCCGCCAGAGAGATACTGCTCGACAGTTAATTCACGCCCCGCCGTCAAAAACAGCAGCCGACAAACGGGAATCAAGCCGCGCAGGGCCTTCCGCCTGCCTGAGCAGCGAGACGAGGCTGCCTGCACAGATGACCAACAGCATACACTATCGGTGCCCATGCCCGGGCTTGCGCCGGCACGGTCCAGCTTCATGCGGATCCGGCATCTGCTTCCAGCAAGGGCAGCAGCGGTGCCAGCTGCTGCGCATAGTGCTGCCATACGCCCACCGCAGCCGCGGAGAGCGGCCGGCGCACCTGCGCCGCGCTGGCCGTCTGTACGGCATGGGTTGCCTGCTGAAAATGCATGCAGAATTCATCCCAGTCGAGACCGCAGGCATGCAACAGCGCTCGCGTCTGCGGCTCCTGAGCCGCCACCAGCCGCTCATACTCCAGCTCGTAGAATAGCGCTGCCGGCAGCGCATCTCGCCAGTAGCCCATCAACTGCCGGTAAGCGCTATAATATTGCGCCAGCTCGGATAGCTCGCAGCCATAGCCGAAGTCAGCACCCTGCAGGTTATTTTTATAGATGGACAAGCAGGTATCCAGCGGATTCCGGCGCAGATGAATAAAGCGGGCCTGCGGCAGTGCCCGGTGAATCAGTCCAACCAGGCTGATATGGCTCAGGGTTTTATCGCAATAACATGCGCCACCCCCGGATAGCTGTTCCACCCGTTCCAGATAGCGCGCACCTATTGCGGCACACTGATCGACAGGCAGCGCATTCAGCGCCGCGGGCGAGAGCCCTTCACCGACAATATCGGCAATAGCCGATGCCAGAGCGCCGTTTTCACCCAGTGCCGTCACATCCGGATGCGCCGCCAGGATCTGCTCTATCAGGGTCGTGCCTGAGCGGGGCATGCCGAGGATAAACAGGCACGGCGTATGCCCGCGACCCGCCCCTTCACCGATGCCCCCTGCCGAAATCACCTCGGCCAGTGCGGCAACTGCCGCCGCCGTATCAAAGTCACTGTGACTGTGCCTGATCGCATTGGCCTCCTGCAGCAGAGGAAATGCTGCCGCATAATCGCCCAGATCATCTTTCACCTTGGCCAGCGCAAAGGCCATCTTCATACGCAGCTCACTCCCCTGTGGGGCATGTTGATAGATCTGCTGCATCGCCTGCGCCTCATCATCTGCTGCCGTGAAACGACGCAGATCAGCCAACACCATCCAGGCATCGGCATGGTATGGGTTTGCCTCAAGGGCACGATGGATATGATGCCGCACCTGATCGATGCGCCCCTGCTCCAGCGCCAGCACCCCCAGACCGTAGTGGGCCTCGGCATTGGCCGGATCGCGGGCAATCACGGCCTCCAGATGGCTGCGCGCATCATCATATAAATTCAGCGCATGGCAGGCCTGAAACAGCCCCATACGCACCATGGCGTCACCCGGCTTGCGCCTCCTGATCCGCTCCAGCAGGTCACGTGCAGCTGCATGCTGCCCCTGCGCCATCAGGGCACCGGCCATGCCCAGATGCGTGGCAATATCACCCTCATCCAGCGCCAGCCCCTGACGGTAACAGCGCATCGCCGCCTCCATATCGCCCGCCTGCAACCAGCTATTGCCGAGACTGGCGATAATATCTGCCCGCGCAGGCGCACCCGCCGCCGCCTGCTCCAGCAACAGTCGCGCCTCATCGCCACAGCCTTGCTGTAAAGCCAGCAACCCGCGCAGGTGCAACAGATCCGCATGGTCCGGGCATAACACCTCAAGCTGTCCGCAGGCAGCCTCGCACGATTCAATATTCCCATGCTGCAATGCACGCCCTGCAAGCCCCAGCAACTGCTCGAACTTTCGTTTCCTGTTACCGGATAATTTCAACCGTTTGCTCATATGCCACCCCGAACCAGCTCAATAGTCGAAGCATAACGCCCTGCTGCTGCCTGCGACATCGGCGGTATGCCATACCCATGATACGGCAATGCTTTCACAAGCGCTCCTGCCAGCCTAGAATTGAGCTCATGTCCATTAATCTGCCCGTATTAACCCCTGAGACTGCCGAATTACTGCTCAACAACTGCATCATGACCGAACAGAAAGGCTGGTCGGTACTCAAAGCATCCGGACCCACGCTACGCGACTACCTGCAGGGCCAGATCACGCAGGACATGGCCCTGCTGACCGATGCGACAGCCATCCATAGTGCCATCCTGACACCACAGGGCAAGGCGGTCAGCGAGCTCTATCTGCTGGCAGGCCACAACAATGAACTGCTGCTGTTGACCCCGGGCAGCGCCGCCGATGCAACTGTCGCACGCATGCGCCAGTTTGCCCTTGGCCACACACTGCGCACCGGTATCGTCGATAGTCTTGCCATCTGTTCGGTGCAGGGTGCGCACGCCTCTTCCGTACTCGACATGCTGGGTCTGGATGAACCGGAACAGCAGTGGCTGAGCTGCAGCCGCAGTGCTGATGCCGATATCTTCGCCATGGTTATGCCGGAGTCGCCACGCGGTTACTGGATTATCGCTCCGATTGATACCATCCGGCAGCTGGATATCCATAAAGTGGACCCATCCGAGCTCGAAGCCATGAGCATCATACGCGGCTTCCCCTGCTTCGGTATCGAGTGGGATGCAAGCATCCACCCGCTCAATGCCAATCTGGTCGAGTTCGATGGTGTTTCGTTCACAAAAGGGTGTTATGTCGGTCAGGAGATTACCAGCCGCATGCACTGGCGCGGCGGTATCAAAAAGAAGCTGTATCGGGTCGCCGTGCAGGGGCTGCCGGAGAGTATCCCCTGCCCGATTCAAACGAGCGTTAACATCGGCGAGCTGAAAAGCGCAGCCATCGATCATGAGAGCGCCTGTGTAGGCATTGCCCTGCTGCCCATCGAAACAGCTGAATCCGGAGCGCCACTCAGCCTGAACAACGGTGTAACCATCGACATACTGGAGGCCTGTCATGCCTGATGCATTTATATGGTATCATGCCGACGATACGCAAGAGCCGGCACTGTTGAAATGGCTGGACGAGGTAGAGGCAAGTGCCGGTGTACGCGGCAAGCTGTACCTGCGCAAACAGGATGATAAAACCACATTCATGGAAGCGTATACAGAGGTATCCGCAGCCACCATCAGGCGCATTGAAAGGCTGGCAAAAAAACAGCCTGTTTTTGAGCATATTGCCCGTCGCTGCGAAAGTTTTATCGAAATCACCTGCTAGCACTGCGGGCACCACAGGGATTTGCACCCCCTTGAACTGCCGCCTATAATCCGTTTACTGCAATCAGGAATGCATTCCAGCCCGTGGCGGCTTGAGCCTCCCAGCTGTTAGACGGAGCGTTATCATGGTCCCTCATGAAGCGGAAAACCCACCCTTTTCATATACCCTCGAGACAGAGCTGCTGGCCCTGCAAAGCACAAAAAAGCGCAGGGCTGTGCCTGAAAAGTCGCCTGATACACTGCTGGCTGCCACCTGGAACCTGACCAATTTCGGCTTGCAGCAGCGCAGCGATAACGACCTCTGCCTGATGGCCGAGATCATCAGCTGGTTCGATCTGGTGGCTGTCCAGGAGATAGCTGACACACTGGGTGACCTGCGGGCGCTGATGGCGCATCTGCCGGCAAACTACCAGGTGATTCTCTCTGATATCGGCGGTAATGATGAACGGGCGGGATTTCTTTATGACAGCAACAAAGTCATCCGGCTGGAACTCGCGGCCGAAATAGCCGTACCTCCGGCCGATCATCGTTTTATCCGCATGGCCGGAGTCTCCGGTGCATTCAACGGTTTTGACCGTAACCCCTATGCCGTGGCCTTTACCGCCGGCAATCTCACCTTCACCGCAGTTTCCGCCCACCTCTATTTCGGCAGCCACGCCTACTATGATGAAGACAGACGGGCACTGGAAGCTTATGCACTGGCACGCTGGGCGGATCAACGCCACAAGGCGGCCGGCTCATATGCACAGAATATTCTCGTCATGGGGGACATGAACCTGCCCAAGCGCGATAACAGCAGCAATGTCTACAAGGCGTTGAAAAAGAAGGGGCTGCTGCTGCCAAAACACTCAACTACCATGGGCAGCAACCTGGCCGGCGACAAGGATTACGATCAACTGGCCTTCCATACCGGCGGCATGAAGCAGGCCCATACCGGCAATGCCGGCGTATTCGACTTTGACCGCGCACCATTCTTTGCCGATGCATGGGCCGTCAGTGAAGCCTACTTCAACAGTACCGTAAAATATCATATCGCCGATCACCGCCCTCTCTGGGCCGAGTTTGCCATTTGATCACCGCGCGCAGCGCTATAGCATAAGGAGTACCACCGGCAGCCGCTTTTGATTAGGGTTGCCGCATGCCTGATATTGCAACCAACATTGCCGTTAAACTGATTCAACGAGAATCCGTTACCCCTGAAGACGGGGGCTGCCAGAATTATATGGAGTCCCTGCTTGCCCCGCTCGGCTTCGTACGCACAGCTGTTGATACTGCTGGCATCACCAACAGCATCTACACCCGTGGCGGTGAATTGCCGGGGACAATCGCTTTTGCAGGCCATACCGATGTGGTGCCGACCGGTCCCGTTGAGCAGTGGCAGCATGCCCCCTTCTCGGCGAGCATCATCGACGGCATACTGCATGGGCGCGGCGCACAGGATATGAAAGGTGCCATCGCCTGCTGGATTGCAGCTGTTGCAGGGCTCTGTGCCGACTACACGCCGCTACCGACGATTCAGCTGTTAATCACCTCCGATGAGGAGGGTGATTCTATCGACGGCACCATCCGTATCGTCGAGTACATGCAGGCCAAAGGATCACTGCCCGATGCCGCTATTATCGGTGAACCATCCTGCGACAAGCTTGTGGGCGATACCATCCGTCGCGGTCGCCGCGGCGTCATTCAGGTGCGCGCCACCATCCATGGCAAGCAGGGCCACTCGGCCTACCCGCAGGATGCCGACAATGCGATCCATCGCGCGGCACCCGCACTTACGCGCATTGCAGCGATTGACTGGGGAGAAGCTGCTGCCGGTTTTCCGGGCACCTCCTGCCAGATCACCAATATCAGCGGCGGCACCGGCGCCTCCAATGTCATACCCGGCCACTGCGATGCCTTTATCGACATCCGCTACAATCCGGGCAACAGCTTCGAGCAGATCAAAGCCATGATTGAAAGCGCCTGTTCAGATTGCGAAACCACTCTCGATTTCGATCATGTGGCCACCGCCTTCTCCACCCCGGACGGCTACTTCCTCGATCTGATCAGCGACAGCATTCAACGCGCAACCGGCATTGATACCCTGCGTGATACCGGTGGCGGCACATCCGACGGCCGCTTCCTGGCGGCGGCCGGCATCCCGGTTGCGGAGCTCGGCACCACCAACAGCACCATCCATCAGGTCGACGAGCAGGTTGCTGTAAGCGAGCTGGCTACGCTGACTGCGATCTATTCCGACATCATCAAACATTTTGAGGTTCGAGCATGAGTGAAAAACTGGGTGCCGTCATCAACCGGCCAACTAAACATCTGGAAACATTCGACAACCCGAATCCGGAGCGTGACTACCACATCCGCATCGATTCGCCGGAATTCACCTGCCTCTGCCCAAAAACCGGCCAGCCCGACTTTGCCGAGATCAAGCTCGATTATGTGCCTGATCAGCAGTGCGTAGAACTCAAATCGCTGAAGCTCTATTACTGGAGTTTCCGCGATGAAGGCCACTTCCACGAGCAGGTCACCAATATGATTGCCAACGACCTGATTGCGCTGCTCGATCCGCGCTGGATAAAAGTCACCGCCGTATTCAATGTGCGCGGCGGCGTTTATACCACGGTTGAAGTTGAACACAGCAAATGACGGCGCTGCCATTCACCAAAATGCAGGCTCAGGGCAACGACTTCATCGTACTCAATGGCCTGACCAGCACATTGCCGGAGCTGACTACTGCATGGGTGCGCCGGATTACCGAGCGCCGATACGGTATCGGCTGCGACCAGCTGCTGGTGCTGGAGCAGAGCGATTCGGCCGATGCCGCCATGCGCATCTTCAACAACGATGGTTCCAAGGCGGCCAACTGCGGCAACGGCCTGCGCTGCGTAGGCCAGTTACTGATGCAGCTGCTGGGCAAGGAGATGGTCTCCATTGCACTGGGCGACCGGATTGTCTATGCCGAAACCACGATCAACGGCATCTGCGTTGATATGGGGGCGGCTACCGTCACAGGCTCTACAGAATCCCATGTCGATATCGATATCGGCAATCTGCACCGGGTATTTTTTGAGGCGACCGAAGCCTTTCCATCTGATCGCAATGTCGAAATTGTCACCGGTCAGATTGCCAGTCATGTCTATATCGACATTATTGAGCGCGGTGCAGGTCGCACACTGGCATGCGGCAGCGGTGCCTGCGCTACAGCTGCCGCCATCTGGTCTGCAGAAGGTGAAGTGCGCCCGCTGACCATCGAGATGCCGGGCGGCACCGTTACGGTTTCCGGCTGCCCGAAAAACATCAAACTGGAAGGCCCTGTCACACAAACCTTCTCGGGTGTATTCACCCTGTAGTCGCAAGCGGTGAAGCGGTGGACAGAGCAACTCAAAGTATGGGCTGAATCGTTAAAGCGGAACACCTATGCACTCTATCTGGCCGCTCGCCACCCGCAGGTCTCCCCGCTCGCCAGGTTTCTGATTGCGATCATTGTCGCCTATATCCTCAGCCCGATTGATCTGATCCCGGACTTCATTCCGGTGATCGGCTATCTCGATGACCTGCTGCTGCTACCGCTGGGCATTGCGCTGGTGATCAGGCTGATTCCGCCAGAAGTGTGGCAATCCTGCCAGCAGCAGGCATCAGACAATCTGGCCATGGCCTCGCCCTACCGCCGCCATGTGCTCGTCACCATTGTGCTGATCTGGCTTATTGCCCTGACTTACGCCGCCCTTCTCTGCTGGCGATGGTATACAAATGCGCCTGTATAAAGGCTCATATCTGAAATCGAAATTCACGCTTGCATCTGGTAACTTTTCTCCCATAATCCGCGCTCCCGAAAGGGGTGTCTGAGGGCAGGTAGCTCAGTCGGTAGAGCAGAGGACTGAAAATCCTCGTGTCGGGGGTTCGATTCCCTCCCTGCCCACCACATGAAAAGGAGTTGCGAGCAATCGCAGCTCCTTTTTCATTTTCAGCCTGGTCATTAATGGCATCGAATAACTCAATATCACATACCGGCCCCAGTCATAATTGAATACAGAACACTGCAGTATTTCAGTGGGCGTCAGTTCTCAGCCAACTTCGGACAGTTGATGTGCCTCTTAGTTCGAGTCCGGCATGGGGAGCCGTGCCTGGATGGAAGCCGGTACGAACTGACCTGATAATCACCAGAAATGCATGACTCACATATTTAAGCTATAGTGAAACCTTCGGGGGATGGGGCTCATGTATCCGTAGGCCCCCGTGTTACTGAAACGGGGGAAGAAATCCAATGACTGACACCGCCCCAAGGCTGTCCATTCAGAAGGGCCATTGATTGAGTTGATAATGGAGCAATATTTTAAGTTATGAAAACACTGCTGTCCGGTTAAACATTGATCAGGCTCAGTTGGTTTAAATTTTCAGTTGGTTGTCGTTTTGGTGGAGGCGATTGTTTCATCACTAATTCGAGGATATCTCTCCGCTGCATGAGATTAACCGA
>Ga0210044_10000908_pt1 | contig 45069 bp, 30 predicted proteins | sample CryGey13umfilter_2_FD_183959 | JGI IMG/M metagenome (GOLD analysis project Ga0210044, IMG submission 183959) | Groundwater microbial communities from aquifer in Utah, USA - Crystal Geyser 4/9/14 3 um filter (SPAdes) (version 2) | ecosystem: Environmental > Aquatic > Deep subsurface >... | reverse complement strand
GCTCGTGTGAGAGCGGGTTGTGCATCCGGCCGTATGTTGCCCTACCTTCAAGTCCAGAGTTCGTCTATTGCAACAGCAGTTGGGTAGCCCCACACGATGCAACTGTAAGCTGTAGACTCAATCCAATCACAGGGGAGCAGATGACGCAGACCTTGATAGAGTGCAAGGAAGACGCGGACTGTGTGGACAGTGTTATGGACCCAAGTGCTTGCACTTCGCATGCACGATGCTCTTTGATTGCACTGCGGACGTGGTCTGTCCGTATCCAGGACAGGCTTGCACGTATTATGAGGTCTGCGTTCCGTGTTTGGAGTGAGTTGGAGGCTCAGACGATCACGACGAGATAAGTGATCAGCGCCATCAAAGCTGCTGCGGCGAGCCCGAAGACCAAGGGAATCAACCAATCAATGAGGAGTCGACTGGGTTCTTGTGGGTTGGGGCGCCTCTGCGCGGCTCCTGCGCGGGCCTCCGTTGGGCGGTGTAAGCCTCGCTTTTGAACCCGATGCGCGTTGGCTTGTTGCTGCCGAGCCGCTTCGATGTCGGAGTGGTTCGGCGCGTCGAGCTGCAGCATGGTCGCCTTCTCTTCGAAGGGGTCGACGGCCACTGGAGGCTGAACAACGCGGCGCGCAGCTTGAAGCTGTGCCGACGGGCGCGCAGCAGCGGTCTGCTCCCCAGGTTTGGAGCGCTTGCCGGTGTTCGGCATCAGGCTCTTTTGGGCGAGCAGCTCCATCTGTCGGGCCACGGGGAGGTCGGCGGTGGGCATGTCGGTGGGGGGATCGGCGGGCATGGGAGGGTTGCCGAAATACTCCTCGATGAAGGCCCTGAACGAGTCTTGGCCATAGCCCGGTAGAATCTCGAGGATGACGCGCTCGAGCTGGCTGCGGAACTCGTAGGCGTCTTGGTAGCGGCGCTCCGGATCCTTCTGCATGGCGATGCGCAGCACTTCGGCCAGGGAGTCAGGGATGTTGGGGTTGTAGTGTTTCGGGTTGGGGACTCGGCAATCGACGACATTGCGGTAGATGTCGTATTGATTCTGGGCGTCGAAGGGGAGCACGCCCGTGAGCATGCGATAGAGGGTCATCGCGACGGCGAAGAGGTCGACTCGGTGGTCGATCTCATCGGCGCGGGCTTGCTCGGGGGCCATGTACAGGAGCTTGCCCTTGATCACACCGCGGCGAGTAGTCCCGAGTTTGTTGGCGGCCAGTGCGATGCCGAAGTCGATGATCTTGACCTCGCCGGAGTAGCTCAGCAGGACGTTGTGCGGCGAGATGTCGCGGTGCACGATGGCCAAGGGGTTGCCCATTGAGTCGCGCTTGCGGTGGGCGACGTCTAGGCCAGCGAGCATGCACATGGCGATGTGGATGGCGTGTTCGCTGGGGAAACGGCCCAGGTTGAGCTCGACCTTAGAAATGGCGGTATGCAGGTCGACGCCGTGCACGTACTCCATGGCGACGTAGTAGGTCTCGTCGACCTTTCCGAGGTCGTAGACCTGGGCGATGTTGGAGTGCGAGAGGGTGACGGTGATCTTGGCCTCGTTGATGAGGCTGTTGATGAACTCGCGGTTCTCGTTGAGCTCAGGCAAGATGCGCTTGATGGCGTAAATGCGCTCGAAGCCACCGATCTCGGCACGGGACTTCGCACGATAGACCTCGGCCATCCCTCCTCTGGCGACCATACCGAGGAGCACGTATTTGCCGAATTGTGCTGGGAGTTTGAGGGCCATCGAGAGCGCTGCCAGAATTGAGGCCGTCTGCGCAGGGCCGAGCAGCCTGCACGCCCGTGTGTCCCTTGGATGACGGCGAACCGCCGAAGAGGCGACAACAACGCGCTCAACACGCTACCACAAGTCGAGAGTTCTGATGAGCGGTGAGGCGATGTGGGCTCCGGCCACCCAGTCGAGGAGTGCACTCATACTGTTGCTCGATTTGCGGCGAGGGTCGAGCGGAGTTCCGCGGCCAAACTCCTCTTGGAGTTCCGAGCTTCGACAAAAGATCACGGGTCTCATCGAAATGCTTCTGGTGGAAAACTTCATCTCCATTGCATCTTGATTTGACCCATCCAGTCGAAAGTCTTACCCTCCCACCCCGTTCTCGTCCGAGAACAACCCTTTTCTCAATCTACGGACTACGGAGAATCAAATGCTTGCCAAGCTCTTCACTCTCGTCGCCACTCTGTCCCTCGCTCTCGCCGTCACTGCCTGTGGTGGAAGCCAGCCCGCTGCTGAGACCCCCGCCGACGTCCCCGCCGAGCCCGTCGTCGAGACTCCCGCGGATGAGACCCCGGCCGAAATCACTCCTGACGCCGAAGCACCCGCCGAGGAAACCGAGGCGACCCCCGCCGAGTAATCGGTCCGGATTGTCGAGAAGGGCCATTGCAGAACCGCAATGGCCCTTTTTCTTTGTGCGCTCGGCAGGGGTGAGCCTTGCCCCCTCTTTTCCGATTTCCCTTGACGGCTCCTGGAGTTTGGTTCACGTCGCGCCCCCGAGGAGTGGTGTCTAGAGCCGTGCTGGGATGGAGGAACTCGATGAACCTGACGCTCTTCAAGTTGGGCTACTCGCCCTGGTCGGAGCGGGCCTTGTGGGCTCTTGACCACCATGGTCTCGCTCGCCGCGAGAGGGAGTACACGCCGATTTTTGGCGAGCCTGGGATGCGGCTAAAGGCCAGGAGATTCAAGGGGCGAGTCACGGTGCCGCTTCTGGTCAGCGACGACGGCGTCTATCAGGACAGCCTAGAGATCGCGCGATACGCCGACGCTCATGGCTCGGGCAGCCCGCTCTTTCCTGGCTTGGCCGGGGAGGTCATCGCGACCTGGAACGCTAGAAGCGAGGAGATGCTGGGCGCTGGCCGAGCACGGCTCACGTCTCGGATTGCGCAGAGCAAGGCGGCTAAGAAGGACAGCCTCAAGTTCCTTCCAGGCCCACTGCGAGGAGCGATGTTGCCGCTGGCCAACATTGGAATCGCCTACATCACCCGCAAGTACAAACTCGATCCGACCGCTCAGGAGGCAGACTTGGCGACGATTCGGCAGGGACTCATCGAGCTCAGAGGTGCCCTGGCCGACGGCCGCCGGAATGTTCTCGGCGAGGTGGGATTCTCCTATGCCGACATCACGATGGCGGTCTCGTTGCAGGTCGTGGAGCCAGTCGCAGAGCGCTACATCGAGCTCGGTCCGGCGCTGCGCGAGTGCTGGCGCGAGCCGTCGCTGAGCCAGGAGTTTTCCGATTTGGTCGAGTGGCGAGACGAGATCTACGCGAAACACCGCCGCCAGTGAGTGCGTTTCGCGTACAGTTCCGACATCTGTTAGAACCAGAAGTCCTCGCCCCAAGGCCTGCGCACCCTCGCAAGCCGCCTCCAGGAACAGGTCACTCATGTCCCATCCACCTCTCTTCGTCTTCGTCTTCGTCTCCGCGCTCGTCGCCGTGCTCACTGCCTGTGAGTCGGAGCCGGACCAGGCCTGCAACACGTCGAATGACTGTTCTCCCGCGCAGGTCTGCGTGGAGAGCATCTGCACGTCATTCCTGCCGTACGCGGGTGAGTTTCTCGACGACGGGAGTGCGGACGTCCAGGACACCAGCGCTCCGCCACTCGACGCAACTGTCGGCGATGTGGTTGCCGGCCAGGACATCGGGGTTTCGACGAAGTGGGTCTCGGTCTCGGCTGGGCCACACCACACCTGCGCCCTGACGGACAGTGGTCGCGCGGCGTGTTGGGGTGAGAACAACTACGGAGAACTCGAGGTCCCAACGGATGAAGTGTTCACCCAGATAGGCGTTGGTTGGAGCGGCTGTGGCCTTAGGCCGGATAAGACTCTGCACTGCTGGGGTGACAGCACGAATGGGATGAGCACACCCCCGGAGGGTCTCTTTTCGAGTTTCTCCCTTGGCCCCTGGACGGGCTGTGCGGTTCGAGAGAATGGCGAGCTGGTTTGCTGGGGAAGGGCGCTCGAGGGAGATCCCTCGCCTCCAGCGGGTGTTTTCACCACTGTCTCGACGCACGAGTTCGGGGCTTGCGCGTTGCGCGAATCGGACAACAAGGCGGAGTGCTGGGGCCGCCAACTCGCGGGGGAGGTTCCCAACCGCCCCTTCGCGAAGCTTTCGGTCTCACGAGGACATGTCTGCGGCTTGCGGCAAGATGGCGCGATCCTGTGTTGGGGCAGCAATGCTTTTGGCGAAGCGTCGGCGCCAGCGGGGACCTACTCCGATGTCAGCGCTGGAGAAACCTTCTCCTGCGGGATCAAGAAGGCCTCAAAGGAGCTCCGTTGTTGGGGTTTGCCCCCAGGATCGACACCGACGGGCAGCAATTTCGCGGCGGTCACTTCGGGCGACAAACACGCCTGTGCGTTGACCACTACGGGAGACCTCGAGTGTTGGGGCGAATGGTCCAAGGCTGTGGCGGTGCCCCCGTTGCCCTAGTGGCCCGAAGGCTCGAGGGCGGGAGGCGAGCGAAATCCGATCGAGGGAGCGAGAAAAAAGATGAAAGCTCTCACGAAAAAAAAGCATGGATTCGAAAATCCAGCTAGGGACTGGCTTCTGGATGGAAAAGAAAAAGAACGAACTTAGTGATCCTTCTCGAAGAATGGGGCGTAAAGGTTCATGAAAGACGCTCGCGGGGCTGCCACATAGTGGACTTCTCCCCCCAACGCCACTGCAGGGCCGCGGGCGTTTCTCACCCCTCGGGAAGACCCCCCTCTTACCGAGAGGTGTTCTCGCCGTAAATCTCCCCAAGAAAGGGCGAACTTACCCCCCCGTAAGTTCGCCCGCGGCGATTTCGGGGCAAGAAATTTCGTGCCCTGACAAGACCTGCAGTGCGGGCTCCTGTCGATTTTCGCGCTCGCGGCGAAACTTGGTTGGGCAGGCCATCGCCTGAGATTGCGATTCCTGGAGTTGGAGCCTCGCCGCCGAGCCCAGTACTGCTTCGTTCTGCGTGATCAGGGTGTGAAATGGGCACTTGACAGCGCTGCGCTCAGGCGTGAAATAGCGGCTAGTGTCCATTTGCGAGAGGTAAGATGGCAGTCCTCGATATCGTGCTCTATCCCGAAGCGGTGCTCAAAGCGGTCGCCAAGCCAGTGAAGAAGGTGAGCGCCGAAATTCAGCGGCTCGTCGACAACATGCTCGAGACGATGTATGCCGCGCCAGGGATAGGGCTTGCTGCGCCTCAGGTGGGGGTCTCGAAGCGGCTCTGTGTCGTAGACGTGTCCAACCCTCAAGAAGGGGAGCCTCTCAATCCGTACGTGCTCATCAATCCCGAGATTATCGATCGCGCAGGGAAGATCCTCTGGGAGGAGGGTTGCCTCTCCTTGCCTGGTTTGTACCGTGAGGTGCAACGCAGCAGTCGGATTACGGTTCGCGCGCTCGACCGGCAGGGGGTCGAGCGAGTGTTCGAGGCAGAAGACCTGCTCGCCGTCTGTATTCAACACGAGATGGACCATCTTGACGGCATCGTGTTCCCCGATCGTCTGAGCCTGTTGAAGAAGAAGCTTGCGCTCAAGGAGTGGAAGCGATTGCGTGAAAAGAAGCTCGAGGACGACGACGAGGGCGACGAAGCGCAACCAGCAGAGTAGAGTTCCCGAGAGTCGACAGGGCGAGTTCAGGGCGGCCGGCGAGCCACAGCGGCGAGGCATGGCCAGTCGATTGAGGCCGAGAGCTGCGGCGGCTCTGGGAATCTGCCGATGGTGTCGAGAAAAGAGGCGTGCGGGATGAAAACTCGAGTGGTGTTCATGGGGACCCCTGATTTTGCGGTCCCGGCTCTGAGCGCGCTGCTTGCGAGCACAGGAGTTCACTCGACCGAGAGGACATCGACCGACGCCGTTTTCGAGGTGGTGGGGGTCGTCACCCAACCCGATCGAGGCAGCGGCCGAGGCCGAAAACTCACGCCACCGCCGATCAAGGTGCTCGCACAGGCCCACGGGATCCCGTTGTTTCAGCCGGAGACGTTACGCGCACCGGAGGCTTGGGATGCGATAGCACTTCTGGCCCCGGATTTCTTGGTCGTGGTTGCGTACGGTGAGCTTCTCAGCCCGCGATACTTGGCGCTGCCGACCATTGCGCCGATCAACGTGCATGCCTCGTTGCTCCCCAAGTTCAGGGGGGCAGCGCCCATTCACTGGTCCATCGCGCGTGGGGAGGCGGAGACTGGCGTGTCGATAATGCGAATGGACCGGGGCTTGGATTCGGGGCCTGTCTACCGGATGGCCTCAATGGTGATCGAAGCCAACGACACCGCAGGAAGCCTGCACGATCGCCTGTCGACGTTGGGCGCGCGGCTGCTGGTCGAGACGCTGCCTCTGATCGCCAGCGGGGCGTTGGTTCCCAGCGAGCAAGACCACAGCAAGGCCACCCTCGCTCCGATGCTAAAGAAGAGCGACGGGTTTCTTCGCTTCGACCAGGCGGCCGAGCGTGTGTCCCAGCATGCCAGAGGAATGACTCCTTGGCCGGGCGTGACCTGTCTCTTCAAGGAGAAGCGGCTGAAGCTGCTTGAGGTCAGCTTAGCCGCGAGGATGGGCGGGCTCGGAGACCCCGGCCAGATCCTCGCCGTTGACGAGCGAGGTTTGGTCATCGCGTGTAAGGCTGGAGCTGTCGCCGCCGCAGCCCTACAACTCGAGGGGAAATCCCGACAGAGCGCGGCCGATTTTGGACGGGGCTATGATCCCGTTGGTGCACACCTGCAGACCATCGAGAGCTCGCCACCAGAGATGGTGTAGAGTCGTGTAAACTGAAGGGTTGTGCGCAAGGCGTGCAACCGCCAACGAAGGAGCCCCTTTGAGTCAACCGATCAGCGCGCGTAACGCGGCGGCCCAGACCCTCATGCGCATCGAGCGGGACGCCGCGTATTCCCACGTCGCTCTCGATGCGATTCTGCGTCGCATCAATCTCTCGGCCCAGGACCGGGGTTTGGCGACCCGCATTGTCTACGGCACGCTCGCCATGCAGCGACGTCTGGACTACGAGCTCGAATACGCCATCGGTGGGCGAGTCGAGGAGCGCACTGAGCCGTTCGTTTGCGCGAGTTTGAGGGCTGCCCTGTACCAGATCCGCTTTCTCGACCGAATCCCCACCCACGCCGTGCTCGACGAGACCGTCGAGGAGGTCAAGAAGCAGTGCGGCAATCGGGCCGGGGGTTTCGTGAATGCGGTGTTGCGAAGGCTGACGCGAGACGTCTTCGACCCAGCCATCGTCGCGGATCCCATCGAGCGTTTCGGGCTGCAATACAGTCTTCCCGACGGTCTCGTGCGCCGCAGTATCGAACGCTTTGGCGAAGAGGGCGCCAGGCAGTGGGCCATCGCGGTCAACGAGCCTGCTCCGGTGACATTGCGCGTCAATCGCTCCCGGGCGACGGTCGAAGCGGTCGTCGAGCGATTGGGAGGGAGGCCTTGCCAGTGGGCCGAGTTCGGAGTGGTCGTCGAGTCCCTCGACAGCACCGTACGCAAGGCTATTCACGACGGCGTATGCTGGGTGCAGGACGAGGGGTCGCAGCTCATCGTCGAGGTCGGCTTGGAGCCAGCGCAGGCAGGTGTGGAGCCGATCCGAGTGTGGGACATGTGCGCGGGTCAAGGTGGCAAGACGATCCAGTTGGGTGATCGCTTTGCGAGCGTAGGCGTGAAGGCGCAGATCACGGCGACCGATGTTCACTCCGGCAAGCTCGAACGGCTTCGTGCCGCGTGGCGTAAAGGTTTTGCGGGCGTGGGCTTGGAGACCCTGGCCATCGACGCCAGCGTGGGGCTTTCAGAGCGTCGTTTCGACCTCGTCCTGCTCGACGCCCCTTGCTCTGGGTTGGGGCTAGTGCGAAGGCACCCCGAGATGCGGTGGCGCTACGATCCGCAAGCGGTTTTGTCGTTGGCGAAACTGCAGCGGGAGTTGCTCGACAATGCCGCGGCCCACATCGACGAAGGAGGGGTGTTGGTCTATGCCGTTTGCACCAACACCCACGAGGAGACGGAGGCGCAAATTTTCGGTTTCCTGAGCCGCCATCCCGAATTCGTCTTGAGTCCGTCAGCGCGGATGCGGCAGATCACGACGAAGCCCTGGCTGGAGCTCGAGCCCCACACCCACGGCAGTGATGGCTTCTTTACCGCCCGATTCGTAAGGGGGCCGCGCGCACCACTCGCGCAACCGCCCAAGGAGTGAGCCATGTCCATCGAGATGCCTTGCGGAAAGTGGATCGTCGCGCCGAGCCTGCTCAGCGCGGACTTCGGTCGGCTCGCCGCCGACCTCGAGCGTCTCGAGGCCGATGCTGACTGGTTTCACTTCGACGTGATGGATGGACGATTCGTGCCCAATATCTCCATCGGACTGCCGGTCCTCGAGGCGGTCCGTAAACTCACGGAGAGACCCATCGATGTACACCTAATGATCGTCGAGCCCGAGCGCTACGTCGAAGCGTTCATAAAGGCCGGCGCCGATATCCTGACGGTGCATGTCGAGGCGAGCCCGCATCTGCACCGCACTATTCAGCACATCAAGGAGTGTGGCGGGCGAGCGGGGGTAGCCCTCAACCCACACACACCACTCTCCAGCGTGAAGGAGGTGCTTGCGGACGTCGACATGGTCTTGCTGATGAGCGTCGACCCAGGATTCGGTGGGCAACGCTACATTGAGTCGTGCACCCGCAAGATCAGCGCCCTCAAGGAAATCTGCCAACGAGAAAGGCTCGCAGTGGACATCGAGGTCGACGGCGGGCTCAAGTTGGACAATGTTCTGGTTCCTGCGCTGGCGGGGGCGAATGTCTTGGTCTCAGGTTCTGGAGTCTTTGGTGCCGCGGACCCGGCGGCTGCGATCCGAACAATTAAGCAGCGGTTGACCGCGCTCTGAACGGCGTCCATAGGTGGCACATGAGCGACACGTCCCCCTTTCGCATCCACACCTTAATCGGCAAGTACGGTGACGTTCGCGACCAGATCGAAGTGCTATTGGTGCGAGTCAACAGCGAATGGCGTCGTCGACAGGTCTTCGTCACTGCGCTGGCGGCGCTGTCGGCGGTCGGTGGCGGCGTGGCGCTCTTCGACGAGCAGTATCTGGTCGGTCTGTGCTTGCTGATCGGTTGCGGGATCATAGCCTCGGTCGGGCTCTCTGGGGGCCAACATCTCGAGATCGAGGTGGAGACCCTCACGCTCTGCTTGGCGCTCTTGGCCGAGACGAAAGGCAATGACCACGACGCGCCGCTTAACCTTCTCATCGACATGCGCAGCTCAGTGCATGCCACAAGACACGCGGAAGGGCGCTCTGGGGCGCACGTGGTCGACCAATGGTTCGAGCTCTGCCTGCCACAGGCCGATGGAACGGGGCTGCGGCTGGAGCTGACCGAACACATGAACAGCGATCCCGAGAGGACCCAACTGGGGAAACGAGTCGGGCGCGATTACCACGTTGCGCTCTTCGATGGGCACTGCTTTCGGGAAGAAGATCTCAAGGAGGCCGTGACGTCGCACGTCTCGGCGCCCTCTGGTACGAACATACCAGACCGCGTCCGGGAGGGCCTCGATGCCTTTGGGGCGGCCATCCGCCAGCTGCAGAGTTCCTACGCCGAGCTGGAGATGGAGGCGACACGGGTGGTCGTGGAGCGCACGGGCGAGAGCGACACGACCGTAAACCCGAGGAAGTCCGAAGCTCAGCGCCCATCATGAGCCCGTCAGAGCGATGGTTGAGGACGAGGCTGTCTGTGGCGTGTTGACGGCGGTCGGTCTCGTTTGTTATCCCGACTGCGGCCGAATCTAACCTTCTTCGAGTTCGAGCGTCCGACACTGTATTGGAGGATCCCCGCGTGACAGACGTAGAGAGTGGAGTCGAGAAGAGCCGCTTCGTCATCGTGTTTACCGGAGGGGAAGGCTACCATGCCGACGCCATCGCGTACCTCGTCGCGGAGCTAGAAGGACGCGGGCATTCCGTCGAGCTCGTCTCGTACGGCGGGCTCGCGGCGCAAACCGCGAAGTCCATCGCCGAGCGCGGGATGCGTGGCATTCGCGCGGCCGTCAAGCACGTGACCGGCAAGCTCACAGGCGAGGATCCGCTTGGTCTGGCCGAGTCGCGTGCCCGTGCGGACGCGGTCATTGTGACGAGCCCCGAGTTGGTCTCGGCGACAAAGGCGATGGCCGGCACGGGCACCGTCCGGCTCGGCCTGATGATGGATCTGGACTGGAACAGCGCTTGGACTGACACCGACGCCCACGGCCTCATCGTCCCACACACGGTTTTCAAAGAGCTGGCCACCCGGCGAGGTTGGAGCGAGCAATCGCTGTTCGTCGCTGGGGTGCCCCTGCCCAAGAACTTCAGCCGCCCGCTAGACATCGCCGCGATCCGGTCGCGTTTCAAGATCGACGACACGATGGGAGCGTTGGTCTTGGTGATCGCCGAGGGCGTCGAGGAGGCTCGTCTCGAGCGTACGGTCTTCCAACTCAGCTTGGTCGATCACCCAATCCAGCCGATTTTCTACGTCGGCGAGGACTCTCGAGCGGCCGAGGTGCTGCGGCGCGCAGCCGGCGAGTATGGCGTGATGGCCCGGATGTTCGGACGGGTGGACAACCTCGAAGAATATTACGCGGCCTGTGAGCTGGTCCTCGCCAAGGTCTCCAACCCCATGGTCTATGCACTGCTGTCGCTGGACAAGCCCATGGTGCTGATCGACTCCGACTCCGACACACGCCCGGTGGGCGCGTTCCTACACGATGAGTCGGCGGCGGTGGTCGTGCCCGACATCCTGAAGCTCGGAGCCGAAATCGACCACATTCTCGGCAACCCAGGGCTGCTCGAGGAGCTGCGCGAAGGAGCTCGCAAGGTCGTCGACCAAGCGGGGGTGCAAAAGACCGTCGAAGCCCTGGAGGCGGCACTGAAGGCGAAGGAGACCTTGCTCCATCCAAAATCCACAGCGTCATCAGGGCCCGACCCTTTGACTGGAGGTGGTGCGTTCGAGGTGATCGGTGGGATAGAGTGTGCACCAAAGCCGCAGGGCAGCGAGAAGGAGACCGATCGAGCGGCTGCCTTCGAGTCGCACAGCGCCTCGAGATTGACCGCCGCCGAAGCGAAAGAGGAGTTGGCGGCGCTCATCCTACAAGAACGCGAGGTGGAGAAGAGGCTCGGCGACGCAACGCGCTACGTCGGACAGTGGGAAGGTCGGCTCGATCTGGCAAAACGAGCTGGCGAGCCTGACCTCACGCAGGAAGCCACTCGCTTCTTGGAGAACTTCCGGCGAGAAGAGACCTCCCTCCTGCGGGAGTTGGATCGGATCCGCTCGCAAAAAGACAAACTCAAGCGGCGAGTGACGCCACGCAATGCCGTGATGCCTTCCGATCCACAGGCCGAATCTCGCTCGGTGGATTTGGAGAAGCGCTTCCGATCGATGGAGCTAGACCATGACGTCAATCGTCTGAAGAACCGGCTCAAGGACGAGTTTGGCGACTCGTGAACCGCGACGCAAGGCCGACCGTTAAAGGGGCCTGGGTGGGCCGGTGCCACTTCAGGCCAGAACAAGCAGAACAAGGCGTCGTCCATATGGACCTTTTCGGTGGGTAGGACCTGATGGCGATGTCGGATCGGAGCAAGTACTGGCTGAAATTTCTGCTCAGTTTGGGACTTGGGGGGTTCTTTCTCTACCTCGCCGTTGACAGTCTTGGCGGCTGCCCTGAGGGGCGTGAATGTGTCAACGGGCTTTGCCAAAGCGCCACCGATGCCTGCGACGCCGCGACGTGCCGCAATTGTGTAGACTGGGCGACGTTCCCCTCTCGCCTCAGTGAGGTGAGTGTCGCCGGATTGGCGCTGTTCAGTTTGGGGTTTCTGTTCGTCCATTGCATTCGCATCTGGCGCTGGTACTACCTTTTGCGGCCTTTGGGCTTGAATCAATTCAAACCGGCGCTGAAGGCCGGCGCTATCGGGCTCGCCGCGATCGTGATCATCCCCTTGCGACTCGGTGAGTTAGTCCGGCCCTATCTGATCTCGAGGGACACAAAGATAGGGATGAGCGCCGCGCTGGGAACGGCGGTCGTCGAACGGGTAGTCGATGGCTTGCTCGTCACCTTGATGCTCTTTGTGACTCTCGCGATCGTTCCCTCCAGAGGGGATGCACCAGGCGTGGTCTACACAGCGGGAACGATCTCCGCGTTGGTGTTCTCAGGGGTCATGGCGGTCCTGTTGTTCAGTTGGTGGCAACGTGCGGCGACCACACGGGTGCTGAGGACAATTGGAAACCGCATTTCCACGCGGCTCACCGAGAAAGCTCTGGGGCTGCTCGACGGCTTTCTCGACGGAGTCGCAGCGCTGAGAGCCGGCGGAGATCTCTATCGGTTCTTGGGAACCACGCTTCTCTATTGGGCGGTGAATGGAGCTACACTCACCTACCTCGCCAACGTTTTCGGGCTCGAGCTCAACCTTTGGGAAGGATATGCGGTCACGTCCCTGCTCGTCATTGGCATCATGGTGCCTGGCGGCCCAGGGCACATTGGTACGTTCGAGTTTTTCCTGCAGACAGGGCTCGCCCTGTTCATCGCGGTCGATCAAATTCCAGGGCCAGTCTTGGCCTTCATCGCGACTCTTCACGTTCTCCAGTTCTTGATTCAGGTGATCTTCGGTGCCCCTTTCTGGCTCTTGGATGGGCTGGACCTCAAGAAGGCACTGGCTTCGGCTGACCCAGATTGAGTTGTTGCACGCTCCTGCCCACCACCCTTGGCTTAGCTCTCCGCCGTCCTTGGCTGCGAGTTCTCGAGACTGATCCTGGTTCGCCCATTGGACTTGGTCGAGTCCGCGACTCCTCGAACAGGCGGAGAACCCCCAGTACTCCGACCGGCAAGTCGTAAATTCGGTGCCGATTTCCGCTTCGCCGCCGATTGCGGGGTTCGAATCGATGGGCTAGGTTGTCCAGGCTTCAAACTCCTTTGGTCGACCCCTTCTCAAGTCGACACAAACGGCCAACCGCTCGAGGAAAGCATGGAACGAGAGGTCCAGGCGTACCGCCAAGCCCTTATCGCCAATCCAAACGACGCTGACGCCTTCGGGAAACTCGAAGCCGTGTACGTAGAATCCGGCTCATGGAAAGAGCTTGTAGAGCTCTTCTCGAGTCACGAGGGCTTGGCAGATTGGGCCCGATTGGTTGACATTCTCAACGAGATGACCGACCGCGCCGAGAAGAAGTCACTGAAGAGCGACCTGATGCTCGCCGGTGCGCTGATCTGGGAGAAGAAATTGAGCCGATTGGACCAAGCAATGGTCCTTTACCAGAAGGCTTTCAAAACCTTTCCGGCCAATACTCCTGCGTTGAACGGTGCACGGAATATCTACAGACAGCAGAAGAACTGGAAGATGGTGATGACCCTCTACCATCTCCAGCTCAAGGTCACGAAAGATGACAAGAGCCAGGCTGCGATTTACCTCGAGATCGCTGAGTTGTACCTGAAGGAGATTCAGGACCAGCAGCAGGGCATGCAGTTCTTGGAAAAAGCGATGGACCTCGATCCGGACAACGAGGCCGCGCTCGAGCTCCTCGAATCCTCCGGAGAAGCGAAGGGCGAACCCGCAGCGGACGTTGACATGCTGATAGAAGCTGTCGCGGAAGAGGCAGAAGAAGCGGTCGCCGAGGAAGCGGTCGCCGAGGAAGCGGTCGCCGAGGAAGCGGTCGCCGAGGACGTGGTCGCCGAGGAAGCGGTCGCCGAGGACGCGGTCGCCGAGGAAGCGGTCGCCGAGGACGCGGTCGCCGAGGAAGCGGTCGCCGAGGAAGCGGTCGCCGAGGAAGCGGTCGCCGAGGACGCGGTCGCCGAGGACGCGGTCGCCGAGGACGCGGTCGCCGAGGACGCGGTCGCCGAGGAAGCGGTCGCCGAGGAAGCGGTCGCCGAGGAAGCGGTCGCCGAGGAAGCCGAGGAGGCCGCCGCCAAAGAACCCCAGGCAGTTGCCCCGCCAACGCCGCCAGCGCGTACAGCGAAGCGTAAGCCCTGGGAGGATGAAATCGACCGAATCGTCGCGGAGGGCGAGGCGGCAAACGATAAGAATATCGCAGGTGCGCGGTACATCGATGCAGCCGAACGTTCGATGCAGCGAGATGGGAACTACCCGAGGATTCCGCAGTTCATCGAGCGAGCTCTAGAGCTTGCTGGTGACCGCGTCGAAGTTCTGAAGGTCGCAGCGAACTACTACAGGGAGAAGGAGCAATGGTCCAAGGCGGCCGATTTGCTCAGCAAACTCTCAGAAGCAACGACGTCGACGTCCGCGAAGATCGACGTGTTGGGCGATCTGGCGCAGATCTACGACTTGCATTTGGACAATAACGTTCGTGCGGCATCGATCGCAGCCGAGTTGCTCGAGCTGGATCCGACGCATCCAGGTGCTCTGAAAGCCGCAGAGGCTCAATACAGCGCGAGCGGCGATTGGGAGAGCCTGGTCAAATTGTATGACAAGGCGCTCAAGAAGATGCGCCAGAAGCCAGGTGAGGTCGATCTTTTGGTCGGCCTGGCCACCATGGTTTGGAAGCGCATTGGGGACATCGACCGAGCGGAAGGCTATTACAAGCGACTGAAGTTGGCCGACTCAAAGAATCGGGCGATGCTCGATTTTTACGTGACGTATTACCGCGAGAAGGACGACGCCAAGCGTCTCTTGACGGCATTACAGCACCTCAAGGCGGTCGAGGAGTCTCCCGAACGGCAGTTGGCCATCGCCTTCCAGATGGCAGAGGTCGCAGAGGACAAGCTCGACAATCCCGAGAAGGCCATTGATGTCTGGAAGCAGCTGCTGCGCACCGAGACCAACTTACGGCCAGCACGTAAGGCCCTCGCGAAGCTGTACGAGAAGACCCGCAAGTGGAACGCGCTCCTCGAGCTGATCAAGGAAGACATCAACGACCTGGACGAGGACGAGGTCGAAGCGAAGGTCGAGCTCTACCAGAGCGTCGTGGAGATCTACCGCGATCAGCTGCGGCTCGATGTCATGGTGATCAACACCTACAACTCGATTCTGGAGGTCGACCCTGAGAACAACGAGGCGATTGCGGCCCTCGCCGAGCGCTATGAGAAGGCCAACCGTTGGAACGATTTGCTGGGCATTCTGACGCGAAAGGCGGAATCCACCACAAACGTCGCCGAAGCGGTCGATATCTACTGGCGGATCGCGGATCTTTGGCGGAACAAGCTTGGCAACACGCGCAACGCGATCTCGTCTTTCGAGAAGATCGTCGAACTCGACGAGACCCACGCGGAGTCCATCAAGGAGCTGCGTGCGATCTACGAGCAACGCAGTTCTTGGGCCGAATTGTTCGACATCCTCGGCAAGGAAGCCAAGCTGTACGAAGGTGACGCACGAGTCGAGTTGCTCGAGAGGCAAGCCGATATCGCCGAGAAGCGACTTCGTGACCAAGACAAAGCGATCGTCGCTTGGGAGGCAGTCGCCAATGCGACTTCCGCGCCGATCCCTGCGCTCGAGAAGCTCGAAGCGCTCTACCTCAAGAGCGAAGACCACAAGAGCTTGGTGGGTGTCTACGAGAGAATGCTGCAGCACACCGAGGGCGAGTCCCAAATCGAAGTGCTGGACAAGTTTGCGCAACTCTACGTCGACCACCTCGAGGACGAGGAGAAGGCAGTTGGCTTGTGGCGCCAGATGATCCCGATCGAGGGCGGACAAGCGGCGGCGTTCCCGAAGATCACCGAGATCTACATCAACGACGAGAACTGGACAGCGCTCATCGAGCTCTATAGCGAAGCGGGTCTCTACGAAGAGCTCTACGACATCCTGGAGGGAGCGGCCCAGGACCTCTTCGACTCGGATGAACAGGTCGAGCTCTACCTCAAGGTCGCGGAGATTGCGGAGTCGAAACTCCGAGACGACGACAAGGTCGTCGCAGCCTACGAGGCCATCCTCGGCATCGACGGCACGCATGTAGAGACTGCGCGTGCGGTCTTGGCCTACTACATCAAGTCCAATGATGCGGCCAAACAGACTGAGGCCAACCAGATCATCTTGGCCTGGACCTCCGATGAGACCGAGGCCTTTGACCTGATGCGGGAGATTGGTCGCCTGTACCAAGAAGACCTCAGTGACCTCCCTCACGCCTTCGAGTGGTTTGGCAAGGCCGTTCGCAAGCGTCCTTCGGACGAGGAGCTGCGTACCCACTTCCAGGACCTGGCTGTGGAAGCCAAGCTCCAAACGAAGTTGGTGGAAGTCTATACGGACATCACGCAGAGCGGCGAAGTCATCGATGACGAAACCATCCATGCGCTTTGGCGTACGATGGCGCGAGTCTCGCAGAACGACCTCGAGGACCACGAGCAGGCGGTCTCCTACTGGGCGAGACTGCTCGAAGTCGATGATGACCCAGAGGCGATCGATGCCCTCGAGACGCTCTACGAGCAGCTCGAAGAGTGGGAGAAGCTGCTTTCGATTCTCGAAAGGAAGGAAGCGCAGGCGAGCTCCGATTCGGAGCGCATCCGACTCTCGTTCAAGCGGGCAGAGATCCTGGTCGTCAACTTGGAGCGGTACGAGGAAGCCGCCAAGAACTACGTTGGAGTGCTCGACGTCGACCCCCAAAACGTTGAAGCCATCCGAGGGCTCAAGTCCATCTACTCTCGCAAGGAGGACTGGACCTCGCTCGCAGAGATCCTGCAGCGCGAACTCGACCTTATCGCCGAGGACCGGCCAAAGATCTTGGTCGAACTCGGTGACGTCTATTTGCACCGTCTAGAAGAGATCGACTCCGCGATCGATTTCTATTCTCAGCTGCTCGACGACCAAGAGAACAACAGCGCTGCCGTCGAACGTTTGGAGACGCTGCTCGACTTCGAAGAGCACAGGCATCGCGTAGCGCGTCTATTGGAACCAGTATACCGAGCGGGGAAGGACTGGGAGGGGCTGGCCAGGAATCTCGAAATCCGCATGGAGGAACTCTCGGATCCCCTCGATCGTTGCGCCCTCCTGTGGGAGCTCTTCGAGCTGCGAGAGAACAACATCGCGGACGCCAAAGCGGCGTTTGATACGGTGGTTCGCATCTTCAACGAGAATCATCACGACGAGCGTGCTTGGGACGAGATCGAGAGACTCGCCGCCGATGTTGATGCTTGGCCGCGTGTTGCAGAGCTCTATGAGAAGCACTATCCCGAGGATGTCGGGGCGGACCCGGTAGATTTCCTTCTGCTGCGCCGGTTGGCGACAATCTACGAGACCCGTCTCGAGAACGACGAGTCGGCGCGTAAAGGCTGGGAGCTCATTCTTCGACAAGAGGAAGAAGACCTCGAAGCCATCAGCCATCTCGAAGCCATCTACAAGCGCGCGGGGGCGTCCCAAGAGCTGGTGACGCTGCTCGAGCACAAAGCTTCGCTCAGCTCGACCCCTGATGATGAGCGAAAAGCCCTCTACTTCGAGGTCGCCCGCATCCTCGAGGACGTGCTCGGCGAGCCCACCCGCTCAGTCGAGGCGTATCGACAGGTCCTTCTGGTCGACGGTGCGGAAGCCACAGCGCTCGAAGCGCTGGAGCGACTCTACCAACAGGAAGAGGCCTGGGATGACCTGGTGGAGCTGCTCCGCCAAGAGCTTACGATCCTGGACAGCCCGGCGAAGATCCTTGATGTGCGCTTCAAATTGGGATCGGTGCTGGAAGAGCAGAAACAAGACCTCGAGGGTGCCATCGAGGCGTACCATGAGGTGTTGGTCGAAGAGCCGACCCACTCCGGGGCACGATCGGCCTCTGAGGCGCTGCTTGTCCGGCTGGCCGACGAAGAGGGGCATGAGGCCGCAGAGCTGCGAACGTCGCTCACTGGCGTGCTCGAGTCCATTTATGTGGACGAGTCCCACCATGAGAAATTGGTCGGTGTGCTCAAGATTCGCCTGAAGGATTCGCAAGAGACCCTCGAGCGCTTCGAGCTCAACACGCGGATCGCTCGCTTGTTGCGCGACCAGCTGGGAGACAACGAAGGCGCCTTCGACACTTTCAAGAGCGCCATCGAAGAAGACCTCGACAACGCAGAGCTGCGCGAGGAGATCGAGACGCTGGCGTCCGTTCTCCAGCGTTGGTCGGAGGTGATCGAGCTGTACACTCGCTGCGTCACGTCGATCGAGGACGGACTCTTGCGACGGGAAGTACAGATTCGCATCGCGCAAATTCACGAACGAGAGCTCTCGGAGGACGAAGCCGCCATCAAGGCATACAACGCCGTCCTGGAGCTCGATGAAAGCGATCGTGAGGCTCTCGACAGCCTCGAGCGCCTCCACGAACAGCAGGCAAACTGGTCAGAACTTGTAATCGTCATGAGCAAGAAGGCCGACCTCGAGGTTGGCGATCTGCGTGTCGAGTTGTTGCGCAAAGTGGCGCTGATTCAGGACGACGCATTAGGGCACGCCAGTGAGTCCATCAGGACCTACCAGGATATTCTGCAACAGGTCGAAGGGGACGCTGCTGCGCTCACGGCATTGGAGCGACTCTACCTCTCAACGGAGAACTGGCCGGAGCTGATCAACATCTACAGCGAAATGTCTCGCCTTGCTGAGGATGGCCTGCGACGCCGAGAGCTCTATTTCAAGATGTCGCAGATCTTTGAGGAGATGCTCGAGGAGCCAGGCGAGGCGATTCTGCTTTACCATCAGGCCTTGGATCTCGATCCCGCCGACAGCGAAGCCCTCAATGCCCTCGATCGACTTTACCTCCAACAAGACCGGCACGCCGATCTAGCCGAAATCCTTCAAAGGAAGTTGGACCTTGTCGAAAGCGATGAGGAACGCAACGAGATCGAATACCGACTCGGCCAGCTGTACCAGGTGCACCTCCTCGGCATTGAACGAGCGATTGAGTTCTATCGGTCGATCCTCGAACGAGAGCCGAGCCACCAAGCGGCGCTCGAAGCGCTCGAAGGGCTGCTCGAAGACGAGATGCATCGTTTCCCAGCCAGCCAAGTGCTGGAGCCCATCTACGAGAACCTCGCCGAGTGGCAAAAGCTGGTCGACCTTCTCGAGCTGCAGCTCCTGGATACCCAAGATCCGCCTGCACGGGTGGACTTGCTCAAGCGGGTTGCTTTGCTTCGCCAAACCCAGATCTCTGATGCCGATGGGGCATTCGAAGCATGGGCAAGGGCGATGAGGCTCGAACCCCAAGACGACTTCAGGCAGCAACTCGAAGATTTAGCAGTAGTGACCGGGGACTACCAAAAGCTGGCCGACGTCTTCAAGGAGGTTCTCCCGCTCATCTACGATCCAGTCCGGATGGTCTCGCTCCAGCTGCGGATCGCCGGGATTTGTCTGGAGAGATTGGAGGACGAAGCCGAGGCGGAGTCCTTCTATCTGCGTGCTCTGGAGGTGCAAGAGGACAACGACAGTGCACTCAAGGCGCTCGAGGCGCTCTACAGCCGCCAAGGGCAATGGGTTTCACTGCTGGGCATCCTGGAGCGACAGCTCGACACCATCAGTGACAGCTTGGATCGCAAGCCGATCATGTTTAGGGTCGCACAGATCCAAGAGGACATGCTCGAGGACGCCGAGAGCGCCATCGTCAGCTACATGCGCATCGTCGACATCGATGAGGCCAACATCGACGCCCTCGACGCGCTCAAACGGCTATACCGAAGCCAAGAGCGTTGGATCGATTTGGTCGAGCTCCTCAATCACGAGCTCAATTTTGCGCAGTCTGCGGACTCCATCATCAGCATCAAGTTTGAGCTCGCAAAGGTCTATGAAGAGCAGCTCAACGAGGATGTTCAGGCCGTAAACACCTACAGAGAAGTATTGGAGATCGAGCGGGCCCATCCCGAGACGATCGCCGCTCTCGAAGCGATGTTCGATAGCCAGCGTGAAGCGCTGACCATCGCCGAAGTGCTGGAGCCGATATACCGTTCCGCCCAATCTTGGGAGAAGTTGGTCAGAGCCATCGAGGTACGCGTCGAGAACAGCTTCGATGAGACCGAAAAGAGCGAACGACTCTCCGAAGTGATGACCCTTTGGGAAGAGAAGCTGGCTCGTCGGGACAAAGCGTTCGAAATCGCAGGTCGTCTCTTCCTTGCAAAGCCATCCAATCCGAACGCTCAGGTTGAACTGAAGCGACTCGCCATCACGCTCAACGAAGTTGAGGCGTGGGCGAACCTCTTTGCTGAAGCGCTCAAGAGCGATCAGCTCTTCGACTTCTCAGAGCGCAAGCCGATCATGCTCGAGTTGGCGGAGATCCAGGCCGAACGCCTCAACCAACACGAGGAGGCTCGCAAGACTCTGGAAGACGTGCTGCTGGAGGAGCCCTCCGATGCGACCGCCCTCGATCGACTCGAGTGGTCATACAATCAGTTGGGAGAATGGGCGCTGCTGATTCAGCACTACAACCGAGTCGTCGAGCTCAGCGTGGACGCCGACGAGCGGATCGCTCTTCTCTTCAAGATCTCGCTGATCAACGAGGAGATCTTGAACGAGCCAGAGGCCGCCATCGAGGCTTACCAACGAGTGCTCGAGGTCCAAACCGAGAACATGGATGCCATCCGTGCGCTCGAGAGGATGTATCGTCAGAGCCGCCTCTTCAGCGATCTTGCGCAGCTGTATCGACGTGAGATGGACTTTACGCTGGAGCCCGACCAAGTGGTCGAGTTGCACCACAAGTTGGGCACCGTCCTCAACAATGAGCTCAACGAGATCGCAGACGCCATCGACAGTTATCGGATGGCCCTCGAGGTCAAGCCCGAACACCCGGCCAGTCGACGCTCACTGGAATCGATGCTTCGCGAGCTCAAAGCAGCGGATGAGGACGATCGACGTCACCAGTTGCAAATTGCCCTGCTCTTGGAGCCCCTCTATGACGATGCCGATTGGCTGAAGCTCGTCGATGTCTATGAGGTCCAGCTCGAGCACATCGAGGATGCGCTGAGCCGTGTGGCGATCATGACGAAGGAGGCGAAGCTCTACGAAGAGCACGATCGCACTCCCGAGCGAGCATTCCGGGCGTATGCACGGGCCTTCGAGGAGAATCCAACCAGCAGTGATGTTCGCGCTGAGCTCGAGCGGCTCGCCGAGGGCATGGACACCTGGTCCGAGCTGGTTCCCATCTACCTCAGGGGCATCGAACGGTGTGAGGATGAACATGAGTTGGTCAACATCCTGCTCCGTATCGCACAGCTCAACGAAGAGGAGATTGGTGACACAGAGAACGCGATTCTTTGTTACCAGCAGATCTTGGATCACGAACCAAGCCATGCGGTGACCCTCGAGGCGTTGGAGCGGCTTTACTTGCAGACGCGTCAGTTCAAAGAACTCGTGGGCGTGCTCAGCACCAAAGCGGACAACCTCACGGACATTTGGGAGCGCAAAGACGCTTACTATCGGGTCGCGGATATCTGGGAAGAGATGCTGGAATCGCCGAACGAAGCGATTCAAACCTATCGCACGATCCTCGACATCGACGACGAAGACGAAACCGCTCTCGAGGCCCTCGAGCGCCTCTACCTGCTAACCCAGGATTGGGTCTCGTTGGTTGGGATCTACCGTCAGAAGATCGAGCTCGCTGAGGACGACGACGACCGAGTTCGTCTGCAGTTTGCGATGGCGTCGCTCTACGACGAACACATCGAAGACCCCAACGAAGCCATCGAGTCCTATCGAGCCATCCTCTCGGATCATCCGAAAGACATGCGCGCCGTCGAGTCTCTCGACCGGCTCTACTATCAGCAGGAGATGTGGGTCGATCTTCTCGATATCCTCAGCCTCGAGCTCGATATCGCCAACGGAGACGCGAACGAAGAGCTCATCAACCGAACTGAGTTCCGAATCGGAAGACTGCTCGAGACTCAGCTGGACGATGTTTCCCGCGCAATCGGTCACTATGAGACGATCCTACAGCGAGACCCGCAGCACCCCGAAGCCTTCGACTGCCTCGAGCAATTGTTGCAAAACGAGACCTATCGGAGTCAAGCGGCTGGCGTCTTGGAGCCGCTGTACCAGGAACTGGGCCACTGGGACCGCCTGGTCGACCTGTACGAGATCAAGCTCGAGCAGATCTCCGACCCCTTCGACCGTCGAGAACTGATGCTGCAGACGGCACAGATTCAAGAGGAGAAGCTCGAGAATCTGCAGATGGCATTCATGTTGTTGGGCCGCGCAACTCGAGAGCATGCCAACGACGAGACCGTGGTCGACGAATTCGAACGGCTCGCGGGATTGCTGGGCGCCTGGGAGGAGTACGTTGCGGTCTATGAGGAGCTGATCGACGGCTGCACGGATCCGAATCTCCTTCTGATTCTGTCGCTGCGATGCGCACGGCAGTACGAAGAGCATCTAAACGACCAGAAGAGCGCCATCTCCAAGTACCAACGGGTCCTCGAGATCGATGAGTTCCACATGGATGCCCTCTCGAACCTTGATCGACTCTACCAGATGGCCGAGCGGTGGGATGATCTGGCGAGCGTTCTCGAGCGGCGCATCGAGGTCGATGGCAATCGCGACAACATTCTGATGTTCCGATACCAATTGGGATATCTGAAAGAGAACGTGTTCGAGGACCTGCGGGGGGCGATCGACAACTACCGGCAGATCCTCTGGGATGAGCCGCGCCACGAGGATGCACTCGAGGCACTCGAACGCTTGGTAAGCTTCGAAGAACACCGACTCGAGATCGCCGAGGTGCTCGAGCCGCTGTTCCTGCAATCGGAGGACTGGGGCAAGCTGTTCGCCCTGCTCGGGCTCAAGCTCGAGGTCACCGAGGACCCAACGGATCGTGCGAATCTCCTTCGACGACTCGGCCGAATCGCCAAAGACAATCTCCAAGACGCTGATCGCGCCTTCGAGGCCTACACGATGGCTCTGGAGATCGACGCTGAGGACCCCAGCCTCATCATCGAGCTCGAGGGCTTGGCAGAGGCATTGGGCAACTGGAGCCAATTAGCTCAAGCCCTCGACCAAGCCAGTGCGAAGATTACCGACCCCATCAATCAGAAGGACCTCAACCTCAAGATCGCAAAGATTTTTGTGGACCGCCTTGGAGACGCCGAAGCTGCGGAGAAGAAGTACCAGCAAGTACTCCAGGCCGAGCCGGATGATCTCGAGGCGCTGCGCCAACTCGAGCGCATCTACGAGACCCTCGGACGGTGGGACAGACTCCTCGAGATTTTCAAGAGCCGAATCCAACTCACCTACGATGAGGATGTCCGCAAGGAGATGCTCTACCGATGTGCTGACGTCGCACTGAACACGATTCGAGACGACGACAAAGGAATTGAGTTCCTCGAGCAAATCCTCGAACTCGATGACACCGAGACGGCGGCGCTCGACGCGCTCGACCAGCTCTTCGAGCAAAAGGGACGATGGGCCGAATTGGTGGGCATCCTCGAGCGAAAAGTCGAGATGTCTATGGAAGGCGGGGAGATGCTCGCCATCCACATCCGCATCGGACAGATCGCCGGCAACATGCTGAACAATTCCGAGCGAGCGATCGAGGCGTTCCATAGCGCTCTCGACTTCGATGGGATGAATCTCGAGATTCTCCAAGCGCTCGAGCAGCTCTACGTCTCCACTGAGCGATGGAGCGACTTGCAGCAGATTCTTATGCGTGAGCTCGGCTCGGTCACCTCGAACGAGCAACGACTCATGCTGCACATGAAATGCGCAGCGCTCGCCGAGGCGAAGTTCAGCGACAGCGCGACAGCCATCGAGAATCTCCAGCAAGTCTTGATGATTGAGCCGTCCAACGACGACGCTCTCTCAGAGTTGGAACGCATTTACGCCGATGAGGGACGCTTCGACGACTTGATTGCGGTTCTCAACCGACAGAAGGAGATCGTACAGAGCACTGAAGAGCAGATTGCGCTCAACATCCGGATCGCCCAAGTCGCGGGAACCCATCTCGGCGACCATAGGACTGCCATCCAGAGTCTGCGGGATGTCCTCGCAATCCAGCCTGACAATGTCCAGGCAATCGGAGTTCTGGCTGGCCTCTATCAGCAGATCGGAGACTTTAGTTCCGCACTCGAGCTCCTCAATGACCAGCTGCAGTACGCTGAGAACGTCGAGCAGAGCTCTCAAGTACTGGTGAAGATCGGAACCATTCTAATGCAGCCAGGTGGTGATGAGACCCAGGCAGAAGAGGCGTTTGTTCAAGCTCTTCAGCAGGATGGCTCAAATGCCGAGGCAATCCAGGCCCTCTTGACGCTCTACGAAGCTCGCGGAGATCACGCCAATCGTTTGCGGGTTCTGGAGTACAGGGTTGCCACCCTCGAAGCACCGGAAGAGCGCAGGGCGCTGTTGATCGAGATCGCAACCACCGCCAAGACGGAACTCGGTGACTTTGCCACTGCTGCTCGCACCCTCGAGCAGGTCTTCCAGCACAGCCCGGAGGACATCGAGATCGCCGAGCAGCTTCTCGATGCGTACATCAAGAGCGACAACATAGCGAAGGCTCAGCCACTACTCGCGGACCTGATCACCAAACTCGAGGAAGCACGCCAAGTCAAAAGGTTGCCACCTTTCCATCACATGAAGGGACAGTTGGCGCTCAAGGCCGGTGATGAGGCTGCAGCTCTCGAGTCGTTCCAAGCGGCCTATGCGATCAACGCGACCTATCTTCCGAATCTCCTCGACCTCGGCAAGTACTACTACAACAAAGAGGAGTGGCCCGAGGCCCTAAAGATCTTCCAAACCATGTTGCTCCACCAGATGAACATCTCGGATCAGGCGATGAAGGTGGACATCTTCTATCACCTTGGGATGGTGCGTATGCACAGTGGAGACCCAAGGCGAGCACGCGACATGTTCAACCGAGCCCTCTCGATTCAGCCTGACCACGCTCCGAGCATGGCCGCAGTGGAAGCTCTCTAGCACCTAGAGACAACAATAGAAGTGCTGATCGCCGGCGGGCGGTCAGCACTTTCCTTTGCTGTGTGTGGGGGTTGTCGAAGTGGGCGACGCCACACTCTCAAAAGCGCAGACCCCATTCGCCACGGAACCGCAGCCACTTGTAGCCAAGATATGCTGTTGCCCCAAGGCCAACGATGCCCACCCATGGGGAGACGAAGGCAAAGAGGATGACGGTCCCAGTCCCCGCCGCAGCGGTCGCGAGACCCTTGTTTCTAGCCTTCTGTACAGTGAGCGACCGTGACATAGGTTTCCTCGATTTCCTTTGCTGGCCAGAGTCAGCTTAGTTTGCCACCAAGAACAAGATCACATCCTCGAGGACTGTGGTCAATATTCCTGCCGGCTTCCGTTCCAAACCTCAATGCCAAATAACCCTCCAAGACGCCATCCTCGAACGGTGGTGGCTTGCATGCGCAAGGGACTTGCGCAAAAGAGTCTGGGCATTTCTGGGCTTGAGGCTGCAAATCTACGTGGTTGTTATCATGTCTATGTTTGACCAATTCATGAATCGAATTCCGTCGGCCGGGCTCAGTCGCGCGTTTGGCGCCGTCTCGAGTGTGGAGTTCCCTACTCCAATTCAGGGCCACCTCAATCAACTCTACGCCAAGCTCATGGGCGTGAACGTAGAAGAGTCTGAGCGATCCCCAAAGGTGTACAAAAGCCTCAACGCATTTTTCACGCGGAAGCTGAGAGAGGACGCTCGCCCAATTGACGAACACCCTGCCGGAATGTGCTGCCCGGTGGATGGTCACCTCTCCGAATTTGGGCCCCTGAATGACGGGACATTGGTACAAGCCAAAGGGCTCAACTACTCCCTTGTCGACCTCCTTTCAGCCGCTCCAGAGACCAAGCGATTCCGCAGCGCCAGCTACGCGACCCTCTATCTGTCGCCACGGGACTACCACCGAATTCACTCGCCAGTCGCAGGTCTCGTACGGAGCATGAACTACTCGCCGGGACATCTATTTCCGGTAAACAGGCTGGGCGTTCGCTATATCGACGACCTCTTTCCGCGAAACGAACGTCTCACCACCTTCATCGAGACGAACGCGGGAAACATGGTTGGCGTCGTCAAGGTCGGAGCCACTTGCGTCGGCCGCATCAGTGTCGCCTACGACCCATTCGTGACCAATCGAGCAAGAGCGCGACAGCCATTTCGTCAGACCTATGAGCACACCGAAATCGGCTGCGGTGACCTGCTAGGAATGTTCAACCTCGGGAGCACCGTGGTTCTGGTGATCGAAGGTGAAAACTTCGAGTTTTCGCCTGGTCTCGCCGTCGGACAAGAAGTGCGGCTAGGAGTGGCATTGGGCGATTGGCGCTGAGCTGTTGCACATCGGTTTCACATCCTGTGAATTCGGTCATCTTCGGTTCGAACGTGACCCGACCCACAGAAAGCGCGACACTAGGTGGCCTTTTCGGTATCGTCCGGCGTCGTGCTGCTGCTTGTTACCTCCACCTGTGTGGTCTATGATGGCTCCTCTTCAGCACGCGTTGGGCCCGACGCAACCACGCCCCAATCAACTGGATTTGCTGGTCAATGACGCAAGAGCAGGGTTCCTCACAGGACACCACCAACCCTTCATCGGCTGACGCATCAGCACCTGAGCCCGAGACGGAAGACGCCGTGCTCGTGGGCATGTCTGGTGTCGATGACGAAACCGCCGAACTCTTGCGGACCTTGGGTTTGCCTGAAGTGCACCGCCAAGAGCCCTCGAATGTCCCCTTAGCGGGGGTATTGAAGCGGACACGCAAGGTGCGCCAGGAATCTAGCGCTTCGCCGTCGGTTGACGATACGCTGGTGCCAGAAGAGGAGATAGAGGAGTCAATTGTAAGCGGCGTGAGCGAGACGCCTGACGTCATTGCCTACGAGCCCATCAAAGTCGACGCATTGTTCGGCGAGGGTCACCAAGCCCCGGCCATCACCGATGATGCGCCAACGCTCGACGCCCCTGCTGTTCCCTTGGGGGTGATTCCCTCCGAGGAGGCCACAGAGCCAGGTGCGGAAGAGGTCGAAGAGCGGACGATTGACCAATCACGCGAAGAGGTTGAGTTCATCCCAGAGGAGGCCGCCGAGGTCCTCGAGGAGCTCATTTCTTCTGACGAAATCGGACTTGATGCTCAGGCGGTGCCAATGGGGCGAATGCCAACCGGCGCGATCAGACCGCCGAAGCCCCCGCCGCAACTGCCCCGTCGGGTGAAAGAGGGCGAGGTCGTGCTCACCCAGGACGAGTACAACGAGCTCACCACTACAAAGCACGACAGTATCGATGACCTCGATTGTGCGTTGTTCAAAGACAATAACTGGTACAAGGAGGTCTTCACCGAGGACTACTTCAGGACCCTGCCGAAGAATTTCCACAAGCAGACCATTCGGGAGGTCGAGTTCATCATCCAGCGTCTAGGTGCCGAACCTGGAGCCCGCATTCTGGACCTCTGTTGCGGATTCGGTCGACACACGATGGAGTTCGCCAAGCGAGGCTTCAACATGGTCGGCCTCGATCTCGCCATGCCGCTCCTCCAAAAGGGGCTCAACGAGGCTCAACGGCGCAACCTGAGCATCAAGTTCGTGCATGGTGACATGCGAGAGTTGAATTTCGACAAAGTCTTCGACGGGATCTTTAACGTCCAGACAAGCTTTGGCTACTTCAACGACCTTACGAACTATCGTGTGCTGCAGCGCATCTTTAGAGCACTGAAGCCGGGAGGTCGTTTCCTCGTCGAGACCATCAACCGCGACTTTGTCGTCGATGATCTTCCGATGCGCATCTGGTGGGAAGGGACCGAGTGTCTGATCCTCGAGGAAGTCGACTACGATTTCATGTTGAGCACTCTGCAAATCAAGCGGTCCTTCGTCTTTGAGGACAGCAATCGGGATCCTTGGGAGCAGCACATCAACATCAGGCTCTACACGCCAGCTGAGCTTTCATCGTTGATGAGACGTGCAGGCTTCGAGGTCCTAGAGCTCAACGGCGACTACGCAATACCAGGAGCGTTCTTTGGTGCCGCCTCTCGTCGGTCGATCCTCATCGCCGAAAGACCCGTCGACGAGTAGGCGCTGGCGGCATCCCGTCGCCGACCAGGCTCTGGCCGAGCTGCGCACCACAGTCGAGCGGGTATGAGCGGCCCAGCCGGTGCGGGTAAGACGGTTCTTGCCCGCGTCCTCTTCGGCCTATTGCCGCAGGCTCGATACCGCGTCCACTACATCACATGGAACGGAACACCGAGTTGCCCACGCTGCTTCGGCCCCCGAATTGTGGCTCTCTGTCAGGCTCCGTCGACGTGGGGTGCTCTGGGGCGTGCAACGCAACAAGCGGTGCTTACAGTGTTGCCATCCAGTCAAAGAAAACTGTCGGCCCTCGGATCCAAAAGAATTTCGAGACTTACCCCTCGGCCTCTCTTTGCGTTGAAAAGCCAACCCAACCCAACCGCAAACCCAATCACTGCAACGCCGAAAGCACATTCCGGCTGGGCTTGTGCTCAGGGTAGATGGCCAGCGCGCGTTCGAAGTCTTGCCGAGCCTCGTCGATTCGTCCCTGGCGCCGCTCGAGCAGGCCGAGCTGGTAGTAGGCGTCGACGTTGCGGGCGTCGATGCGGATGGCCTCGTTGAGGTTTAGGCGAGCCACCGACTTGGTGTCGGGGCCCGCATCCGCCAGGGCCACGGCCACCAGCGCCAGCGAGTGTTGCCGCACGGTGCCGCCGTCGAGCTGGAAGTTGGTGACCGCCTTTTGGGCGTGGTCGGCGGCGGCCGTCGGGTGGCGCTCGCGCAGGGCAATGCGCGACAGGATGATCTGCGCCCCGGCGCGCGCCCCCTTGATGTCGCTCAGCCCTCGCAGCGCGTCCTTCGCTTTCGACACGCTCCCTGACTCCAACAGCGCCTCGGCGTAGTAGGGCCGCCAAGAATCCTCGGCCTCAGGCGACTCGACAGCGCGGTTCAGGTACTCCTTCGCCACGTCGACCTCGCCTTTCTGCAGCGCCGTGCGCCCGAGCCAATAGTACTGCTCGCCCGAGGCTCCAAAGTCGCTCAGCCACTGGTCGAGCAGGGTGTCGGCGGTGTCGAGCTTCCACAGCACCAGCGCTGAGACCACCGCGCCGCGCATGGCCGCCAGGTTCGAGGTGCTCCTGAGCACGGTGGTGAAAGCGGTGAAGGCGTCAGCGTAGCGCTCAAGCCGCAGGTAGGCCATGCCGGCCGCCTGTGAGGTGGGCGTATAGTTGGGCGCCAGCGCGATGGCCTCGCCGCAGTACTTGAGCACGTCCTGCTCGCTGCCCTGCTGCCCGAGCATGGCGCATCGGCCCGCCAGCGCCGAGGCCTGCGTCGGATCCTGGTCGAGCACCTCCTTGAAGATGCGCTCCGACACGGCCAGCTGCTCGCCGCGCGCCATCAATGCCCAGGCGACGGCGAGTCGGTCGCGGCGGCTGAGGCTCAACAGACGCATTTTCACGGAGGCCCAGGCTCGGTCGTGGAGGGAGAGCTCGTCGGCGAGGAGCCCGCCCAGTTGGCCGGCCCACGCACGCAGAGAGGCGTCGCCAGCCAGGCTGCTGGCCTTGACGAACTCTTGCTTGGCCTTCGCGGTGTCGCGGTGCTCCAGCGCCAGCACGCCGTTGCGCAGGGCCGCAGGGGCGCTCTGCTTCGAGAGCTCGTCGAGGAGATCTTGGGCGCTCTTCATGTCCCCGGCCTTGAGCAGCGACTCGACCTGCATGAGCCTCACTTCGGGGTCGTCCGGCGCGACCTTGAGGGCTTTGCGCAGGTACTCTTCGGCGCTCTCCATGCGGCCCTGCTCGAGGTAGAGGTCGACCAAAGTGGCCAGCAGCCGGCCGTTCTCGTCGTCGAGCGCGATGGCCGTGCGCAGGCTGGCTTCGGCCTCGTCGGCGCGGCCGGCGATGCGGGCGAAGGTGGCCAGGGCAAGGTGCGCTTCGCCTTTTTGGGTGGGCGACAGCATCGACGGCTTGGCGGACAGGAGGTCGCGCAGGGACTTCTCGGCCTGGGGGTCGTCGGAGAGCAGGACGATGGCACGCCGCGCCAGGATCGTCGGGTGGTCGGGGTGGGCCTCCAAGAGCTCGTCGTAGAGCTTGACCGCCTCGAGGGGCTCGTCGTGCTCGTAGCTGCGCGCCAGGGCGATGGAGGCGTTCAGGTCGGAGGGCGCCAAGACGCGCACTCTCTCGAAATGCGCTCGCGCAGCTTCGGGTTTCCCGCGTTTGAGCTCGAGCTCGCCCAAGAATAGCGAGGCTTCTGGCGAGACCATTCCCCACTGTTCCAACCAAGAAACAGCGGCGCTGGCGGCCACCAGGTCGCCTCGTTTCTCGTCGAGGAGGGCCTGTGCGACGGTGACCAGGACCGAGTGCACGTCGCTGAGCGCCTCGAGCCCCTCCTCGGCGGCGCCGCGCTCGGCGGGGTCGAGGTGGGCGGCGGCGAGGGCGCGGGTGTAGGTGGCTTCTTGGCGGGCGGAGCTGCTGCGGGCGCTGAGGGTGTCGCGGCCGAGCAGGCTGCTGGTGTACCAGGTGAGCGAGCGGTCGATGAACTCGAAGCGACTGCCGGCGAGCTGCGCGGCCTCGTCGAACTTGGCGATGGCGTCGAAGACTTCGGTGTGGGTCGCGCCCTCACGCAGCTTGCGGCCGGCGACGAGCTCCTCGTCCATGCGCTGCGCCAGCTTCTTCTCCCAGGTGAAGGGGAACCAAATGATGAGATAGGCGGCGAAGAACGCCGCGGCCGCGACGCCGCTGCGCAACAGCAGCCGAGGCCACGAGAAGCGCTTGCGGCGCGAGCGCTCGAGGTGGGCCAGCGCTTCGGCGGCCGCGTCTTTGTGGGCCAAGCTGGTGGCCGCGGCCTCCATGGCGGCCTTGGCGAGCCGCGCCTCTTGCGCCAGAGACGCCGCCTGGGCGAGCTCGGCCTCGGCGTCTTGGCGGGTCATGTTGATGGTGGGGTCTTCCTCGGCGGCGCCGCGGTCCAAGACGACGCCTGGCCCCATGCCCGTTTCGGGCGAGGGCACGGAGCGCGGCATCTGGGGCTGGCGCGGCTCCGGCGGCTGCGAGTGGCGGTGCTGCTGAGGCTGGGGCAGGGGCGCTGGCCTGGGCGGGTCGGGGTCGCCCGGTTGAGGCGCTGGCCGGAGCCGCTGGCGTTGGGGCGCCTGCATGGAGGAGAGGAGCTCGTCGGGGATGGAGTCGGAGGCCGCGACCATGGGGCGCGTGCGTTGGTCGTCGGCGTCTTTGTGTCTAACTGGGGCCGGGGCGGCGGGCTTGTTGGTCCAGGCGCCGACGCTGGGCGGCGGGGTCAGCGCGTCGTCCGCCGGCGGCTTCCCCAGCTCGAGGCGCGCGTGCCCAAGGCTGGTGCGCTTCAGCGGCAGGTCGAGGCCAGCGGGCTGGCCTTCCTTCACGGGGCGGTCCAGGGGGCCGGTGTCGAAGTCGTCGGGGTTGGCCTTCGGCTTGGCGCTAATGGGCGCGGCCGGCGTGGTGCCGATGACCTTGGCCAGGTAGGAGTCGAGGCCCTGCGCCTGCGGGCGCTCGATCATGCCCCGGTCGATGGCCACCTGCTCGGCCTGGTCGAGGATGTCACTGGGCAGGCTGTTGAAGGTGCCGAAGGTGTCGTCGTCGGAGGCTGGGTGTTGCACCAGCAGCGGGATCTCGGCTTTGACGCGCTGCACCGGCGGCAGCGTGCCCCCTTTGAGAGTGCCGCGCGGCGTCGGCGCTCCCATCCCGGGCTGCAAGTTGCGTTTGATCTGCTGGACCTTGTCCTTGAGCTTGGGGATGGTGGGGCTGTCTTCGGAGACGATGTCGGCGTCGATGGTCTCGATGTGCGAGTCGAGCCGGCGAGGTCCAGCGGGCGCAAGTCCACGGAGAGGCGGGGGGCTTGGTTGAGGGGACGCCTGGGCGCCGACGGGGCGCGTCGGCGGGTCGAACTCCTCGGGCGGCGGCCCCTCGTCGGTGACCGCAGGGACGGAGGTGGTGCTGTCGCTGTCCGAGGACCCGAGCTTCTGTTGCAGCCACTCACCCGGGTCTGGGCCGGTGACGGCGTTGATGATGGCGGTGTCCTCGTCGTCGTCGAGGCTCATGCCGGCTTCGGCGTCGGGATTGAAGGCCTGCACAGAGGCGGCGGTCGTGTCGGCCGCCTCTTGCAGCGGCTGGCCCGAGGTTAGGTCGTCGTAGAGGGACCGGGCGCGGCGCGAGAGCGGGAAGACGTTGCAGACCTCCAGCATAATGGCGACCGCGCGCTCTTTGCGGCCGAGGTGGACGAGGCTCTCGCTGAGCAAGCAGTGCAGCTCGACGGAGCGGCCATAGCGGTTGAGCGCGCTCTCGGCTCTGAGGCGAGCTTCGCGAGCTTTGCCAGCCTCGACGAGAGCACGGATCTCGCGCAGCAGCGCGGCCGGGGCCTCGTCCTTTTGATCGCCATTTGCGCCGTTAGGGGCCATGCGGGGGCCGTCTCGGGAGGGGATGGGGCCGCAAAGTCTTGATTTACAATGGCTTACGGCGACAAACTAGCATAACAGGCGGGCTTGTTATGTCAATCATTGGGGTCTTGGGGTCAGGAGTTGGGTTGAACGGACCCCTTCGCCTCGGCCCACACCGTGGCCTACGCGCGGGCGAGGAGCCTGCGCAAAAAGCTGCGTCTCGAGCCTGGCTGCAACGTGTTGTACGAGGTCGAGAAGAACATAGGATTTGGCCTCGAGCACGAACAGATCGTGTCCAATGTGCCCTCGCACATCAACGCAGCGCTCTTCGCCGATGATGATGGCACACCCGTAATTGTCGGCCCAGAGCTCCATCACGACAGGCGTGTCTTCCGCTGGGCTCGCGCCTTGAACCTGTGGGAGTTTGGGTGCGCTGGCGATTCCCCTCGGCTCGTGACGACGTCACACGCCCGTCAGCAAAGGGAGAGCCGGGCTTTTGCGGTGGAACTGTTGGCGCCAGCCAGAGAACTCGCTCGTAAGCTCGGCGGCGTAGAGGTGTCCGAAGACGACCTCGTCAACCTCTCGAATGAGTTTGGCGTTGGGTCTCAGCTCATTCGGTACCGAATCGAGAACCACAAACTTGCCGTGGTGTCGGAGCCGTGACAAGGCAGACTTTCTAACAGCCTTCGACAAGACCATGGGCGTTCCCCGTATCGGTCGCCGGAGGCTACATCAAGAACGCGGTGCTCGGCGCTGTGGCACGAGCCCGTCCACACCGGCGGCATCACCTCCGAGCTGCAGATAGATGTCCCACCTCGAGGAGGCCGCCAGTGACCAGGTCCAACGTCCCTCGAACGAAGACCATCGGCTGACGGACTCGCGAATTCGGTTCGAGGACGTGGTCTTGCCCTCGCCCGTTCAATCCTCGTTAGTCAGGTCAAAGGGGTTTGGCTTTCGAAGGCGATGTTCTGTCCGCTTATGGAGACGTAGGCGAAGGCCCAGCCGACCTGGATGACCGGGATTGCCACGAACACCCCGACGCAGAAGGCCAGCAGGCCACCGAGCACGAGAAAGAGAGAGAGGAGCCAGAAGAGGAAGATGTCGGCTCTGAAGCCTTTGGTGATCTCCCAGCTCGTCTTCATTGCCTCGATGGGACCCTCGTTGCGGTCGACAACACAATAGAAGGTCATTGAGAGCCCCAAGCCGAGGATAATTCCGGGCACGATAAGGAGGATGAAGCCGAAGCCGACGATGATTCCCATGAGGATCGCAGCCCCCATGATGGGGAGCAGCCAACGCCCGCCCTTGAAGATGTCGCCGATCTCGTACTGTTCCCCGCGCACTACCTTGAGGCAGAAGAGGGTTGTCCCAGCGGTCAAGAAGCACTGCACCACGAAGGTACCGAGTTGCAGCGCCAGCGAGATGAAAGCGGGCATCGCCACGTTCCGTTCAATCGCGTTCAGCGCTCCAGAGATTAGGATAACGACAACGAGCGTCCCGAGGATGGTGGCCGCATCGCCCTTGATCCGCGACCACCCGTAGGAGAGCGCTTGCGAAGCCCTCCACGGCATTGGCTCGCCCATACTTCTTTCAATCGCGCCGCCGAACTCGCTCGGAGGCGGCACCTGGAGAATGGCGCCGCACTGGATGCAACGAAAATTGTTGTCGTCGTTTGAGGTTCCACATTCCCGACAATACATACACAGACTCCCTCCGCGGCAATAACTAACCACTTCAATTTGAGTGTGACGTGAATATGTCTTGAGTGTCACATGAGAATATCACGAGGACTTCGACAGTCAACCACGGGCGGTTTGTGCGGGGCGCAGAGAGGGGTGGGGAAGTGAGCGAAGCGAACGAACGCTCAACGAAGACCCCACCCTGAGGTCTGCACAGCAGACCGGGTAGACAGAACAAAAGCTGCGTCTATACCACGCGACGCAGCCCGGCCAAGCAGCATAGAAGAGATGGTGTTTTGAGACGGTGACGGGTTGACTCCGGGCTCGGCACCCGGGGCAACTCGCCCCGATCTTCTCTCGAGGAACTCGTGAAGTCCGGGCCAAATCCCAGCGCAGAACCAGGTAGAAATAGAGTCCCCTACCCCACCACCGCCTCATCCACCTCCACCCCCACCGGACAGTGGTCGCTCCCCATCACCCCACTCTCGATGAAAGCCCCCTTCACGAAGGGCATGGCGCCCTTTGAAGCAAGAACCAGATCGAGACGCCACCCGATGTTCTTCGCCCGCACATTGAATCGCTGACTCCACCAAGAGTAAGCGCCCTCGCGTTCCGGGTAGAAGTGACGAAAGGTGTCCGTCCATTTCCCGCGTAACCAGCGGTCCACCTCCTCACACTCCTCCAGCAGGAAACCACTGGTCTTGCGGTTCTCTTTCGGCCGCGCCAGGTCGATCTCTTTGGGGGCCGTGTTGAAGTCGCCCATGACCAAGATGGGCTTGCCGGCTATCTTATCAGCGTTCAACTGCTCGTAGAGCTTGCGATAGAAGGCCAGCTTGAAGGCCACCCGCGAGTTGTCCCGGTTGGGGCCCGAACCGTTGGGAAAATACACGTTGGCCACCGTCAGCTCACCCCAGCGCGCGAGCTGCACGCGCCCTTCGACGTCGTAGCGGCCCGCTCCCAACGAGGTCGTGATTTCATCGGGCGCCCGGCGCGCGTACAGCGCAACCCCGCTGTAGCCCTTGCGCTCTGCAGGCGAGAAGTGCGTCCACCAGCCAGCGGGCGCACGGGTCTGCGCGTCGAGTTGGTCGGGCAGCGAGCGCACCTCCTGCAGCCCGACGATGTCGCCACCGCAGCCCTCGAGCCACTCACCGAAACCCTTCTGGGCGATGGCGCGCAGGCCGTTCACGTTCCAAGAGTAGATCTTCATTGCAGCCTTATTCGGTGTCGGTGTCTGGGGAGCTGGGCGGCTTCAGCATCTCGGCCGCACGGCGCGCCGCCTCGACCTCGCCGACCAACAGGATCGCCGTGCAGCGCCCTTCGGGTCCGCCTTGAATCGCATCGAGGGCCTCTTTCACGCAAGCCTCGGCCGATGGCTTGGTCGAGCCAGAGACCGTGGCGGACCCTGCCTCTGCGGTCCACTGAAAGCCGATGCGAAACGCCGCACCGGCGGGCGCGCAGGCGTCGAGCTTCGCCTTGGAGTTGGCCAGCGTCGCCACCACCTCGAGCATGGCAAAGGCGCCTCCTTCCTTGAGCTCGCAGGAGATGTCGTGCACCTCGAGGTCTTCTACGGCGATGAACTCGCCGTTGAGAACGAGCGCACCATCGAAGTCCTCCGGCCCATCCGCCGGCTCGCCCTCCTCGGCTACAACGGGCTCCTCGCCGGCTGGCGTCAACGGCGGTGGGTCGTTAGCCACCGCGCTGCCTGAGCAGCCCAAGAGGCCAACAAACAAGAACACAAACAAAACACCTGCGCGCTCTTTCATGTGGACTCCAAATCGGTTCGCACGGTCCGAACGAAGACTATCACCGAACGCTCTGATCGCAGAACGTGCCCAATCGCGATCAGAGGTTGACAGCACGGCTGCGAGTCTCTAACCACGAGCTTCGCAGGCCCGACCTGCCCATTCGTGACGCCACGCGCCCTGGGGTTATTCGAGCCAAACTCTCCGTGAGTCCTCCCCCGGCGGCCAACCCAGCGGGAACAGCTTGTCCAGCACCCTCTCCCTCTTCGAATCCGCGGACTTCCTCGCGACCACGGCCCGCGGCGCCGAATCCTACCTGTTCGACGAGCTGACCACCCTCGGCGCCCAGAATCTGGAGCTCGTCCCCGGCGGCGTCACCTTCAGCGGCTCTTTAGAGCTGGCGACCCGGGCCTGCCTGTGGCTGCGCACCGCCACCAAGGTCCTGCTGCGCATTGGGCTGGCCGAACCCAAGAACGAGGACGAGCTCTATGAGGTCGTCCGCGCCATGAACCTGGCCCAGTGGTTCGACGCCGACCACACCGTGGCCGTCTGGGCGCACGTCAACGACGAGGTCTTCCGCAACTCGCACTACGTCTCCCTCAAGATCAAAGACGCCATCGTCGACGACACCCGCGATCGCACCGGTCGCCGCCAAGACGTCGACACCCAAGACCCCGATCTGGCCGTCGTGGCCCACGTGCTCCAGGGCGTCGCGCGCTTCTACTTGAACCTCAACGGCGAATCGCTCAACCGCCGCGGCTACCGCGTCCGACAAGGCCAAGCGCCCCTGCGCGAGAGCCTCGCCGCCACCCTGCTGGCCTTCGCGGGCTGGAGCGGCGGGCGTCCCCTGCACGATCCCATGTGCGGCTCCGGCACCCTGGCCATCGAGGCCGCCCTCATTGCCACGAATCGCGCGCCAGGCCTAGAGCGCACCTTCGGCTGCGAGCGCTGGCCCGCCTTCGACCCCGAGTGGCGCGCGCTCCTCGGCAAGCTGCGCGACGAAGCGCGAGACGGCCAGACCGCCGTAAACACCCAGATCCTGGCCAGCGACATCGACCCGAAGTCGGTCGCCAACACCCGCACCAACCTCGCCGTTGCCGGGCTCTCCGACGCCGTCGAGGTCAGTGAAGCCGACGCGCGAGACGTCCGAGCCCTAGAGCCCGCGGGACTCATCGTCTGCAACCCGCCCTACGGCGAGCGCATGGGCGACGACGCCGAGGTGATCGCGCTGCACGAGGACCTCAGCCGCGTCGTGCGTGGGTTTTCGGGGCACGAGCTGGCCTTCATCAGCACCACCCGAGCGCTCAAACGCGGTGTGCATCTCAAACCAGACGCCAAGCTCGAGGTCTTCAACGGCAAGCTGCGCTGCCAGCTGGCCAAGTACTCGATCCGCTAGGGAACGACCTCGCCGTTGACCACCCAGCCGATGCACTCGTCGGTGCCGAGGCAGACCAGCGCGACCTCTTCGCCCACCGCGATGTCGAGCAGGTCGTAGAGACCCTGGCTAACGCGGCAGGTGCGCTTGCCGACTTCGGTCGGCAGGTCATTGCCCCATCCCTCTTCGCCCAGCCGGCGGGCTTGTTCGACCCGCAGGACCACCGTCGGGCTCTCGCGCGAACCGCCGAGCTCCCGCTTCTCGAGGCGGCCCCGCAGAACATAGGGGTCCGAATAGGACTGGAAGACCGCCGTTCCAAAGGCTGCCAAACCTGCGAGAAAGGCGGCGACGTAACACAGCGAGACGAAGGTGCGCCTGGACTTGCTGAGGTCCTTGCGGCGTAAGGTCGAACTCACGCCGACGAGCGCGACGACGAACACGATGGCGATGATGGCGATGCCGAGCCAGGAGGCGATTCGAGCCGCCTCCACCTCGGATTGAATGGCTTGGTAGAGCGGAGTGGGGTCCATGGTTCAGAAGTAAAAGCGGCCGGTGACGCTGAGCTGCGCGCCCTCGAACAAGGTGTCCGTGAAGCGCTCTTCGGGGGCGTCGCCGAGGCTCAGGACGGAGAAGACCCCGTCGAGAGTGCCGACGAACGAGAAGTACGAGGTGAGCGCGTGGTCGTACTCGAGGCCGGCCAAGACCGACAGGCCGACACCGCTGATGGTCTCTTCGCCGTGGGCGGGAGCGGTGCGGCCGGGCCCAGCGGTGGTCTCGAAATCTTCGCTCAGCTTCGCCTCCACCGCTGTGATGCCGGCGCCGATGCGCACGGAGAGTGCGTCGAAGACGGTGGCTCCGAAGACGACGTGCACTTGGGCGGCGAGGTCGCCGCCAGCGACGAAGGGGACGATGTGGGTGTCCCAGGTAATGCGGTAGTCTGGCGTGATGCCCCAACCCAGCTCCCAGCCCAGGACATAACCCGTCACCGCGACAGACCCCTCGCGCTTCTCGACGAAAGTTGGGCTGGTGTAGAGCAGGAGGTCGTCGCTGGCGAAGGCGCCGCCCACCGACCAGCCAGCGTTCAGGCCGAGGATGAAGCCCGTGCGCGGCTCGTCGACAGAGGAGACGTCTGAGTCTGCGAAGGCGTTGGCCGACACCAAGAGGCAGAGGCCGGTCAACAGGAGCCCGACGAGGAGCATGAGGGCGCGAGGGCGGGGATCACTCCACATAGTAGCTCTCCTCGGTGCGCATCGGGTGGGCGCCAGTCGTGCGCACCCAGATGGTCACGTCGCCGCGCTCAGTGGGCAGGAACGTCGCCAGCTCACCGCCAGCGACGCTCTCGATCTGCAAGGCAGCGCCGCTGTAGCCGTACTCGAACGAGAGCCCGTGGATGGGCCAACGGGCCGAGTCGAAGGCGCGCGGAACGATCACTCCCGGGCTCTCTTCGCCGGCCGTCCCGATGGTTCGAAACGCTTGGGCAGACCACGCGCCATAGCCCGAGCTCTCGATGGCGATCTGGAGGTGCGCCACCGCGGGCTGGTCCTCGACGCGGACGGGGAATCGGTCGGTGATGCCCGCGAAGGTGTAGGTAAGCTCGGCCTCCCCGGCCCGCAGCGACCGAACTTCGAAGTCCATGGTCGAGCTCTGCCGTTTGGGGCTCAAGGTCACCGTCGCGGTGACGGTCGCGATGGTCGGGTCGGAGCTCGTGGCCTCGATGGGGATGGAGCCGACCAGGCGCTTGAAGTCGCTGTTCGAGGCGGTGACGAAGAGCCCGCAGCTGGCTCCGGTCTTCAGGACCAGACCTGGCTCTCCGAAGCCGTCGTACTCGAGGCCTTGGGTGGCGTCTCGGTAGGTCGTGTTGGCCATCGTCGAAAGAATGAAGCTCGGGGTGTCGGCGGCGAGTTCAACGGTGTCAAAGAGCTCGCCGCTTCGCCAGACCTCCAGATCGGTGCGACCTGGTTTCAGGACTTGAATGAAGGCACGGCCAGGGCCAGCCCCCTCTGCGCCGTCGGGGATGAAGGCGAACTGCATCACGTCGGGATGGGTGCTCTTGAGCGTCACGTCGGTCAACTCGTCGTTGGTCTCGTCAGCCCGCAGCGTCAGGGAGGCGACGGCCCCTACCGCCCAGACGCGGCCGTTCCCCGCGGACAAATCGCTGAGCCGCCCGAGGTCGAAGTCGTAATCGACGTTGCCCTTCTCGCCGACGGTGGAACAGCCCCCTCCCCCATCCCCAACGCTGAGATTGAAACAGCCCGGCGTGATGAGAGAGATGAAAAGCAGGAGACAGCCGCACCGGAGGCGGCCTGGACTCAGAAAGCTACGGAGCATCTCGCATCCTTGGTCAAACGGCTCGAAGGATGGGGACTGGTCGTCCCCGTCCTTTTCAGGTGGGTTGCCATGGCAGCCATCTTAGACGCTGCGCGTCATCCAAGAAGTGAGAAAAGCTTTGAGACAGGCCCAGGGCAACGCCCTGGGCATCGGCCCCTCGGGGGCCGAACAATTCCCAGCCCAAGGCGAAGCCTTGGGCGAACAGCGTCGGCTTCCGAGAGCCGATTTTCATGGCAGTCATCTGAGACGCTGCGCGTCACCCAAGAGGTGAGAAAACAAAGAACCCGACTCACCGTTGCCACGATGAACTCACGACGAGACAGCTCCTTACCTCAAACCCTCTGCGCCTCCGCGCCTTTGCGCCTCTGCGCTAAGATCGAAGCAATATCAACAACATGCCAATCGAGCCCGGCGATTTTCATGGCAGAGAACACCGTATGCCAGCTCACGTGGGGACCTGTCATCCAGGGCGGCCGCTGGCTGCCCCTACTCGACAACGCCCAGGGGCACCTCGATCAGCAGGGACTCCCCTCGGTCGACCTCGATAGGGACCACGGCGCGGGAGCGCAGCGTATCGGCTCCCCCATACCCCAAGACCTCGAGGACATAGGACCCGGCGGGCAGGGGCTCGATTTGGCCGAGGCCCTCGCTGCACGAGAACTGCGACGAGGAGATGTAGTAGTACTCGGCGTCGAACACGGCGACTTCGATCAGGTCGACGTTGTTCTGGTTGCAGAGGCGTCCGTTATCGAAGAACCACTCGAGCTCGACGGTGGCCGGGCGCGCGGCGAGCCTTACGGTGCCGATGTGCACCTTCTCGTTCTCGTTGATGCGGACGTTGCCGATGTTGCCTTCGAAGGTGCGCAGCCCGACCGCGTTCATGCCCATGACGACGACGTCGTAGCGACCTGGCTTGACCTCGGGGACATAGGCGCTGCCCATCTGACAGTCGAACGTAAAGCGCTCCTGGACCTCTCCTTTCTGAGTGAGCTGCACCTCGACGTCGCGGATGCCTGCGTCCGTGCAGCTGGCGGCGGGTCCGGTGGTCCATTGCAGCTCGAAGGCTCCGGGCTGAAGAGCGAGATCGTCGCCGCACGCGGCGCTGAGCGAGAAAGTGAGGAGCAGCAGCAGGAACAATCTGTGATTCATGACCCATCCTCCGCTCGGTTTGCGGCCGAGAAGCTGTTTGCGTCCACCGCTGAGCGTGTGAAACCTAAGCAGTTGGCTGCCGCGACGGGCATCGGGGCCAGATTGGCCGATGTCCGCGGGCCAAACCCGACGACATGGAGGAGAGCATCCCACATCGCCCACAGAGGGCAATTTGTAGGGGTCGCCCCTACCCTGTGCGACCTGTACTCCCTTTCGCACACCTACAGATTTTCACCGCGGATGGCCGTGCATGTAGGCTGAGCTCGTGCACCGTGCGGGTTTGCCGAGCGGACGACCGGTGCTCGAGGACCAAAGCTGGCAAGGAGGCTGAGCAAATGGCACGCGAATACTTCTCCGGTTTTATGGTGTGCCTCTTGGCGGGCCTGAGCTCTTTGTTGTTGGGCTGCGGAGTGTTCGGCGAGGCCGGTCGGGCCCACGTGTTCCCCTCGAGCCTACTGAACGCGGACTTCAGCTCGAGCGCGATTTCGGTCTCGTCCTACGCGCCCTGGGGATTGCCCGAGCGCTCCCTGCCGAGCGCCGAGGTCGCAGCGGAGCCCACGCCAGCCAAAGAGCCAGAGGTGCGGCGCAGCGAAACTTCGAAGCCAGAGCCCATTGTTGGCGAGCTGCACGCCGAGGATTTTGACGAATCCGCAGGCGTCGCCTATGTCGTCGCGGTCTACGACGTGAACGGCGTGGATTTGCGAGAGAACGGTGGCACGACACCGAGCATCGTCGACCTCTACCAGCTCGCCTACCGACGTGGCGTCCTCTACCACTCCAACGCTCCGGCCGTCGGCGACCTCGTGTTCTTCCACAACACCTTCGACCGCAACCACGACGGGCGCAGCAACGATTGGTATACCTCGGTCGGAGTCGTGGAATCGGCCGGCAGTGACGGCACCGTCTCGGCCCTGATGTTCGTCGGCGAAGGCGTTCGACAGGTGCGTCTGAACTTGGGAAAACCCGACTCGGCGAAGGGCACAGCCAACACCGTGCTGCGGGCGGCGGACCAGCCTCTCGCCTCCGGCGAGGCGGGAACGGGGGGGCAGCTCTTTGCTGGCTACGCAAACCTTCTCGGCGAGGTCGAGCAGGTCGTGGTCATCGACAACTGGAAGCCCGGCATGCGAGCGAGCCGATAAGCTGAGGCCCTTTATTCTTGCCACACAAGAGCCTAGTGTAACGCTTCACATGTGTCCGTGCTTATGAGCGTGGCCTTTCAGGGAAGCAGGGCTCTGCCCTGACCCGCCGGGGGACTTTGTCCCCCGGACCCCCAATGACTTTCTTTTTTCTGTAATCAACAACATGCCGGTATTTTTGAAGAATTCCTGAGGATTGGGGGGCGCTCCTTGCAGTCAATAAACATGGAGAGTCATGACGGTTTACACTAGCGAGGGCTAATCGCCGGCCATCTCACGGCTGCGGCGAGCGGCAGCCCGAATGGTCTCGGAGACGGCCGAACGCAGCCCTGCTTTCTCGGCGGCGAGCACCCCCGCGATGGTGGTGCCGTTTGGGGACGTGACGCGATCCTTGAGCAGCGCCGGGTGAAGGTCTGCCAGCAAGCGACTGGTTCCTCGCACGGTCATGCGCGCCAAATGCAGCGCCAGCTCGCGCGAGAGGCCTTCGGCAACCCCAGCGTCGGCCATGGCCTCGACGAACATCGCGACAAAAGCGGGCCCGCTGCCTGACATGGCCGTGACCGCGTGCATCAGCCCCTCATCGCGAACCTCTACGACCTCGCCGACCGACTCGAAGAGCGCGACGACCCGAGCCCACTCGTCGCCGCTGAGGCGACCATCGTTCAGCAGCGCGGAGATGCCCTCCCCTACCAACGCAGGGGTGTTGGGCATCACGCGCACGATCTTGTGAGGTGCTGCATCGGCATGCAGAGCGCTCAGGCCAAGACCAGCGGCGATGGAGACCACCACAGTTGGGGGAACATCGCAGAGCGCTCTCAAACAGGGCAGGATCTGGCCCGGCTTGACGGCGAGCAGCACCACATCGACGTCGGTCGCGGCGGCCTCGGCGCTGGCGCTCACTTCGATCACGTCGGCGCGAGCGTGTCCTTCTGCAAACGCGAGGAGCGAGGCCGTGGCCGTCTCGTTCGCGTCGAAGAGCTGGAGCCGTGAGAGCAACTCCGTGCCGAGCAGCCCTTGCACGATCGCTCCGCCCATTTTGCCACAGCCGATCACGCCCAGTCGCAATTTCATCTCATCCCCCTTTCTCTGGCGCCGAAGAGCGCGGTGCCGACTCTGATGTGGGTCGCTCCCTCCTCGATGGCCACCTCGAAATCGCCGCTCATGCCCATGGACAGGATGTCCAAGCGGCGAGAGGGCGTCCGCTCAGCATTGAGCGCCTCGAGCAAGGCCGCAAGCGTCCTGAAGTTGGCTCTCTGCAAGGCGGTGTCGTGAGTGGGTTCGGGGATTGCCATGAGCCCTCGAAGCTTGAGGCGCGCCTCAGCGTCGATGGCGTCGAGCAAGACGCGCAAAGCCTCGACCGAGGTGCCCGCCTTGGTGAGCTCGGCGGACAGGTTGAGCTCCGCCAAGACGTCCAAGACGTCTTCCGTCTCTCGTTTGGCGGCCAGCGCGACCGCGAGCTTCGGTCGGTCGACGCTGTGCACACAGGCGACAGGACCAGTGGCGACGAGCTTGGCCTTGTTGGTTTGGAGCGCGCCGATGACATGCCACTCGATGTCGGCGGGGAGCGCTTTGGCCTTCTCCAGCCACTCCTGCACATAGTTCTCGCCGAAGACGCGCAAGCCCAGGGCGTACGCTTCTGCGACGGCCTCGACCGGCTGCCCCTTGCTGACGGCGATGAGGGTGATCGCTTCGCGCGGCCGTCCGGCGCGTGCGCAAGCTTCGCGGATTCTGCGCTCGACCTCGTCGAGTCTGCTGGTCATGCTCTCGAACTTCATGAGTCTCCGTGGCCTATCGCCAAGACGCTCAGGGGAAATCCTGGGCCGCGAACGGGAAGGCCGAGATGGCTCCCATCTTCTTGAGCAGATCGATGGTGTCGCTGAGCGGCAAGCCCACGACGTTGCTGTAGGAGCCAACGATCTGGGTGACCAGGGCGCCAGCTAGGCCCTGAATCCCGTAGGCCCCTGCTTTGTCAAGTGGCTCTCCTGTGGAGATGTAACGCGCGATGGTCTGCTCGCTCAACTTGCTGAAGGTCACGCGGGTCTTGATGGCGACCGAGTCGTGGAGGTTGGTGCGTCGGTCGAGCACGGTGACGCCGGAGTAGACCGTATGGGTGCGCCCGCTCAATTTTCTGAGCATGACCACGGCCTCATTGGCATCGAAGGGCTTCCCCAGCTGCTCGCTGCGAATAACGACGACGGTGTCGGCGGCGATGACAAAGGGGTTTTGGTGTCCAGTCGCAAACTCATCGCGCAGCCAGCGGCTGCGTCGGGCTGCGTCGGCACACTTGAGCAAACTGAGTCGCACGACGGCGCGGTCAGGTCCCTCCTCTCGATTGAGGGTTTCGTCGACGTCGACAGGGACGATGACGGGCAAGAATCCCAGACCTTCCAGAGCCTCCTTGCGCCGCGGCGAAGCGCTCGCCAAGCAAATCCGCCTCGGGTCGAAGAGTGGCTGTTTTCCCTTGTCGGTCATGTGATCTGCTCGGCGCAGGGCCGCTACTGTGGTGCATGGATCCCGCTGCTGCCAGGTGAACACCTGAGCGCTACTGTGGTGCATGGATCCCGCTGCTGCCAGGTGAACACCTGAGCGCTGGGGCCCGCCTCTGGTAGCTCAAATCCCTGCAGAGTCAAGCCACCTGTGTGTTCTTCGTGTGCCGGGACGGGAACCCCTTGTGTGCGTGGACTTTCCGCTTGCGGTCTTGCGCAAGACGCCATTTTTCCATCCGACTTCCTTGACACGCGAACATCTGTTCAGTATCTACAGTGCAGAGGTATGAGTTTGCCACTTTTGGCGGCGTGCTAGGTCACGGAACGAGTGGGAGGCATGGGATGAAGGAACTAACGGATAAGCAGCAGAAGGTGCTGGATTTCATCGTCCAACGAATCGACGTTGAAGGCTACCCTCCGACTCTTCGCGAGATCGGCGAGTACATGGGGATCGCCTCGACAAACGGCGTGAACGACCATCTGCGAGCTTTGGAGCGCAAGGGAGTGCTGTTGCGGGGAGCCTCGAAGAGCCGCGCCTTACGTCCGATGAACCAAGTGAAGAAGGACGAGGTTGTCAATGGCGAGACGCTGCGGATCCCATTGTTGGGGCGAATCGCGGCGGGGCAGCCGATCACGGCTTTTGAGGACTACGAAGACCAGCTCATGATCGACGCCAGCCTGTTCACTGCTGGTGCCGACATCTTTGCCTTGAAGGTGCGCGGCGAGAGCATGATCGGGGACGGCATCCTCGACGGAGACGTCATCTTCGTGCGTGCCCAGCAGCAGCCGCGTCGTGGCGACATCGTCGCGGCTTTGATTGAGGAGGAGGCGACGGTCAAGCGCTACTACCCCAGCGCCGACCAGATCGTTTTCGAGCCTTCGAACCCTGCGATGGAGCCCATTGTCGTGAAACGTCGGGATTTCCGCGAGACGCAGATCCTCGGTGTGGTGGTCGGAGTCTTCCGACAGATCCGCTAGTGTAAACCGTCATGACTCTCCATGTTTATTGACTGCAAGGAGCGCCCCCC
>Ga0210044_10000904_pt1 | contig 45255 bp, 45 predicted proteins | sample CryGey13umfilter_2_FD_183959 | JGI IMG/M metagenome (GOLD analysis project Ga0210044, IMG submission 183959) | Groundwater microbial communities from aquifer in Utah, USA - Crystal Geyser 4/9/14 3 um filter (SPAdes) (version 2) | ecosystem: Environmental > Aquatic > Deep subsurface >... | reverse complement strand
CCCGGACCCCCAATGACTTTCTTTTTTCTGTAATCAACAACATGCCGGTATTTTTGAAGAATTCCTGAGGATTGGGGGGCGCTCCTTGCAGTCAATAAACATGGAGAGTCATGACGGTTTACACTAGCCTGTAGGGCTGAGTACTACTGAGAAGTCCGTCTCCTTGGGGAGGGAAGACTAAGGGACGACCTGTGAGGACGAGTGACAGGTTGGCCTCTGCCCCGCCGTATTGCAAAGGTGCGAATGTCGAGCTGACTTGACAGCTCATCGCTATAAGGCAAGAGCAGTCGGCCCAACCGGCTCATCTAATGAATGAGGGAGTTCCCCATGTCCGCGTAACGCACCAGAACACCGGGTCATTTTGTGAAATGAGCTTCGGCGGGTGGGATTCCTAGCATACTCTCGTGACCGTTGACGGGGTCAGCCACCAGCACATATGCTCTTTCACTAGAACTCGGATAGAACGAAAGCAGAAGCACCCTACACGAATGAACGAAGACATCTTCCCGATGACTCATCGGGTGGCAAAGGAGGTCGAGATATGGAGCCACTGCAACAACTGATTGAGCAACTTGAATCCGAGGCGATAAAGATCGAGGTTCAAGGGAGAGCGCTTCGCGCAGACGAAATGGCCCGTGTCCAAGCGATTCACCAAGCCCTTCCACTTCTGCGGCAGGCACGCGATGTGCTGAGCGTAGAGGTCACGGAGCACCTAGTGACCTACAAGATCGTCGATGACAAGGACGGGAAGCTCAAGACGAGCGGTAGGACCGCCTGCAACTTCTGGAATCACTACATCAGTCCGGGTTACGACGTAGTGATTCGGCTCGGCACCTTCACTCAGGCGAGCAATACGATCGCGCGCGCCTATATGCCCTCCAGGAAAGATGGGGTCGCATATGGTAGAGTCGAATTCAACACGAAGTACCTTGATTCGTTCACGACCAACGAAATCAGTGGAACGATCGTCCACGAGATTGGCCATACCCTCGGTATTGGTTGGACCGATTGGATGGAGCTGTTCGATGAGGCCACCGGAAAGTTCACGGATGCAGCTGTCGCACAACTCAAATCGCTCGAAGAAATGCTCGTCGAGACCGACTATGGCGATGGCACGGCGTACGCACACTGGGATGAGGAAACGTTTGGTGAGGAGATGATGACGGGCCTTAAGAATCCTACAGGCGAGCACGTATTGCCCATCACCATCGACGTCATGGGAGTCTTAGGACACCATGTCGTTGAGCGACTGCCAGGCAAAACACATATTGATGTGCTCCTGAACATGTTGTCGCAAATGATTTTCTCCCGCAAGGTCCAGGCTAGATTAATCGACAGGGACTACTTCAAAGAGACAGACTTGATGGAGACGATCCCGCACGGCGACCCTGTTGTCATGGATGAAGACGCCTCATAGGGTAGGAGCTACAGTGCCGATACACTACGCCGAAGGGAGGAGGATTTGCCATGCCGTTGGAACGCTATGGAGTGGTGCTAGGAACGGTGCAGGAGTACTGGAGGGACCCCCTCGATGACTACGGTCGGTACATGCATGGCAACCTGAAGGTTGCCACACCAGGCGGTACGTATCAGTGCGCTATCGATGTCGATTCCAAAAGTTCCTCGGTCGGTGGGTGGTCAGCGCCAGCATGTGCTGAGTAATCTGGTCGCGCCCATCCGGCGCGGATTCGAGGGCGCGGACGGCGAAGGTGTGGCGCAAGTCGTGCTGACGAAGACACCATGACCCCGGTTGACGAGGAAGCCCCGCAGCTTCGCAGACCTTGTGGAAGGTCTCGATCGTGGACGCGTACGACAATCGCCGACACCTCGTTGAAAGGAAGATATGCGGGTCACAAGTCGTCACCAGGGAGCGCCGACGGAGATAGTCCGCCAGAGCCTCTCTTGCTGTCAGGTGGAGGGGGATGAGACGGCTCTTGTGAAACTTCGTCTTGCGGATAAGCAAGACACCGTCGCGGAAGTCTTCGACTTTGAGGCTCAGGGCTTCTCCCACCCGCATTCCAGTCGTCGCAAGCAGTCCGAAAAACGTGGTGTAGGTGTGAGGCCGAAGAGAACCCTTTGGGCCGAGGCGCAGCGCATGTTGCATGAGGAGGTCGATCTCCTCTTCAGCAAAGATGTATGGAGTCTGGCGCCGCTGTTGACTCATGAAGACTCCATTCGGTGGAATCTCGTGCACAGGATCCTCTACGTGAAGGAACCGCGCGAAGGTTCGGATGGTCCCCAGCCGCCGGGAGCGAGTGATCTGAGCAGGTGCCTGCTCCGCCCACGTGATTGCGCTGGCTGCTACGATGTGGGGCTGACCACGGTCGTCTGCTTGGCAGTGTTCCCGGGCCCGGGAACAGGGAATCTCCTCGCCGCAGTGGGGAGCGGTGACGGTTGTGCAGCGCTTTGGCTCTGCGCTTCAGTTGACGCCGCACTTCCACACGATCGGTCCAGACGCAGTCTTCAGCGTCCCTGCGGGGGCCGAGCATGCCATCGCTCACGAGCTCTCGCCGCCCACCGATCGCGACGTCGAGGAGCTCGTCGAGCGCGTACATGCGAAAGTGCTCGGGCTGCTGCGTCGCCGTGGGCTGCTCGTGGACGACGACGCAGATTACGACCCAGACAGCAGCTGCGTCGATGACCCTGTGCTGGCGAGCTGCTACGCGCATGCCCTGCGGGTGCCCCAGCAGCGGCTCTCCATGGCAACCCCTCGTCCAGGGAGCAAGCCGGTGTCCAAGTCACGGCGCTGCGCCAAGTTCGGCGGCTTTGACTTGCACGCTGCGGTCACCGTCTCGCCCGACGACCGCTACGCTCTGGAGCGGCTCTGCCGGGTTCTGTGTCGCCCGGCCTTATCCCACGAGAGGCTCGAGCTGCTCGACGACGCGCACGTCGGTCTCGAGCTGAAGACACCGTTTTCGGACGGGACTTCACACCTGGCGCTGAGCTTCGACGAGCTCCTGCAGCGGCTCTGCGCTCTGGTCCCTCGCCCAGGCACGCATCGCGTGCACTATCACGGCATCCTGGCGCCTGCAGCGAGAGATCGGTCAATGGTGGTGCCGGAGCCTGACGTGGAGCCCTGTCCTGAGCTCACAGAATCAGACGACACTGCCCTGCTCGGATTCGATGACTCGCCGCTGAGGAAGAGGCGCAAGACAGTCAGGAAACTGCTCTGGGCGGATTTGCTGCAGCGCGTGTTCGACGTGGACGTTCTAAAATGCCCCAGCTGCGAGGGCCCAAGTGCGGGTGATCGCGACCATAGTCGAGGCCAAAGTGGTCAAAGCGATCTTGGATGCTCTCGGGCTCGAGAGCGCTCCGCCCGCTGTGCGGCCATCACGTGGCCCGCCGGACTGCGAAATGGTCGAGTACGCGTGGTAACGACCTGAGCTCTCCCACAAACTGACGGCCTCGATACCGCTGTGACCTGCGCAGAGTTGGGGTGGGGGCGCTGTGCCCAGGGAGAGCCAATTTGGGGCCGATTGCCCCAGGACGACGCTCTCGGTACCTTTGGGCCTGCGCTTGAACTTCCTATCCGCTCTCGGCTCCGAGGCCTTGGTGTGGCTCGAGGTCGACAGTGACCACGAGCTCGGAGGTTCGTTGCTCGTGCCCAAACCAGGAGCCCTCCTCACGCGGGCCGTCGCCGCGCCCGGGTTCGGGCTCATCGACTGGGAACGCAAAGACGCGCAGGGCCGCATCTGGCGTTGGCAGCTCGTGGGCTACGACCTCTTCGAAGGGCCCGACGAGTCTTGCAAAGACGAGGACAGTCCGACCTGGGAGTGCGGCGACCTGTCCGGACTCGAGCCGGTCTACTGCGACTGGACCGCCTCCAAGAAGGTCACCGGACAGGAGCCGACCACGCTGACGTTCGCCGATCGCGTTTCGACCCTCACGGCCACGAACCCCAAAGAGGGCGGGAGTCAGGTTTCGCTGGCCGGCGTTTACGAAGAGAGCGTCACCCACACCGTGCCGCTCGAGCGCGTCAAGTTTTTGGAAAAGCCTGACGGTGGCAAGGCGGTCCTGTTGCACTACAGCGATGCGGACTTCGTCGAAGTGCGCCTGTTGACGCTCGGAGTGAGTCCTAAATGGCAGCACTGGCGTTTCCCACAGCCGAAAAATGGGAGCGTCGAGAGCCTGCTGCGGGCCGGTCCAGAGGGCTGCTTCGTTCAGGTGGCGAGCCGTGAGGGCAAGAAGAGCCAGGTGATGAACCTGAAGCTGGGAGCCGACGAGGCGAGTCCGGCGTCGGTTTCAGGCAGCCTCAGATCCGTCGACTGACGAAACGGAATCCACTCCAGCGGACTTCGTCGTGGGCTTTGGGGACTGAGAGGATAGTAGAAACAAGCGCTCGGCCATTGGGAACGGCACCGAGAGCGCAATGGGGCTCCGGCCTGCTCCTGCTTCCTACCCAGCTGCGTCGTTGTCGCAGCGTCTCGAGGCCAAGGGATTGCGGAGCGCGAGCTGGGTCAACCAGCTGTACTCGACCAGCTCGTGGTGCCGAGGGGCTCCCCTGACGCGGCGGCGCCTTGGAGCGACTAGGCTGGCTATGAACTGGTTTGCATGGGTCGAGACCCCTTCACTCGTCTGGGTGAGGCGTGGTGCCGATAAGTAGTGCCACAGCGCGAGGCAGGCGCAAAAATGACCGGCTCGGGCGGGGGACGCTTTGGGGCTTGGGAGCTGGGGCTGCGAAGCCGCGCTCGAGAGCGAGCCGCTGGCAAAGCGCGCCCTTCCCAACCCCATCCACCAGGCAACCCCAAGCGGCGCTTCGGACGGCGCCCTCGCAAGCCCCAAGCTCAACCAGACCGGGTCGCTCCCCCGCACTGCGCCAACGCGTCCGCCTCGAGCCGTCGAATCCAGCGCCGCCGCGGTCCTCGCCGCCAGGATCGTGTTGCCCCCCACGCGTCGCCACCAAAGCAGGCGGTGAGCAGCCGATCTCCTTGTGCTCGCAGAAAGGCCGGGTCTTTGTCGCGGAGGCCAATCCAGGCTCTCGAGGTGAGCTCGAGGGGCTGTCCACCTGCGGGAAACCAGTAAAGCAAAAGAGGACTGTGCACGACGACCGTCGCGGGTTCACCCTCCATCTTGACGAGGAAGGCGACCCAACCGGCTCGCGATTCGTCGCTATGGAGGATGACCAGTGAGGCCACGACCCCCAGACCGTCGGGGGCGGTGAGGGTACTCTCAGCGTCGACGAAGTGCCGTGGCGGGAGGGAGGGATGAACCGGCCCCTGGACTTCGCCGATCGCTGGCAACTCTTGTTCGAGTGGGGCGCTGAGCTCTGCCGGAGCACTCGAGCCGCACCGAGTCAGTACGGTGTCGAACTGCGCCGAGCCAGTCGAAGATGTCCATCGGGTCGGTTCCTCGGGAGCGGGTGGCGGGCACCATAGCGGAGGAAGCGGGGCAATAGAACCGGAATCGGGTCTGGCGAGCGTGGGTGAGGTTGGGGGTGGGCTTGGGGCTTGCTCGCCAGAGCAGCGACGTGGGCTCGAAGCCGTCCAGGTCGGTGAGCTCTCGACGGGCCCAAAGGGCTTGTCGCTAGTAACGGGCAGCGTCACTATGAAGGGGAGACCAGCGCAGCAGCCTGTATGATTCTGAGCTTCAAGGACGCCGACACGAGCAACTATCACTGAGCCAAGACCATGAGTGACGACAGACTCCCCAACATCCATCCAGGCGAGGTCCTCCTCGAGGAGTTCCTGCAGCCCATGGGGCTGAGTCAGTATCGGCTGGCGAAGGAGCTCCACGTTCCAGGCCGCCGCATCAACGAGATCATCCACGGCAAGCGGGGAGTGAGCGTAGACACCGCGCTTCGGCTGGCGCGCTTCTTCGGCACCACCGACCGCTTCTGGCTCAACCTACAGATGCTCTACGATTTGGAGCTCGAGCGGGGGCGGTTGCAGCCGCAGCTCGACGCGATTCAGCCGCTGCCTGTGGTTGTGTAAGGGCGGCCGTCCCCGCCCGGCCCATGCGGTCCGACAGGGGCTGAGGCCGAGAGTGCGCGGGCAGCGGCGAGCACTGCGTCGCGTGCTCCTCGCCCAAGCCCCAGCGCGTTGGCACTCCCAGTCTGGCCCCGCCGCTCGAACACGGTTAGAGTCGGAGCATGCTGAACCCCACCCCCATCGCGAAGCGACTCGACGAAAAAGGACGTCCCTACTTCCTTTGGGACCTCGAGATGACCCACGACGAGTTCGTGGTGGCTCTGGCGACGGGCACTGACACTCAGAAAGCCTATCTGGTCGGGAAGCTCATGCGTCAGGCCAAGCCCGACGATGTTTTCGAATATGTGACCTTGGCCGAGATCGGACGACTTTGGCACCAGGCAGAACGTCATTTGGGGCAGACTCGCGAATTCTGGACGTGGCTTCTCGGACGTTGGGAGCAGCTGGGATATGTACAGCTCAACAGGGGGTAGTTTAGACCCGCTGCAGGTCCGCGTCCTGGGTCTTCTGGCCGGGCTCGAACCTCGCTGGACGCTCACGGGCGGCGGTGCCTTGGGAATTCGCTGTGGGTATCGGTCCACACGCGACCTGGACCTCTTTTGGCACGGCCTCTCGACCCTCGATTCGCTCCCAGAGCTCGTGCGCTCTCGGCTCGAGGCCGCAGGGCTGAGCGTGGAGCGAATCCAAAGCTCACCCGCCTTCGTCAGACTTCAAGCCAGCGACTCCTCGCAAGCCCGACTCATCATCGACCTTGTCGCGTCCCCCATCGAAACGGCGAGCGAACCCCAAGAACTCGAGCTGGCTGGACATGTTTTGCTCGTCGACACAGAACACGAAATCTTGGCAAACAAGCTCGGTGCGCTCTTGAGCCGCAGCGAGCTCAGAGACCTGTGGGACGTCATGGAGCTCGTCGACAGGGGGGGTGACCTCGAACGAGCGCTCGACGACGCGGCGAAAAAAGACGGCGGTTTCTCGCAACTCACCCTCGCTTGGCTGCTCGAGCAGTTCGATGTCGAAGCGATTGCAGAGCTTACGCCCCTCGAAGGCGACCTGGTCGAGCGGTTGATTCGCTTCAAGGCGCGGCTGAGCGAACGCCTCACTTCCCAGCCGTAGGTCTGTCTGCCTTGTTGAACATCCGAGGCCGCGCCTATACTGACGACTCCATGCGCCACGGAGGATTCTGTTGAGCCGATTGGACCCAGAGGACTTGAGAGCCTACGCGCGCCGCGATTGGGGCGCGCCCGAGCGGCTCGCGCGCTGGGCTCGCGCCCACCAGCCCGTCGCGGAGAAGGTGCGCGTCGCCATCGAGCTCTATGAATCCGCCAAGCGCACGCGCCCCGATTGGCCCGACGAGGCCGAGCGGCACAGAGACTTCGAGGCGCACCTGCGTTTGAAAGCCCTCTTGGACAAGGCAGCCAATGTCGGCGCTCGGTGACACCCTCCAGGCGCTGGCCGACGTCTTCGACCGTCGTGGGCTGCGCTGGGTCGTCTTTGGCGCTCAGGCCGTGACCGTTCGAGGGGCTCCGAGAGCCACCCAAGATGTGGACGTCTCGCTCGAGGTCGAGCGCAGTGAGCTGGGCGCCGTAGTTTCCGAGTTACAGGTCGCCGGGTTGCACCACCGTTATCCAGAGCTCGCCGACGAGCTGCTCGAAAGCGGCGCGGTCTTGCCACTGCTCCACACCTCCGGGATGGAGGTCGACCTGGTCCTCGCCGGCTCCGGTCTCGAGGCGCTCGCCCTGTCCAGGGCGGAGCGGATGCTGCTCGATGGCATCTCGGTCCCCGTGGCGCAGGCCACCGATCTGGTGGTCATGAAGGTCTTGGCAGGGCGAGGAAAGGACCTGGACGATGTGCGCGCGCTGCTCGGTAGCGGGGACGTCGATGTCGCCGAGGCCCGCGACCTGCTCGGGCAGCTCGAGCAAGCCCTCGACCAGTCGGACCTGCTGCCGCGCTTGGACGACGCACTGCGGGAGCGCAAGAGACGTTGAGCTGTAGCGCGGAGCCGTGAGGCAATAGAACCGGAATCGGGCAGGCGTGGGTGAGGTGGGGCGAGTTTGGGGCTTGTTCGCCTGGGCCGCGAAGTGGGCTCGAAGCCGCCCAGGTCGGGCGAACTCTCGATAGCCTATGCGGGCTGTTGAATCCCAAAACGATCGGATTTTTCGCGCGCTACTCGGCACAGAGGTGGCTCGAAGCGAGCCACCTCGCGTCCCTACGCGCGATCGCCTACCGCGCCCCACCAACTTCTGGTAAACTCCACGTCTGGTCGCAAACCCCAAAATCGACCCTCTCGACAGAGGCCCTTGATGCGCTCGTCCCTCTTCCCCTTCTGCGTCTCGCTCGCCGTCGCCGCGCTGGCGCTCCTACCCACCAATGCGTTCTCGGAACCGACGATGGTCGAGAGCTTCTACGTCAAGCTCAGCGAGGCCAAGAAAGACAAGAAGGCATTGCAGAACTGCTCGAAAAGCTTCAGCAACGAGCTGGTGAACACGCGAGCGTTCAAAGAGACCATCTCGCGCGAGATCGAGCAGGCCCTGTCGACCTGCATCGCCGACGAATCCAACCCCACCTACGCTCAGTCCTGCGACCTGACCTCGGTGAGCCGCACGGTCGATCTCGTGCTCGAGTTCTCTGTGGAGAAGTCGGGCAAGGCCCTGAGACTCGACGTGGTGGCGATCAGCCCAATGGAGGGGTACTCGAAGGTCTGGGGGGATTCGGTCACTGGCTCCTCCGACGAGGCCTTCGTGCTCTGCGGCGACCTTGGCCAGCGCTTCCTCACGAGCTACTCGCCGGACCTGGCCTCGAGCGGGTCGGGGACCTCGGGCTCGACCGACAAAAACGGCTCGACCGTGGTCACGGCGACGACGGTGGACGACGGCAAGAAGAACACCGCTGGTGACGCCACCGGATTCCTCGTTGTGAAGAGTGAACCCGAAGGGGCTGAGGTCATGGTGAATGGGAAGTCGGTGGGCCCGACGCCATACACGGGTGAGCATGCAACGGGGGCTTGTGTCGTCGAAATCTCCAAGGGGGGCTACAAGGCCGCTTTGGCCCAGGCCAACGTCTCGGCCGACGACCTGGCTTTGGTGCAGGTGACGCTCGAAGCCAAAATCGTGGACCTGTCGGTGCTCTCGAGCTACGACGACGGCCGCTCGTGCGAGGGCAAGGTGCTCGTCGATGGCGAGGCCCAAGGCAACACACCGTTGAAGCTCAAGGTGCTGGCCGCGCGGCATTCGGTGGAGGTGCAGTGCGACGAGGGCGGCGCCTCGGTCGAGGTGGACTTGACGGCGGGGGAGAAGAAGTCCCTGTCGGTGGAGATTTCGCTGGGCCCGAAAACGCTCAATGGCTATGCGCTCATCAAAGCCGGGAGCTTCCAGATGGGCTCGCCCACTTCGGAAACGGACCGCGGAACGGGCGAGACTCAACACCAGGTGACGCTGACGCGGGACTTCTTCTTGAAGACCACCGAGGTGACGCAGGGCGAATGGCGCGCGGTGATGGGGAACAACCCGTCCTACTTCTCGAGCTGCGGCGACGACTGCCCGGTGGAGAATGTGAGCTGGTACGATTCGCTGGCTTATCTGAACGCGCTGTCGAAGTCGGAGGGGGCCGAGGCGTGCTACGAGCTCTCGGGGTGCAGCGGGACGGCCGGGGGCGGCTGCTCGGGAGCAGATTCTTGCACGGGGAACTACAGCTGCACGGTGAAGTTCAAGGGTTTGGACTGCAAAGGCTACCGTTTGCCTACGGAGGCCGAATGGGAGGTTGCGGCTCGGGCCGGCAGCACCGGGAAGTACTCGGACGGTTCGTCGAGTCCCGACGCAGTCGCGTGGCATAGCGGCAACTCGGACAGCAAGACCCATACGGTGTCACAGAAGAGCGCGAATGCGTGGGGCCTGTACGATATGCATGGAAACGTTTGGGAGTGGACGTGGGACTGGTCCGGGGATTATCCAGCCAAGGCGACCGATCCTCAGGGCGCGGACTCGGGCACGTACCGGGTCTTTCGTGGCGGGAGTTGGTACGTCGGAGCCGCGAACGCGCGGTCGGCGAGTCGCGGCAGGAGCGGTCCCGCCGGCCGCTACGGCTCCCTCGGGTTTCGTCCTGCGAGGTCGCTCCCCTGAATTCCTGTTCCCCTGATCCCCTGGTCCTGGTGTTGTTCGTCTGCTAGCAGTCACACTGCGGTTCGGAGACCGACGGGCCAAAGGCCGTGGCGAAGCCGGCCGGCCCGACCGGTTGGAACGTCGCCCGGGAAGAATTTGAGCAGGAAGCGAGCGAAGCGATCGATCGCTTCTTTGGGCTGTTGACGAACTGGCCAAATGGGAGGGACACAAGCGCGCAGCGGATGTCGGTTCGGCTTCGAAGACGCTGCAACAGCGAAGGGGGCACAATCATGGGAATCATGGGCAGCAAAACGCCATGGATGCTGTTATGCTGGACAAGGAACCAGGAGAACCCTCATGACTCGTGAAGCCGTACACAAATTGGTCGATGCCATCCCCGAAGGCGACGTAGAACGTGCAGCACGTTTGCTGCAACTCCTCATCGCCGGTTCGGACCCTGTGCTGTTCTCTTTGCTCACAGCTCCTCTCGACGACGAGCCGGAGACTCCCGAAGAGGTGGCGGCGGTCGCGGAAGCTCGAGCCGAAATGGCCCGTGGTGAAGGCATCTCCCATGAGGAGGCCCGTCGCGAGCTCGGTGTATGAGCTCGACTTGGCAAGCCTGGAGCGTCATTTGGCTCCCCCAAGCAGCCAAGGACATGCGTCGGCTCGACCAAAAGACGCGAGAGCGGGTCTTTGATGCTGTTGGGCGTTATGCGCAGACTGGTGTCGGGGACGTGAAGATGCTTGTCGGTGGTTCCAATGAGTGGCGACTTCGTGTCGGTGACTGGCGAGTGCGTTTCACCGTCGAGCTCGACCCCCGCGGGATGCACGTCCTGCATGTATTGGCTCGGGGAAAAGCGTACGAGCGTTAGCCTGAACGTCGCCCCGACGACTCGACTCCGCGTGTGAACTCTTGTCGACCTTCGGGAGCAGCGACGTGCTTCCGAGTGAAGTCTTCCGCACGCTCAAAGGTCTCGAAAGCCACCTCGGCCCCCACTCGCTCGAAGACTCGCGAGCGAGCTGGCCTCCACTAGCAAAATCACACCTGGAGTTGCTGACTCTCAGCTTTGACTCGAGTCGAGGGTGTTTCGACGAAGCGCCGCTCGAGTCTTTGCAGGAGACCCACGAGATCGTCGAGCTGCACGACCACTTTTTCGAGCTCGAGGGGGATCCCTACTGGGCGCTGCTCGTGCGCTGCCGGGAGAAAGCGCCTCGCAGTGAAGCTCGCTCGCGCGAGCGCACCCGGAACGACGCGCCGACCGAGCTGTTGACGGACGAAGAGAAACTCCGCTACCAGGCAGTCCGCCGTTGGCGGAACGAATGGGCGAAGCGCGTAGGCAAACCTCCCTACGTCTTGCTCACCAACCGGCAGACAGCCGAGCTTGTACGCAGCGACCCCGCTACTCTGGCCGCTCTGCGGCAGGTCGATGGGATGGGCGAGGGTCGCCTCGAGGAGTTCGGAGCCGAGCTGCTGGTGCTCTTGAGCAGCCTGCGCGAACCCATCGTGGCAACAACCTCGGTTTTCGTCCCGCGATCTCACGGTGACGCCCGATGCCGGACGTTCACGGATTTCCGGCCCGTGCACACCCTGACCATGGTCCTCGAGCCCGCGCTGGCCCGTGCCAGCCGAAGACATTGTGCGCCACCGACATTGGTTGCTATATCGTTAGCAACCCTCGGTGTCGCCATGAATCTCATGCAATACCCCACGTCAGACCTCTCTCAATCCCCCACCCACAGCGAGACCGCATGCGCCGCTTCACCTTCCCCCTCTTCATCCTGCTTCTCTCCCTCCCCACGCTCGCCGCCGCCCAAGAACCCGCGTTCAAGGACATGAGCTTCGACCGCGCGGACGGCGACCGCGAGGTCTGGAGGCTCAGCGACGCGGTGGCCACCCAAGACGGCCCAGAGGCCAAGGAGCCGAAGCTGGTCTATCTGCAGTTTGGTTTCGTGGGCTGTGTCCCTTGTGAGGCCTTGGCCGCCCAGGCCGCCGAGACGCTGGCCGGCAAGGCCGAGTTCATCTACGTGCACCTCGACGACGTCTTGCTCGACGCAGGCCTGAGGCCACGACAGGTGTGGGCGCAGCTCTACGAGCTCTCGCAACGGGAGCCCTACCTCAAGTTCACGGTGCTGCGTCGTGGCAGCACGCTGCTCATGCAGAGCATGACCGGTTCCGACGACGCTCAGCCGCCCAGCGCCTTGCTCATCGCGCCCTCGGGCGAGGTGCTCGAGGTGCTGTTGACGCCCACAGTCGAGGACGCAAAGAAGCGGATGACGGCGGCTGTCGCGGGGGAATAGTGAGCTGCGTCACATGCCACTGGCGCAAGTCCAAACTCCAGCCTTCGTTGCAGGGAATTCGGCAGCGAGCCACGCGACCTGAGGCCGAGAGAGCGCGCGCGGCTTCAGAGCACTGTGTCGCGCGCAGCTTACACAAGCCCAAACTCGTACCCGTCTAAGGGGGGGAGGGAAGGGACGGCGAAGAGCGGCCGAATCGAACCGAGGCCCGCAGTTCCCGAGCTTCGGCCAACGAGTGTTCGGGGCGCGCTCCGTATTCTCAGAGTTGCTCGTAGTATCGAGTAGTTCCACACGCCGTCATCAGGTTCCAGGTCCCCTTCGAGCATCTGCCCCTGAGCGATCGTGGCCAACAGCGCCTTCACGAAGTCCTGCGGGTACACGTCCTCTCGGTATTCGGGTGAGTCCTCACCCGGGACGAAGTGGAAAGCATGTCCGACGACCTGATCCGCGGGGACGAAGAACTGCGCGCCATTGTAGATAGCGGCCAGCATGCGCTGGAGGGGCTCTAGGAGTCTGTGTTTGGGTTGGGCCCAATATTAACGCAGAGTCGCTGAGGCGCGGAGTCGCAGAGGGTTTTCTTGGAAGGGACTTCGTCGTGGGCTCCTTGCCAAAGCTGTTGGGCGGGTCTCAAAAAGTTGGAAACCTTTTCTTGGGAGTTGCCGACAATACAGAGATGTTGTCGCGCTCATACCGAGAAAGAGGAAGCTATGAAGGACAGACTCGCCGAGAACGAAGTCAGCGCTATTGTTCTCGATGCAGCGATCGAGGTGCACCGCACATTGGGCGGACCAGGCCTGCTAGAGAGCGTCTATGTCGAGGCGCTCGCTCATGAACTTCACCTGCGAGGCCTTCGTGTCGAACGGCAGAAAGCGGTTCCTGTCGTCTACAAAGGCCAACGCCTCAAAGACGACTTGCGACTCGATCTCCTCGTGGAAGACCTCGTCGTCGTCGAGTGCAAGGCCACGAATTCGTACAACCGAATCTTCGAATCCCAGACCCTCACCTACCTCCGACTCCTGAACCTCAAACTCGGCTTGATCATCAACTTCGGCGAACGCCTAGTCAAAAACGGAATTCACAGAATCGTCAACGGACTCTAAACAAGCTCCATAAAACGAACAGAGCTGGAGCCCACAACGAAGTCCCCTCCAAGAAAACTCTCTGCGCCTCAGCGTCTCTGCGCCTCAGCGTTAAAATGGAACCCATCAAGCGATCAGTCCCATTACCACTCGAACTCAAACCTCCTCCACCCCTGAGTCCCCAACAACAAATCCAGCGCGCGCGGCGCCTTCTCGTCGTCCGAGAAATAGAAATTCGGCTCGTCGATGAGCTGTCCCGGCATTTCGGGGAGCAATAGCAACGACGCCAAGATTTCCCCAGTCTTGTCGTCGGCGTAGTTCAACACCGTGTCGTCGACGACCGACAGCGCGAAGTCGCCCTCCACCGGGTTGCCCTTCGCGTCCGTCACCGCGATTTCCAGCGTCACCAGGTCGCGCGGCGCGTAGCTCTCCTTGTCGGCCTTGATCTCCACGTTGAGCGCGTCGGCCTTGCCCAAATAGAACAACCGCTCGGCTAGGGCCTTGCGGTCCGTGTTGAAGAGGGTGAGGCGAGCGGCGCCCTGCAGCGCGACGGAGCCGTCGTCGGGGAGCTTCAGCGCCACGGTGACAGGCTTCTGGCCCACCTCGGCCACCGCGTGGGTCAGCAGCGTCCCTCGCAGCACCAGCGTCGCCACCAGCTTGGTCTTCTCGCTGCAGCGCAGCTTCACCGACACCGCGTCCTCTTTGCTCTCGAAGTCGTCCACGGTCTGCATGACGCAGCCGGACTCTTTGGCCGCCGGCACGGCGAGCTTCTGCTTGACGCTGGTGGGCTTGGTGACCACCAGCTCGTAGCGGCGCCCCTTCTCGGGCGTCAGCTCGAAGCGGCCCATGCCGGCGTGGAACGAGCTCAGCTCGGCGACCACCGTGCCCTGGTCGTCGACCACGTTGGCGTCCACGTCCACGGGCTTGCCGATGAGGCTCGCCGCCGAGAAGTAGACCCTCGAAGGCAAGCCCTCGACCAGGTCGCCGCCCTCAGGAAAGATGGCCAAATCGATGCGGTCCAACGTGATGGGAATGCGGCGTTGGATCGATTCCGTCACGCCGCCCTCGTCGACCAAGACCGTGAGCAAGCCGTCGCCGAGCGCGATGGTGGCGGGCAGGTCAAAGGAGATCAGGGCCTTGCCTTCGCGGTTGGTTTGCAGGCTCAGCCTTTGGATTTCTTGCGAGTCCAGCTTCACCGTGGCCGTGAACGGCGTGTTCCCAAGGGCCTCGCCCGTGGCCCGCTCCAACTCTAGGGTTGCGCCGACGCGGTCGCCGGGGCCATAGGCCTTGCGTACAAACTCCAGGGTCTTCTTGACCCGCGGCGCCTCGTAGACCGAGACCACGATGGCGCGCTCGGTCATGACCCCGCGGTCCGATGTCGCCCGCAGTCGATACTCGCCGCCGACCATGCCCAGAGGCAGCTCGAGGTCGTTGGCGGCCAGGCCGGATTGCGTCCAGACCACCTTCTCCATGGCGACGGCGCCGCGCGGATCGATGAGCTGGAAGACGACCTGGTGGTCGTAGTTCGAAGTGAAGGTCCGCAGCGAGACCTCCCAGCAACGGAACCAGACCGTCTCGCCGGGGCGGTAGAGGGGCTTGTCGACACCCACGTACATCCGGCTGAAGTCGAAGTTGGAGAGGTGGTTTCGCAGGTTCGTGACGAGGTCTTCGCCCTCTTCGGCCTCGGCCGCGGTGCGGGAGCCCCAGGTCCCGAGCAGCGCAAAGGCAGTGAGGACGGCTAGCACAAGGGCAGTCCGGGTCTTCTTGATGGCCATGAGTGCGTCCTTAGAGGGGGTTGGGGTGGATGTCGATGGCCACGGGGGCGACCCAGTCTTTGTATTCGTCGGTGTAGTAGAGGTAGGCGCTGGAGGCCGGCGCCTCGTAGCTGCCCGGCACCGCGGCGATGAGGTCCAGGTCGAGCTTGCGCACGTCCGCCGGCGCCATGGCCCGGGTGTACACGATGACCTCGCGCTCGCGCGTCTCGTAGAAGTCGATGACGCCCTTCTCGCGCAACTCTTTGAGCTGCCAGGTCTGGAAGGTCAGCCCGCCAGGCAGGCCCAGACGCGCGATGACCATCGGCAGCCCCTCTTCGGTCTTGTTGCGCAGCTCGGCGTGCAGCCTCACCGACTCACCCATGGCGGCGTCCTTGGCCAACAACTCGGTCTTCAAGGCGACCTTCGTGTTGCGGTTGGCTTTGGGCGCGTCAGACCGATAAGAAACCAGGACCGAGTAGGCCAAAGAGACGTCCTCTTCGGGGGCATCGAGCTTCAAGGAGAGCATGTTGGTGCCGACCTTCAGATACTCGCTCAAGCCCCCGATGGTGATCTCGCCGGACTCGTCGCCGTCGGATTCGAAGGTGGACACCTCCTTACCGTTCACCGTGAGGGTGACCTTGGTGCCGGCGGGCAGCTTGCGGGAGTTCTCGGCGTAGGCGGTGAGGGCCTTGAGGCCGAGGACGGTGGACTGGGTCGAGCCGTAGCCGCCCCAGCCGTTGTTGTTGGACTGGATCCACTCGACCGCCGTCGCGCTCTGCTCCTGGTACTTGGGACCGGCTTTTAGCAAGGCGAGCACAGCCAGCGACGTGGACTCGAGTGCGAGGGCGACGCCGCCGGAGCGGGTCACGGAGTGGTCGGCCTTGGTGAAGCTGCCATCCTTCTCCTGCAGCTTCAGGAGTTTTTCTAGGGTCTTGCTCGTCGACTCCGACGTGGGCTCGGTGTTCAGCAGCACGTTGGCGGCGAGGGCTAGAATGTAGGCGTCGTTGCTGCTCTTGCTGAGCTCGCGCACATGGGCAATCTCAGGGTCGAGGTCCTTCACGCCGGCCTCGGTCAGGGCGTAGGTGATGTAGGCGTCGGTGACCTCCGGGCTGGCGGCGCCGAAGGAGTCGAGCGCGCGGGAGTTGCGTTCGTAGCCGCCGGAGCCATCGCGGCGGTTCTTGAGCCACTCGGCGGTGCGCGCGACCATGTCCTGGTCGACGTCGTAGACGCCGGACATGTCGGCGAACTCCATGAGCCCGTAGGCCGACAGGGCCTCGTGCCCGGGCGCGCCGCCGAACCACTCGTAGCCCTTCTCCGGGGTCTCGTAGCCGGTGAGCAAGCCGTAGCCGGCGTCCAAGTAGCCCTTGGTGCGCTGCATGAGCTCGGGGTCGAGGCTCTCGTTGGACTCCATGTAGCGCAAGATCATGATATTCGGGTAGTTGGAGCTGGAGGCCTGCTCGAAGCAGCCGCCAGGTTGGCGCAGCATGGACTCGGTGCCGGAGACCATGGTCGACAGCGGCGAGGGATAGAGCTTGACCGTGGCCTGCAGAGTGCCGGGAAGCGAGGCGTCGACCATGAAGGCGTGCTCGACCGTGTCGCTCACCGAGCCGGCCGCGGCGATCTCGAAGGGGAAGCCCTCCGGAACCACCCGCACGGTCTTGACGACCTCGTCTGTGAGGTTGGAAGCTTCGGCTCGGATGCGGATTTCTCCGTCTTGTGGGTTCTTGCCATCACCGACGACGGCGAGGGTGACGAAGAACGAAGCGCGTTTGCCGGCTTCGATGGCGAGCGTGCTCGGCAGCCCCTCGCCGACGATCTGGAAGGCGGGTCCGAAGTGGGCCTGGAGCGCGGCCGTTTGGGCCCGCTCGGTGTCGTTGGCCAGGGTGATGGGGAGCTGGATGCGGTCGCCGCGGTTGACCTCGAGTGGCATCTTGACGGCGATGGAGACGGGCAGCTTCGAGGCGACGAGCTGCTCGTTGTGGGTGACGAGGCCGCGTCCGGCGAGGCCTTCGGCGGTGGCGCGGAAGGAGGTCACGGAGTCGGAGAGATAGAAGCTGACCGAGGCTTTGCCGGCGGCGTCGGTGCGGACCTGCGGGTTCCAGTAGACGGTTTCTCGGAAGTCGACGCGTGGGCCGTCGTAGGGCTGGGAGTAGTCGGGCACGGGGAAGGGGCGGATGGGGGCGTAGACGATCTGCGGTATGGCGACGACGTCCCCATTCCAATCGCCGCCGCCCCAGTCGTCTTCGTTGACCTCCTCGAGCTCCCAGGTCCAGAAGCCGCCGGCCTCCGCGTCCATGGCCTCGCCGGCCATCTCCATCTCCATGCCCATGGCGGGTTGGGCCTCCATTCTCTCGGCCATGACGGGCTGCATGAGCGGCACGTCTACAGCCGGCAGCGGCGGCGCTTGTGGCAGGTCGTCCCGCGGCGGCATGGGTGCGGCCATGTTTTGCGCGACGGCGCGCTCCTCTTTCGCCATACCGGCCATGTCCGCCATTGGAGCGCCCTTGGCGGCGCAGCCGACCACGAAGGCCAAGGCGAGGACGAGCAGACTGAGACAGTTTGGGCTCGTCGGAGGGGAAACGGCATCGTGGTTCATGACAGGCTCCAAAGATGGGCTTCGCGACGGCAGAACTCAACGTCACAGAGGACGGTGTCGCCCTGTGGCGTGGTCAGGTTGGATGTTGGCGGTAACGGGGTCCGAGGGCGAAGCTTACAACAGCTTTGGCGGAAAGTCGGGTGTGAGTAATGAAGAATCGTCAAACATGACTGTCCTGGCCGCAGGCAAAAAAAACTCCTTGGTGATGAATTATCGACTTGTATTTTTTTTTTGGGGGGGGGGTATTGTTTCCGAGTTTGGTCCTGGCATCCGGTGAAGGCCGGCAGTGGGTGGTAGATAGTTACTGCCGAGGTCTCAATGTGTTTGCGCGGCTATGTCCTGTGCGTCGTCATCAATCAAGGGAGGCAACATGAAACGAGGCGGTCATTTGTTGTTTGTTGTTGGAACGGTGGTCTTGGTGTCGCTGATGTATGGAGGTGTGGCTTCTGCCACCGATGACAAGATTCTTCCGGGGTTCGCATGCAATGTCGTCAACGGGGCCACCGTCCAATACCTCGTCAACGCTGGGTCGGTGGGCGCGGTGGGGAATTCCAGCTATTCATCGTCGCTCATGGTTTACTGCCCGATTCTCAGGGACTCCCTATACGATGACGACCCGACCGACTTTGATATTTGGGTGAAGGACAGCACAACCGCATCGTCCATTGCGTGCACGTTTAGCGCGTCCGGTGCCTTTGGGGACTGGTCGACTGCGCATGAAGACGGCGGAGTGAGCGGTGAATACGCCTCCAACACTGGGCTAATGGAGATTGATATCGACCCGCCTGCTATGTCGACAGGCTTGGAGACTCGATATGTGCTGTACTGCAGCATTCCCGTAGTGCAGAGCGCCGCGAGTCTCATCTATGGATACAGGATTTACGAGGAATAACAACATGTTGAGAGAAAGTAGGAGAACGCACATGATCGACGTTAAGGCATGCCTCGTGGCACTCGCAGTCGTACTCATTCCTTCGATGTCCTTTGCACAAGACGAACCCGTGGACGTGCTCGCGCGCCATCGGCAGGTACAGTGGGAACTCGTACAGCTTCAGGCCGCAATTGACTCCGAGGTCCGTGACGATTCATGGGCATTGACCTACGAAGCCATCTTTGAGAAGACCTTCGCCGTCGATGGCGTCACTATCAGCGAGAATCGCTGCGGGACCACACTCTGTTACGTAGACCTGCGGGTTCTGGGCGATCCGCTGGTCCTGAATGGGCCGCTGGAGTCCCTCAATACTGTCCTCTTTCTCGAGGGCGGCGGCTCTGGCAATATTCAGAAGAGTTCGGTTTGGAAGCAAGAAGGGGACACCTCGGCGCGGCTTCGAATGTTCGTCACGCGGCGCGGTTACAAGCTGCCTGACGTTGGAGAGCCTCCCGCAGACTTCGTCACGCCGGAGAAACTCGAGACGCACTGAAGAGCCTGGGCTTGAAGAAGACAAGCTCCCTCAGTCCATACGATTGGAACGTGGGACAGCATGCGCCTGCAGACTGTCGTGGCGCCGCACGTTAGGTGACCCCTCGTCTCGAGTGACCCAACGTGCGGCGTCTTGATTGAAATTCGACCCAAAGGCATGAAACCCATCGGGGCCGTTGTGCGTAACTTGCACACTCGTTACCCAGCCACACAGGGGCAGCCCGATGGAAGACGTCAAAGATCTGCAACCCAACGAACTGCGCGAGCTGCTCGCCGGCTTCATGGAGGAGGAGTACCTCCTCATCGACGTGCGCCAGCCCGAAGAGTACGCCCTGGGCCACCTGCCGGGCGCGCTGCACGTGCCCCTCATGGAGCTCGACGCCGCCATGCCCAAGATCGCGCAGGTGGAGCACAAGATCTTCTACTGCCTGCTCGGCGGACGCTCGTTGCACGCGTCGTTCATGGCCGCCCAAGTTCACGGCCTCACCAACGTCTACAACCTGTTGGGCGGCCTGCTGGCGTGGGATGGTCACATCGTGGCGGACCTTCCCAGGCTCAAGGTCTTTGAGCGTTCAGAGACGTTCAATCAGATCCTGCTCATGGGGATGAACCTCGAGAAAGGCGCCGAGCTGTTTTACCAACAGCTGCTCGGGTTTTTCGAGGGGACAAAGCTGACGGATGCGTTCACCCACCTAGCGGACGCCGAGAGCGTGCACGCGCGGCTCCTCTATGAGCACCTCGACGCCGAAACGCGAGGGCAGTGGGGCACCTTCGAGAAGCTCTTCAGTCGCCTGAGCGGCGACCTGTTGGAGAGCGGCGAGTCGACCGATTCCGCACTCGCCCGAGCGAAGGACCTCGAAGAGGTCGGTGCGATCGCGGTCCTAGAGCTGGCTTTGGGGATGGAGTTGGAGGCTCACGACCTCTACCGCACCCTCGCCACCCAAGCGGACACTTTGACGGTCAAGAACGCCTTCCTGGACCTCGCCACCCACGAGAACTTCCATGCGCAAGCCGTCGCTGCGCTCATCGGTCGCGTGGCCGAGCGCTAGGGTGCCTGAGCGAGGAAGCCGCAGAGGGCGTCCCTAGCTCACTCTTCTTCGTCGTCGACCTTGGAAGGCTCGGCCCGATTCCAGGGCTGGGCCTTCTCTTCGAGGGCAAAGTTGGGTCCGTCGAGGTTGATGGTCACCGTGACTTCGGTTTCGGCCTCGAAGGTCAGATCCGCGGTACCTTGCAACGGCATGCGGCCGGCGTCGGTGTACTCATAGACCGTCAGTTTCCACGTCCCTGCTGCGATCTCGCGATACTCGCGGTTGGTCTTCCAGCAGAAGCTCCCGCGCGCTTGGCGCGCCAAGCAGGGCTCGATATTGCGGCCGTGTGCCATGCGGAAGCGAACATTGGCGCCGCCCACCTCGGCGAGCTTGAGAGAGGGCTCCAGCGCGTAGTATCCCGCTGGCGTCGTGTCGATGGTGTAGACGAAAGGGCTGTTTTCCACCAGTTCGACCCTGACGTCGATGAGCTGTCCCTTGTCGTAGACGGCGCGTCCAGGGCCCGTGGGCTCCCCGTTGAGCACCAGCTTGGCGTAATGCGGCCTCAGCGTGACGTTGAGCTCGGTGCTGCGGTCGAGGTAGGTTCCTTCATTGAGCTTGGGGATCTCGAGCTGGCTCTGCTCCGCCTCCAGCCTGAAGATTTGGACGTAGGGGGCCTTGTCTTCCTTGGTGACCTGAAGGTGGTGATAGTCGCCCAGGGTCACCTTCTCCACTATGAAGGGCAAGGTCCCGACGGGCTCTCCGTCGAAGACGAGCTCGGCGGAGGCGTCGTCTGGCGAGCTCGTGACGACCTTGACCCAGGTCGTCTTGGCGTCAGGGGCTCGAGGTGTGAGTTGGAAATCCAGCCCCGCGGTGAGGTCGCTGTCGGCTTCGACCCGCTGTGTAGTCGGGACCGAGTTCTCCTGGAAGAAGGAGAGGGTGTTCGGTCGTTTGGCGAGCACCGTGAACGTCGCGGGGGTGGTTCCTGGCTGAACCCAGCCGTTGACCGCCACGTGGGCCCCCGGCGGAGAGGTCCGCAGCTCGACTTGCACGGTCTCCATCGCCACCCAGGTCGGATCGCCCATCTCCCCGCGGGGGCCGTCGGGCGTGTCGTCCTCGATGGTGTCGCCAACCCGAGAGCTCCCGACGACCACCACCAGCGTGATACCGATGGCGAGCACGAGGACAGCCCCGGCGATGAGGAAGCGTCGACGTCGTCGATTGGGCGCATGCAGGGCTGACATCAACACATCGAGCGTGTAGCTGATGCTGCTCGTCGAGCTCGTAGGCTCTCGGTTCGGTGGGAATCCAGGAGGCGGCGCGGGGTAGGGCTGCGAGGGCAGGGGAGTCTGCGGAGGCAGCGGTTGCTGTTGAAACGCCGGGGGATGCGACGCAAAAGGAGGCGGCTGCTGAGCAAACGGCTGCTGAACAAAGGGCGGTGGCTGACTAGCAAATTGCGGCGGCTGCTGAGCAAACTGCGGTGGCTGCTGAGCAAACTGCGGCGGCTGCTGGGCAAACTGCGGCGGCTGCTGAGCAGACTGCGGCGGCTGTTGAGCGCTCGGGGGCTGTTGCGCGGTGTGTGGCGCTGCGGGTTGCACTGCAGGCACCTGCTGAGCCGGCGGGAGCTCCGGCTGCGAGTTCATCAAGAACGGATTTACCTCGCCCTTGCCATCGTCGACGATCGGGTTGTCGCGCTCGGTGCGCTCTCCAAATGGCCACTTCGACTTTTCGTCACCCGACATGAACACTCCCTTCGTCTCAATGCGATCGGATTTTCTCTCGCTTTCCAGTACCGAGTTAGCTCGAAGCGAGCCGGCTGCCGTGGCTGTGCTCGCGAGCCCATGAACTCGTCATCGTGTTCAACTGCACGATACACGAAAACTCGAGCACGATGTAGATTCGCCCCTGTTCCGGCTCACCAGAACACCGATGATCCGCTCGCGCATCGGCGGCGCGGGTCTCCGCTGTAGATGCAGTCCTCGCCCTTGTCCCATGCGGTCGGCCACAACGCTGTTCCGACCCGTCAAGAAGCTTCCTCGTGAGCTCCAGAAGGAACTCTTTGCCGAACGAAGGCCCAGTCGAATCCCGCATCGCTGCACGCGCTTGGCTCGTCGCGCTCGCCGTCGCCTGGCTGGGCTTGGTGACGCCCGCGATGGCCCAGGAGATTCCGCCTCTCGTGTGGCCAGAGGACGGCATTATCGGCGGTATCCGGTTCGAAGGGACCGCCGCTACAGAGGACGAGCTGCGGGCGCTGATCGCCTCCCGAGCCGCAGAGAACCTCGACGCCGAGACGATCAGCGCCGACATCCGCGCCCTCTACGCCACCGGGCGCTTCGAGGACATCGAGGTCGAGACCCTGCGCGAGGGGTTGAGCGTCATCTTGGTGTTTCACTTCGTAGAGCGTCCTCGCCTGCGGGAATTGCTCCTGCCCGAAGCCCTCGAGCCCGACAGGGTGTCCCTCATGGACAAGTCCAAGCTGCAGGTAGGCTCCTTCGTCGCCAAGTCCTCCACGGTCACCCTGCGGGCGGCCGTCGTCGAGAGCCTCGGGGACGAGGGCTTGTCCTTGGCCGACGTCGAGCTCGTGCCGCTGGAGGTCAGCGCTGGGCAGGTCGATCTGCAGGTCGTCGCCGCGCAGTTGGAGCCGGTTTCCCTGTGCGAGGTCCTCTTCGTCGGCAATCAAGCCTTCGACGACGACACCCTGCTGGCGCTGATGGAGAGCCAACCGGCGAGCGTCTGGGGCCGGCTGTTTGGCGGCGGGCGGCTGAAGCCTCGTCGCCTGCAGTCCGACGTCCAGAGGCTCGAGGCCTATTACGCCGAGCATGGCTTCGTCGAGGCCCGCGTGCGGCTCGCTTATGTCGCCGCACAGGCTGATGCCCGCGGCGTCATCGCGCAGGTGCGCGTCGAGGAGGGCGTCGTCACGACGGTCTCCGCTTTGGGCTTGTTCGGAGGGGTTGTCGACGGCGAGCTCGAGCTTTCGCGAGACGCCTTGGCGCTGCAGACTGGTTCGGTCTTCTCCCTCTCGGCTTTTCAAACCACAATAGAGCAACTTCGGCGCCACTACCTGGCGCTCGGCTACGCCCTGGTCGAGGTGCGCCCCACGCGGCTACGGGCCGCCGAGGGCTCCCTGGTCCTCAACCTCGAGGTCGTCCCGGGGCCGCTCGTCCACGTCAGGGACCTGCTGATCAGCGGGAACAGCGCCACGGCCGAGGACGTGATTCGCCGGGAGATTACCCAGGACGAGGGGGCGCTCTTCGACGGCGAGGCCCTGCGTGAGAGCATGGCGAACCTCGAGGCCACGGGCCTCTTCGAGACTCCGAGCTACGAGGTGAAACCTGTCTCGAAGGGGCTGACCGACGTGTTGGTCACGGTGAAAGAGAAAGACCCGTTCGTGCGCAATCTCTCGTTGGCTTACGGGACCACCACAGGCTTCGGGGGCCGCGCCCAGATGGGGCATCGCAACCTCTTTGGGCTCGGAAAGCGCCTGTGGATCGAGGGTTGGCTCTCCCAACTGCGGCAAAGCGCCGAGCTCACCTACGAGGACCGTCGGCTCTTGGGCACGCGGATGGGTTGGCGGGTGCGCGCTCTCTACGACAACCGCATCTACCCTGACTTCTCCAGCTCGGAGCTCGGTGGCGACCTGCGCTGGGGCGTGGAGCTGCACCGCTGGCTGCTCTTCGACATTGACTTGGGCTGGACCCAAGAGCGGCTGTCGCACGATTTCGAGGTGGTCCCGCCGGCTCTGGCCGCCCTCTTCGCGGACGGCCGCAGAGTGAGCGTCGGCGCCTCGCTGCGCTTCGAGCGAGGGGACCCTGACGAGCCGTTTCACCACTCCCATACGCTCTCGGCGGCCATCGCCGATTCGGCCTTCGGGAGCGAGCTGGAGTGGACCCGTCTGGACTTCGACAACCGTTTCTCGCTGGCTCTGCCCGCCGAGCTGCGGCTCGGGGGGCATGTGCGGGGGACGAAGCTGTTCGACTTCAACGCGACGGGTGAGATCCCGCTGAGCGAGCGGCTCTTCGCCGGCGGCCCCGCCGACGTGCGCGGTTTCAAGGCCTGGAGCCTCGGTCCCCACGAGTCTCTCGATGGCACCAATCGCATCGCCGTGGGGGGCGTCGAGGAGCTGCTGTTCAGCCTCTCTTTGGACTGGTCGGTGAGCGAGAGCGTCGACCTCTTCACGTTTTGCGACGCAGGCAACGTCTTCGACGCCAACCAGGCTCGCTTCGCGTTCGACCTCTTCAGCGACGGCGACGACGTGCTCAGGACGGCGGCTGGCTTTGGTGTGCGGGCGAAGATTCTGAGCCTCGAGGCGCACCTCGGCTTCCCGCTCTCGCCGCGGCCTGGCGAGGACGGCTGGACGTTCGCGCTCTCGGCCGCTCAGCCCTTCTGACGGGCGCGCAGCACGCTGTAAGTCGCGTCGAGGACGTCTACACGCAGCTCGGCGCACCCTGCTTGCTCGAGGGCCCGCTGCCAGTCCTCCAGGCTCCAGTTCGGCCCGCGGGTCGTGTGCGGCGGAAGTCCTTCTATGATGCGGGTCTCGATGCGCTCATCGCCAACCGCCTGGCAGGCGAGCCACAGCCCGTCCGGCATTGGGTCGACCTGCGGCGTCGACGGCGCTCGCTCCCTCTCGAGCCGCAGCGTCAGCTCCCCACCCGGTGAGAGGAGCTCGACGAGCGCGTTCACCGCGGCGCGGAGCGTGCAGTCGACGAAGCGCCAGAGCCCTGACTGGCAGACCACGCGGTCGAAGCTCGCCGGCCATTTGCGCCGCACGTAAGGGTGCTCGCGCAGCCAGCAAAGCTCGGCGCACAAGAAGGGCTTATGCTCGCGGTCGGGGAGCAGCGGCTGCCGATCGAAGCTCCACACCCGCGCGCCTCGCCGCCGCAAGGCCTCTTCGAGGAGGCCGTCGCGGGTGTACGCGACGAGGCACTCGAGGGGGACGACCGAGTCTGGAGGCAACGCCAGAGCGACAAACGCCTCGACTTGAGCCATGGGCTCAGGGAAGAGGCGTCTGTAATCTTGGGGCGAGAGCATGTGCGGCTTACTGGACGATGATCTTTCCGACGGTGCTCGTGGAGTTGAGGTCGTTGTAGCCGTAGGTGCCCGTGAGGCTGGGCATCTGCACGGTCGCGGAGGCGCCCGGGTTGATCTCGCCAGTGTCGGGAATCGAAGGCTCGCCGAAATCGACGATGTGCGAGCCGCTGTCATTGTTCACGAAGGTCACGTTGGCTCTCGGAGCCACCGTGACGGTGGTCTTGTCGAGGGCGCCGCCAGCCATGAAGGTGATGGTGGCCGAGGTCGGGTTGTTGCTCGTGGTCACATCGCTGTTGCTGGCATCGGCGTCGTTGCCATTGTCGAGCTCGCAGCCGGAGGCCAAGAGCAGGGCCGCGGCGACGACGAAGAGCATACACTTGGAGAGGAATTTCTTGGAATTCATAGTCGTGCTCCGAGGAATAGTGAGAACAGTAAAGTCAGGGACGGCAGACTGGAATACGCAGTTCCGTGATGTCGAGAGGGGGACATCATAGGGAGCTAGACGAAGGCGTCAACGATTGCTTCAGTCACGCTTTTACCAGGAGCTCGATCGGGATTCGCGCGACTCGGAACAACCACTCACAGTGGGCAATCGACGGTATCTGCGTTGTCGGCCAAGGTGTCGCAGTCGTTGTCGACACCATCGGTGCAGACCGACTCGACCGAAGGCACGACGCACCAGGTGCAAGCGCCGTTGCAGGGCGGGCCACCCGGCGAGGGCTGATTGGAGAGGAAGAAGTCGGCCGCGTTGTTGTTCGTGTCGGTGTTGGTGGCGTTGCGGCTGATGGATTGGTTGCTGTCCTTGGCGTCGGGCGTCGAAGCCCCCTCACCCGCGACGTTCACGGCGCCCAGTCCATACCCGACCGCGTCGATCACAGCGCCGTTAAACAGGAGCTGAATGGCATCGGTGTCCGCGGCTGTGGCGCCGTTTCCGTTCTGATAGTCCACATTGGCGTGGGTCATGTCGGCGAGCGCAGCCAGCGCGGGCAGCGCGGCGGGATGCGCGACCACGTAGTAACCACGGGTCGGGATCGCGCCACTGAGCGTAATCTTGTTGCCGTTGGTCCCTTGAATCGAGACGCCGGCGAGGGAGGCCCCCGCAGGGCCAGCGATCTCGACGAAGAGTACGTTGTCAGTGGCATCGTCAGTGCCAGACGAGTCGTAGAGCACCTCGCTGATCACCAGCGCAGGGGGAGGGATCACCTCGCAGGCGCCGTTGCTGCACTGTTGCAACGTCGGATCGCAGGGCTGCGGCTGGCTGAGGTCGAGACAGGTGTCGGCGTCGAGCAGCCCACACTGTACGACGGCGTTGCCTTGGCAAGAGGCACCTTGCGTGGTGCAGTCGTCGGAGCACGGCTGTACGTCGGGGACGCAGGCCCCACCATCACAGCGCTCCGCCGTCGGGCACTGGCTCACGTCGCCCCACTGCAAGCAGCCGTTGACGTCGATGCAGGTGCGGAAGGCCCTGCGATCCCCGCCTGGCTCGCACGCCTTGGCTCCGGCCACAGTGCAGGTCGCGCTGCAGTTCTTCACGCACTGGCCGTCGACGCAGCTCTCGTCGGACTGGCAGGAGGTCGGCGGTCCGAGGTCGAGGCAGGCGTCGGCGTCGAATTGGCCACAAATTCGGGTGCCCGCGGACTCGCAGGAGCGCTCGCCCGAGGTCCCGCACTCGTTCTCACAGACCACCGTGTTGTCGATGCACTCTCCCGCGTCACAGCGTTGATGGGTCGGGCAAGCGACCCCAGGGCCCCATGTAGAACAGCCGTCGGCCCCTGCCACACAGGTGCTCAGCAACCCATCGGTGCACGAGGTTCGGCCGACCTGGCAAGGCGCGGCACAGGTTCCCACACACTTGGCCTCGGTGCTGGTCGCCTGACATACTTGGCCCTCAGGGCAGGCCCGAGTTTGTCCGAAGTGCTGACAGCCGTCCGGGTACTCAGTGCAGGTGGCCACACCCCCGTCGACGCACATCTGCTCGACACCAGGCACGGCGCAGGTGTTGTCACAAGGGGGTTGGGCTTCGGCGCAAGCAGCGAGCCCAAGGGCGAGCAGCAGCAGAGATCTGGCGACCCTGTTCGACATTGGCTTCACGACATCCTCAGGTGTTGGAGCCGACTTAGATTAGCCACCGCAAATCGCGTAGTTCACGGCTGGGACGGTCTCCCCGCGAGGAGCCTCGTAGAGCGAGCCGTCGTCGTCCGCGTCTCCATCGACGTCGAAGAAGATGGGGTTGGTGATGGAGAAAGGAGGGCGGCCGGTGTACACCGCGGTCATCCCGTCAGTGCCCCAGACGACGAAGTGCACGTAGGAGTCTTTGGCGAGGGTGACTTCCACAGTCCCGTCAAAGTCGATGATATCTTCCGAGAGGGGAGCGAAGGTCAAGGACTCCACGATGTGGCCATTGACGACGACCAACAACGTCGTTGTCCGTGAGTAAGGCGGCGAGAGCACCTGAACCGGGATGGAGATGGGCGTTCCCGCAGAGACCGCGCGCGTCTCGCCGAGCTTCCAGTCGCCACCGACCTGAATCAGGGCGCCCCCGGCGATGGTCACGTCGCCGCTGAGGATGGCCGGACCAAGCAGGTCACGGCTCAGCTGCGCCGGTGTGTCCTGTGCCAGCCGAACGTAGTTCCTCGGGAAACCGGCTGGCCCGCCCAGCCCGTGGGTGTCAGAGTTCCCGACGACGATCATTTTGTAGCCGTTGTTGAGCAGCATGTACCAATCCCGCGCGACTTTGCAGACGTCGGCGTTGCCGTTGTACAGCTCCATCGTGCTGAATCCTCGTGGAAACTTGCTCTCTGAGATGTCCTCGAGGTTGCCGTCCGGGTCGAGCTTGATCGACTCGAAGAAGCCACTGCCGCTGCGCGGGTGGTTGATCTGCACCAATTTGGCCGACAGATCCCGAACCAACAGCTCGATGATCTGCGACGCCGTGATCGGCTCGTACTTCCCATCGGCGTTCCGTTGGCTGAGCAGCGGCGAGCCGTAAGAGGTCTTGGTCGGGTCGGGCAGAACGCCGACGCCGTTGAAGTGGCCCCACGACGGGCTCACCTCGACGCCGTTGAGCGCGAAGAGCTGCTCGCGCACGCCGAGCTGCTCGACAATATCGCTGTAGTCGAAGGCCTGATCGTGGTCGGAGGGGCCCATGAAGTCGACGCCATCCGCCAGGTTCTCCAAGACGCGGTCGACGACGGGGACCGTGCTGTCCAAGCTCGGCGTGGCGTGCTGGTGGAACTCGCCCGCAACGAAGCCCGGCGTGGGCATCACCCGCTCGAGAGCCGCCGTGACCACCGTTGGGGTCAGGCTGTCGGTGAGGCTCACCGAGGTTTGCAGCACGTCGTACTCGAGTCCCCGCGAAATCTCGACTTGGTAGTCGCCAGGGGGCAACAAGAGCGTGTCGCGCCCGCTGGCCGAATGAAAGAGCCGATGAACAGGGCCTTGGAGCTTGATTCTTGCGGGCATGGCGGCGTTGAGCCCGACGTCGTCGACCTCGACCGTGAGGCGCGCGGCGGTGGGCAGCTGCAAGACCGCAGGAGCCGCCAGCCCGCCGGCGCCAACCGAGAGGCTGAGCTCCGAGCCCAGCGGCCCGTCCCACTCACCGGGGACGATGCGATACTCGCCCGGCTCGATGGCGAAGGTGGCGACGCCATCGGGCTCGGTGAAGGCGACGCCGACGGGCACATCTTGGGCGTCGAAGACCTGCAGCAAGAGATCGGCGATGGGGTCCGCGCTGCCGAGCTCCGTGACCTCGACCTGCACTTCGACTCTGCTGTCGGCTTCCCCCTTGTACCGGGCGAGCTCGGCTTCGAGGTCGAAGGAGCTGCCCTCACCGACGACAAAGAGCCGCGTGTAGGCGGCCACTTTTCTAGGGGGAATTCGTCCGTCCATGTAGTCGAACGCCGTGAAGACCGGCGTCGCATCCGCGCTCTCGGCGAAGGCCATGATCTGCCCCTCGAAGGGCAACGAGAGCATGTAGGAGCCCAGCACAGAGACGGTGATGTGCTGGCTGCCAGCCGTCTGCATGGCGTCGAAGCCGACGCCGGGGACGAAGACCTGCATGAGGTCGCCCGCGGAGAGGTAGTCCCCAGCCGTTCTGAGATACGAGGTGCTCTCGTGGGAGATGAAGGTCGTGATCTCGAGGGTCCTGGAGCCGCCGGCGAGCTTGTATTCCGTGACGACGGTGTGATTCGAGGCGGGGAAGGAGAGGATGTTGCTGCCTAGGACACCAGCCAAGAAGCGCAGCGCAGCGTCCTTTCCAGTGGTGCGAATGACCGCGTCGCCGCCATCCGAGCCGTCGCGAACGACCTCGACTTGGGAGACCTCGGTTTCGCGCAGCTCGAGGTTGACGCCGTGGAACAAGAGCTGGTCTTCCGTGTGGACTCCGCCGAGGGCCACGGCGTCGATCAGGTGGCCGCCGTCGTAGAGCATGTGCATGACCGAGGTGAGGCCCTCGATGCAGAACGCCGCGCGCTCATTGACCATCTTGAAGTCGCCGACGCGGCAGCGCCCCGGATAGGGGCCGAACTCGGCGCGTTGGGCGAGGTCAGTCACGATTCCAGCGCGGACGGCGCCGCTAGGGAGCGCGGGCGAGAGGTCGGCGCCGGTGGGGGAGGCGGCCGTGGTTTCGGTGAGGCTCATGCCGATCAGCCAGTTGCCCTCGATCGGCTCGTCCACATCGGGAACATCGAGCTGCGCGTCGGTCTCGAGGTCCGCGTCGAGCAGATCGAGAGTCTCGAAGAGGTCGGTGGTCTCGGTCCCCGTGTCGGTTGGAGTGATGTGGGCCCCTCCATCGTCACAGGCAGCGACAACGAAGAAGAGACCTGCGAAAAAGACCGGCGAACAAGAAAAAAGGCGCATGGCAACCGTCGCTGGCAAAGAGCCCGCATGGGCAATCGTAGAAGGGGGTCGGAGCCTGGGCATCGAAGCCTGCAGCGCCGGCACGCGAAGAATCTATGCGACTTGGGCGGTTGGCCACAAGGGCTATGTCTCCGCCAGCACCTCGCCGACTCGAGGTGCGCGGTCCTTCGCGAGCGTGAACGCAAGGACAGGAGTTGCTCGAAATCCGATCGCGCACCGGGACCGCGAGCTGGCTCGCTCCGAGCGACCTCTGTTCCGAGTAGCGGGCGAAATCCGCGGGTAAGTCTTGGTGCTTTCATCAAGGACTTGCCGTATCTTCGGGACGATTCTAGACTTGAAACCGCAATGGTCTCGCGACCACGAAAGGTTCCTCCCTCTCCACACGCAGTACCCAGATGGCCAGCAGGCTTCTCCTCATTTTGACGACGATCGCTTTGGTCATGTCAGTCTCGGCGAAAGCCGAAGCGCTCCCGAAGAACTTTAGGAACGTCGACGTCTTTTATGTCGGTGGTATGCCCAGCGCCGACGACATGGACGAGTTTGCGACCCTCGGCATCAACCAAATCATCAGCCTGCATCGGCTCGACAAGGACGCCAAGCAGGAGGCCGAGAAGCTCGGGATGAAGACCTTCTCTTATCCCCTGCGGACACGGCTCGCCCACATCGAAGAGATCATGTCGATCATCGACAACTCGCCGCCAGGAACGGTGTTCTTGCACTGTTTGCACGGCTCAGACCGCACTGGCGCGGTGTCGGCGTATTGGCTCTATACGCGCAGGGGTTACGACCCCTTCGCGGCGCTGGCAACGGTCATGAGCCCCAAGGAATACCATGTGAAGGGCTTGGAGGCGCTGGCCGATGAGTACTCCATGTCGATTGGAGTGGATGTCGACACCATCGGGAAGTACTCAGGAGCCTGTAACGGGGGTCTCGAGGGTCTGAAGATTCGAGGGGGGCGTTGGTACACAAAACTCGCCCGCAACTACCTCGAGCTCACCATTGGCCCTCCTTTGAAGGCTCCCAGAAAGGGGTTCTGGGAGGAGTAGCTTCCGACTCGGGCGTCCTGTTGCCAATCCGCCCTGTCCGGGGCAGAATCTTTGGCATCGGGCGATTCGATGCCTCCCAACGGATGAACGTATGCGGACCCCAACAATTGCAGCCGTGTTTTTGGTGGTCGTCGCGGTGCTCGCCAGCTCGCCAGCACGCGCGGGTTCCACCAAGGATGGCGTTTACCTCAGCAACCACGGCTACCAGATCACGCCCCCTCTGAGCTGGACCGCCGTCGACGGCAGCAATCGAGGTCTCTACTCGGAGACGTTGCCCCCCTCTTTGCTCAAGGCCGACACGAAGGCCTACGACGTGCTCTTCTTCGACGCCGAGCTGCCGCCCGCTGGCGACGGTCCCGCCGAGCTGCAAGACAGCCTCATGGTCATGGTCATCCCCTCCAAGGGCAAGGCCGGTGACGACGCCTCCGTGATCTTCAAGGAGAGCACCGAGGCGTTTGCGAAGGGCATCGTGGCCGCGATGAAGCCCCACCTCGAGAAGCTCTTCTCCAATGTGGAGTCCAAGAGCGCGGTCGCGGGAAAACATGGTGCCATCGACACCATCGATTTGTTGTGGGGAGTCGCTGGGGAGGGAGGAAGCAACGAAGGCTTTATTCTTCAGACGATCATTCCCGGTCCTGAATACACCCTCCTCGTGACCTGTTCCCTCGGAAAGGCGCGCTACGAAGAACGCAAGGACGCCTGCGTGGCCGCTGTGGACAGCGTCAAGCTCAACCCCTAAGGGCTCATTCCCTGTGCGCTGGCTGCGATCAGGTCTTGATCTCCAAAGGGGCTCCCGATAGCCTGCCAGCGCTCGCAAGGAAAATTCTCGATGAAACGGCCCTATCAGCGAGGATCTGGGCTGCTGCGGAAAAGAGGTATTCCAAACGCGTGCGCGGTGACGACATTCTCGGTCTAGCGGTTCCATCGGTCTCCGCTCCGCACCATCGCAAGGAATTCGAGGTGCAGTGGAGGTCGTTCGCTGGTCACCGCGAACAGGCTCGAGCGCAAGGATCTAGACATGGATATGACGGCAAACGAGAGTGGTGACCTGATGACTGGATCCGGCGATGAGGCTCCCTTCCAAGACCTCCTCCACAGGGCCATCGATAAGCTTCGCAGCGGAGTGATCGAGGAGGCTCACAAGCTCCTGGTGCGTTTGGTGCGCAAGCACAACCACCACAGCGAGGTCGTGTTCAACTTGGCGCTGGCCCGTAAGCAGCTGGGTTATGACATCTCCGCCGAGGCGCTGTTCAGACAGGCCTTCGAGCTCGGGTATCAGTTCCCCGACTCGGCCAAGCTCGAACCGAAGTTGGGCGCCGCCGGGGTCCTGATTTGGACTGACGAGACCGACAGCGTCCACATCGAGCTCAAACAACGCCCTCGACAGCCAAACCTCAGCTTCGTCGGGTTTAGCCCCCTCACGCAACACCGCTGAAGCGCTTCTGCCTAGACCTCCGCGCTCGCGCAGGAGCTCACTCGCCTTGCGTCTTGGCTGCGGGGCCATCGGGAGAGAGCACCGCCGTCCAAAAGACTCGGTCCGCGATGAGCAGGGCCGAACCGATGCCAATATAGATCGCGCCAATGATTCCCGCCCCGATCTGCCCTGGGTGAACAAAGAGCGTTCGCAGCAAGATCCCCGCGCTCATCATTACGGCGATCATGCCCCAAGTGCGCAGTGAGAAGAAGCCAAGGAACATGCCTCGCCCACGCTCGCGGATGCGGCGGATCGATTTGCGAGCAAACTTGTCCAAGACGAATCGTGACTTCAAGACACCGATGACCAACCCGGTGCCAAGGGCCCAGGCGTGCCAGTGTCGGTCGTGGACGTAGCCGACGCCGCGTACGAGTAGAATCGATGCGCCAATGAGCCACATCATGGCCGCGCAGATGAGCTGTACCCTTATCCCTGCGGAGGGAACGACCCGATCGACGAAGGGAGTGTTGTTGGTGACGGCCTGAGTCTGTGACATGCGAGTGCTCGAAGTATTGTCGGCGAGCGCGTTGGCTCGTGCGAAAGTGAAGAGATCCCGGAGGGTACGGGCTCGAGTCCTGAGAGGTTCACGGGAAAAGACTCGCTCTACAGGGCCAGATGCAATCCGCAGCGATAGCCAGCGCTGGACACCCCAGCCCTTTGCCCCGTGGCGCGGAGCTGCAGGTAGTCCCTGCCATCGGCGGGGATGCTTACCGCCCCCATGCTGCGGGCGGACCCCGTGTCGGACCAATAGATGTCGGCGTCCAGGGTTTCGGTCTCCGTCTGCAGCACCACACCGGTGGAATCGAGGAGAGAGAAGGTCGTGCCGGCTCGTTCGATCACGCAAAGACCTCTAGCAGAAACTGCCTCGGAATGTCATGGGTAGATGTCTCTCCCAGCAGCCCGCGCGACTTCGTGAATGCGAGACTCAATCGCGCGTAGGCAAGTCAGTTCGCTCGCCTTGAGCCAACTGACGTGCCCGAGTCGCCCGAAAATCCGAGCAGTTTTCGCGCGCCACTCGGAACAGGGGGGCTCGAAGCGAGCCACCTCGCGCCCCTAAGCGCGATCGTCAGTCCTGGGCACTGAGCTGAGTCCGCCGGAAGAGGACAACTCCTGTCGCAAAGTAGACCAGAGAGAGGACGAGCAAGAAGCTCAGCTCGTAGAGCACGTCGCCGAAACCAGCCCCCAAAGAGAGCACTTTGTTCAGCGCGACGACGGCGTGGGTGGGCGGGAGGAAGTCCCACATTCCGATGCTGTGGCCAGCGACGGAGAAGAGGCCGAGCTTCGGGATGGGATAAATCGCGCCGGAGAAGAACATCAACAGCAAAAACGGCGCGTTGGCCACTAAGAACGCCTTGATCACGGTCTTCGAGAAGCAGGCGATGATGAGCCCGATGCCCACCAAGGCAAAAGCGGTCACGACGCCGATGGCGATGGCGGCCCAGAGTGGGCCGACGCTGCGGAAACCGATGGCCCAGGCCACGAAGAACGTGAACAGCAGCGCCCCAATGCCCACCAGAACCTGCGCGGCGCTCACGCCGACCAGGTAGTCGAACGCCGTCATCCGTGTGAGCTGCAGACGCTGCAAGGTCCCCGTCTCGATGTCCCGCGCCACCGCCATGGCTACAGAGAAGATCAGCATCATCACCGCGATGATGAGCAGACCTGGGACATACGTCTCGAACTCGGTCCGGTCCGCCGAGCCGCCGAGCGCCACCTCGTTCAGCTCGTAGGCGGGTGGCGTGCCGGTCATGGCCTGTACATAGGCGTCGAGCGAAGCGCCAGAGAAGATCGCCGCGACCGCGTATCCGGGGTTGCTCAGGTCGCCCACCAGCGTGATCTCGGGCCGCGTCACGCCGCCCGACAAGAGCCCCTCGGTGAGCTCGGGAGGCAAGATGACGAGCGCGTTGGCATCGCGGTTCTCGAGCTGTCGCAAGGCCTCGTCCCGGTCGGTGATCACGACGAGCTTCAGCATGGGCTGCCCGCTCGAGTACTTCACGGACTCCATGGCTTCGACGACGCCTTCCCCCGCGGAGATGGTCTCGCCCGCGAGCTCCACCGGCCGGTCCATGTTCATCAGCAGAATCGTGTAGGTCGTCGAGCCGCCACCCGTGAACGACCAGTAAAGCAGGACGAAGAACGGTGCCGTCGAGAGGGCGAGGGACAGGCTCAACCAGTCGCGGGCCTGCTCCAGGACCGCTTTCTTGAACACCGCGAGCGCTTTCATTCGCGCAACCTCCGCCCTGTCAGGCCGATGAACACGTCCTCCAGCGTGTTTTCGCGCAACTTCACCTCCTTGGGCGTGAGGTCGACTCCTCGAAGGAGCTCCAGAATTCCCGCCAACTTCTCGACCATCGACTGCGCCCTCAGCGTCAAGTGCTCGCCGAGGACCTGAAGGTCGTCGACCATTCCCTTCAGAGCCTCACCACCCTTGGCGAGCGCCCCTTCGCTGACACCAACGAAGCTCAGCTCCAAGGTGTCCCCCACACCCAGGTTCTTCTTGAGTGCCTCCGGTGTGTCCACGGTGAGCAGCTTGCCGTGGTCGATGATGGCGACACGGTCAGCGACCCGCTCCGCTTCGTCCATATTGTGGGTCGTCAGGATCACGGTCTTCTTGCGCGCCAGGCTCTGAATGAACTCGCGCACAAGCACGCGGCTCTGCGGGTCGAGACCCGCCTCCGGTTCGTCGAGCACGACGACCTCTGGGTCGTGGACCAAGGCGAGGGCGACGTTGAGGCGGCGCTTCATCCCGCCGGAGAGGGTCTGCGCGCGTTTTTTCGCCTTCTCGAGCAGCCCGAGCCGGTCCAGCAACTCGAAAGCTCGGCGCTTGGCGTCGACGGCCTTCAGCTCGTACATCTCCCCGAGGAACACGAGCTGCTCGACGCAGGTAAGCTCCGGCCAGATGACCACTTGCTGTGGGCAGACTCCGACCCGCGCGCGCACGTTGGCCGAGCCGGCCTCAATGGCCTCGCCGCGCAACAAGGTGCGACCCGAGGTCGGCACCAGGAGTCCGCACATCATCGAAATCGACGTCGTCTTGCCCGCGCCGTTGGGGCCGAGGAAGCCGAAGACCTCCCCCTCGTGCACCTCCAGCGAGAGCTCATCGACCGCCACGAAGTCACCAAATCGCTTGGTCAGACCTTCAGTCTGAAGGACCACCCCCATCACTCCCCCTGGTTCAATAGAACCCCGATTCTAGCGAAGTCGCGCTGCGCTGCAGTTCTTCCACCGTTGGATTGCCCCGACGTCGCCAGCATCGGCCTGCATTAGTCCGAGCCGAGTCGGATACTTGGCAAAGTAACGCGTTCAAGCGATATGTGCAGCAACTCGCAGCCGCGCACGGCGGAGCGTCGCGTCAACCCGAAGGGTTGCGAGCAACAACCCATTTCGCAAAGGTGACCACACACCGGATAATTTCTGCCTGCTGCGGAGGAGCTCGATGTCCGAACGCGAAATCATCATTCACCGCATCGCCTGCAACCGGCCCCAAGAGGGCATGCTCTGGTCGAACGGAGATGAGCTCTGGGCTCGTCTGGTCGCTGGCGACGCAGTGGTCGTCTACCCCGCCGCTGGTCTCTCCCTCATCGAGGGCGTCAAGGCAGGGACCCTCATCGACTGCGCCACCTTTAGGCTGCGCTTCACAGGCACGGTGTCCTTCGACCTCTACGACTGCGACGGGCCTTCGAACTCCACGACGCCCGTCGAGCAGCGCGCCAACGAACACCTTGGCGAGCTGCGCTGGGGCCCCTACGACGAGGACGTCCAACACGACTGGCGCGACCTCACCCCAGGAGCCGCCGCCGGAAAGTCGTCGTACAAAGTGCTCTACTCGCTGCGGACGCCGGGAGTTGGTCAATGACAGTCTCGCTGCGAGCAACCTTCCTCAACACGGCGCTGATGCCGCCGCCGCTGGGATTGGGCGACAACCCGCGCCGAGCCGGCGAGATTGCCTCCCGGCTCATAGAGGGTGGCACCGACCTCATCGGACTCTGCGAGGTCTTCGCCAGCCCAGAGCGGGCGCAGCTCGAGTCGAGCTTCGTCGCGGCCGGTTACGCCTGCTTCAGCGACTTCGATCGACCCGGCGACGAGCGCGTTTGCCGGATGCGGCCCGATGAGCCCGTCGCCCTGCGCCGCGCTTTCGACCTAAAAGGCGGTCAGTCCGGGCTCTTCCTCGCCGTCAAGAAGAGCGCGTGGCTGTTGGACTCACCCACACTGCGAACTTGGCGCGCAGAGGGCGGGATCGACGGGCTCTCGTCCAAGGGCACTCTCGTGGCGCGCATCATCCACCGCGAGAGCGGCGCCAGCCTCGAGGTCGCCGTGTTGCACATGCAGTCAGGCGACGGTCACAGGAACCGCGAGATACGGAGCCTGCAGTTCGCGGAGCTGAGCCGCTTCTGGCTGGAGCGCAAGCGAGCCAAGTTGCTGCTGGGAGACTTCAACATCATCGGCGAACTCTTCCCTGCACCAGACGACGAGTACAGCGAGACCTTCGGTAGAAGCCCAGGCCTCGTCGACGAGTTCCGCCGACTCAACCCCGATGAGCCAGGCTACACCTGGGACGTCGACAATCCCCTGACGCACAGCGAGCCGACGAGCCGCAGCGAACGACTGGACTACGTGTTGACTTTGCAGAACTCCAGGACGCCGGTGCGTTTGAAGGCTGAATCGGTCATCGTCGACCCCATGCGGGGTCGAGATGGGCAACTGTTGTCCGATCACTCCGGGGTGAGCGCGTCACTGATACTCTCCTCGGCGGGCTGAGACGGCTCGCTGGGAGCGGGCTTTTGGACGACGAGCAACTGATTGCGCGCATCGGCGAATTTGCGGACCACGTCGCGGATCTCGCCGTATTGCGCGAGGTCGTGAATTCCGTCGTCGACGGAGAGCGTCCGGATGATGGTCACGTGGCCTGCGGTGCTCTCGCTGTGCAAGGTCATGTGGAGACCGTCGATTTGGAGGTCCTGGTCGGTCGGCAACGAGACGATGGTGTACCCCTCAGGAAGCTCGAAGAGCAAGGTCTCGACTACGTCTTCGTCGTTCAAGAAGGCAATGTCCTGCAAGCGTTCACGCTCCTTGAAGGTGTCATCCCACCAGGAGCTCATCAGGGACAAAGGAACGATCATCCGGTCCCCGTCCAGGAGCGCATAATGCTCCTCAGTGAGCTCGAAGGCCTGCGAGCAGACGCCCTCTTTCGGAAGGCAAGAGGGGAGCAGCTCTCCGCTGAGCACGGCGCTTGGAAGCTGGTCCCGGAGCCTGTCCGCTGACTCTGTGCGATGGACGGTGGGTGAGGTCTCGATGAGCGCAGAGCGCTGTCCCGACGCGCTTTGGTTGAGCCACTGCACCTCCACTTTGGCGGCGATGTGACCATCGGGGAGGAGCGCGGCGGTCGTCTGTTTCGTGGTGGCGCCCCGCGGCTCGACCGGAGCGTCGACGGCTCGCAGCTCCGAGTGGAAAGTGTTGCCGTCCTTCCAACCGACCACGGCCATCACCCCCTCGAGGCTCCTTGGGACTTGTCCTCGCCGACCAAATAGACGGACCCATCGGCGTTGATGGTGCGCGCAGCGAACTGGACGATCTCGGCGTTCGACCAGAGGTTCATTCGCACCTCGGCGTAATCGAGCCCGCCCTCAGTGTGCAGCTGCATGACCTTGTGCACTTGGTCGAGGACGTAGGCTTTATCTTTGGCGTACATCACCACTTTGCGGTTGTACAACAGCACTTCGGCGGGAGCGTCTGGGTAGAAGTCGTGGCTGGGGTGCACAATGTCATCCGACGCAAATGACCCTGAGAGAGTCTCTGTGCAGGCGGCCAGGCTCCAAGCGAGCGAGCTCAGACAAAGGGTGAGCGGCAGTAGCCGCGACATCGAGGCCGTGAGCCTCGAGGCGATGGGGTTCATTGCTTGTCCTCCTCGTCACGGAACAAAACCAGCGCCGCTTCAGCCCGACGAGTGCTGCGCACGAAGTCGCGGAGTCGGTCGCGGGCATCGGCGCCGATGGAGTGTGTGAGCACGACCATCTCGCGTTTGACCTCGACCCCTGTTGAGGTCGCGGACCAGCTGAGCTCGTAGTGGGCGACCTCGGGAAGCTCCAAGGTCACCGCTTCAGGGAGGGCGCTGACCTTCGAACCCAGAGGGAGCGCGAGGCTCACCGTCTGTGTCGTGCGTTTCGGAAAGCCCAACGCCCAGGCCGCTCCAGGATAGACGTTGTCGGGCTCGGGCAAGACCTCGTCAAAGAACTCTGAGGCGCTGACCAGCGAGTAACCAGAGTCATTGCGATGGAGAGGCTCGAACGAGGCGCTGCCGCTCACCTTGATCGGGGGTGTGCCGTCGCCCAGCTCCAAACCATCGGCCGTGAGGTTGTTCACCGCTTCGAGCCGCAAGCCCATCTCGTCGGCCAGGAGCTCGAGCTGCTTCTTACCTCGTCGCCTCTGCAACATTCCCCTCAGCCCATGGGCCGAAGTGCCGACGCCTAAGGCTTCGAAAGAGCCGACGACTCCACCGTCGACGTCGAGCGTACCGTCGAAGCTTACCGCCCACAGGTTGTCGTCGACGGTGGTCATGGGAATGTGCTCGAGGGCAGAACCCTCCTCGGTCACCGGCAACACATCGTTGCCCTGGTCCGACCACGGCAGCTCACCAAAGGGCACATGCTTCGCGGTGGGGTCGGCGAACACCGAGCCCGACGGCAAATCGATGACGACAATCTGGTGATTGAAGTTTCCCCCGATCGTCGGCAGACCAAAGGGTGAAGGCAATCCGTTGTGGGCGTGAATGAGAATGGGGCGACTAGGGATGCCGGCCACATCGAGCAACGATTTGACCAAGGTCGCCTTGTCCTTGCAGTCGCCATAACCGAACTCGATGGAGGCGCCAGCCTCGTGTGGGATGTAGCCCCCTTCGCCGATCTCGATGGCACAGTAGGCGATGTGGTCACGTACCCAACTGAACACGCGCCGTGCGATGGCTTCCGGGGTGTCATCAACGCCCTCGGTGATCCCTGCAAAGAGGCGCCGGACCCGCTCGTCGGCGACGTATTGCTTTTCAGTGAGCTCGTAAACACGAGCCGACAGCGCTCTCTCGTCTTTGGGGTTGGCGTGAGCTTGGCCAGCGTTCTGCCAGGTGGCGAGCCGCACGAGCACCCGCGGTGTCTCTCTCCAGCCTGTGCGGCCAGTCTTGCCTCCTTTCCAGGTCCAACGCTCGACCGCTCCTTCCTTCTGCTGAGCAAAGTCGATTGGTCCGTTCTCTTCGAGCTTCTCCAGAGTCCAGCCGCTCGGAACGAGGATGTCCAGACGAGAAGAGACCATTGGCGAGGTGCCACCGAAATGCCAGTCAACCACCTCGAGCACCTCGAGGTCCTTCTTCCGTCGCGTGTACTCGTACTCGATGAAGCTGCCGACTACGACGCCTTCGAGCGTGAGGTGTCGGACGCGACTGTCCGCAAAGAGGATCCAGCTCGGGAACGCTGGGTAATCGTTCAAGTCATCGAGGGTGTACTCCCAGCTCTGGCCGTTGGGGCCATGGACCCGAGCCTTGAAATCGAGGATCTCGGTGTAGTGGTCGTCATAGCCCAAGGCGAGGTCTGCGTATTTCTTGCCCGCCTCGCGCAAGACGAGAATCTGCGCGTGGTAGGTCGTGTCGGCCACCGGGCCCTCATCGAGCAGCTTCAGTTCGATCCGGGATTCGTGGCGCAGAAAAACCACGTCGGATTGGTCATCGAACTCAGCAGCGGTTGGGAACTGGGTCGTGTCCAGTTCGGCCCATGAGTTGCCGCAAGAACACAGGAGCAGGGCCGGGCAAAGTAAGGCCAAGAAGAAGAGTAGACGTTCTCGCATGCTTCCCCCGAAAGTCGCAGAGAGTATTGGAATTTCGCAGGTTACGCGGGCACACAGCGGAACGCGGAACCCAGGTGGAAAGACTCAGACAAGAAGCGTCTACGATCTTTGGACGAAAGCCAAGCTGCACGCGTGGTGCATTTTCCACCAGGTGGGTGACGCACAATATCGCGGTTCGAACGACAAGAAACGAAAGAGGCACAGCCCCTGACGGGTCTCTGCCTCTTTCGTGGGGTTCGACTACCCGAAGTTGATCGGGTAGCTGACTTTCTTGAGGGTGCCGCCGAATTCGCGGAAGCGCATGGAGCGGAAGACGCTCTTGAGGCAGGCGTCGAGCTCGCCGGAGGCCGTCGTGGTGATCTTGCGGACCTGTCCGTTCTGCACGATGACGAAGTCGACGGTGATCTTCCCTCGGTGTCCGCTGCCTTGCAGGCATTCGGACTGTTTGCGCAGGGCTCGTGAGGAGTAGAGCTGCTCTTCGACCTCCCAGTCTTGCAGGGTCTCGAGCTCTTCGCCGTTCTCGTCGACGCCGAAGGCGAGGGTGTCGACGTTCTCGTCGAAGTTGTCGTCAGGGCCAGCGGTGCCGGGGGTGCCAGTGGCCGCTCCTCTGGGTTTTCCGCGTCGCTTCCCGCCGCGGCTCTTCTTGCGCTCGGCCTCGATGCGCTTGTCATGCTCGAGTCTCCAGGCCTCGAGGGCGGCCTCGCGCTCGGCCTCACTGGCGTCGGGGTTGAAGATGGCCAGGGTCTGACTGGTGTCGACGTTGAGCGTGATCTCCTCGATCTTGGGGACCTCGAAGGTGTGTGGGAACGCGGAGATGGCATCCGGGAACTCGACCGGAACGGGGTCCGGGAGCTGCAGATAGGCGATGACGGAGAGGCTGGTGATGACGACGGCGGTGACGATGACGCCGGCGGCGCTGAACTTGGCGCCGGTCTTGACCTGCGCGACCTTGCGCTCGCGCTCTTTGGCTTCGCGGGCGCGCCGTTCTTCACGGACGGGGATGTATTTCAGGACGTCGGCGCGGAAGACCCCGACGTCGACGAGGTCGGCGCGGCGCTGCGTGAGCATGTTGAGCACCGATGAGCCCTCGGCGATCTCGTCCTTGTGCAGCATCTCCAAGACGGTTTGGCGAGTGAACGGGCCGTAATCGAGCCCATCTTTCTGGACCAGCCAGATCTCGGGGTCCTCGTCGGAGTTGGCGAGGGAGACGACCGTGGCGAGGTCGAGCTCCATGGAGCGTTCTTCGGCGGTCGGTGGAAGGTCGGGCAGATCGAAGATGTCCTTCTTCTTCATGAGCACGGAAGGGGATTCATCTTCGACGACATTGTTGTCCGCTGTCGCCCAGTCCTGGAGGTCGGAGGCGCCCAAGACGACCGACGAGAACTCGAAATCGCTGGGAGCGTCGACGGCGTCCTTCAGCGCGGCTTTGAAGTCTCGGATCGACTGCATGCGGGCTTGAGGCACTTGCACCACCGCGCCGAAGAGGAGCTCCTGCATTCCGGCCGAGCGGCCGTTTACGACCTGCTCGACGAACTCTTCGGTGGAGCCGGCCCACTCTTCGCGTCCGACCTCGCTCAGGATCTCGGCCGTCAACAGTCCGGTCGAGTAGACGTCGGCAGCCGGTGTCAGGGGAACGCCCTGAGCGGCTTCTGGGGCGATAAATGGGCTGTCGAAGAAGGCGCCGCGCTTGTCCGCGGCGAGCCGTGAGCTGACGAGCTTGGCGTAAACCAGGTTCGCGATCTTCACCCGGCCTTGCCGTGTGATGTAGATGTTTCGGGTGGTCAACGCGCCGTGTACGACACCGGCGTCGTGCACCACCTGCAGCGCGTTGCAGAGGTGGGCGACCAGGTTATAAGCCCCTTTTAGGCTCATGAACTGGCCCTTGAGGCGGCGGTTGCGCAGATGCCGGTCGAGAGTCTCGCCGTCGACGTACTCCATGGCCAAGAAGAGCTCTTCCTGCTCCTTCCCTAGGCCATAGACCTGGAGAATATTCTTGTGTCGGATGGACGAGGCGTCTTTGATCTCGCGGCGAAGCTCTTCGTAGTCCTCGTCTCCGACGTACGGAACGGCGAGATGCTTGAGGACCATGCGGCGCTTTTTCTCGGTCTCTTGGACGAGGTAGGCGATGCCTCCCTCGCTCGAACCCAGAGGTTCGACGACCTTGAAACGACTCGCGATGACATCGCCAGGCTCGAAGCTGGCTACTGCGCCCATCACATTCCCCTTTGCTTCGCGCTGTCTTGCTCGGACAGAGACTCTAACGGGAGATCCACATACCAGCGTGCGCCTTTGTGCACCATTGGCAGGTCGAAGGTGCTCTCATCCTGCAGCTCGACGACGACCACGACATTGTCACCGTCCGAGCGCCCTTCGTCTACGGTCACGCCCTTGTACTCCGCGGGGCTGGAGATGATGTGCCCAGGGCTCAGGAATTCCCAGGCCTTTCGTTCGATCTTCCCGTCAGTCAGGGCGTCGAACTCGGCCTTGCGGGCCTCGAGCACCTCGCGGTCCTCGGGCAACAAGAACTCCCAAACCATCTCACCAGCCTGATAATCGAGCGCGGTCAAGAAGACTTTTGCTGCCTCTGTGGGATCCTCGAGCTCGTAGGGCTGCGGCCGTGTGCACGACAGCGCCACGAACAGCAACAGCGCGCACAGCGAAGCTACGGCCCATGCCCTTCCTCGAACAGCGATTGCCGCCACCCCGACCCCTCGACTGAACACCATCGACACTCTCCCTCGTGCAGAGCCGCTTCGACCCTCGCAACTCAAGAGTATCGCTGCCGGTTCCAAGGGGTCAAGGCAGGGCGCGGCCTTTGATCGGACTTCGCAGGGCTCTCAGGCAGACGCGGAGCCGAGTTCGGTGGCCCGCGAGCGCTTTCGCAACACGAAATAGACGGCCATGAGCGCCAGCGCGATGGGCAGCGCCAAGAAAGTCACCCGCGAGGCAAAGAAATAGAGGGTCCTCACTTGGAAGACGTGCTCATTTCCTGTCCGCGGCAGCAACAGCAGCGAGGGGTCCTCGCTGGGGCGCAAGAGCGAGTCCTCGTCGATGAACACCACCTCCAGCGGCTCCCCTTCGGGGGAGCCGTAGATCGCCACCACCGTGTCGTCCCAATCGCCCTCTTCGTACTGCCACCTGTTCAGCTCACGCAGCGGCTCGTCCCACAGGCGAATCTGCTGCACGGTCTGGCTCCGCGAGGCCAAAACCCACGCCGTCGGGTATGGCAACGCCGCGGCGAGGAGCGCCACTACGCCCAACCCCAGCAAGAGGCGTCGGAGAAAAGAGGGTGCGTTGGAGGTCATAACCCTTTCCTAGACCATCGTTTGCAGAGAAGTGTTCTCGCTCGGCGGCCTGTCGCTTGGACTGGAGCTGCCCAGCGCTGAATGGTCAGCAAAAGAAATTAGCTCTTCGGGGCTTGCGTCGTTCCCCAGAGGTCGACATCGATGGACCAAGTCCCGCTCACCTTGGAGGCGACCATGTCCGGCACGTTCACGCCGTAGTCGGCCAGCTTGATTTCGAAAGAGGTCTTGACGTTGACCCAGGCGCCGTCGCCGATCATGAACTTCGCCGCTTTCTCTGCGTCCACGAACTTCACCTTCGCCTCGCCGCTGATCTCCTGGGACTTGCCCTTGATCTCGAGCGTGCCCTTGTAGGTGTACTTCTTACCGTTCGCCTTCAAGCTCGTGAGCTTGAGGACGATGTTGGGGTTGTTCGAGGCGTCGAGCCAATCGGCCCCCCGCAGGTGCTCATCGCGCATGTCGATACCCGTCTTCAGGTCCGCCACCGCGATGACGAGCTCGCCCTTGCCGTCGGCGTCGATGCTGCCACTCACGCTGTTCGTGTAGCCGAGGATCGTCTCGAGCTCGGCCTCCCCGACGAACGAGATGTTGGTGCGCGCGGCGTTGGTGCCAAAGTAGTAGGTCTCGCCCGCGGCGGCGTTGGAGGCGAAGGCAAGCAGCGCCACGGAAGAAAGCAGGAAGACTCTGTTGAACTTCATCTTGGACTCCTAGAAATAAGTGAGGAACGTGAAGACGACACACCAGACACACCCGCGAACTTAGGGCAGCCCGTATCGCTGGACAATGGCACGAAAGCGCAACTCATTGTGCCACGCAGAGGGATAATCCACAGGTCGGGAGCGAGCTCTCGTGTGCATACGCAACGGCGGGTCCTCTGGCTCAGTCTCATGCCCTCGTGGACGTCGACGAGTTTCGGCCCGATTTCATGTGGGTTGCCAAACTTACGCGCGAGACGTCGGTTCCGGGCGAAAGTTTGTGCGAGTTGGCAGAAGAAGTTGACAAGTCTCGACCCGACCCCTCGCCTACTGAAAGAGGTCCTCGAGGTCGAGGCCAGCGGGGTAGCCGTACGAGACGTAGCTGTCGTAACCGTACACGAAGAGTCCGACCGGCGCGCTGGCCGTCAGGTGGTGGACGCCATCGGCGATCGGCAACTTTGCGACCTTGAACGAGCCGTCGCCAAAGGCCTTGAAGACACTCTCTTCGAGCAGCACGGTGTCGAGGGTCACAGTGCCAGCGATGGGGGCGATCACCGTGAGGTAGTCGAACTCGTATTGGTTGGGGGCCAAGAAGACGTAGTCCGAACGGTACTGTTCGCGGGGCACTCCCAAGATGAACGCCGGGTCACCGGTGCCGGCGGCTTCGTTGGTCGGAACGCCGCGCACCGGGTCGATAGGATCCCATTCGCTGGACAAAAACTGACCCACCAGGATGGGACGGTCGGCGTCGATGAAGAAGTCGTTGCGAGTGAGCATCTCGAACCACTCGCCAGCGCCGAGCACCTTCGGGGTGCCAGGTTGCGGCGGGGTCGTCG
>Ga0210044_10000897_pt1 | contig 45423 bp, 42 predicted proteins | sample CryGey13umfilter_2_FD_183959 | JGI IMG/M metagenome (GOLD analysis project Ga0210044, IMG submission 183959) | Groundwater microbial communities from aquifer in Utah, USA - Crystal Geyser 4/9/14 3 um filter (SPAdes) (version 2) | ecosystem: Environmental > Aquatic > Deep subsurface >... | reverse complement strand
TCCCATTGATAACGATGAGTAGAGACTCCTTCAAAATAATTTCTGCTCCCAGCAACTGCAGGATTAATTAAAAAATCATTTAAATAATATTGACTAAAATGCGGCAGTTGTTGTGAAAACAAATTACTCCCACAATAAAGTAAGAATGATATAATGAGTATTTTTTTCATATATAAATGCTACTTAAATCTACCTTAAAATAGTTAAAGGACCAGTGAAAGGCTTTATTGATTCTTCATGTAAATCTATGATATAGTAGTAGGTTCCAATTGGCAATTCCTGACCATTGTACTTTCCTTCCCAATCTTGTTGGTAACCATCAGCATGGAATAACAATTCACCCCATCGATTGTATATTTCTACTACATTATTTGGATATTCTTCAATAAAATCAATTACCCAAAAATCATTTTTTCCATCACCATTTGGAGAAATTCCATCGGGGAATTTTATGTTTGGTAAAACGGTGATAACTACACTATCAATTGCAACACAGCCACCAGGAGAAGTTACAGTTACATAATAAGTTGTTGTAATTTCTGGCGTTGCAATAGGATTAGAAATTGTTGAATCATTTAATCCAGTTCCTGGAGTCCAAGCATAAGTTCCTCCACCTGAAGCATTTAATGTAGTACTTGTATTTTCAAAAATAGTAACATCTGGTCCAGCGTTTGCAAGAGGTAAAGGATCAACAGTAATACATACGGTGTCAATAGCTATACAAACACCATTTACTTGGTAGGCATAACAGCTAACACCACTAACACTAGGCGTTACAGTAATAGCATTAGTTGTTCCCAATGATGTCATTCCTGGTAACTCGAACCATTCAACATTGGTGAAATTTCCTGTTGGAGTACCAAGTAAATTAATACTTGTATTTAAACAAATTGTGGTATCATTACCAGCATTAGAAATTACAGTGTCTATTGCTCCAATATTAATAGTGTCTATTATACTACAACCATTATCGTCAGTTATTTCAACATAATTTAATCCAAAGCATAATCCTGTTTCTGTAGGTAATCCAGGTGAGCCACTACCATTCCATTCATAAGAATAAGGAGCGGTTCCTCCAGCAGGAGTAACTGTGGCACTTCCATCACACACATCAATACAAGAAACATTTGTTGGTACTTCGGTTACAGTAAGTTGAGTTGGTTCTATGATGTTTACACTATCAACAACTGTACAATTATTACTATCGGTAATTGTTACTGTATAAGTTCCTGCACACAAATTAGTGATAGAATCTAAAAGTAAAGAACCTGGCATCCAACTGTAATTATAAGGAGCAGTCCCTCCGAAACCACTAGCAACTGCCCATCCATCACATGTTCCGTTACACAAAATGTTACTAGAATCAAGATTTACAAATAATTCATTTGGTGCTGTAACACTATCCATCGCTACACCAATACAACCCAAACTGTCAGTAACATTTACGCTGTATGGACCTACACAAAGGTTGGTAATGATTGAACCAGAACCACTTGGATTCCATAAGTAGGAATAAGGAGGTGTTCCACCAATTGGAGCAGAAGATATTTGACCATCACACATGTTGAAACAACTAATGTTGGTTACTGTTGTATTTGGATCAGGAGCATTGGTATTGCTTAATGGGAAATTAAAATTAACAAAACATCCAGTTGTTGCATCTGTAATTATTACAGAATAGGCACCTGCACACAAATTAATTAGTGTAGCAGTTACTGGCTGAGGTAGTGGAGGAGCAGCAGGTGTTGTCCATAAGAAAGTGTATGAACCAGTTCCTCCACTTGGCACTAAAGTTATAGACCCATCACAAACATTACATGCAGGAGTAATAAGTACTTCATTTGCTAAAATAGGGGTTGGTTCGGCAAGAATAACTGTATCAAATGCAGTACAACCATTAGCGTCGGTTACAGTAACAATATACGTTCCAGCACATAATCCTGTGGCAATTTGTGTAGTTTGAACAGGACTTGTATTCCAAGAGTATGAATAGTTTAGTGTTCCACCTATTGCATTTGCAATAACAGCACCATCACAAATTCCATTACAACTAATAGGCGTATTTACACTTGCAGTTACTGTTAAAATAGTTGGACCAGAAATATTGGTGCTGATAGAATCACAACAATTTAAACTGTCGCAAACGGTAACCATATAACTTCCTACACAAAGACCTATAGCTGTTGAGTCTGAACCTCCTACAGGAGTCCATAAGTAAGTGTAAGGTAAAGTACCATTACTTGCAACAACTGTAGCACTTCCATCACAATCACCGAAACAAGTTTCAGGAACAACACTAGAGATAATTAAATTTAATCCGATAGTAGAAATAGAAATCGTATCTACACCAACACAACCTATACTATCAGTTACGGTAACAGTATATAATCCAGCACAAAGGTTGGTGGTTGTTTGATTTAAACTATCAGGAGCAATAGCAGGTATCCAACTATAAGTGTATGGTGGATTACCACCAGAAGGACTAGCAGTTGCAGAACCATTACAAGAGTTTGGACAAGTTTCGTCTATAGCTGTTAAATTGAGGGCTGGTCCAGTACTACTATTAATAAGAATGGTGTAATTATAGATACAACCAATTCCTAAATCTGTTATTTGTAAATTAACGGAACCTGCACATAAACCAACAACGGTTGAAGTAGGTTGATTTAAAGTGGAGAAAGGAAGCGAAGAATTTGTTCCAGTTAAATCTGTCCAAATAAAATTATAAGGGCCAACTCCTCCTACTGGGGTTGAAGTTGCAGAACCATCACAAATACCACAAGTAGGACCATTAATAATAGTACTATCATTTAAAATGGTAGGTGCTAATAATATAATAGTATCATAAGTTGTACAATTATTAGCATCTAAAACGATAACATTAAAAGTGTCAGGACATAAGCTTGATATTGTTTGCGTTGTAGCTCCGTTACTCCATATATAAGAGTAAGGTGCTACTCCTCCATTTGGTGTAGTTGTGATGCTTCCATCACAAACACCACTACATATTGGTGGAGTAGATATAGAACTTGTTGTTAATACAGGAGGATCTATCACGTCAACACTATCAATCGCAATACAACCATTGTTATCGGTTATAGTTACCGTATAAGTTCCTGAGCAAAGTCCTGTTGCTAGCGAGTTGGGTTGAAGTGGAACCGTATTCCAAGAATATTGATAACCAGGAGTTCCTCCAAAAGCTGTGGCTAAAGCAGTACCATCACAATCACCACTACAAGTAACAGAAGTTGAACTGATGTTCATTGAAATAGGAGTTGGATCTGTTAGTGTTACACTATCAACTATAGAGCAACCGTTTCCATCAGTTATTATTAATATGTAGGTTCCCGCACATAAACCAGTTGCAGTTGGTGTATTTTGAACAGGAACAGTATTCCATGAATAAGTAAATCCTCCTATTCCTCCTGTAGGGTTGGTAGTTGCCGTTCCATCACAAACTCCAGGGCAACTTGGATTGGTAAAGGTAATATTAGCAAAAATTTGGGGAGGTTCGGGAACAGTAACCGAATCAACAGTAATACAACCTAATGAATCTTGAACAATAATATTATACAAGCCTCCACATAAACTGGTTGCAGAATCGTTAGTTTGTAATATAGGGTCATCCCATTGAAAAATATAATTGGGATTTCCAGCAATAACTGTTGTCCAAGCCATTCCATCACAAGAACCAAAACAAGTTACACTATCTGCCTGAGTGGTTAATGTTGGTCCATTTGTATTGCTAATTAATACAATAAATTGTTGTGTACATGAAATGTTATCAGAAATATCTAACGTATATGCACCAGGACACAAATTATTAATGGTAGCTGTTGATTGACCACCTGGTGACCAAGAATAAGTGTATGGAGCACCAGCACCACCACTAGGAACAACGGTAATTGAACCATCGCACAAACCACAAGTAGCATCTGTTGGAGTAATTACCGCAGTTATAGGAATCCCTTCTCCTATTGTTATACTTGATGTATCCGAACAACCGTTTATATCTGTTACAGTTACAGAATAATTTCCTGCACATAATGCAGTAATTGTTGGGGTGGAAGCATTAGTTGACCATAAATAAGTGTAAGGACCTGTTCCTCCCATAGGGGTTGCTGTAGCTTGTCCATCACAAGAACCATTGCAATTTGCTGCTACTCCAGAAGTTGTAACAGTTAAAATAGTGGGTTGATTAATTGTTACTGTTTGTATATAAGAACATCCAACACCATCTGTTATGGTATCAAAATAAATACCAGCACACAAACCTCCAATAGCATTAATGGTAAAACCATTACTCCAGCTATGTGCATAAGGAGGTGTTCCTCCATTTGGAACTACCAACGCAGAACCGTCACATGCTCCATTGCAAGTAGTACCCATAGTAGTAACTGTTGCAGAAATAGAATTATTGTCAGTAATTGTAACAGGTTGTACGGTAACACAACCATTACCATCAGTTACTTTAACGGTATAGTTTCCAGCACATAATCCATTTATACTAGAAGTTGTAGGCTGAGGTAATGGAGGAGCTGTAGGAGTAGTCCACAAAAACGAATAACTTGGATTTCCTGATGTAACGGTAGCCAAAGCAAATCCATTACAAACACCATCACAACTAGCATTCACTACATTTACCGAAACAGTTGAACCACCAGTACTGCTCACTGGAATTAAAAACGATTGCATACAACCATTGGCATCGGTAATTTCCAACACATAGGTGCCAGCTGGAAGACCATTAACAATTGGTGTAACAAATCCAACAACTGGAGGTGTTTGCCATAAATAGGTGTGAACTCCAGTTCCACCTGAGGATAAGGAAACATTGATAGCACCATTGTTACTTCCACAAGTAGCGGGAGTAATTACTGCGTTATCAACTATTAAGGAAGGTTCGTTAATGTTTACCGTATCATTTGTTGAACAACCATTAAAATCAGTTACTGTAACAATATATGTTCCAACGCACAACCCAGTAGCAGTTGCTGTGGCTTGAGATAAAGGATCATTCCATTGATACGTATAAGGAGCAGTTCCTCCCAGAGGAGTTGTTGTAGCAGTACCATCACAAGTGCCATTGCAACTTGCATCAGTTGTTGTTGATGAAACAGACAATAAATTTGGACTTGTTATATTAAAATTAACAACAGTTGTACAACTATTGTAATCAGTAATTGTTACGTTTACAGGACCAATACATAATCCAGAAGCACTTGATGCTGTTGAACCATCGTGTGACCAGACGTAAGTATAAGGAGGTGTTCCTCCAGTTGGAGTTACACTTGCTGTACCATCACAAGTACCATTACAGGTTGCATTGGTAAAGGTAGAATTTGCTGAAATAGCACTAGCTTCTCCAACTACTACAGTTGTAGCCAATACACAATTACTAAAATCTGTAAGGGTAAGAAAGTAGTCGCCAGCACACAATCCTGTTAATGTACTGTCATTTGCATAAGGTCCTCCTGAAGGAATAGACGTCCAAGCATAAGTGTATGGAGGAGTTCCACCAATACCAATCACATTCAAAGAACCATCACAAGCCCCATTACAAGTGGCATCATTAACAGTTGCGGTAACACCTTCTGGACCTGTTGGGTTGCTTACTCCAATAGTAAATATTGCAACACATCCTTGAGCATCTGTTATGGTGTCTGTATAAAAACCCGCACCTAAATTAGGGTTTGATGGACCAGAAACACCGTTAGACCATGAATGAGAATAGCCAGGTGTTCCTCCAGTTGGAAACATAACAATAGACCCATCGGAAACTCCGCAATTTGCAGGAATAATTTGCTCATTATCATCAATTGGTAATGGTTCGGTGATATTAATTGACCCAACAAAAGTACAATTGTTAGAGTCAGTCACTGTTACGGTATAAATGCCTGGACAAAGACCTGTGACCGTTGAGTCTGTGTTTAATCCAATTAAACATCCACCAACCCACGAATAAGAATAAGGAGGAGTTCCACCAATAGGTGTTACTGTACCTGTTCCATCATCGGCACCATTACAAGTAACATTGGTGCTGTCTAAAGTAACATTTAAAAGTGATGGAGCAGTTACAGTATAAGAACCGTTAGCAGAGCAACCATTATCGTCCGTAACAACAACAGTAAAAGTATCTTCACATAAATTGATAATTCCAGGATTTGTTAAAGGATTTGGTGATGCATTAGCAGACCATTGATAGGAATAGGAACCTATTCCTCCACTTGGTGTGGAAAGAGCAGTACCGTCACACACGGCTGAACAGCCAATAGGTGTTCCTGTAACATTGGCAAAAAGAGCAGCTGGTTCAGTAATGGTAATTGTTTGAGAAGTAATACAACCATTACTATCTATTACAGTAACAGTATTGGTTAAAAAAGGAGGGCATAAATTAAAAATAGAATCATTGTTTTGTCCATTTGGAGCCCAACTATATGTATAAGGAAGAGTTCCTCCATTTACGATAACACCCTCTATACCATCACAAGCACCATTACAACTGATGTCTATTCCAATTGGCATAGAAGTTAGTGCCAGAGGTTGAGTAATCGTATCAAATACATCAATAAAACAACCATTAGAATCTGTAATAGTAATTTGATAAGGACCTGCAGGTAAGTTTAAAGCACCAGGACCTGAACTTACGTTAGGAATCCATACATAAGTATAAGTTCCACCTGTACCACCAGTTGGAGCAAGCGTAATACTACCAGTAGAATTACCATTACAAGCCACGTTTACAACCACATCATTTGGAACGATAAGAGTTGGTTCAGGAATGTTTAAAGTTTCGGATTGTATGCAACCGTTAGAATCTGTAACAGTAACTGTTGCAGATGGAGGACATACATTATTAATGTCTGGAACATCCCAAGTTATCACATAAGGCGGAGTTCCTCCAGTTGGAGAAGAAGAAACCATTGCATCACAAGCACCATTACAGCTAACCAATTGGTCAATGCTTCCATTAGGAAATAAAACAGGTGGAGCAATAGGCATATTTACAGAATCGGTACTTGCACAACCATTAGCATCAGTTACTGTTACAGAAACCCATCCAGGGCATAAACTGTCAGCATATGAGGAATCAGGATAATTGGTAATTGTACCAGTACTCCATACAAAAGTATAAGGACCTACTCCACCAGATGGGATAGCTAATGCAGTACCATCACATAAACCATTACAACTGATACCAATAATAGATGGTGTTATTATGATAGTAACAATATTAGTAATTACTGTAGTATCTTGGGCAGTACATCCATTGGTATCAGTAACAGTAACCGTATAGGTTCCAGCACATAATCCTGTAGCCGTTTGCGTAATTTGACTTCCAGCATTAGCATCCCATAAATACGAATAACCTGGAGTTCCACCACTTGGAGTAGCTAAAGCTGTACCGTCACAAATAGTTCCACAACTTGCATTAGTTGGACTGGCAACAACTGTTAAAGGCACTGGATTAGTTATGTTAACGGTGTCTTTACCAATACAACCATTCGTATCGGTTACCGTAACAATATATTGTCCTGCACTTAATGGTCCAATAGATTGGGTGCTGTATGGTCCACCTGGTCCAGTCCATAAATAATCATAAGAGGGAACTCCTCCAGAAGGTAAAGAAGTTGCTGTTCCATTATTGAGCCCATTACAAGTAATGTTGGTAAACTGTGCATTGGGTAAAATATTAGAAGGTTCGAAGATGGTTATCGTGTCATTAACGGTACATAATGAATCGTCAGTTATAGCTACATAATAATTTCCGCCGCATAAGTTATTAATAGCATTACCAGAAAAAGGGAAAGGTAATCCACCAGCAGGAATAGAGTCCCAAATAACACTTATATAATTACCTGTTCCACCTGCAGGTACTGTAATAGCAGAGCCATCACACATACCAAAACAAGAAACATCATTAGTGGTAGTGGTAGTTGTTAATAAGGGATATTCAGTAATGTTAAAATTAAGAGGAAGTGTACAACCATTGGCATCAGTTATTAGTGCAGTATGAGGTGCTCCAGGAGCTATTGCTCCACAAAGATTAATAATTGTATTTGAACCACCTATTGGAATTGGAATTCCTACTGCACCATCCCAAGAAACAGTATAAGGGCCAACACCTCCTGTGGGAGAAACAGTTGCCGTACCATTGCAGCCATTATTACAAGTAACATTTACAGTAACTAAATTACCCACAATAGGTAATTGTGGATTAACGGTAACACTAGCACTTGCAGGGCAACCAACAGAATCGGTAACATTTACCGTATAAGTACCAGCACATAAACTCCAAATGGTGTCGGTTCCTTGTCCTGGACCAACTTGCCCTGTTGGAAGAGAATTCCAAAAATAAATAAAATCTATTGCAGGATTTCCTGTACCACCTGAAGCAGTAACTCCAGCAGTTCCATCACATGAATTGAAACAACTTTCACCTGTAGAAGCCATTACTAAAACAAGTGGAAGGGGTTCTAAAATGATAACGCTATCTATTGCACTACATCCAAAAGAATCTACTACCGTACAAATATACGTGCCTGGGCATAAGCTTGCGATAGACTGTGTTAAACATGGCGAACAAGAAGGACCAGTCCAAGAGTAAGTGAAATCTATGGCAGGATTTCCTGTTCCTCCAGTTGGAGCAACAGTTGCTGTGCCATTACAAAAACCAGGACAAGAAATGTTGGTGGAACTTGGATTAACCACCAAAACAGGTGGTTCGGTAATGTTAACTGTATCTGATACGGTACATAAATTAGTGTCCGTAATATTAACGATATATTGACCAGGACATAAATTAAATATAGAATCGGTACCTTGCCCATTTGCTATGCCAGGGTTGGGTACCCAAACATAGGAATACGGTTGTGTTCCGTTAAAAGCATTGGTTGTTGCTGTTCCATTACAAGCATTAAAACAAGTAACATCGGTAGTTGTAGTGGTAGTTAATAAGGTATCAGGTTCGGTTATCGTAAAAGTAAAAATAGTATCGCAACCGTTGGCATCAACGATAGTATCAGAATAATTGTTTGGACATAAACCAACAACAGTTGAAACAGCACCAACGTCAACTTGTCCAGTATTCCAATTGTGGGTGTATGGTGCAACTCCACCACTCATTACTGTTACAGTTATAGTACCATCACAAGCACCGCCACATTTTACCATTGTAGAGGAGGTGTCAATTTGTAATTGGGGCGGTCCGGTGATGGTAATTATTTCTTCACCAGTACATCCATTGGCATCGGTAACGACAACAGTATCAGCATCTCCTGCACATAAATTGATAATACCTGCAGTTGTTTCTCCGTTAGGTGACCATAAGTAGGTATAAGTTCCTGCTCCAGTTCCGCCTGTTGGGGCAGCAGTTGCCGTACCCGTACAATAACCAAAACACGTTACATCAACAACATTCACATTAGGAATTACTGCTGCAGGTTCTGGTACGAAGTACGTAAAAGTATCAATACAGCCATGACCATCCGAAACTTCAATGTAAAAGGTGTCTGAACATAAACTATCTATGGTGATAAATTGTGTGTTAGAATTTTCCCATGGATTGATTGGAGGAAGACCCTGTACATTCCAATTTGCATAAGGTGCGCCTGTATAACCTTCAAATAAAACACCATCGCACGAGTCTTTACAAGAAGGCTGAGTAATGGTATTTACAAAATTCACAATTTCAGGATGCCCTTCAACAGTGCCAGTTGGGGCTAAAATTGTCCCATCACAATCATTGGATATTACTGCTGTGTAAACATTCGGGCATAAATTATAAATGGTGTCCGATCCATTTGGTCCAGGAATTGGACATGCAAAACACTCACCATTCCAGACATTAACACCAAGCCCACCTGGAAGCCAATCTACAAAAGCATTTGGACAATTTGTTGTAAAGGTAACAATTAGCTCACCATCACAAATGCCACCACAAGAAACGGTATCGTTGGTTACTGTTTGATTGTTTATAGTTTTGTTAGCAGCTTCTCCACCTGATTGTTTAATAAAATAATTATCTCCACCTTTATCTACTGCATTCTTATCAGAAGATATAACGTAAATGGTTGTTTGAGAGAAATCGGAATTAAATTTAACAGGACTAGTTTTAAAAGAGTTATAAGCAAGAATAGTCGATTCTTTTGAAATTAACTTTCTTTTTTGGTTGGAGTTGGAAATAAAGGAACTACAAAGCACATCATTACCATTCAAATCTATTGTCCCTCGAATTAAATTAATACTATTTTCATGTGCTTGGAGGGGGCTGTTAAATAAGTATGTTCCTAGACCATCAAAATAAAAATCAGCTTTCCATTTATACCAGCCAAAATATAAAGGATGATCAATGTTTTGATTGCTTTTAAAATAAATGGAAGATTCAATTTCATTGGTGAAATTAGCTCTTACATCGACATTTCCATAGATATCAATTGTAGTAGTGGAAGAAGATTTTATCGTAAAATCTAGCTTATTTTCTGCAATTATTAAATTTTTGAGTGAAATGTTGTTGGAAATAATAACCGTTTGGTTGGATTGACTAAAAGAATGAGTATCAAAAAAAACATCATCATTCATTGAAGGAACTCCAATACCTCCATTTCCACCAGAGCTATTTGACCAATGGATGGGGCTGCTCCAGTTACCACTGTTTCCAACCCAATAAAAGTTGCCTGCAAAAGCATCGCAAAAAAGGAATAAGCTTAATAGGGTTGTTAAAAATAGAGATTTTCCGAAATTCATTACTATAAATTTGTTTAAAACAATGTTATGGTTACGACAATGATACAAAATATGTTGCTAATTAAGTAATTTTATTTCTTAGTTGTACACAAAAAGACGTTGATTACCCATAGATAGTTGCAATTATAGAACACTTAATTATCGAATTAAAAAGAAATTTTTAATCCATTGGTTATTAAGACAAGAGAAAAGAATTCACTATTTGCAAGAACTCTGTGGGGTTTTCGGCATGTAACCAATGGCCACTATTCATACTTTTTATTTCAGCAATTGGAAAGATTTTTTTTATCAAATCAGTATCACTTTCTAAAATATAATCCGATTTTTCTCCTTTAATAAAAAGTGTTGGTTGGTTAAAAGTTATAGGATGAGCAATTTCAATTCCCATTTCCTCAATAGTTGCATTGATTACCGAAAGGTTAAATCGCCATGCTAAATTATCTTCACCTTTCCAATACAAGTTCTTCAATAAAAATTGGCGGGTTGCAAAATCTGTAATTGTTTTACTCAATTCTTCATCTGCACTTTTTCGAGTTTTTATTTCTTCAAAATTTAACAATAATAGTGCGTTAAGAATAGCAGTGTGATGAACTGGATAAGCTTTTGGTGCAATATCAGCAACAATTAATTTTGAAAGCTGATTTGGATAATTCATGGCAAATTGCATGGCCGTTTTACCTCCCATCGAATGTCCTAAAATTATGGGATTCACTATGTTATTTTGCAGGATAAATTCATATAAATCAGTAGCCATTAATTCATAATTAAATTCATCAGTATGTGGCGACTGACCGTGATTACGAGCATCAACGATAAATACTTTAAAATTTTCGCCTAATTTTTTTGCGAAGGTTAGCCAATTGTCTAACGAACCAAACAATCCATGTAAAATAATTAAGGGTTCACCGTTACCGAATTTTTTAAAATTTAATTGCATCGTTTATAAAATAAATCCAAAGTTCGTTTTTTTGATGTAATACAGAATATATATCTTTGATGAAATAAAAATGATTTCGATGAATAGTATAAAAGTAGTTGGTGAAAATAAAAAGGAATTTACAATAGACATTGAAAAAAATTCAAACTCAGGGTTAATCAATAACGAAAAATTTGAGTGGGATGTCATCAAAGTAAAAGAAAACGTTTTTCACGTCCTAAAAAATAATAAGTCATATAATGTAGAAGTGCTTAGCATTAACAAGGAAGATAAGTTGTTTTTTATTAAAGTAAATGGGATTAAGTACAAGTTTACTATTAAAGATAAATATGACGAATTGTTACATACTTTAGGAATGGATAACTTAGTGAATAACAAGGTTGCTGAGTTAAAAGCACCAATGCCAGGTTTGATATTAGGAATTTCAGTAACTATTGGAGATACTGTTAGTAAAGGAGATACATTGTTGATTTTAGAAGCTATGAAAATGGAAAATAGTATTAAATCGCCTACCGATGGAGTAATAAAAAATATAGCTGTTAAAAAAGGTGAAACTGTTGAAAAAAACCAAGTGATTTTAAATTTTTTATAGCATGTTAGAAAGTTTAAAGTTTAAAGTTCAGCGTTTAAAGTTGAAAGATTTTCTTCTTTTTTCATTGATAATTTTTACCTCTTGTTTCACTTCTTGTAAAAGTGACTCAACAAATAATGATGCAAAAAATCAAAACCTTGATTCTTTAAATAATAGTTCAATTTCAACTGGCGAGCCCAAAATTATTGAGCCTATGGTTGATGAAAAAATTGAAGTATTAACCAATAACGGAATTACATTAACCGAACTTAAATCGGATAATAATAAAAATGCATCCATTCAATTAAACACCAAACAATTTACAGAAGGGATAAATCAATTGCAGTTTTCGGTTGATAATGTTGATAATTATACCATTTCTTATTTAGCCAACAACTATTCTTTAGCCCAATTTTCTGTTACTAATATTAAAGTAGAGTTGCTATATGGCAATAATGTTTTTTTAGCCTTTTTAACCGATAAAAATAACTTTAGCATCAAAACCAATAAAGGAAGTGTTTTAAAAAATGCAGTATTGGGAGGTGATATAGAAAGCTTGTTCGACATGAATCAACCGCATTTATTTTATTATTTACCACAATCAGAAACTATAAATCCTATTTTAGATTTTTATTTAGTAAACACTTCTATTTCAGAAAATGGAAACAGAGTAAAAGTTACGATTAACGAAACTGAATTTAGTATTACTAAATGGGCAGCTTACCAGATTTCTGGATTAAAAAAACCAAGCAATACCATTCGAATTCAGTTGTTAGATAAAAACGGAAAATTAATAGAAGGTCCTTTTAATGATTCGGGAGAAAGGAGTTTTAATTTGATTAATAAATCTAGTAAGTTGGATGTTTAAAATTTCATCCGATGACTTTAAGCCATCCGATGAAATTTTTGATTTTATATAACCTCCAACAACGTTCTAAAAGCAACAAATTTTCCTTGATACCTATCTAAATGTTCTTTTTGTAAACGAGGAGCATGGTTTTGTTGATAGTTTTCTAAATCTTCCATACTTAAACAAGTGTATTGTACCGCATAGGTGTGGCCTGTTTCGTCTTCGGTGGTGCTTAATACCTTACAAATTTTATTTTCAATAAAAACCCCAGTATTCATCACCGCAGGAATATGAACTTCTTTCATCCAAACAATCCAATCGGCATGAATTTCTTCCTCAACATTAACGGTTACATTGTAAATTATCATACTACAAAGTTAATGTTTTTTAGTTGTCGTCATTCAGAACGAAGTTTTGTTTTCGATTTTTCGAAACAACAAAACAAAGTGAAGAATCTGATTAAAAGATTGCTTCTCCGAAAAATCGGAACAGGCTGTTCATCGCAATGACTAAGTCAGATACATTTTCAACAAAAATTAACACTTATCAACAAACACAAAAATAAGGCATTAGCAAATTGGTTTAGGGGTTAAAAAGAAGTAAAATTGCAACTTATTTTAAATGTGTAAAATGAGCCAAACGAAGATTAAAAACGCACTTATTTCTGTATTCCATAAAGATAATTTAGAACCAATCATTCGCCAATTACACCAATTAGGAATTGAGATGTATTCTACTGGTGGTACTCAAGAATTTATCGAAAAATTAGGAGTTCCAGTAACTGCTGTAGAAACTTTAACCTCTTATCCATCTATTTTAGGCGGAAGAGTAAAAACATTACACCCAAAAGTTTTCGGAGGAATATTGAGCAGAAGAGGGTTGGATGGAGATATCGCTCAGTTAGAAGAATTTGAAATACCAGAAATAGACCTAGTAATTGTGGATTTATATCCTTTTGAGGCGACTGTAGCTTCTGGAGCAGGTGAACAAGATATTATTGAAAAAATTGACATAGGAGGAATTTCATTGATTCGGGCAGCAGCTAAAAATTTTAAAGATGTGTTAATTGTTTCCTCAAGAGGGCAATACGAATTTTTATTAAATCTATTAACTACAAAAAATGGACTATCCAATCTTGAAGATAGAAAACAATTAGCAAAAACTGCTTTTAATATTTCATCGCATTACGATACTGCTATTTTTAATTGGTTTAATGATGGAGAAGATAAGGTTTTTAAACAAAGTATTCTTCAGTCACAAACCTTGCGATATGGTGAAAATCCTCATCAACAAGGTGTTTTTTATGGAAATTTAGATGCCATGTTCGATAAATTGCATGGCAAAGAATTATCCTATAACAATTTATTAGACGTTGATGCAGCTGTAAATTTAATAGCGGAATTTCCTAACAAACCTACTTTTGCAGTGCTAAAGCACAACAACGCTTGTGGAATAGCTACCAGAGATAATTTATTAGATGCATGGAAAGCAGCTTTAGCAGGAGATCCTGTTTCTGCTTTTGGAGGAGTATTAATCTCCAACAAAAAAATTGACAAAGCAACAGCAACCGAAGTTAATAAATTATTTTGCGAAGTGATTATTGCCCCAGCTTATGAAGATGCTGCATTAGCAACACTAAAAGAGAAAAAAAACAGAGTTATTTTAGTTCAAAAAAATGTTGAATTACCAAAAAAACAATTTAGAACTGCTTTAAACGGAGTGTTAGAACAAGATAAAGATTTTAGAACCGCAAATAGAGCTGATTTTACTTCAGTAACTGAAAAGAAACCAACACCACAAGAAATTATTGATTTAGAATTTGCCAATAAATTAGTAAAACACACCAAATCAAATACCATTGTTTTCGCAAAAAACGAACAATTATTAGCTAGTGGAACTGGTCAAACTTCAAGAGTAGATGCCCTAAATCAAGCCATAGTAAAAGCAAAAGCATTTGGTTTTGATTTAAAAGGAGCAGTAATGGCTTCAGATGCTTTTTTCCCTTTTCCTGATTGTGTAGAAATAGCAGATAATGCTGGAATAACGGCAATAGTACAACCTGGAGGATCTATTAAAGATAAAGAATCTATCGATTATTGTAATGCACATCAAGTTGCAATGGTAATAACAGGAATTCGTCACTTTCGTCATTAACCCGGAAAATTCACAAATTTTCTACGATATAAGTAATACCAACAAATTTAGCTATTTTCAATAGCCCAAATTTGGGTATTACTAAATCGGGATTAACCGCTTTGCATCCCACAGCCTTTCGCACATTCATACAATTCGCTTCGATTTTGCATGAATAAAGCGAGTTAAAAAAAGTTATAATCATTAACAAAATGATGTTTATCATTTGTAATTTTGAAATTGTGAGATGGAATATTAAATGGTACATTTACCTCACTTCAAACTAAGATAGATATTTAAAATTACACATGGGATTATTTAGTTTTTTAACACAAGAAATAGCAATAGATTTAGGAACTGCTAATACACTTATCATTCATAATGATAAAGTAGTTGTTGATGAACCATCTATTGTTGCTAAAGATAGAATTACAGGTAGAATTATTGCAGTAGGAAAAAAAGCAATGCAAATGCATGGGAAAACCCATGAAGATATAAAAACGATTAGACCTTTAAAAGATGGCGTAATCGCCGATTTTGATGCTGCAGAGCACATGATTAGAGGAATGATTAAAATGATGAATCCCAAAAAACAACTAATTACTCCTTCACTAAAAATGGTTATCTGCATTCCTTCTGGAATCACAGAAGTAGAAAAAAGAGCGGTAAAAGATTCAGCTGAACATGCAGGAGCAAAAGAAGTATATTTAATTCATGAACCGATGGCCGCAGCTATTGGTATTGGAATAGATGTGTTGGAGCCTATGGGAAATATGATTATTGATATAGGTGGTGGTACTTCAGAAATTGCGGTAATAGCATTAGGGGGTATTGTTTGCGATAAATCCATTCGGGTAGCAGGTGATGATTTTACTAACGATATTGTTGAATATATGCGAAGACAACATAATTTATTAATTGGGGAACGTTCAGGAGAACAAATAAAAATAGAATGTGGTTCTGCATTAACAGAACTTGAATTCCCTCCAGAAGATTACGCAGTTCAGGGAAGGGATTTAATGACTGGAACACCTAAAGAAATTGTTGTTTCTTATTCTGAAATTGCTCATGCATTAGATAAATCAATCGCAAAAATTGAAGATGCCATATTAAGTGCTTTAGAAATGACACCACCAGAATTATCTGCCGACATTTATAAAACAGGATTGTATTTAGCTGGAGGTGGTTCTATGCTTCGAGGATTAGATAAGCGTATTTCTAGCAAAACTAAATTACCAGTTCACATAGCCGATGATCCGTTGAGATGTGTAGCAAGAGGAACAGGGATAGCTTTAAAGAACATAAGCAGACTCCCTTTCCTAATGAAAAACTAAAAAAATAACTTGAATAATGAGGAATTTAATACAGTTCTTTACTAAAAATTCTTATGTATTTATTTTCCTTTTTTTGCTAACTATTTCATTTGTTTTATTAGTTAAAAATAATAATTATCAGAATTCGAAAGTTCTCAATTCCTCCAATTTTTTGATTGGAAACTTATATCTTACAGTTGATAATATATATGATTATTTTGAATTAAAAGAAGTGAATAAAAAATTAGCAGCACAAAATGCTCATTTACAATCTACCAATATTCGTTCTTTTGAAAAAATCTTTGGAACAACTGTTATTATAGAAGATACCAGCTATTCTCAGAAATATATTTATTTATCAGCTAAAGCAATAAATAGTACTACAAATAATAGAGAAAACTACATTACTTTAGATAAAGGAGCTTTAAATGGAATAAAAGCAGGAATGGGAGTTGTTTCACCTGATGGTGTTGTTGGAACAGTAAAAAACGTTTCACAAAATTTTTGTTCTGTCATGTCTGTTTTACATGAAAAAAATGCAGTAAGTGCTAAAATTAAAAAATCTGGTTATATTGGTTCAATTGTTTGGAAATTAGGAGATTATAGAATAGCTCAATTAAAAGACATACCCAACCATGTAAAACTTCAAATCGGAGATACCATTATTACAAGTGGATATTCTATGGTTTATCCAAAAGGAATTCTTATCGGTAGGGTAAAAGAATTTGATTTACCCGAGGGAGAAAATTTTTTTAACATTAAAGTTGAGTTTTCGGTTGATTATAAAAAATTATCTCATGTTTATATAATTAAATCGTTGATGAAAGAAGAACAACAAAAGTTAGAAGCATTGAATGTGATAGAAAAATGATAAGTATAATAGTTAAACAGGTAGTCATCTTTTTTATTTTAGTTCTTTTTCAAGGATTAATATTGAATAATATCGAACTCGGTGGTTATATTGTACCATTTCTGTACATCATATTTATTTTGGCGTTACCATTTGAAACGCCAAAATGGTTGGTTTTATTTTTAGGATTTATTTTAGGATTAACTATTGATAGTTTTACCAACACACTTGGAATGCATACATCTGCTACAGTATTTATGGCTTTTTGTAGGGCTTATGTTTTAAAACTAATAGAACCAAGAGGAGGTTATGAATTTAATACCAAACCTAATGTTCAAATGATGGGATTGTCATGGTATTTTCTTTATGCCACAGTGTTGGTAGTGCTTCATCATTTTTTCCTATTTTATATCGAATCGTTTAAAATCTCCCAATTCTTTTACACTTTCGGAAGAGCAATTGCCAGTGTTTTTTTTACAATGGTGCTAGTTTTAACAGTTCAACTTTTCAATTACAAACCTTCAACTAAGGAATGATTGATTTATCCAATAGAAAATTTATTGTAGGTCTCATTTTTTTATTAATTGGGGTAATTTATTTGTTGAGGTTATTTAATATTCAAGTATGGAATAATAAATACAAACTCGATTCAGACAATAATGTTTTACGAGAAATTATACAATACCCGGCAAGAGGTTTAATATATGATAGAAATGGAGAGTTGCTGGTTTATAATGAAGCAGCTTACGATTTAATGGTAATTCCACAACAAGTAAAAAACATGGATACCATAGGATTATGTAACCTTTTGGAAATTGAAAAAAATGAATTTTTGGAGAAATTTACGTTAGCTAAAAATTATTCAAAATACAAACCCTCAACTTTTGTAAAAGAAATATCTTCATTATCGTATGCTAGTATCCAAGAACAATTGTTTAAATATCCTGGCTTTTTTGTTCAAACAAGAACATTAAGAAAATATCCAAGAAACAGTGCCGCACATATTTTAGGCTATATCGGAGAAGTAAATCAATCAGTAATAGATAAAAACCATTATTATCGATCTGGTGATTATATTGGAAAAAGTGGGTTAGAATCTTCTTACGAAGATTTATTGAGAGGTACCAGAGGTGTAAAACGTATTTTGGTAGATGTTCATAATAGAGAGAAAGGGAGTTATCAAAATGGATTAACTGATACAGTGGCTATTACAGGGACAACCATTTATACTTCCATAGATATCAAATTACAGGAATATGGCGAACAATTAATGAAAAATAAAATTGGAAGCATTGTCGCCATCGATCCAGAAACAGGTGAAATCCTTTCTTTAATATCCTCTCCAAATTATGACCCTAACTTATTAGTAGGGAGAGATGTACGGAAAAATTATCCAGTATTGAGTACCGATAGTTTAAATCCATTATTTAATAGAGCAATAATGGCAAAATATCCACCAGGTTCTATTTTTAAAACAGTACAAGCTCTTGTCGCATTAGAAGAAGGTGTGATTACAGAAAACACAGGTTTTTCTTGTATAAAAAGTTTGGTAAACTGCCACAACCACCCACCAGCAAATAATGTTTCGGAATCTATTAAAATGTCTTGTAATCCTTATTATTATCAGGTTTTTAGAAAAATAATCCAACAAAAAAGATCAAAAAGCATATTTAAAGATAGTGAAATAGGCTTAGGAATTTGGTCAAAAAAAGTTAAAAAATTTGGTTTTGGAAGCGATATGGGCGTTGATTTTCCTGGTGTTAAAAGTGGTTTTGTTCCTGATGTTGCTTTTTATAATAAGTGGTATGGTGAAGGACGTTGGGCGTTTAGTACTATCTATTCATTAAGCATAGGACAAGGTGAGGTTGGCGTAATTCCACTACAAATGGCAAACCTATCTGCAATTATTGCTAATAGAGGGTATTATTACATACCACATTTTATTAAAAAAATTGATAAGATAGAAAAAATTCCATCTCAATTTACTAAAAAACAATATGTAGGTGTTCACCAAAAATACTTCAATTTAGTTGTTGATGGTATGTATCGAGTCGTTAATGAGCCTGGCGGAACCGCTAGAAGGGCAAAAATAAATGATTCCATTTTAGTCTGTGGGAAAACAGGTACAGCACAAAATCCTCACGGAGAAGATCATTCTGCTTTTATAGCATTTGCACCTAAAGATAACCCAAAAATTGCCATTGCAGTTTATGTGGAAAATGCTGGTTTTGGTGGAACTTGGGCTGCACCTATTGCTAGTTTAATGATGGAATTATACTTAATAGGCACTATCGCACCTGAAAATATTGAAAAAGAAAAAAGAATATTAGAAGCCAATTTAATGAATGTAATTCCTAAAAAAAAGCCTAAATAATGAGAGGATATCGGAACATATTTTCTAATATAGATTGGGTAGTGGTTGGCATTTATTTGTTGCTTGTTTTTTTTGGTTGGATAAATATTTATGCAGCAGTTTATAATGAAGAACATTTTAAAATTTTTGATATTTCTCAATTGTATGGAAAACAAATGATGTGGATTGGATTTGCCTTAATCATAGCATTTATCATACTTTTAGTTGAAGGCCAATTTTTCACCTCTTTTGCATTTCCAATTTATATTGGAGTTATTTTCTTATTGCTTGGAGTACTATTGTTTGGTGAAGAGGTACATGGTGCACGCTCTTGGTTTAAAATTGGAGATTTTGCATTGCAACCTTCTGAATTTGCAAAATTTGCAACCGGGTTGGCTTTAGCAAAATATCTTTCTGCACTTAACATAAAAATGGGCGACCTTAAAACTAAAGTCATCGCCTCAATTATTATAGGAATTCCTGCACTTTTAATATTAATACAAGGAGATGCCGGATCAACACTAGTTTATATCGCTTTTGTTTTTATGATGTATAGAGAGGGGTTATCTGGAAATATCTTATTATTTGGATTATTAGCAATTGTTGTTTTTGTATTAACATTAATTTATGGCTCTGTTCATGTTATTATTACAGCCTCTTTTGCGTATCTAATTTTTCATACCCTTATAAAATATAATTTAAAAACAACTATTATTTCAGTAATCGTTTTTTCTTTTTTTGTTTATACCTATTATCATTATGACTTTAATGAGAAATATGCTTATTATTTTATTGGCATTTCTTTGTCAACATTACTGTTGTTTTTAGTTTTTAAAAAAGAAATGAGAGATAAAGCAATTCACTTTGTTGGAATTTTAATATTTGTATTAACGTGTTTTTACATTTTTAGTATCGATTTCACTTTTAATAATATTTTAAAAGAACACCAACGTACTCGGATAACTGTTCTTTTGGGAGAAGAGGATAAATTGATTGAACAGATTGATGAGTTAACTTTAGAGATGAATGAGATAAAATTAAATAAAGAGGTAAAAATTAACATCAACAATGACTTAATCGAGAAAAAGACACATTTAAAAGATTTGCGTCAAGGAGATGGATGGAATATTAAGCAATCGCTTATTGCAATAGGCTCTGGAGGATTTATGGGTAAAGGTTTTTTAGAAGGCACTCAAACAAAGTTTAATTTTGTGCCAGAGCAAAGCACTGATTTTATTTTTTGCACTATAGGTGAAGAGTGGGGGTTTATAGGAACTTTTATTGTTGTATGCCTCTATTTAGGTTTATTTTTAAGACTACTTTTTTTAGCAGAAAGACAGCGCTCCATTTTTACCAGAATTTACGGATATTCTGTTGCCTCTATTATGTTTTTCCATTTTTTTGTCAATATCGGAATGACCATTGGACTGATTCCAGTAATTGGAATCCCATTGCCATTTATTAGCTACGGTGGTTCTTCCTTATGGTCTTTTACCATCCTTCTTTTTATTTTTTTAAAACTGGATTCCGAACGACTTTTAGTGTTGAGGTAGTGTTGAGTTAAAAGTTTGAGGTTTCCCGCCCGAACGTACTTTTTCGGTACGGGCTGGGAGGTTTGAGAGCCTATCCGACCACTGGAGAATTTAAAGTTCACAGTACACTATTAATATCAAATTCCAAAAAAGTTGATATATTTTTGGATTGTATTCCAAAAAAGTTGTATTTTGAATAAAATTAACAAGAATGATACAGCGAATTATTGAACATCAAATCCAAGAAAAGCTATTTCAAGGAAAAATAATTACCCTTATTGGTGCTCGCCAAACTGGGAAAACAACGTTGTTGAAGAAATTGATGGAGAATCAACAGCATCCAACTATTTGGCTTAATGCCGATGAATTTGATATAAAAGAACGATTCAAGAATCCAACATCTACAGCCTTAAAATCATTGATTGGAAATAACAAATTAGTGATGATTGATGAAGCTCAGAACATTGATGAAATTGGTTTAGCCTTAAAATTATTAATCGACACCTATCCCGAAATTCAAGTAATTGCAACAGGTTCATCGGCTTTTGAACTACAAAATAAAATGAATGAGCCGTTAACAGGAAGAAAATTTGAATTTCAATTGTATCCTTTTTCATATACCGAATTGGCAAACCATACTTCCGAATTGATTGAAAAACGAATGTTGAAACATCGCTTGGTTTTTGGCTCGTACCCTGAGGTAGTAAATAATTTAGGCAACGAAATTGAAGTGCTAAAACTGCTTTCCGATAGTTATTTGTATCGCGATTTGTTGATGCTCGATGCCATTAAAAAACCCGAAAAATTAATCAAACTTTTGCAGGCATTAGCCTACCAACTAGGAAACGTAGTTTCGTACAACGAAATTGGTAATTTAATCGGGATCGATAGCAAAACAGTAGAATCATACATTCAACTACTCGAAAAATCGTTTGTTGTTTTTCGTTTACCTTCCTTTAGTAGAAATTTAAGAAATGAGTTAAAAGCTTCCAAGAAAATATATTTTTACGACAACGGAATTAGAAATGCCCTGATTTCTTCGTTCCAAATTTTAGAAGGGCGACAAGATATTGGTGCGTTATGGGAAAACTATTTAGTTTCGGAACATTTGAAACGAAACAACTACGCCAAATTTTATGGAAACACTTATTTCTGGCGAACCAAAGACAAACAAGAAATAGATTATGTAGAAGAAAAAGACGGAAAATTGAGTGCCTACGAGTTTAAATGGACAGACAAAAAGAAACACCAAATTACCAAAACCTTTACCAATGCTTATCCCGAAAGTAAAACGGCTATTATCCATTCGGATAATTATGAAAAATTCATCAGCCAAGATGTGTTGAGGTAAAGTCTCCCTTTGAAGGGAGATTTAGAGGGATGTTTTACTGAACTACAATTGTCTTTGTAATTGGAGCACCATTCTCAAATAATAATTTGATAAAATAACTGCCTTTTTTAAGTTGATTAGTTGCTAAAGTTATTTCATTTTCACTTTTAAAAAGGATGGGGATTTTAACTTCATTTCCTAAAATGTCATAAGCAACAACACCAATTAATCCTTGTACTTCTCCTTTAATCTTAAATTGATTATTAATAATAGGTGAGGGGTAAATATTGATATTTTTGACATTTAATTCTTCTATACTTGTAATGCAAATCAATTTAGTTATAGAGTCTTTACAATTTTGAGGATGAGTAACTAATAGAGTGACACTATAACAAGAATCAGGTGGTAAATCATATATATGCATAGGATTTGCTAGCATTGAAGTATTTCCATCGCCAAAATTCCAATCCCACAAATATGCAGGGAATGATTGATCGTAAAAATTAACAGTGTCAATATTAATATTGAAGGTAAAATCGACAATAAGAGAATCCACATTGATGAAAAAGGGTTTCGTTAGACTATCTGTATCTATACCATCACTAGCAATTAAAGTAACATCGTATGATCCAGGAGAATTATAAGCGTGTATAGGGTTTTGGATATTAGAAGTATCTCCATCACCGAAATCCCAGTACCAACTTGTGGCTATAGTTGGAGAACTATAAGAAGTAAAAGTTGTAGTGTCTCCTAAGCATATCCATGTTTGGTTAGCTGAGAAATTTATGGCAAACTGACTTTTCCCAATTTGAAAACTAAATAATAATAAAAGTAATATGGTCAGTTTTGTTTTCATATAATTCCTTCTTTCAATAAATCATGCAAATGAATAACTCCTAAATAAATATCATTATCTGCAACAATTAATTGAGTAATGTTATTGTTTTGCATTAATTCTAAAGCACTGGCAGCCAATTCATCTCCACTTATTGTTTTTGGAGTTGCAGTCATAATGGCTGCAGCCGATAAACTATCAAAATTAGTGGTTTTCTCCAACATTCTTCTTAAATCTCCATCGGTAACAATACCCACCAATTTGTTATTTTTGATAACTGCGGTAACACCCAATCGTTTGGAAGAAATCTCTACTATTACTTCTTTAATAGAGCTTTCAGGTTGTACTTCCGGTTTTTCGTTGTTAGGATAAATATCGGAAACCTTTAAAAATAATTTTTTTCCTAAAGCTCCACCAGGGTGAAATTTTGCAAAATCGGTACTATTAAAACCTCTGCATTTTAATAAACATACTGCCAAAGCATCTCCCATCGCCAGTTGTGCTGTTGTGCTACTCGTTGGAGCTAAATTATTGGGGCACGCTTCTTTTTCTACAAAAGTGTTTAGAGAATAATTTGCTTGTTTACCTAGATAGGAATCAACATTACCAGTAATGGCAATAATTGGGTTGCCAAAATTTTTAATTAGCGGAATTAATGATTTAATTTCAGGAGTATCCCCACTTTTAGAAATGCAAATCACTACATCATCTTTTAACACATTCCCTAAATCGCCGTGTATGGCATCAGCAGCGTGCATAAATATGGATGGAGTACCAGTAGAATTTAATGTGGCAACTATTTTCTGACAAATATTGGCACTTTTTCCAATTCCACTGATAACCACCCTGCCTTTTGAGTTTAAAATTAATTGAACAGTTTTAACAAAATCATCATTAATGGATTTTAACAAACCACTAATCGATGTCGCTTCAATAGATATAGTTTGACGGGCAATTTGTTTTATTTCTTCAGCAGAATTCAATTTGATAAATTTTTTTTACAAAAATATATTATAAATAATTTAATTGTCGTATATTTATATACAAATGTAAATGATTTAAAGAAACGAGCATGAATAAAGTTAATCAAATAACTCCATTGAAGAGAATGATTAAGTTTTGTTGAGAAAGTGAGGTAGTTCTCCCTAATCAAAGTATTGTTTTATTTTCCTTATTTATGCTTAATAAAATATAATAAACATAAGAAAACTATAATTGAATGCAAACGATAAAAGCACCACTATCTGAATATCTAAAAAAGTATTTTGGATTTAATACGTTTAAAGGCGAACAAGAATTAGTTATTTCAAATCTCCTTGAAAGCAAGGATACTTTTGTTATCATGCCAACTGGTGGCGGTAAATCTTTATGTTATCAATTACCAGCCTTAATGTGTGAAGGAACTGCTATTATTGTTTCGCCATTAATTGCTTTAATGAAAAACCAAGTGGATGCCATACGTGCAGTATCTACCGATGCTGGAATTGCACATTTTTATAATTCCTCGCTAACCAAAACAGAAGCAAAACAAGTTAAGGCTGATGTAACTAGAGGTGTAACAAAATTATTGTACGTTGCTCCAGAATCTTTAACCAAAGATGAAAATGTAGAATTTTTAAAAAGTATAAAAATTTCATTTTTTGCCATAGATGAGGCACATTGTATATCAGAGTGGGGACACGATTTTAGACCAGAGTACAGAAGGTTAAGAACAATAATTGAGGCAATAGACAGAGTTCCTATAATGGCATTAACAGCAACGGCAACCCCTAAAGTTCAAGAAGATATCCAAAAGAACTTAGGAATGACGGAAGCTAGGGTTTTTAAAGCATCTTTTAATCGACATAATCTTTATTATGAAATTCGTCCTAAAAAAGATGTAAAAAAAGAAATTATTCGATTTATTAAGCAGCATACCGGAAAATCTGGAATAATATATTGTTTGAGCAGAAAAAAAGTAGAAGAAATTGCAGAACTACTTCAGGTAAATGGAATAAATGCATTGCCTTATCACGCTGGTTTAGATTCAAGCACTAGAGTAAAAAATCAAGATGCATTTTTGATGGAAGATGCCGATGTGATTGTAGCAACAATTGCTTTTGGAATGGGAATTGATAAACCCGACGTTCGATATGTTATTCATCACGATATACCTAAAAGCTTAGAAAGTTATTATCAAGAAACTGGTAGAGCCGGAAGAGATGGGGGAGAGGGAATCTGTTTAGCATTTTATAGTTATAAAGATATTGAAAAACTCGAAAAATTTTTACATGGAAAACCAGTTGCTGAATTAGAAATTGGGTTACAGCTAATTTTTGAGATGGTTTCCTATTGCGAAACTGCTGTATGTAGAAGAAAACAATTGTTGCATTATTTTGGCGAAGATTATAAAGACTCCGATTGTGAAGATACTGGAATGTGCGACAACTGTGCTCATCCGAAAGAAAAATATGAAGGACAAGATGATGTTAAAATATTATTGGAATGTATTTTAGGGTTAAATGAAGTGTTTAAAGCCAAATACATCTCATCTTTTGTTTCTGGTATTGCAACTTCTGATATTAAATCTTTTGGCCATGATGCACACGAACTTTTCGGTAAGGGTGAGGATGAAAATAAGGATGAAAAATATTGGGAAGCTGTAATTCGTCAATGTATTATTGAAGGACTTGTTATTAAAGAAATAGAAAATTATGGTATTCTTAAAGTAAGTAAAAAAGGGAAAAACTTTATCAAAAATCCTACTTCTATTCAATTAGTAAAAGCACTCGATTATAGTGATGTTGATGATGGAGATATTGTTGTTCCCCAAAAGGGAGGAGGAGCTGCCGACGAAGTTTTATTTGCTATTTTAAAAGACATTCGAAAATCAATCGCAAAAGAAAAAGGATTGCCTCCTTATGTAATTTTTCAAGACCCATCGCTAGAAGATATGGCTACTCGCTATCCAATTACTATCGAAGAACTTACTAATATAACTGGTGTTGGGCAAGGGAAAGCGGAGAAATTTGGACAAGAATTTATTGAAACAATAGAACGTTATGTTGAAGAAAACGAAATTGAACGACCATTAGATATGGTGGTGAGATCCGTTGTCAATAAATCTGGATTAAAAGTATATGTGATACAAAGTATCGACAGAAAAATACCTATCATAGACATTGCAAAATCAAAAGGAAAAAGCGTAGATGATATTCTTACTGAAATTGAACACATTGTGCTTTCTGGAACAAAAGTAGATATTGATTATTACATTGATGATGAGATTGATGAAGCAGACCAAGAAGAGGTGTTTGAATATTTTATGGAATCAGAAAGTGATGATATTGAAGTTGCGTTAGATGAATTTGAAGGTTCTTTTTCTGAAGAAGAAATGCGTATGCTTCGCATAAAGTTTTTGAGTGAAGTGGCTAATTAATTATGAAAGTTACTTTCTTCCTTCATCATTGCTTCTATCTCCTCTATTGTTCTAGGAGCTTTTTCCGATAATATTTCCGGTCCAAGAGGGGTAATCAAAATATCATCTTCTATTCTAATTCCAATGTTCCACCATTTTGGGTCGCAGTCGGAGCCTTCTGGAATATAAATTCCTGGTTCAACAGTTATCACATTTCCTAGTTCTAATTCGTTATTTAAACCTGCATCATGAACATCCAAGCCTAAATAATGGGATGTTCCATGCATAAAATATTTTTGAACATGGTATCTTTTTTTAATAATACCGAGTTTTAACAAACCTTCAGCAATTACCCTTGTGGCAGCATCATGAGGTGCCCAAAATTTGTTGCCTACTTTACAAGAATCAATTCCTGCTTGCTGTGCTTTTAAAACAAGGCTGTAAATTAATTTTTCTTCTTCCGAAAACTTTCCACTTACAGGTAAAGTTCTAGTTACATCAGCGGTATAGCTATGATATTCAGCACCAATATCGCTTATCAATAAATTTTTTTCTGTTAATTTTTTTCTGTTGGTGTTATAATGAATAATGCAAGTATTTTCTCCACCACCCATAATAGAAGGGAATCCAGTGTATTCGGCTCCATTTTTCTTAAAAATATATTCAACTATTGCTTCGGATTGATATTCAGTCATGTTTGGTTTTAATGCTTTCATCAACTCAATTTGTGCTTCACAGGTAATATAAATAGCCTTCCTTAATAATCTAATTTCTTCTTCAGTTTTTATTTGTCTCAAACTGGCTAAAATATGAGGTAATTTATGTAAATCGATAGTAGTCAAATCTTGCGTTTTTAATTTAAAAGATTGAAGTAAACCATATAAATCTCCTTTCTCTGGAGTATTGGTAACATCTTCTCTAGGTTCAAAAATTAATACTTTATCAAATTTACTGTACTCATTATCAAACATTAAAAAAGATTCATTTTCCATTGCTGTTGCTAAACCTAACTCTTCTTTTGCTCCAATTATTCCTATTCTTTTTCCAGCCCATACCTCATTTTTTTTATCCTTTTTCTGAAGGAAAAGGATTTCATTGGTTTTTAAATTGCCTTTAAATTCTTGCTCTTCTTTATAAATGATAATAGCAGCATGTGGCTCCCTTAATCCAGTCAAATAATAAAAGTTGGGATCTTGATGATACTCGTAATTAATGTCGTTTGATCTATTTCTTATAGGGTTTGAGAAAATTACAGCAACAGAATTATTGGGCATAGAATCTCTTAAGGCTTGTCGGTTTTTAGCGAAAAATGATGCGTCTAGTAAATCGTTATCATATTCATTAGTAATATTTTGTTCAATGGGAAGGTGGTAATTAACTTCTTGAGCACAAAAAGAGAAAGGGGAAAATAATAGAAATAATACCCAATTTTTCATCATCATTAATTTCTTGCCACCAAAATCATTTCAGTTAATTGATGGAAGAAAGTTTTCCACAAATAATGAAAAGAAAAAGATGCTTGATTTTCACAAATTTGTAAGCATAAAAAAACGTCGCTACTAAAGTAACAACGTTTATATGAATAATAAAATATATTGTATTTTATAAAAATCCTTTTTGTTTAGCTTCTTTCATAGTCGCAGATATTCCATTTTTATCAATGGTTCTTAATGCTGCTGCAGAAACTTTTAAAGTAACCCATTTATCTTCTTCTGGTACAAAAAACTTTTTTGTTTGCAAGTTTGGATAAAATTTTCTTTTTGTTCTTCTTTTTGAGTGAGAAACATTATTACCTGTTATCACTTTCTTTCCTGTTATTTGACAAACTCTAGACATCTCTTTTCTCTTTTAAATTTGAGGACTGCAAAATAAATCATTTTTATTGAAATATTCAAGCAATTAATTATTAATAAATTTATTTTATTTTTTAGGAAGTACTTTGACTTACTCTTTTAAAATATAAATATAGTTAACCCCTTGAACTTTATAACGAAAATAACTACTTTCGTCCTTCAATATAATTACCTTAAAAACATAAAAAAATGGCAAAAATTAAAGTAGCAAATCCAATTGTAGAATTGGATGGTGACGAAATGACAAGAATAATTTGGCAATTTATTAAAGATAAATTAATTAACCCTTATTTAGAATTAGACATTAAATATTTCGATTTAGGAATAGAAAGCAGAGACGCCTCTAATGATCAGGTTACTATTGATTCTGCAGAAGCCATCAAAAAATATCATGTTGGAATAAAGTGTGCTACAATTACTCCCGATGAAGCTCGGGTGAAAGAGTTTAACCTTAAAAAAATGTGGAAATCTCCTAATGGAACAGTTAGAAATATTATTGGAGGAACAATTTTTAGAGAACCTATTATTTGTAAAAATGTACCTCGTTTAGTACCCAACTGGACAAGCCCAATTTGTATGGGACGTCACGCTTTTGGCGACCAGTATAAAGCTACAGATACTGTTATTAAAGGAAAAGGGAAATTAACCATGACGTTTACACCCGAAGATGGAAGAGACGCAATAACTTGGGATGTTTTCAATTATCCAGGTGATGGTGTTGCCATGGCAATGTATAATTTAGACGACTCTATTTATGGTTTTGCTCGTTCTTGCTTTAACCAAGCAATTGCAAAGAAATGGCCTTTATACTTATCCACAAAAAACACCATTTTAAAAGCTTATGATGGGCGTTTTAAAGATATTTTTGAAGAAGTTTATCAAAATGAATTTAAAACAGAGTTTGCTAAATTAGGAATAACTTATGAGCATCGTTTAATTGATGATATGGTTGCCTCTGCTCTAAAATGGCACGGCGATTTTATTTGGGCTTGTAAAAATTATGATGGCGATGTGCAATCCGATACTGTTGCTCAAGGTTTTGGATCTCTAGGGTTAATGACTTCAGTTTTATTAACACCCGATGGAAAAACAATGGAAGCAGAGGCTGCTCATGGAACAATTACTCGTCATTATAGAATGCATCAGCAAGGTAACAAAACATCTTCTAACCCTATTGCTTCCATTTTTGCTTGGACTAGAGGCCTGGCTTTTAGAGGGAAATTAGATAATAATCAAGCATTAATTGATTTCTGTACAACATTAGAAAAAGTTTGTGTGGATACTGTTGAATCTGGTATTATGACTAAAGATTTAGCACTTTGTATTTATGGCGAAAGGTTAAATGATTCTAATTATGTTACTACTGAGGATTTTTTAGATGCGTTGGATAAAGGATTAAAAGCCAAAATGGCTTAATACATTATCCTGATAGAATTAAAAAGGTGTTCAATCAAACACCTTTTTTTTATAATAGTTACTTTTGGTAAGTAAAAATGGTATAAAAATAGTTATTACTAAAAACATGAAAACAACAGTAGAAATAAGTAATTATCCTTTAAATGCAGAGTACATTCCGCCAATAAAAAACTTTATTGACCGATTAAATCTGAACAAAAACATTCAAGTAAAAACTAATGCAACCAGCACACATATTGTTGGAGATTACGATGAGGTAATGGCAGTGCTTCAAAAAGAAATTAAAGTTTCTTTTGAAAAATATGGCAAAATGATTTTTGTAATGAAAGTATTAAATGGTGAATTGGCTATTTAATAATTTTGATTTAATATTAGAAATTGTAGCTGTAATTTTTGGAATTGCTTATGTTATTTTAGCAGCCAAAAACAAAATTTCTTGCTGGATATTTGGCATTGTTGGTTCAGTACTCAGCATTTTTCTTTTTGTAGTTTATGCCAAATTATATGCCGAATCGGTGTTGTACTTATTTTATGTATTTGCCGGAATTTATGGTTGGGTAAATTGGAAAAAACTAAAAGAGGAAAATCAAGTTTATCAGCACAACTTAAAAACACATCTGCAAATTATTATTGGGGGAACAATCGTTACTTTTTTGTTTTACTATGCCATGACTTATCTTTTTAGTGGAGCCAAAAAACCTTTAACGGATTCTTTCACTACTATTTTTAGCTTTATAGCAACTTATTTAACAACCAGAAAATGGATAGAAAATTGGATTTATTGGGTAGTAATAGATGCAGTTACCACTTATCTTTATTTTAGCAGAGGTCTAGAAATTTATTCAATCTTAATGTTAGCTTATTCATTTATTGCCATATATGGATATTTAGAATGGAAAAAATTAACAATTATTAAAATTGCTTAAAAAATTTGTCATAACTGGGCCAGAATCTACTGGTAAATCAACACTTACGAAATTGTTGGCAGAACAGTATCATTCAATTTGGGTCAAAGAATATGCCAGAGAATATTTAGAGAAACTCAACAGACCTTACCAATTAGAGGATATTTTGTTGATGGCAAAAGAACAACTCCAACAAGAACAAAGGGCTGAATCAATCACTTTAAAGTATCTTTTTTTAGATACCGACTTAACCGTTTTTAAGGTTTGGTTAAGCGAAAAATACTCCCAAGAAGTAGTTTGGGTTGAAGAAGAGATAAAAAATTCGAAAAATAAAATTTTCTTCTTATGTGATATTGATATTCCATGGCAACCAGATCCTTTAAGAGAATATCCACGTTTAAGTGACAGAACTCGGCTTTTTAATGAGTACAAAAAATTATTAGAAAAGTATCGACTCACTTATCATATTATTTCTGGAGATATCACCTCTAGATTAAAAAAATGCAAAGAAATAATTAACAATACAATATAATTTATACTTTTGCTTCGTCTCATAGGGGTGCCTTACTTTACAGGCTGAGATTATACCCGTTTTTTCTGTTTTGCAGAAAAATAAACCTGATCCAGATAATGCTGGCGTAGGTAAGTTAATAAATAAGTTAAACATAACGAATGTGTTGCCCCACATCGTTCGTCAAAAAATTTTAAAAATGAAAAAAATTATTTTTTTGACGGTAGCACTTGCCTTTTCAGTCAATTGCTTCTCACAATTTTCAATTTCTGGAACAGTAAAAGATTCATTATCTAATCCAATTACTGGTGCAACTATAAGAATTACTAAAACTTTTAAAGGTGTTTTTTCAGATAATAATGGTGCTTATCAATTAAAAAATTTGGCTGCTGGCAATTATGATATTGAAGTCAGTTTTATTGGCTATCAAATCCAACATTATAGTATAAAAGAATTATACAAAGATGAAACGCTAGATTTCAAATTGTTAAAAGCAGAACAATTATTAGACGAATTTATTGTTGCCGGAACAAGGGTTGAAGAAAATAATCCATTTGCTCATACCAATATTTCTATTGAAGAGTTAGAGAAAAATAACCTCGGACAAGACATTCCTATTTTATTGCAAAATTCTGTTTCTATGGTTTCTACCAGCGATGCAGGTGCAGGAGTGGGTTATACAGGTTTTCGTTTAAGAGGCTCTGATGCTACTAGAATTAATGTAACCGTTAATGGAATTCCTTTAAACGATGCCGAATCGCAAGGTGTGTTTTGGGTAAATATGCCCGATTTTGCTTCTTCTACCGAAAATATTCAAATTCAACGAGGGGTAGGCACATCTACCAATGGAGCAAGTGCTTTTGGAGGTTCGGTTAATTTACAAACAACTACTTTAAAAGAGCAGGCTTATGGTGAACTTTCCACTTCTTATGGAACATTTAATACTCAAAAATATACTGCAAAAATGGGTACTGGCGTATTGAATAATAAATGGGCTTTTGATGGTAGAGCTTCCTACATCAAATCTGATGGTTACATTGATAGAGCAACTTCCGACTTAAAAAGTTATTATTTCTCTGGAGGATATTATGGCAAAAAAACAGCGGTAAAAGCGGTAGTGTTTGCTGGTAAAGAAAAAACGTATCAATCGTGGTGGGGGACACCAGAAAGTAGAATTTTAGGCAACAAAAAAAACATGGAAACTCATGCAGCCAACAATTGGTTAGATTCTGCTCAAACCTATAATTTATTAAACAGTGGAAGAACTTATAATTATTACGAATATGAAAATGAAACGGACAACTACCAACAAGACCACTTTCAGTTGCATTTTTCTAACCAGTTTAACGATAACTTTAATGCTACAGTTGCTTTACACTATACATATGGAAGAGGTTATTATGAACAATTTAGAAAACAAGATGCTTTTGCTAATTATGGATTAGCCGATTTAGTTATTGGAACCACTACTATCACTAATTCTGATATTATTAGAAGAAGATGGTTAAGTAATGATTTTTATGGAGCAACTTATAATTTAAATTACAAGACCAATAAAATTGAAGTTACCTTAGGAGGTGCTTTTAATGTTTATGATGGTTACCATTATGGGGAAATTGTTTGGGCTCAGTACGCAAATACTTCTCAAATTGGAGACTACTATTATTTTAACCGCGGTTTAAAAAAAGATTTTAATTCCTACTTGAAATTTAATTATTTAATAGGTTCAACAACTAATTTTTATATCGATTTGCAAGAAAGAACAATTGATTATTCAGCGGTAGGGAACGATAATAATTTAATAGATTTTCTAGTAGATACCAACTTTATGTTCTTTAATCCAAAAGCAGGAATAGCACATCAGTTCAATGAGAAGATAAAAATGTATGGTTCTTTTAGTGTAGGAAATAAAGAACCAAGCAGAGATGATTTCGTTGATAATTCGGCAGCTAAACAACCCAAACATGAAACACTTTTTGATTACGAATTGGGATTGGAAATCAAATTTAAAAAAGCACTCATTCAAGGAAATTTCTACTTTATGGATTATACCAATCAGTTAATTGTAACGGGCGAATTAAACGATGTTGGTGCTAGCATCAGAACCAATGTGGTTAAAAGTTATCGAGTAGGATTTGAATTGCAAACGAGTTTGTTAATTAGCAAAAAAGTGAAGTTAAATTTGAACGCTACGTATTCGCAAAACAAAATACAAGATTTTACAGAAGTGCTTTACGATTACACGGTTGGTTATGACGTTGTGGAAAATAATTACACCAATACCGACATTGCTTTTTCTCCTAACATTATTGCAGCAGCTTCCATTGAATACATGCCCATAAAAGCATTGAGTTTGGTGTTGCAAAATAAGTATGTAGGCGACCAATTTTTAGACAATACTTCCAATAAAAACAAAAAATTAGCTGCTTATCAAACGGTTGATGCAAGAATTTCTTACACTTTGTTTCCTAAAAGTTTAAAGGAACTGTCGATAAATGTGATGGCAAATAATATTTTAAACACGATGTACAGCAGCAATGGTTATACATACAGTTATATTTATGGAGATTTAATTACCGAGAATTTTTATTACCCACAAGCAGGTACTAATTTTTTGGCTGGGTTAACGATGAAGTTTTAAATACACACGTCTTTGCGAAGGAGGAACGACTGAAGCAATCTTATTATTGATTGTCTTTTATTTTTAAATGGTCGAACTTCGGGGTAGCTTACAAGGGTATCGAATCATTCTTATAAAATTTAGCCACACGTTTTTCAATTTCAATAGCCACAATAAGTGGGGTAGAAGCTTTTATTGATTAAGCTGAAACTAGTTTTTTGCTTTTTATAATATTCTCGATAAAGTTATCAAACAAATACCGAGAGTCATGAGGACCTGGTGAAGCTTCTGGATGATATTGTACAGAAAAAATACTTTTGTCTTTTAATCTTAATCCTGCAAGAGTACCATCATTTAAATGTTTATGAGTAATTACAATATTATTATTTTGATTCGCAGATTCTGTATCTACCACAAATCCATGATTTTGTGAAGTTATTTCACCTTTTCCTGTTTCTATGTTCATTACAGGGTGATTACATCCTCTATGCCCATTAAACATTTTAGATGTAGTTAAACCACATGAAATAGCTAATAGTTGATGCCCTAAACAAATTCCAAAAACTGGTAATCCTGCTGCTGTAATTTGCCGAACTGTTTCAATTTGTTTTGCCATTACAGAAGGGTCTCCTGGTCCATTAGACAATAAAAATCCATCTGGATTCCATTCCTTCATTTCGTTTATGGAAACATCCATAGGAAATACTTTCAGATAACAATCTCTATCTGCCAAGCATTTTAATATGTTTTTTTTAATCCCTAAGTCTAATACAGCCACTTTAAAAGAAGCATTTTCTTTTCCAAAAAAGTAAGGTTTTTTGGTGCAGACTTTCGAAGAAAGTTCTAACCCTTCCATAGAAGGGACTTCAGCTAATTTCTTTTTTAAAATTTCTACATCAAAAATTTCAGAGGAAATGATGGCATTCATTGCTCCTTTATCTCTAATGTGACGCACTAAAAAACGGGTGTCAACATCAGAAATAGCAACAATTTTTTGGTTTTCAAAATATTCTTGAAGAGATGAGTCGGCTGATTCTCGAGAATACATAGTAGAAAATTTTTTACAAACTAATCCCGAAATATTAACATTCTCAGACTCCACTTCATTTTTGGATACTCCGTAATTACCAATATGAGCGGTTGTTGCTACCATTATCTGTCCGTAATAGGAGGGGTCTGTAAAAATTTCTTGATAACCAGTCATTCCAGTGTTAAAACAAATTTCTCCTGTGGTTGTTCCAATTAATCCAGCAGCAATTCCTTGCAACATAGTGCCATCTTCTAGCAATAAAACTGCTTTGTTTTTTGAGTCTATAATCATAAAGTTATCATATAAAAAAAGGATAAAGTAAAAATACTTTATCCTTTTCTATTTATCTATAAAAATCAATTCTAATCTTCTTTTTTCTCTTCTTCTGAATGATCTTCTTTAACTTCATCATTTTTTGCTTCAACTTTAATCTCAGCAATTGGTTCTTCAATTACTTCAGCTTTTGTATCAGCTTCAGTAACTTTTCCTGTTGTTTTTGCAGCAGGAGTTGATGGAGCATCAGTTTTCTTAGTACTTCTTCTTCTTCTAGAAGCACCAGATTTTTGTTTAGCATCTTTCAACATATTTTCGTTGTAATCCACTAACTCTATAAAGCACATTTGTGCATTATCTCCTATTCTAAAACCTGTTTTTAGAATTCTGGTATATCCTCCTGGTCTATCAGCAATTTTTACCGAAATATCTCTAAACAATTCAGTTATCGTTTCTTTATTTTTTAAGTAACTAAAAACAGTTCTTCTTGAATGAGTTGAATCTGTTTTAGATTTAGTTAGCAAAGGCTCAATGTATTTTTGTAATGCTTTTGCTTTAGCAACTGTAGTACTCACTCTTTTATGCTCGATAAGAGAACAAGCCATATTAGCCAACATAGCTTTTCTATGAGGAGCTTGTCTGCTTAAATGGTTAAATTTCTTTCCGTGTCTCATCTCTTTATTCTTTATCTAATTTATATGCTGCAACATTCATCCCGAATGTTAAACCTTTATTTTCTACTAATTCATCCAATTCAGTTAACGACTTTTTACCGAAGTTTCTAAATTTCAATAAATCATTTTTATTAAATGTAACTAAATCACCTAATGTATCTACATCAGCAGCTTTCAAACAATTTAACGCTCTAACAGATAAATCCATATCAATTAGTTTAGTTTTTAATAATTGTCTCATGTGCAATGAATCTTCATCAAAATCTTCTACTTCAGATTTTTCTTCGGTATCTAATGTAATTCTCTCATCAGAGAACAACATAAAATGATGAATTAATATTTTTGCTGCTTCTGTTAATGCTTCTTTTGGATGAATAGATCCATCAGTAGTAATTTCGAATACTAATTTTTCGTAATCTGTTTTTTGACCAACTCTATAGTTTTCAATGTTGTATTTAACATTTTTTATTGGAGTATGTATTGAGTCTATTGCAATAACACCAATATTGCTGTCAGAAATTTTATTTTCTTCTGATGGAACGTATCCTCTTCCTTTACCAATAGTTAATTCTAACTGTAGGTTAATTGATGATTCCATGTTACAAATAACATGATCAATATTTAATACTTGAAAAGCAGAGGTAAATTTTCCGATATCTCCCGCAGTCAATTTATCCTGACCTTTAACAGAAACCATCAATGTTTCTTTATCTGTACCTCCAATTTGTTGTTTAAATCTAACTTGTTTAAGATTTAAAATTATTTGAGTAACATCTTCAAGGACTCCTTTAATTGTAGAAAATTCATGATCTACTCCTTCTATTTTTACTGATGTTATTGCAAAACCTTCTAAAGAGTTTAATAGTACTCTTCTCAAAGCGTTTCCTACTGTAATACCGTATCCTGGTTCTAAAGGACGGAATTCGAAAGTTCCGAAAAAATCGTCAGAATTAACCATGATTACTTTATCTGGTTTTTGGAAATCTAAAATTGCCATAGTTTTAATTTTTATTTTAAAATTATTTAGAGTAGAGTTCTACTATTAATTGTTCTTTGATGTTTTCTGGTATTTGTGTTCTTTCAGGTGTGGTAATAAATCTACCTGCCATGTGATGCACATTCCAGTCTAACCAATCAGATTTTACAGGGTTTGCTGCTAATGAAGCTGTAATCGATTCTAAAGATTTAGATTTTTCTCTAATACCAACTTCATCACCTTCTTTTACTATAAATGAAGGGATGTTCATTACCTTACCATTAACAGTAATGTGTTTGTGTCCAACTAATTGTCTTGCACCACTTCTAGATGGAGAGATGCCAAGTCTAAATACTACATTGTCTAAACGAGATTCGCAAAGTTGTAAAAGTACTTCTCCTGTAATCCCTTTTTTTCTTGAAGCTGTTTTAAATAAATTAGAAAATTGTTTTTCTAAGATACCATAGGTATATTTAGCTTTTTGCTTTTCTGCTAATTGTATAGCGTACTCAGATTGTTTACCTCTTCTTTTATTAGGACCGTGTTGTCCAGGAGGGTAATTTTTTTTCTCCAATACTGCATCAGGGCCAAAAATTGGTTCTCTGAATTTTCTTGCGATTTTTGATTTTGGACCGATATATCTAGCCATTTTATTTAAATTTTTAAAAGAGAAATTATGAATTAAGGTCAGTATCCTTCGATAATGAATTCTCTTTTTTGGTTATTAATTATTATACTCTTCTTCTTTTTGGTGGACGACAACCATTATGAGGTAGTGGTGTAATATCTACAATTTCAGTTACAACTATTCCATTGTTATTTAGTGTCCTCATTGCAGATTCTCTTCCATTACCTGGTCCTTTAACAAATACCTTTACTTTTCTTAATCCGTTTTCAAAAGCTTCTTTTGCACAATCTTCTGCAGCCATTTGGGCAGCATAAGGTGTGTTTTTTTTAGAGCCTCTAAAGCCCATTTTTCCAGCTGAAGACCAAGAAATAACTTGTCCAGTACCATTAGTTAAACTAATGATGATGTTATTAAAAGAAGCGTGGATGTGAGCTTCTCCGTAAGCTTCCACTTTTACTTTTTTCTTCTTTTTTATGTTTGTTTTTGCCATTATATAAAGCGTCTTTATTTACTATTTAGTTACTTTTTTCTTATTTGCAACTGTTTTTTTCCTTCCTTTTCTTGTTCTAGCATTATTTTTTGTGCGTTGACCTCTAAGTGGTAATCCAGCTCTATGTCTAATACCTCTATAACAACCAACATCCATTAATCGTTTGATGTTTAATTGTACTTCGGATCTTAAAGCACCTTCTATTTTAAACCTATCAGTAATAATTTTTCTGATTTTAGATAAATCATCATCATTCCAATCTTGTACTTTTTTATCTTCAGAAATTTCTGCTTCTGCTAAAATACTTTTAGCACTAGATCTTCCTATACCGAAAATATAAGTTAATCCGATAACGCCTCGTTTTTGATTTGGTAAATCTATACCTGCAATTCTTGCCATTTCTATTTAGTTTAGAGTTTAGAGTTTAGAGTTTAGAGTTGCTATAAACTCGAAACTTTAAACTCGGAACTTTTTTATCCCTGTCTTTGTTTAAACTTTGGGTTTTTTTTGTTAATTACATACAAAGTGCCTTTTCTTCTAACGATTTTGCAGTCTGCACTTCTTTTTTTTATGGATGCTCTTACTTTCATCTTTTTTTCTATTTATTGTTCTCTAATTAGAGAATTTAATTATTTATACCTAAATGATATTCTCCCTTTTGATAAATCATAAGGAGACATTTCTAATTTTACTTTATCACCTGGCAATATTCTAATATAATGCATTCTCATTTTACCAGAGATATGAGCTGTAATAATGTGTCCATTTTCTAGTTCAACACGAAACATGGCATTAGATAATGCTTCTATAATTGTTCCGTCTTGTTCTATAGATGCTTGTTTTGCCATTCTATTTATTACAATTTATTTCTTAATACTTCTTCAACAAATTCATGTGTTGATAAAACTTGTGCTTTTCCTTTCCTTATTGCTACATCATGCTCAAAATGTGCCGAAGGTAAACCATCTGATGTAACTACAGTCCAACCATCCTCATGTTGTCTAACATTCCTTTTCCCTAAGTTAATCATAGGTTCAATTGCTATTACCAATCCTTCTTTTAGTTGCATACCATATCCTCTTTTCCCATAATTGGGTACTTCTGGAGCTTCATGCAAATTTCTTCCTAATCCATGCCCTACCAATTCTCTAACTACACCGTATCCATTTTTCTCTGCATGTTCTTGCACAGCAAAACCGATATCTCCAATTCTATTCCCAACAATAGCAACTTCAATTGCTTTTGCTAAACATTCCTTTGTTACTTGCAATAATTTTTTAATTTCTGGTTTTACTTCTCCTACTTCAAAAGTATAAGCAGCATCTCCATAAAATCCGTTTAAAATTGTACCACAATCAACAGAGATAATATCTCCACTTTGTAAGGGTTTATTGTTTGGAATTCCATGAACTACAGCTGAATTTAATGAAGTACATAATGTATTTGGAAATCCATTATATCCTTTAAACCCAGGAATAGCATTATTATCCCTAATAAACTCTTCAGCAATTTTATCTAAATCAAGAGTTGTAACTCCTGGTTTGATTAATTTAGCGACTTCAGCCAAAGTTTTTCCAACAAGCAAAGAACTTTCTTTTAATAACTCTATTTCTTCTTCTGTTTTATAAAATATCTTACCCATCAATAATTAACAAATTACCCAGCCATTCCCATACCAGTAGTTGATCTACCTTTTATCTTACCTGTTTTCATTAATCCATCATAATGACGCATTAATAAATGACTCTCTATTTGTTGTAATGTATCTAAAATAACCCCAACCATAATTAATAGGGAAGTTCCGCCAAAAAAATATGCGAAAGATTGATTAACCCCTGCCATTGAAGCAAATGCTGGTAATATTGCAACTAATCCTAAAAACATGGAGCCTGGTAATGTTATTTTTGACATTACTTCATCAATAAATTCTGCGGTTTTTTTACCTGGTCTAATTCCTGGTATGAAACCACCATTTCTTTTCATGTCATCTGCCATTTGATTTGGATTAACAGTTACAGCAGTATAAAAGTAAGTAAATGCAATAATCATTAAAAAAAATGTTAAATTGTAACCAAATCCATTAGGATTACCAAAAACATTGATTATCCATGATGAAGCTCCACCTGCTCCAAAACTTGCAACTGTCATTGGTACAAACATAATTGCTTGAGCAAAAATAATTGGCATTACACCAGCGGCATTTACTTTTAAAGGAATGTATTGTCTAACTCCTCCATATTGTTTATTTCCAACAACACGTTTTGCGTACTGCACTGGTATTCTTCTTGTTCCTTGCACTAATAAAATGGCAATAATAATTACAATTAATAAAAGGGCAACCTCTACTAATAAGATAATTGGACCACCAACGCCACCAACTCCAAATCTAGATCCAATTTCGAACACAAATGATGATGGTAATTTAGAAATAATACCAATCATAATTAGTAAAGATATTCCATTTCCAATACCTTTTTCAGTGATTCTTTCACCTATCCACATTACAAACACAGTACCTGTAATTAGTAACAATACTGTAGAAAACCACCAAAGTGGTCCATCATCAAGAACTACCCCTTGGTGATTTGTGATTTGAGAAGCAATGTAACCTGGTGCTTGAAAACCAGTAATAGCTATTGTTAAAACCCTTGTTATTTGATTTATTTTTCTTCTTCCACTTTCTCCTTCTTTTTGTAATCTTTGGAAATAAGGAATTGCCATTCCTAACAATTGAATTACAATAGAAGCGGAAATATATGGCATTATTCCTAATGCAAAAATTGATGCTCTAGAAAATGCACCACCAGCGAAAATATTAATTAAATCCATAATTCCACCACCAGCTTTTGCATCGTTAACAACTTTCAATACTTCAGCATCAACACCTGGTAATACTACATAAGAACCTAATCTATATACTAATAACAAACTAAGAGTAGTAAGAATTCGTGCACGTAAATCTTCAATGCTCCAAATGTTTTTTATGGTCTGTAAAAATTTTCTCATTCTGGTTTTAAATTACAATGAATTTGCTGTTCCTCCAGCAGATTCAATAGCTGCTTTTGCAGAAGCTGAATAAGCGTTTACAGTAACTTCTAGTTTTGCTTTCAATTCACCTCTTCCTAAAATTTTAACTAAATCGTTTTTAGATACCAATCCGTTTTCCATTAATATCTCTTTAGTAATTTCTTTCACTTTTTTAGTTTCAGCAAGAAATTGTAGTGTATCAAGGTTAATCCCCTTAAACTCTTTTCTGTTGATGTTAGTGAATCCAAACTTAGGTACTCTTCTTTGAAGTGGCATTTGGCCACCTTCAAATCCGATTTTACGTGAATATCCAGATCTTGATTTAGCACCTTTATGACCTCTAGTTGAAGTTCCACCTCTTCCTGATCCTTGACCACGTCCTACTCGCTTACGCTGTTTTGTTGAGCCTTCCGCAGGTTGTAAATTTGATAAGTCCATTTTAATTCTATTAACTATTAAATTATTTTATTACTTCTACTGATAGTAAGTGTTTCACTTTCTCAATCATTCCCATTATTTGGGGTGTTGCTTCATGTTCAACTGCGTTATTCATCTTTCGAACACCTAATGCTATTAAGGTTTTCTTTTGACGAGCAGGTTGTTTAATCTTACTCTTAGTTTGTTTTATTATTACTTTTCCCATTTTCTCTTAGATTTCTCTATCCGTTAAAAACTTTATCTAGTTCAATTCCTCTTTGATCTGCTACTGTATATGCATCTCTTAAATTAGCTAATGCATCTAAAGTTGCTTTAACCACGTTGTGTGGGTTTGAAGAACCTTTTGATTTTGCTAGTACATCTGTAATTCCAACACTTTCAAATACTGCACGCATAGCTCCACCAGCAATAACTCCAGTACCATGTGCTGCAGGTCTGATAAAAACTCTTGCTCCACCAAATTTTCCATTTTGCTCATGAGGAACAGTTCCATTAATTATTGGAATTTTAATACAATTTTTTTTAGCTACATCTATACCTTTAGTTATTGCTTCTGTTACTTCGTTAGCTTTTCCTAAGCCATGTCCAACAATACCTTTTTCGTCACCAACAACTACGATTGCAGAAAAACTAAAATTTCTACCACCTTTAGTAACTTTGGTTACTCTATTAATAGCTACTAGTTTATCTTTTAACTCAGTTTCTGTAGCTCTTACCCTTTTTGTATTTGAGTTTGCCATAATTTCTTTATATCAATTTAAAATTTAAGCCCTCCTTCACGTGCAGCTTCAGCTAAAGCTTTAACTCTTCCGTGATATAAGTAGCCACCTCTGTCAAAAGTAATAGTTGAAATCCCTGCTTTAACAGCTTTTTCAGCAATAGCTTTGCCTACAATTGCAGCTATTTCTGTTTTTGTTCCTTTTGCTTTTACATCTTTTTGTTTAGAACAAGCGGATACTAATGTAACTCCAGTTTCATCATTAATAATTTGAGCATAAATCTCTTTATTGCTTCTAAATACAGATAATCTTGGTTGTTCTGTAGTTCCAGTAACAATCTTTCTGATTCTTCTTCTTATTCTTAATCTTCTATCTTTTTTACTCAGTGCCATGATAGCTTAATTTATTATGCTTTTTATTTTGATGCTGATTTACCAGCTTTTCTTCTTAATTGTTCCCCTACGAACTTAATACCTTTTCCTTTATAAGGTTCTGGTTTTCTCAATGATCTAATTTTTGCGGCTACATGTCCAATTAATTGTTTGTCATGTGATTCTAATGTAATAATAGGGTTTTTACCTCTTTCTGCTACAGCTGTAGCTTTAATTTCTTTTGGTAATTCAAACATTATACTATGAGAATACCCTAACAATAATTCTAATCGTTGATCTTGAACTGTTGCTCTATATCCAACCCCAACTAATTCTTGTTCCGTTTTAAAACCTTTAGAAACTCCTTCAATCATGTTGTAAATTAAAGATCTGTACAAACCATGTTTAGCTTTATGATCTTTTTGTTCTGTATGTCTTACTAAGTTAATAATATTATCATTAACTTCTACAGTAATTGCTGTATCAATATCTTGTAATAGTTCACCCTTTGGGCCCTTAACTGTTACTAATCCCTTTTCAATTTTCACTTCAACTCCTTTAGGGACTTCTATAGGTGCATTTCCTATTCTTGACATAACTTAAATACTTTCTTAATTAATAAACGTGACATAATATTTCTCCACCAACATTTTCTCTTCTTGCTTCTTTATCGGTCATTACACCTTTTGAAGTTGAAACGATGGCGATACCTAAACCATTAATAACTCTCGGCATTTTATCTGTAGGAGCGTATTTTCTTAGTCCAGGTTTACTTACTCTTGTTAATTTGGTTATCGCTGGAATTTTTGATTCAGGATGATATTTCAAAGCAATTTTAATATTACCTTGAACTGTTTCATCTTCGAATTTATAATTCAATATGTAACCTTGATCAAACAAAATTTTGGTCATTTCTTTCTTAATGTTTGATGCTGGTATTTCAACAATTCTATGTTTGGCAGCTACTGCGTTTCTAAGTCTTGTTAAATAATCTGCTATTGGATCTGTCATTTTTAATCCTGTTTTAAATAATAATTTTTATCAATTACCAACTTGCTTTTGTAATTCCTGGAATTAATCCAGCAGAAGCCATTTCTCTAAAAGTAACACGAGAAATACCAAATTGTCTTATATATCCTCTTGGTCTTCCAGTTAATTTACATCTATTGTGCAATCTAACTTTAGAAGAGTTTTTAGGTAGTTTTTGTAACGCTTCCCAATCACCAGCTGCTTTTAAAGCAGCTCTTTTATCTGCATAAAGAGCTACTAATCTTTCTCTTTTGCGTTCTCTCGCTTTCATTGATTCTTTAGCCATGTCTATATTTTTTTCTTAAATGGAAAACCAAATTCTGTTAATAATGCCATTCCTTCTTCATCAGATTTTGCTGATGTAACCATTGTTATATCCATCCCACTAACATTTTTAATTTTATCAATATTAATTTCTGGAAAAATAATTTGTTCTTTAATACCTAAAGTATAATTTCCTTTTCCGTCAAATCCTTTTATTTCAACACCTCTAAAATCTCTGGTTCTTGGTAATGCAACAGCAACTAATCTATCTAAGAACTCAAACATTTGGTCTCCTCTTAAGGTAACTCTTGCTCCAATAGGCATTCCTTTTCTTAATTTGAAATTAGAAATATCCTTTTTAGAATAGGTTACATTTGCTTTTTGTCCAGATATTAATGTCATTTCTTCTACAGCAGAATCAACTAATCTTTTATCCGAAACAGCATCACCAACTCCTTGGTTTAAGCATATTTTTTGTAGTTTAGGAACCTGCATCACAGATGTGTATCCAAACTTTTCTTTTAAAGAAGGGATTATTTCTTCTTTATATTGTTTTTTTAATCTAGGTGTATAGCTCATTTTAAATTACCTCCCCCGACTTTTTAGCGTATCTTACTTTTTTCCCATTTTCGTCCAATTTTCTTCCTACTCTTGTTGGTTCACCTGATTTAGGGTCAATAACCATTAGGTTAGAAATATGAATTGGAGCTTCTATCTTGATGATTCCTCCATCAGGATTTGCAGCATTAGGTTTGGTGTGTTTAGATATTTTTTTTATATCCTTACCTTCAACTATTGCTCTATTTTTTTCGGCTAATACTTTTTTAATAACCCCTTGAGCTCCTTTGGATTCTCCGGCAATTACCTTTACAGTATCTCCTTTTTTAATGTGTAATTTAGACATATCTAAAATTTAATCTTTTTATAGTACCTCAGGTGCTAATGATACAATTTTCATAAACTCCTTTTCTCTCAGTTCTCTTGCAACAGGTCCAAAAATACGGGTTCCTCTCATTTCTCCAGCGTCATTTAATAGAACGGCAGCGTTATCATCAAACCTAATGTATGAACCATCGGGTCTTCTAATTTCTTTTTTAGTTCTAACAACTACAGCTTTTGCAACGGCTCCTTTTTTAATGTTACCTGATGGTATTGCTTGTTTTACAGCTACAACAATAGTATCTCCAATTGAAGCGTATCTTTTTTTAGATCCACCTAATACTTTAATACAAAGCACTTCTTTAGCACCACTGTTGTCTGCAACTTTTAATCTAGATTCTTGCTGTATCATAATTACTTAGCTCTTTCAATAATTTCCACTAATCTCCAACATTTATTTTTGCTCATAGGTC
>Ga0210044_10000891_pt1 | contig 45592 bp, 44 predicted proteins | sample CryGey13umfilter_2_FD_183959 | JGI IMG/M metagenome (GOLD analysis project Ga0210044, IMG submission 183959) | Groundwater microbial communities from aquifer in Utah, USA - Crystal Geyser 4/9/14 3 um filter (SPAdes) (version 2) | ecosystem: Environmental > Aquatic > Deep subsurface >... | reverse complement strand
ACTCTTAATCCGTCGGTCGTCAGTTCGAATCTGACACAACCCACCAGAAATCAGGGGTTTGGCGTAGGCCAAACCCCTCTTTGTTTGCCTCTTGCGAAGCGTGTCCCGGCTTGACCGGAGGGGTCGCAATCGCTAGTGTTCACCCCCTTTCTAAAGATCAAGAAACTCTCGCCATGGCGGACATGGAATTGACTGGTGCGGAGATCGTCGTCCGCTGTTTGCGGGATGAAGGTATCAAGCACGTCTTCGGCTATCCCGGCGGCGCCGTTCTCGATATCTACGACGCAATCTACAAGCAGACCGCTTTTGAGCACATTCTGGTGCGCCATGAACAGGCGGCCGTGCATGCCGCGGATGCTTATGCGCGTTCCACCGGGCAAGTAGGCGTGGCGATTGTCACCTCCGGGCCGGGTGCCACCAATGCGGTGACCGGCATCGCCACCGCCTACATGGATTCCATTCCTCTGGTAGTGATTTCCGGCCAGGTGCCGACCGCCGCCATCGGCCAGGATGCGTTTCAGGAAGTCGACACCGTGGGCATCACCCGCCCCTGCGTGAAGCACAATTTCCTGATCAAGGATGTGCGCGACCTGGCGATCACCCTCAAGAAAGCCTTCTATATCGCCGCGACCGGCCGCCCCGGCCCGGTGGTGGTCGATGTTCCCAAGGACATTACCCAGCACCGTTGCGCTTACGAATACCCCGCGAGCGTTTCCATGCGCTCTTACAACCCCACCGGCAAGGGGCACGCCGGCCAGATCAAGAAGGCCGTGCAGATGCTGCTGGAAGCCAGGCGGCCGATGATCTACACCGGCGGCGGGGTGGTGCTGGGCAATGCCGCGCCGCAAGTCACCGATCTGGTGCGCACGCTCGGTTATCCCGCGACCAGCACCTTGATGGGGCTGGGTGGCTACCCGGCGCCCGATCCTCTGTTCCTCGGTATGTTGGGCATGCACGGCACCATCGAAGCCAACATGGCCATGCAGCATTGCGATGTCCTGTTGGCCGTGGGTGCGCGCTTCGACGACCGCGTGATCGGCAATCCCAAGCACTTCTCCAAGGAAGCGCGCCGCATTATCCATATCGACGTCGATCCCTCCTCCATCTCCAAGCGCGTCCGGGTCGATGTGCCCATCGTCGGCGAAGTGGCGCAGGTGCTCGACGAAATGCAGAAGCTGATTCAAGCCAGCACCGAACAGCCCGACCAGGCGGCGCTCAAGGCCTGGTGGACGCAGATCGAACTGTGGCGTGCCCAGGACTGCCTGAAGTACGACCGCGAGTCGGCTCTGATCAAGCCGCAGTACGTCATCGAGAAGTTGTATGAGGTGACCGGCGGCCAGGCTTACATCACTTCCGATGTCGGCCAGCATCAGATGTGGGCGGCCCAGTATTACCCATTCGACCAGCCGCGCCGCTGGATCAACTCCGGTGGCCTCGGCACCATGGGCTTCGGCCTACCGGCCGCGATGGGTGTGCAGATGGCGCATCCCGATGCCCAGGTGGCCTGCGTCACCGGCGAAGGCAGCATCCAGATGAACATCCAGGAACTGTCCACCTGCAAGGAATGGAAGCTGCCGATCAAGGTGATTCTGCTCAACAACGGTTATCTTGGCATGGTGCGGCAGTGGCAGGAGTTCTTCTACGAGGAGCGTTACGCCGAGTCCTACATGACTTCTTTGCCGGACTTCGTGAAGCTGGCCGAGGCCTACGGCCACGTCGGCATCAGGGTGGAGAAGCCCGAGGACGTGGAGCCCGCCCTGCGCGATGCTTTCGGCAAATACAAGGATCGGCTGGTGTTCATCAACTTCCTGACCGACCCGCGCGAGAACGTATTCCCCATGATTCCCGCCGGCAAAGGTCTCTCCGAAATGATTCTGGTGTAAGGCTCCACGATGCGGCACATCCTTTCCCTCCTCATGGAAAACGAATCCGGCGCGCTCTCGCGGGTGTCCGGGCTGTTCTCCGCGCGCGGCTACAACATCGAGTCGCTCACCGTCGCGCCTACCGAAGATGCTACTCTGTCACGCATGACCATCGTCACGCGCGGTTCCGAGGACGTCATCGAGCAGATCACCAAGCAACTCAACAAGCTGATCGACGTGGTCAAGGTGCAGGATCTCTCCGACGGCAGCCATATCGAGCGTGAACTGATGCTGGTGAAGGTGCGCGCCAGCGGTGACCTGCGTGAAGAAATGAAGCGCCTGGCGGATATTTTCCGGGGCAGCATCATCGACGTGTCGGACAAAACCTATACCGTCGAACTGACCGGCCCCGGTTCCAAGCTGGATGCTTTTCTGCAAGCCGTCGATCCGGCGGCCATCCTGGAAACCGTGCGAACGGGTGCCTCCGGCATCGGACGCGGCGACCGCATCATGAAAATTTGATCAAACTGAAAAGGACTCCCATGAAGGTTTACTACGAAAAAGACGCCGACCTCTCTCTGATCAAGAAGAAGAAGGTCGCCATCGTCGGCTATGGCTCCCAGGGCCACGCCCACGCCAACAACCTGAAAGATTCCGGCGTCAAGGTCACCGTCGGCCTGCGCCGCGATGGCGCTTCCTGGGCCAAGGCCAAGAATGCCGGGCTCAACGTCAAGGAAGTGGCGGAAGCCGTGAAGGGCGCCGATGTGGTGATGATCCTGGTGCCGGACGAGCTGCAGCCCGATCTCTATCGCCACGACGTCGCCCCCAACATCAAGCAGGGTGCCGCCTTGGCCTTTGCCCACGGCTTCAACATCCATTACAACCAGATCGTGGCGCGCGCCGACCTGGACGTGATCATGATCGCCCCCAAGGGCCCCGGCCACACGGTGCGCTCCACCTACCTGCAAGGGGGCGGGGTGCCCTCCCTGATCGCCGTCCACCAGGACAAATCCGGCAAGGCCCGCGACATCGCCCTGGCCTATGCCGCCGCCAACGGCGGGGCGCGGGCCGGTGTGATCGAAACCAGCTTCCGTGAAGAAACCGAAACCGACCTGTTCGGCGAACAGGCCGTGCTCTGCGGCGGTGCCGTGGAACTGGCGAAGATGGGCTTCGAGACCCTGGTGGAGGCCGGCTACGCCCCCGAAATGGCCTACTTCGAGTGTCTGCATGAACTCAAGCTGATCGTCGATCTGATCTACGAAGGTGGCATCGCCAACATGAACTACTCCATCTCCAACAACGCGGAGTATGGCGAATATGTGACCGGCCCCAAGGTGATCAACGAACAGTCGCGCGCCGCCATGCGCGAGGCGCTGAAGAATATCCAGAGCGGCGATTATGCCAAGCGCTTCATCCTCGAGGGCCGCACCAACTACCCCGAGATGACCGCCCGTCGCCGCCTGAATGCCGAGCATCCGATCGAAATCGTCGGCGAAAAGCTGCGCGACATGATGCCCTGGATCAAGGCCAACAAACTGGTCGACAGGACGAGGAACTAAGTCGTCAGTAGGCGGTATGAGGCCGGCAGTTTCTGCCGGCTGCCCGCTGCCTAGCGCCAACTTCCGCACCATGTGCATCGGCATCGCTCCTCCCCCCAGGGCCCCCTGGCCGCATCCGCTCTTTGCCCGGGAGGGGCGCCCATTTCTGGCGATTTCCGGCGTTCTGGCCATGGTCACCACGGCCGGGCTGGGCTGGCTCTGGGCTGCCCCGTTCTGGCTGATTACCCTGTTCGTGCTCCAGTTCTTCCGCGATCCACCGCGTTATGCCCCGGTGGGTGAAGGCCTGGTGCTCTCCCCGGCCGATGGCCGCATCGTCGCCGTGGAAGAAACCGACGATCCCTGGCTGAAGCGCCGCGCGCTCAAGATCAGCGTGTTCATGAACGTTTTCAACGTCCACTCCAACCGCGCCCCGGTAGATGGCGAGGTGAAAGGGGCTTGGTACACCCCGGGCAAGTTCCTCAATGCCGACCTGGCCAAGGCCTCCACGGAAAATGAGCGGAATGCGCTCTGGTTCCAGACGCGCGAGGGCAAGGATGTCACCTGTGTGCAAGTGGCTGGCCTCATTGCCCGCCGCATCCTTTGTTACGTCGAACCCGGTGCCACCCTGCAACGCGGCCAGCGCTACGGCTTCATCCGTTTCGGTTCGCGCGTGGACGTCTACCTGCCGCTCGACGCCCGCCCGCGCGTTGCGCTTGGCGACAAGGTAAGCGCGTCCAGTGACGTTCTGGCGCAACTCTGAATATGGATGAGCACGACACCGGTTTGCCAACAGAACCGGAATCCAGCGAGGAAGATCAATCCACCCTGCCGCGTCACCGCGGCATCTACCTGCTGCCCAACCTGTTCACCACCGGTGCCCTGTTTGCCGGCTTCTTCTCCATCGTCCAGGCCATGAATGGCCGCTTTGAACAGGCCGCCATCGCCATTTTCGTGGCCATGATTCTGGACGGGCTGGATGGCCGGGTGGCGCGCCTCACCAACACCCAGAGTGCCTTCGGCGCGGAATACGACTCGCTCTCCGACATGGTCTCCTTCGGTGTCGCGCCCGCCCTGGTCATATACAGCTTCGCCCTGAAAGGCATGGGCAAGCTGGGCTGGATCGCCGCCTTCGTCTTTTGCGCCGGCGCCGCGCTGCGCCTGGCGCGTTTCAACACCCTGCTCGGCGTGCAGGACAAGCGCTGGTTCCAGGGGCTGCCCAGCCCGGCGGCGGCAACCCTGGTGGCCGGCCTGGTCTGGGTCATGGTGGACAACCATGTCACCGGTCCCGACATCCGCTGGCTGGCTTGGGCGCTGACCCTGTTCGCCGGCATCAGCATGGTGACCAACCTGCGTTTCTATAGCGGCAAGGACATCAATCTCAAGCGCAGCGTGCCGTTCCTCGTCATCGTCCTGATCGCGCTGTCGATTGCCCTGGTCGCCATCGACCCACCCATCGTTCTGCTGCTGCTGCTGGTCGCCTATGGCTTTTCCGGATATGTGATCTGGGCGTATCGGCGCCTGCGCAGACGCCCATGGGCTGCCCCCGCCGAGTGAAACACCGGGTGGCGTACAGTAAATAAGCGAGGCCCAGGCCGCGATGGGCAAAGTTCTCAAGAAACACACTAACGGGCATGGATTGAGGCCACCCCGGTTGATGAAACCGGCGCTACAGTGGGGGCGCACATTCGTTCATGGCCGAGTTACGGCGCCGCCAGGAATACCCAGTCCGCGTAGCGGCCGGCACCTTCGAACGTGGCGTATTCCTTGGGGAAGCCGGCGATTTTTCTTGGCGTAGCGAGGGACGGGCTGTGCAGGCCCTTGATGCCACCCGCGGCATCCCGCTCCAGCACCCAGCCACCCCCGGTGATGGGGTCCGGCCAGAGGTGGCGCAGGTGGCGCACGGTGTGCGGGAAGCGAGGATCGCGCAAAAGATCTTCCAGTTTCTTCGGATAACGCTTATCGGCGCCCGGCGCCTGCCGGTAATAGCTGGCGAGCGCGCGGCGGTATTGGTCGCCGACGAACAGGAGTTGGGCTTCCTTTTCCCGCGCCGTCGCCGTTTGCCAGATGCTGCCCAGAGCGGCCAGACCCACACCGAAAACGGCCACCAGGAAGAGCAAGCCGAGCAGCGTGAAGCCCGTCTGTTTACCAATCCGCATAGGGTTTCCCGCCGGCGTCCTCGCCTGCCGCGCCGCTTTTCACGTCGCGCACACCGCTGCCATCCTCGCCCGCCTCGGTCACCCAGGTATTGGTCTGGCCGGTCACGGGGTCGGTCGGTATGGCGCGCAGGTAGTGCTCCTGCGCCAGGGTTTCCAGGCTGTCTGGCCAGAGGCCCTTGTCGGCGTGGTATTGGTCGAGCGCATCGCGCAGGGTGGCGAGGTTTTCCCGCAGTACGGCCTCTTTCGAGCGGTCCACGTGCTGAAAATAGCGCGGCGCGGCGATGGAGAGGAGGAGGGCGATGATCGACAGCACCACCAGGAGTTCGATCAAGGTGAAACCCTTGCCCCGCGCCGCTACCATTCCCGAACCCTCGTACCGTTGAGCCCGATTTTCTCCGACCGGGAAAAGACATCGAACACGTCCTCGCCCTCCTTGGGATCGTCCGGCGGGCTGGCGTAGCTGCGCTTGCCCCAGGTGTCGCTGGCGCTGGCATCGCCGTCGGTGGCGAAGGGGTCGCGCGGCAGGCGGCGCAGAAAGTAGATCGGGCGGCTGTCAGGCTGGGTGATGTCGGGCACGCCTGCGACCAGGTGTTCCAGTGTCGGCGGGTAGCCGGTGGAATCGGCGGGGGCTTCGATGCGCTTGTCGAGCACGGCCTGGCGGTAGGCGTCGAGGCCGCCGCGAATCTGCCGCAGGGCCAGGCGAAGCTCGGCTTCCTGGCGGCGTTGCTGGGTGACTTCCAGCAGCGGCACGGCCATCCAGGCGAGGATGCCGACGATGGCCACGGCCACCACCAGTTCGATCAAAGTGAAGCCTTTGGCGGGGCAGGGGAGCGGCGTGGGGTTCATCGCGCAATGGGCGGAACCATGACCACCGGCAGTTCCGGGGCCGAAGGGGGTTCCCCGGCGGCTGGCTCGGGGAACGGGCTGCCCGCGCGCAGGCGCAGGGGCTGATCGCTGGTATGGCTTTCGGTGCCGGCGAAAAATTCGGCGTCGGCCAGTTCCGGGCGTTCGATGTTGCGCAGGATGCGCGGGGTGATGGTGAGGATGATCTCGGTCTTGTTGAGTTCGTCGCGGTTGCTGGAGAACAGGCGGCCAAAAATGGGCAGATCACCGAGGCCGGGCACCTTGCTGGCGCCGGCGCGGTCTTCGTCGGAAATCAGGCCGGCGAGCACCTGGGTTTCGCCGTCTTTCAGGCGCAGCACGGTGTTGGCGTTGCGGCTGCCGAGTTGATAGGTGAGCGTGCCGGTGGCGCTCTTCACTTCGCGCACGATATTGGAAACTTCCATGCCGACCTTGATGGTGACATCGCCTTCCAGGCCCACCTGCGGCTCCACGTCGAGCTTGAGGCCGACATCGAGATAGGCGACCGATTCGGAGGTCACCCCGGTGGAAGTGACGTTGGAAGTAATCACCGGCACCTTGTCGCCGATGTGGACCTTGGCTTTCTCCCGGCTCTTCACCCGGATGCGTGGGTTGGCGAGGAGATTGACGTCGCTGGCATCCTTGCGCAGGTTCAGGGCGGGCGACGGGCCAACAAGGATGTCCGAGGCGTCGACACCTTTTAGCAACTGGATGGTGAGCGGCGCATTGACCTTGGTATCCACTGTTGAGGCACTGGTGGTGCCCGCTCCGAGAATCTGGCTCTGGGTTTCACGGCTGAGAACCGAGAACTGGTTCGGCCACTGCACCCCCAGATCCTGAAAACGACTCCTTTTCACCTCCATGATCTCCACTTCCAACATCACCTCGGCATCCGGCCGGTCGGCCATGTTCACCAGTTTTTCCGCCAGACGCACCACTTCCGGGGTGTCGCGCACCGCCACCATGTTCAGCTTTTCGTCCACATAGACGTCCTTGATCCGCGCCATGGTGCGCAGCAGGGTCATCACATTCTTGGCTTCGGCGTGGGCGAGGAAGAAGCTTTTCACCACTTGTTCCTGGTAGTCCTTCACCTTGTTGGGTTGGTTGGGGTAGATCAGCACGGTGTTGGGGTTGAGAATTTTCTTCGCCAACTGGCTGGTGGCCAGCAGCGCATCGAGGGCGTCCGCGATGGCGGTGTCGCGCGCGAACACAGTGGTTTTCTGGTCCACCCGCACGTCCTTGTCGAACACGAAATTCAGCCCGGATTGGCGGCTCAAGGCGTCGAACACCTGTTTCAGCGGCGCATCGCGAAATTCGAGTTTCACCGGGCGGCGGTAAGTGGCGCCCAGCCGCGGCGTATCCACTCCGCGCGCATGTCCGGTTTTCTCTTCGGCTTGCTTGAGCAGGCTTAGCGCTGCCACATTGCCCGGATCCCGCGCCAGCACGGCACGAAGTTTCGCGCGCGCGGCTTCCGGCTCGTTCTTCGCCAGGGCCTCCGCCGCCATCTTCACCAGCGCCTCGTTGTCGAGGCGCATCTGAAGGTTGCTCAAGCCGCTGACGATGCGGGCGTCGTCGGGATAGCGCCGGGCCAGTTCGTGGTAGGACGCCGCGGCTTCCTCCAGCTTGCCGGCGCGAGTCTGCTCCTCGGCGGCGAGCAGCCCCTTCTGCAACAGGCCCTCGCGCGCCCGCACCAGGGTGGTGCGGTACTGGGCATCACCGGGATGCTTGCTCACGGCCTTTTCCAACGCGGCGACTCCGGCCGCGTCCTTGCCCTCGGCCAGGAGTTTTTCGCCTTCGCGGTAGGCCGGGTCGCTGGCGCAGGCGGCCACGACGAGGGAGAGGGTGATCAGCAACAACAGCCGTTTCATGGCGCGATCCTCAATATTTGCCGCATGTTCAAAGCGGTCCAGGTGAAGGTGAGCGCGGACTCGCTCGCCTGGTCCAGATGCCATCCGGCCAGGGTGTCGCCGACCCGCGCGTGCAGCACGCGGCTACCCTGAGCCAGGAAAATCACTTCCTTGTCCTCTTCCTGCCAGCGCCCCAGGTACTGGAACGGCAGGGGGGGCGCCATCGGGGGCGGTGGCGGCAAGGGCACCACCTTCGGTGGAGGCGGGGGTGGCGGCCGCCAGGTCTGCGCCGGGAACAGGTTGGCGCGCAAGGCGCCGAGTTGTGGAGGAGTCTCAGCCGGCGTTGTTGGCCGGCGAGTCCTCTGTGTTCCAGTCGTCTGTGTTCCACCAGCCGAGCGCGCCACCGCCTCCACGACTTCTTCCTCTGGCCGCGGCCAGAACGCGGCTGCCAGGGTCACCCCCAGGGCCAGGGCAATCAAAACCTGGCGCGGCTTCATGGCGCGGCCTCCAGGTTCAGCACGAAACGCAGGCGCGCTTCAAGATCGGTTGTCTCGATGTCGTCGCGCCGCAGTTCCAGGCTTTCCAGGCGCAACGCCGGGTTTTCGTCAAGCACTTCCGCCAGGAAGGCGCGCAGGGCCGGATAGGGGCCGCTCACCGGCAGGTCGATCCGCAGACGGCGGCCGTCCTCTCCCACCTTGCCGCTTTGGCCGGGTTTGACGGTCTCCGCGTAGCGGCCTTCGTCGAGGCTCAGGCCGTGATGGCGGGCGGCGGCGAACAGGCGTGGCAAGGCGGCTTCCGCACGTTCGCGCGGCAGGACAATCGGCTTCTGTATCCGCTCCGCCGCTGGCGGCAGGAGGGCGCGGCGGGCGGTGGCGGCCTGGCTGGCCGCGAGGTTTTCTTCCAGCGGGGTGTTGACCAGCCGGTCGGCCGCCAGGGCGGCCAGCAGCAGAACGGCACCGAGCGCGCCGGGCCAGCCGAGGCGGGTGAATTGAAAGAGGATGCGCGCGGCTTTCATCGCTCCCCCCAAGCCAGACGTAGCTCGAAGCGCAGCGGCTGCTGCTCGTCTTCTACCTGAAGTTCGTGCCGCACCAGGCTGACCTCGTGTAAATCGGGATCCGCGCGCAGCGCCTTGAACCAGGCCAGCATGTCGGCCGGGGAACGCGCTTCGGCGGTAATCCTCGCTTCGCCCCGGAGGGCGTCGCCACGCAGGGACAACAGGGCGATTCGCTTGGGCCGCTGGCTTTCCAGGCGATTCAGCAGATCGCCCCACGGGCGCGCCGAGGCTTCCGGGCTGGCAACGACGCGCGCCCCGCGCGGTTTGGCGGATACGGTGGTTTCCGGAACGGACAGGGTGTCGAGTTGTTCCGCCAGCGCCGTGTAGCGAGTGCCGGCCAGGGCGGCCAGCCCCAGCCCCACGGCCAGCAGCAGCCAGGCCACCAGGGGCGGGCGTGGCCGGGTTTGGAGAAAGTCGGGTTCGGCGCGCCCGCTGAGGACCGCGGTCTCTGCGGCATTGGCAAGCACCTGGGCGCCAGCCCAAGCGCTTGCCAACTCACCCGCCACGCCGGTGCCGACCAGGTGCAGCGGCGCATCCCCCAGGCCATCGACCAGCGCCGCGCGCGTCAACAGGCCGGTCAGCGCATCTGCTTCGCCACGCACGCTGTCGAGCGCGACCGGTTCGCCGCGGAGCAGGCTCACCAGCGTCAGGCGCCCGCTTTCTACCAATGCCAGGCGCGCCGTGCCGTGTTTGCCATAGCGCGCCAGGGCCAGCGCCGGCCAGGACGCCACGGCCGCCATGCGCAGACCCGCTTCCGCCAGGGTGTGCAGCAGTTCCGCCCAATGCGCCGCGTCGATAGCGGAAGCCAGAAGGGGTTCGCCGGCCGGCGCGGGGCGGAAAGCGAGGCGCCAGTTCGCCGCCAGTTCGCCGAAGCGTTCCGCCGCTTGAGCTTCCACCCAGCCGCGGGTTTCCTGGTAATTCAGCCGGGTGGGGGCGCCGGGCAGCAGCCAGAGTGGGGCGAAATGCGAAGACAGCAGGACCGCCACCTGGCCGGCCGGCCGCTGTGTTTCCAGCAGGGTTTGCAGCGCCGCCAGGGCGCCCGCCCAGCCGGGCGCCCCTGGCACGGCGGCGGTATGCATCGCGCCGCGCGCGCGCAGAGTGGCGCGGTCGGGAGCGAGATAAAGGATGGAACTAGCCAACGAAAGTGACACGATTGGCCTCCTCCAGTGTGGAGACGCCCTGCCGCACCAGATCAAGGGCGGCGTGGCGCAAAGGCCGCACACCGGCGCGGGCGGCGGCTTCCTTGAGCTGGCGGATGGGCGCGCGGGCGACGATGAGTTCGCGCAGTTCGTCGTTCAGCCGCATCAGTTCGGCGATGGCGCGGCGCCCCTTGTAGCCGCTGCCGCGGCACTGGGCGCAGCCGCTGCCGGCCTGGAAGTTCCAGCCGCCGCCGCCAGCAATGCCGGAAAGCGCGAGCAGTTCGGCCTCCGGCGCCACCCGCGTGCTGCAATACGGGCAATTGACCCGCACCAGGCGCTGCGCCAGGACGCCGTTGAGGGCGGAAACCAGACTGTAGGGGTCGACCCCCATGTGCATGAAGCGGCCGATCACGTCGAACACGTTGTTGGCGTGCACGGTGGTGAATACCAAATGGCCGGTGAGCGCGGACTGAATGGCGATCTGCGCGGTTTCCGGGTCGCGGATTTCACCCACCATGATCTTGTCCGGGTCGTGGCGCAGGATCGAGCGCAGCCCGCGGGCGAAGGTCAGGCCTTTTTTCTCGTTGACCGGAATCTGCAACACGCCGGCCAACTGGTATTCCACCGGGTCCTCGATGGTGATGATCTTGTCGCGCCCGGTGTTGATTTCGGACAGCGCGGCATACAGGGTGGTGGTCTTGCCGGAGCCGGTCGGGCCGGTGACCAGGAACATGCCGTAGGGCTCGCGCGCCAAGTGGCGGATGGCCGCCAGCGTCTCGCCCGCGAAACCGAGGCGCTCCAGGGTGATGCCGGAGAGCTCGTCATTGAGTTGCTGGCGGTCGAGCACGCGCAGCACGGCATCCTCACCGAACACGCCGGGCATGATGGAGACGCGGATGTCCACCTCGCGGCCACGCAGTTTCACTTTGAAGCGGCCGTCCTGGGGAATGCGCCGCTCGGCGATGTCCAGCTCGGCCATCACCTTCACCCGCGAGATTACCTGTTCCGCCATCTCCCGGCCGGCGGGCTGGGCGATGCGATTGAGCACGCCGTCGATGCGGTACTTGATGGTCAGGCCCTGGGCGTCATTTTCCAGGTGGATGTCGGAGGCGCCGCTGGACAGCGCGTCATACAGGGTGGAGTGCACCAGCTTGATCACCGGCGAGGCATCGGCGCCGATGGCTTGCAGGGAGAGTTCCTCGGCGCGGCCGTCATCGACCCCGGCGGCGGATTCGCCGAGCGCGCTATCCATTGCCTTGAGGTTCACCTCCAGGCGATGTAGCCAGGCCAGAATGTCCTCGCGCCGCGCCAGCACCGGGGAAAAAGCGGAGTTGAGGCGGCGTTCGGCCCACTCCAGCAACTCGGGCTTGAGCGGATCGGCAAAGACAAACCAGAGGCGGCCGTCGCTATCGCGGCAGGCCGCGCACTCGCGCGCCAGCGACTGCGCGAACGGCAGCAGGTCGAAGGCCGGCGCCAAGCCACGTAAACCCGCCATATCCAGCGTGGGAAAAGAAAAGGCATCGGCCAGGGCGCGCTGAAACGCCTGGCCGTCCAGCCCGGCCAGGCGCTCCAGCGCGGCCAGCGGCGCCTCGCCACGGGCGGCGGCCTGTTCACGCGCCTGGTGGACGAGATCGGAGGTAATGGTCATGGGGGTATGGTCAGGAGACGCGGGCCGGCAGGGAAGCCAACTATTGCGCGGGCACCCTTGCCGGCGTCTTTGAAAACAGCCGGCTGGAAGCCGGCGCTACAGAGTTCATTCGATGCTCCCCGCCAATTCAAAGATGGGCAGATACAGCAGGACAACGATTCCGCCCACCAGGAGGCCGATCACGGCCATCAGCAGGGGCTCGAAGACGCGGGTAAAGCTGTCCACGAAGCGGCTGGTTTCCTCGTCGTGGAAGCTGGCGATGTTTTCCATCATCTCGCCCATCTGCCCACTTTTTTCGCCTACCCGCAGGAGGCGCCCCGCCACCGGCGTGGTGAGGCCGGCCTGTTGCATGGCCTCGGAGATGGGCTGGCCGGCGCGGATATGGCCGGCGGCGACCGCCACCCGGGCACGCAATTCCAGCGTCAGGAGGCCCGCCGCCAGTCCCAAGGCGGGCAGGATGGGGGTGCCGCCGGATAACAGCATGCCCACGGTGCGGTAGAAACGGGTGAGCTGGAACACCCGCAGGCGCTCGCCCAGGGCCGGCAGGCGCCAGGCCAGGCGGGCCGCGGCGGTGCGCGCGGTGGGACGAGAAGCGGCCCAGGCAAAAGTGAGCAAGGCGCCCGCGAAGCCGAGGGCGGCGCCCAGCCCATGCGCGTCGATCCAGACCCCCAGGCCCAGCAAAAGGCGCGAGGCCCAGGGCAGGCGCTGCAGGTTGTCGGCGTAGATGGAAGCAAAGCGCGGCGTGACGAAGCCGATCAGGAACAGCGCCACCAGCCCGCCCAACACGAGCAGCATGAGCGGGTAGATGGACGCGGAAATGACCCGCCGGCGCACTGTGTCCAGTCGCTCCTGCCAGGCCACATAGCGCGCCAGCGCGGGAGCCAGGTCGCCGCTGCGCTCGGCGGCGCGGACGCTGGCGGCGTAGAGGGGGGGGAATACTTCGGGAAAATGGCCGAGTGCGGCGGAGAAGGTTTCACCCTGATTGAGCCGTTCCAGCACCCCGGTCAGCACCTGGCGAGGTTCGCCGCGGGTTTCCTTTTCCAGCAGGGTTTGCAGCGCTTCGATCAGCGTCAAACCGCTGGACAGCAGGGCCAGAAGTTCGCGTGTGAACAGCAGCAAGGGGAAACGCGCACGCCGGGCGAACAGGCTTTCCAGCCCGCGGTCGGGGCGCACCCTCAGCACGGTCAGCCCGTCGCCACGCGCCTGCGCGGCCGCCTCGGCGGCACTGGCGGCCTCCAGGCGCAGACTGACGCGGCCGCCGGCGTTGAGGGCGCGGATGTGGAAGATCATGTTTCAGTGTGCTGTAGCGCCGGCGTTACGGGGGCGGTTTCATTGACCCAACCAGCGGCTGTCCGCGCGCTCATTGCCAACTCGTGATATCCGCGTCTTCGCCGCTGCCACCGGCCTGGCCATCGCGGCCGAAGGACCAGAGGTCGTATTCGCCGTGTTCGCCCGGCGCCCGGTATTGGTACGGGTGGCCCCAGGGGTCGTTGGGCACTGCCTTTCTCAGATACGGCCCTTGCCAGCGGGCCTCGCCGGCGGGGGCGTCGTTGAGCGCGGCGAGGCCCGGTTGGGAAGCCGGATAGCGGCCCACATCGAGACGATATTGGTCGAGCGCGTCTTCCAGCGCCTTCACCTGCGCGCGCGCCACCTTGACCTCGGACTTGCCCACCTGGGCGAAATAGCGCGGCGCCACATAACCCACCAGCAGGCCGAGGATGACCAGAACCACCAGCAGTTCCAGCAGGGTGAAGCCGGTGATGCGGCGCGGATTCGTCGTTTTCATGAGGGTCTTCAATTGAAGGTCTTGCTGAACATGAGGCCCAGGCCCCAGTCGGAGCTGCCGTCGGAAAAGCCTTTGACGGCATAGGCCTGGAGTTTCATCCCTCCGGCGTATTTATGCACCCAGTAAGCGGTAGCCTCGTTGCTGGCGATGCCGCTGCTGGTGCTGGCCTGGCGGCTGTCCCACATCAGGCCGAGACTGTGTTCCGACGATTGTTTGTAGCCCAGGCCCAGGGTGCCGCCCCAGACATCTTTCAGGTTGCTGCCGGCCGGGTCGCCGGTGAAGCGATAGGACACGCTGGCGAAAGGCGTCCAGGTGCCGGCCAGGTAGTAGAGGTCGGCCAGCACGGTGTAGTCGTTCTTGCCGCTGCCCAGCCCCTTGTTCGCATCGGCTGTGGCCAGTTTGGCCTTGGCCGCCAGATCCAACAGCAGGCCGCGCACCGGCTTTTCGAACAAGCTGTGGCTGTAACTGGCCACCACATCGCCGATGCCTTCCTGGCTGGTCCTGGCGCCCGTGCCGTCATAAAGCGGGCGGCCCTGGGCATCGACGCCGATCAGATTGCCGCCGATGGCGGCGTTGATACGCACATAGGGGACCGCCAATTTGAAGGTGGACGCCCCGGTTTCGTATTTGCCGGTCAGCGGGACATACCAGATTTCCGTGGCCTGGCTGGCGCCATATTTGCCGCTGCTGGTGTCGAGGCCACTGGTCAGGGTGAACTCCCCCGCCCCGGCCGGTGACGCAAGCAGCGCCGCGGCGGCGATACAGACGCGCCTTCTGCTCAATTCGGATCGTTCCAATGGCTACTCCTTCTCCAGCTTTTCCGGCTTTTCGACTTTCTCAGGCTTTTCGACCTTCTCAGGCTTCTCGATCTTTTCAGGCTTTTCTACCCGCTCGACTTTCTCGACTCTTTCAATCTTCTCCACCTTCTCGATTTTCTCGATCCTATCGGCCTTTTCCGCTTTCTCGGGCATTTCCGGAACCTCGGGCCGCTCTACTTTATCTGCTTTCTCGCGGGTTCCCGCAGGCAAGGAAACCCGTTCCTCCGCGTGCTCCCGCTCATCCGGCGCGGGGCGCCCCCCGCCGGCGCCATGTTTGTGCCGCGCTTCATGGCTGGCGAAATTCGCGCGGCCGACATCGAGACGGACGGCTTCCAGCCTGCCATGGCCATGGATCCGCACTTCCACCCTGACCCACTGGCCCGGACTGGCGCGCGCGACACCCGGTTTCACGGCCATGCGGGCATAGCCAATATCCAGCAATCGCGAACCTGTTTCCGCTTGTGCCACGCCTTGCAACACCAGCCGTTCCGGCTTGGCCTGGAAATCCAGGGCGGGGTCGAGGTGGGTCTCGCGTACCGCGAGGACGCCGTTTTTCAGCACGCCGGCCAGACGCACCACTTGCCCCGGCGGCAGCGTTTTCACCCCGACCGCATTGAGCGCGCCGATCCGCGCCACCTTGCCGGACTGATGATCCAGCGCCGCCGTCACCGATACCTGGGGTCTGGGTTTAAGCCGTTCCACTCGCGTCGCCAGCACGCTGCCGGCCGCGTCGCGCAGCCCGCTGACGCGGACGAAATCGCCGGTCTTCGGCACCGCCCCACGCGCCCGCCCCAGCGGCGCGCCTTCGGTTGCCAGGCGCACCATCTGGCCCATCGCCATGAAGCGATCTCCCCCCGGGGCAACCCAGCTCACCGGCCCGACCAGTGCCGAGATCAGCGCGATACGGCGGGCACGCAGCGTATCGCCGCTGCCCTCCGCGGCCACCGACACCAGTTGGCCGATGGCGAGTTGCCCGCTGTCGCCGGGCTCGCCGTCGACGCTCAGCGGTGTTTGGGCGTCATAGGTCACGCGCAGGCCATTGACGCAAATACTGCCGAAGCCCGTGATGACGCCGACGATCCCGGTCCCCCCCATGCCCTGGCCATCGCTGTCGTGGCCGCTGCCGCCCATGCCGCCACCATCCGCTTGATGGCCGCTGCCGCCCATGCCGCTGCCATCATGGCCGCTGCCGCCCATCCCGGCGCCGTCCAGATTCAGGCCGGGCAGGGCGCAGGGATTGGCCTGGACCCCGTCGCACAGGAACAGCAAAGCGAGCAGCAGCGCGCGCCGGAATCGGATCATCGCCCTTCCTTGCGCTCCACCGGCCTGGTGTCTTCCGCGTAGTAATAGACGCCGAAGGTCATGCGCTGGCTGGCATTGGCCCGGCCGTTGTCCGCTTCCTGCAATTCCAGGGCGCGGCGGTTGATCGCCTGCATGGCATCGATCGCCAACTCGCGCGACAGGCCGCGCAGTTGTTCCGCCGACTCTGGCGACAGGCCGTCGCAATAGACGCTGCGCTCCAGGAAGGGCGTCTGGCCGTCGAGCAGGTTATGGCTTGCCGCCGCCAGGTGGTCGCCAATGTTCTTGCCCAGATAGAAGCTCTTTTCCTCCATCCCCCGCGCCGGCACGAAAGCGTGTTCCACCAGATGCACCTGGTCGTCCTGGTCGAGGGTGACCGCGCCCAGGCGCAGCCATTCGTCGAGTACGGCGCGCGGGCGGATGTCCTTGCTGACACTCTCCACCAGGCGCTCGAAGGAGACGTCGCCGCCCTGGCTGGCCAGTCGCGGCAGGGGTAGCGGTCGGCGCTGGTGATCGAGAAAGGCCGCTTCGGCGCACCAGCGTGAAACGACCTGAGCGCCCAGAGAAACCACGGGCGGCGGCGGCATCTGATAGAGCATTTCCTCGCGCAAGCGCTTGACCTCGCGGCGATGCACGCCGGAGAGCAGGCTCACCCGGCTATCCGTGACCACGCCATCGTCGGCGTGAAACTCGCGCGCGGCGACATCCACGAAGACGCCTTTGGCGAGGTTGCTGAATGCCACAAAATTGACGCCATAAGCCATCAGCAGCCGCGCCAGCGGGCGCAACAGGCGCTGTACGGCCTGCAACAGCGCGGGTGAGGTGACCAAGGAGGCGCGGGCGGGCATATCCATTTTTGAAATCATATCAGGCGTGCCCCTATGGCTCTCCAGTCGTTCGCCGGGCCGCTTGGGCGATTTTTCCGAGCCGGGGGCACAGATCATTCGAAAAAGAGCCAGAACGCGTAGGGTTAATGGGGTCAGATACGCCTTCTCCACAATCCGATCGGATCGCGGAGAAGGCGTATCTGACCTCGTTAATGCGACTGGCCGCCAGAAAAAAAGCGGGTGGAGCTCCCCCCACCCGCTTTTCCTGGTGATGCCGTTTGGCTTAGCCGCCATTCGGACCGTTGTGGCAGTCGTAGCAGCCCGCCTTCTGGCCGGCGACGTAGTTCACCGTCTTGCCATCGGCGTTCAGCGTGCGCGCGACTTTCACCGCGGAGAGAACAGTGCCGCGGAAATCGGCGCCATGGCAGGTGGCACAGGCCGCCTTGTTGCTCTTGGCGGAGCTCTCATGGCCTTTCACCCAGGCGTTGCCCACCGTATGCATGCCATGCGGTCCCTTGTCGGCGGTCAGCGGCACCGTCTTGTGGCAGGCGCTGCATTCGCTAATGGTGCCTTCGTGGCCCTGCACGTCATTGGACAACACGTTGTCGTTGGCGTGGGCGCTGGGGAACACCGCATGGGTGCTGCCGTGGCAGGCCTCGCATTGCAGGCCGCCGTGGCCCGTGCTGAAGCGATACAGGCTGAACCCGGTGGCGGGCGCGTTCGGCGTCGTGGCGAAGCGGGTATCCAGCCAGGTCTTCGGGAGGCCGGTATTGCTGACCGCCGTCAGATCGCGCTGGCCGTCGTGGTGGCAGGCCTGGCAGTTGGGTTGGTCGAGCCAGCCGGTGCGGGTGGCGCTACCGACGTTGGCCATGGTGCCATGGCAGCTCTGGCAATCCATCGCCGCCTGGCCGTTGGCCAACAGGGCTTTACCCATCGCGCCGCGCAGACACTTGGTTTGCGAACCGGGGTGGCACTGATAGCAAGCGCTGCGGTTGTTGATGCTGTCCAGCACCAGGCCGGTGGCCGGGTCTTTCACCATGGCGTGATGGCTGTGGATGGCGGTGGTCAGGGGTTTGATGCCGGCGACACCGGTGCCTGGCAGGGCGTTGGAGGAATGGCAGGTGGCGCACAGGATCGGCTTGCCACTGGCGGCGGTGGCGGCCAGTCCGGCGGCGGCGTAGCCCTTGGCCGCCAGCGCGTCCTGATAGGCTTTGACGCTCAGCGATTTCTCGTCGTGCAGAACCAGGATATTCGTCTTGTAGTCACGATCCGGGCTCGCCAGGTTGGCCCAGCCGGCGGCCGGCTTGGCGGCGGCACCGGAATTCGAGGCATGGCAGGCGGCGCAGCTCATTTCATCGGATACCGGCAACACCACGCGGGCCTGGGCCAGTTGGGTACCGGCGGCATCGCGCGCGACCACCTTGACCATGGGATAGAAGTTCTTGCGGCCGGCGTCGTCATACGGCGTGATGGGAATGCCATCGGCGATGAACTGGCCACTGGCCGCCGCGAAGGTGAGCGCCCGCGGTGTGAACGACGGGGCCATGTTCCCGGTCAGGCCGACATCGTCCGCCAGGCTGGCGCCAAAAAGCGGCTGGGCATAGGTCCAGAAATTGCTCTTGGTCGAGGAAATGCTGTTGGTCGAGCCATCCAGGTCGGCCATGGCCTCATAGGTCAGGGTCACGCCGGAGGTGACCAGTTTGTTGTTGCCGCTGTCCACCAATTGCGCATGCAGGTTGTTGAACGGCGGCAGGATGGAGAACACCGAGTAGTCGGCGTCCATGCAGTGCATACCGAGGTCGTTCCAGGCCACCAGGGTAAACGAGGTGCCTGCCGCGCCACCGCCAGTGCCGCCACCAGTGCCACCACCGCTACTAGACTGGGCCACCGTGACCGGGATGGTCAGCGTGGTCTTGCTGTCCTTGATCTTGATTTGCGCCGTGCCCGCGAGCTTGGCCGAGACGGTGACGCGCGCGCCGGAGATCGCCGTGGTGGCGACCCCGGTGTTGGACGAACTCGCGCTCAGGGTGCCGGAAACATTGGCTAGCGTGATCGCCGAGGAAGCCCCGGAAGCCAGGTTCAGTGCGCTCGGGCTGGCGCTCATCGCCGCCGGCGTGCCCGCCGCGGTGACCGTGACCGCAATGGCCACGCTGCCGCGGGCGTCGCGCACGGTCAAGCGCGCGGTTCCCGCGGCTTTGGCGGCCACCTTGATTTTTTTATCGGACAGGCTGGCGCTGGCGACTTTCGCATTGGAAGTGCTCACCTTCACGCTGCCGGAGACATTGGCCAGGCTCACCTTGGCCGAGCCGCCCACGGTGAGCGCCAACGTTGTCGGGGTAGCCTGAAGCTTGGCCTTGGTCGAAGTGGTCTTGGCCTGGTCGGATTCAGAATGCTTGGAATCAGCCAGGGCGGGTTGCGTGAATAACAGGAATGGCGCCAATAGCAGCGCCGACCAATGGACGTATCGGGTAGAAGTCATGAAAGCCTCCTGGCTGTAAAACCATCAAAAACGAATGTTTCCCCATGCCGAGCACATGGTGATGCCATCATATGTGTAAAAATTTTACACGTCAAAATATTTTCTTTACTGGCCTTGCATAAGCATCTAAATGAGGCGGCAGTGGTGGAGAACAGGTGGAAATCGTTTGTGTGTGCGAAATTCACATTATCGAGAGCGGCGGCAGCCGGGTCCGAAGCCATGGCCGCGCGCGAAAACGCGATTGCCTACGCTTGCGGGAGCCGGAGATACTTCGCGGGCAGCGCTGAATTTCCAGGGGCTTCTTAACCCGTTAACGTTGAACACTGATATGAACTCCGCGATGGCTACGGTAGCGATCGCGGACCGAGTCCGCTGCCACAGACATTGCGGGAGCGGGTGTGGGCGCGGCGAACCGCATCACCTCACCTTCCCCGCGGCTAATCAGGAAACTTTTTGAGAGTGAAATGACCGTCGACATTGCCAGCATCACCGCGGAGGTGCGGAAGGAAAGCGCGTTCGTTCGTCAGATCCTGACCGCGATCGAGACCGCCATCGTTGGCCAGCGGTTTCTCGTGGAGCGGATCCTCGTGGCTCTGTTGACCAACGGACACCTCCTCATCGAAGGGGTACCCGGCCTGGCCAAGACCAAGGTGGTCAAGAGTCTGGCCAACCTGATTGACGCCCGTTTCCAGCGGATCCAGTTCACCCCCGACCTGCTTCCCGCCGACCTGGTCGGCACCCTCATCTACAACCCGCGTGAGGGCGTTTTCACCACCCGGAAAGGGCCGATCTTCGCCAATGTCGTCCTGGCCGACGAGATCAATCGGGCGCCCGCCAAGGTCCATAGCGCCCTCCTGGAAGCGATGGAAGAGCGGCAGGTGACGATTGGCGACACGTCCTATCCTCTGGAAGACTTATTCCTGGTGCTGGCTACCCAGAACCCGATCGAGCAGGAAGGCACCTACCCGCTGCCGGAAGCCCAGATGGACCGCTTCATGATGAAGATCGCGATCACCTATCCGTCGCGCGACGAGGAGCGGGAGATCATGCGCCGGGTCGCGCACACCGGCGGGACGAAAGCGCTGACCCCGCTGATCCACCCCGACGATATCGTGCGGATGCGCGCCCTGGTCGACGCCATCTACCTGGACGAGAAGATCGAGAAATACATCATCGACCTGGTCTTCGCCACTCGGGAACCGGCCCGCTATGGATTCGCCGATCTAGGGCGATTCATCACCTATGGCGCCTCACCGCGGGCGAGCATCAACCTGGTGCTCGCCGCTCGCGCCATGGCGTTTCTCCGTGGCCGTGGCTATGTCGTCCCCGCGGACGTCAAGGACATCGCCCCGGATGTCCTGCGCCACCGGATCATCCCCAGCTATGAAGCCGATGCCGAGGGGATCACGGTCGACTGGATCATCGACCGGCTCCTGGCCGAGACCGAGGTGCCATGAATTCCGCGCGCTCCCCACTCAAGCCGTCTTCGGCCATGGCCGCCCGTCGCCTACGGATACTCTCGTCACGGCGGGTAAGCAGCCTGTTCGCCGGCGAGTATCGCAGCGCTTTTCGCGGCCGTGGCATCGAGTTCGAGGAGGTCAGGGAGTACCAGCCGGGCGACGATATCCGCGCCATCGACTGGAACGTCACGGCGCGCAGCGGCCGCCCTTTCGTCAAACAGTTTGTCGAGGAGCGGGAAATGACCGTCATGCTTCTTCTCGACCAATCTCCCTCCCTGGATTACCTGGCGCCGCGCGGCGCGAAAAGCCGGGTAGCCGCCGAGATTTGCGCCCTCCTGGCTTTCGCGGCAGTGCGCAGCAACGACCGGGTAGGGCTGCTCACCTTTAGCGACCGGATCGAGCGCTATCTGCCGCCGGCCAAGGGCCCCCGCCATGCGCAACGCCTCATCGCCGAGATGCAACGGCCGCCGGAGGGAAGCGGCACCGACCTGGCCGGCGCCCTGAACACGCTGGAACGGGTACAGCGGCGCGCCAGCATCCTGATCATCATTTCGGATTTTCTCGCGGCCGATTTTCGACTGCCCCTGATCGCCGCGGCCCGCCGCCACGACGTGGTTGCCGTCTCGCTGACCGACCTCCTCGATGGCCAGTTGCCGGAGGTCGGGCTGGTGCGGGTGGCCGACCCGGAGACCGGCCACCGGCGCCTGATCGACAGCCGCGATGCCCGTGTTCGCGCCGCCTACCATCGCCATGCGTCCGCGCGGCAGGCTGAACTGGACCAACTCTTCGCCGCGACCGGCGTCGAGCACGTGCGGATCGCGACGGATACTCCCCCCGTCCACGCGCTCACGAGTTTTTTCCGCGGCCGCCAGCGGCGGCCGCGCCGCTGAGCATGAGCTGGTACGGGCTGTTGCTGTTGCTATGCGTGGCCTCCAACGCGCTCGCGGCGGCGGAACTCCGCGACATCCGCGGGCCACTCGCGCTGGCGGGGACGCCGCCTTTTATCGTGAGCGGCGGCATGTTGCTCCTGCTCGGAGGCCTGTTTCTCCTTCAGCGCCGTCTCCGTCTCCGTCGCCGTCGCCATGACGCCGCCGCGCCGCCGCCCCCCGCCGCCCCCCGCGCCGATGCAGGCGATTTACTGGCGCGCCTCTTCGCCGATTACCAGCAAGGCAACTGCCCGGGCGACCAGCTCGTGATCCGCCTGGATGCGATTGTGCGCGGCGGCCTGGCCGCGAGCCGTGGCATCCCCGCGCAACGGCGCACCTCGGCGGAACTGCGGGAAGCGGCCACGACTTGCCTGAATGAAGCGGCGCGGGTACGCCTCGATGAACTCCTGTTGCTGTGCGACCGGGTCAAATTTGCCGGCCATCAGCCCAGCCAGGGCGAGGTCGAGGCGGCGCTACGCGGCGCCGCCAGTCTTCTCGCCGGCTTGCCGGAAGGGCGCGGGGCATGAGGTTCCACGATCCACAACTACTCTGGCTGCTGCTCCTGCTGCCGCTCTGGGGCTATTGGCTATGGCGCCGGAAACGGCAAGCTCCGGCGCTAGCAGCCTGTCGGACTTTGGTCGTCGATAGCGAAAATCGGCCCCGGCGAGGCCAATTTTTGCTGGATTTGCCGCCGCATAGCCCAGCTATGCGGCAAAAAGCCGGTGAAAAATGGACCGCTGCGGTCGATTTGCAGCCGACGATTCCAAAGTCCGACAGGCTGCTAGGCCTGGGCCAGGCGGCGCAGATCGCGGCGCTCCCGGAAACACTTCGCACCCGCGCCGCCCGCGCGCTCCCCTTCCTGCGCCTGCTGATCCTGGCCCTGGCCATCGTGGCGCTGGCCCGGCCACAGGCGGTCGAACGGGAGGGCCGGGTGCGCAGCGAGGGGGTTGATCTGGTGGTGGCCATCGACCTGTCCACCAGTATGCTGGCCGAAGAACGCCAGGCGAGCCCGCCGCGGAAGAACCGTCTGGCCATTGCCAAAGCGGTGTTGGCCGATTTTCTGCGCGGCCGCCAGGGTGACCGGATCGGGCTGGTCGCCTTCGCCGCTCGCCCCTATCCAGCCGCACCCCTGACCCTGGATCACGCCTGGCTCCAGGACACGGTGGCGCGGCTGGAGACCGGCCGCATCGAAGACGGCACCGCGCTGGGCGACGCCATCCTGGCGGCTTTGAACCGGCTGCGCGCCGCCCCGGCACAGGCCAGGCGGCGCGGCCAGGCCATCATTCTGATCACCGACGGTCGCAACAACGCCGGTGCCAGCGAGCCCCGTTTGGCGGCGGCAGCGGCCAAGGCGTTACGGATCCGGATTCATACCATCGGCATCGGCGCGCGCGGTGAGGTTGTCATCCCGATGGAAAATCCCCTCGGCGGCACGCTGTATCGCCGGGTCGCGGCGGACCTGGACGAAACCACGCTGCGCGAGATCGCCGCGATCACCGGCGGCGGCTATTTCCGGGCCGATGATCGGAGCGTCCTGGCGCGGGTTTTCCAGGAAATAGATCGTCTGGAAAAACGCCCGATCGAAGAAAAGGTGCATTTCAATTATCGCGAGCTGTTTCCCGCGCCGCTCCTCGGCGCGCTGGCGCTTGCCCTGGCGGAACTGGCGCTGCGCGCCACCGGATTGCGCAGGTTGCCCTGAGATGGCCTGGGCCGCGCCTGAATACGCCTGGCTTGTTCTCCTGGGCATCCCCGCCGCCTTCCTGCTGCGGCGGGCGACAACGCGGCGGCGCCACGACTTGCGCCGGCTGAGTGGAGCGCACCCGCCCGCGCCTTCCCCGCTGGCTTATCTCTTGCCGACCGCCGCCTTCCTGCTCCTCGTCGTAGCACTTTGTCGTCCCCAGTGGGGCCAGGTGGCACGGCCACAGCAAAGCCAAGGGCTGGACCTCCTCATCGCCCTCGACGTCTCCCGTAGCATGCTCGCCGACGATCTGCCGCCGACCCGCCTGGCCGCCGCCAAGCGGGCGGTCAGCGGGCTGCTCGGGCAATTGCGGGGAGACCGCATCGGCCTGATCGCGTTCGCCGGCAGCGCCTTCATGGTTTGCCCGCCGACCCGCGACACCGACACCTTCGCCGCCGTCCTCGACGAGACTGGCGGCGGCAGCATTCCCCTCGGTGGCACCGCCCTGGACAGCGCCCTGATCGAGGCGCGGCGGGCGTTTGCCGCCACGCCCGGGCGCGGCAAATTCCTGATTGTCATCAGTGATGGTGAAGATCACGGCGGGGATGTTGCCGCCAGCGCGAAGGCTTTGCGGGGCCTCGGCGTCACCGCTTATGGCGTCGCCGTGGGCACTTCGGCGGGCGGGCTCATCCCGCTGCCGGGCGGTGAATTTCTCAAGAACCGCCAGGGCGGCCTGGTCCGCAGCCGCTTGCGGACCGCGCCGCTGCAATTACTGGCCCAGGCCACCGGCGGCCGCTGGTTCGACCTGGCGCGCGACCCCCAAGCGCTGGACCGGCTCTACCGCACGGAACTGGCCGCGCGGGAACGGCGTGAACTCAGCGCCACGCGACAACAACTTGCCGAGCGCTTCCAACTGCCGCTGGCATTGGCCCTGGCCTTGCTCCTGATCGAAACCTTCCTCGGTGGACGCCGCGAACCATGAAGCGCCGCTTGCCCAAGGTCATCGCGGCCCTGCTCGTTCTGGCGGGCCTGGCCCTCGCCCTGCGCCAGGATCTGGCCAATCTGGCTCAGTACCAGGGCCGGGCGCGACTCCAGGCCGGCGACCCGCGCGGCGCCGAAGCGGCATTCGGCCGCGCCGTGGCGCTGGGCCGCGAAGCCGCGCCGCTGGCTTACAACCTCGGCGTGAGCAGGTATCGCAAGGGCGAGTATGCCCAGGCGCGGAAACAGTTTGCCGCCGCCCTGGCCACGGCCGCGCCGAATCTTAGAGAAGCCCTCCATTACAACCTGGGCAACTGCCAATTCCGCCTCGGCGAGCAGCTTGCCGCCCGTGACCCGCAGGCTGCCAGGGGACTGTTTCAGGCGGCCATCGCCGACTATGGCAAGGCGCTGGCGCTGTCCGCGAACGCCGTCGATGCCAGCCACAATCTGGCCCTGGCCCAGGCCCGATTCGCCGCCCTCGGCAACGGGCCAGCAAAGTCCAGGAGCCCTCGCGCGGCCGGCGCGGAAAGATCGCCCGCGGGCAGCGCCGGCAACCGTCCACCGGCCGCAACCGGGAAGGCGAAGGCGCAAGCCAGTCAGACGCCAGCGGGCGCGGCGCAAGCGGCGGCGCGCGCGGATGCCACAGCCACTGCGGGAAAGCCACGCCGGGATTTGACCCAGACCGAGGCCGAGCGTCTCCTCAACGAAGCTCGTGGCCGCGAGAAGCTGGCCGGACCACCGCATCGCGGCAACCAGAATAAAGCGCTGGCGAAACCGGAGCGGGATTGGTGAGCCTGACCACCCCAGAAAAGGCCCCGCTCCTACGGTATGGCGTTTGTTTCACGTTAACCGAGTGGCTTATCCGGGCCATGCTCCTGGCGCTGCTGCTCGCCGTTCATCACGCCGGCGCGGTGGAGCCGGGCGTGGCCGCTGACGAGTTGATCCTTGAGGTGCATCCGGACAAGCCCCGGGTTTACCTCCACGAAGCGGTTCCCGTCACCGTCACCTTGCTGACGGGGTCCACGCCGGTGCGTGACATCCACTACCCCCGGCTCGATGGTGCGGCATTCCGCGTCACGGAATTTTCCCCGCCGCGCGAGACCCGCGTGATCCGCGCCGGCCGCGAGGCCACCGCCTACCAATTTGCCGCCACACTCATGCCACGCAAGCCGGGCGAAATCGAACTCGGCCCGGCGGAGTTGCGTTGTGACCTGCTGGCCCCCGCCCGTGGCGCCGCCGCCTTTTTTGGGGGCAGTGAACCCCGCGCCGTGACGGTTCGCTCGAAACCCATCCGCTTCTCCATCTTGCCGCTGCCGACACGCGGACGGCCCGCCGATTTCAGCGGCGCGGTCGGCCGCTTCACGGTATCCCGCAAGGTCACGCCAACGGCGATTCAGTGGGGCGACCCGGTCACGGTGACGACGCGCATCGCCGGTGTCGGAAAATTTGACAGATTTTCTTGCCCCGTGATCGCGTTACCTGGGGTGCGCGGTTATCCCGCGCGGGCCAGAAGAACCGGGAACCACCTGGCCTGTGAGCAAGTGCTGTTACCCGAGACGGCCGCCCGCCTGGAGATTCCCGGTGCGCGCATCAGCTTCTTCGATCCCTTGAGCGAGCGCTACCGCAGCGCAATGAGTTCGCCCGTTTCCCTGGTATTGACCGGCGCCCCCCCGGATCAAACCCCGGCAGAGGTGGCGCTTCCGGCGGCGCTTCCGGCGGCGCATGTGCGTGCCACGCCGTCCGCGGCCTGGCCGCTTTTTTGGGGGGTCGGCGCGCTGCTGATCGCCTTGGCAAGCACCGCCTTCCTGGCGACTCGGCGCTGGCCGGAGGGGGCGGGCCACCGCGCGGAGGCCGCCGCCGTGGCCCGCCAGCACCTGGCCCGCGCCGAAGCCGCCCTGGCGGCCAATGACCCGGAGCGGTTCTATGAAGCCGCCTTCCGGCTCGCGCAGGCTGCCGCCGCCGCCCGTTGCCAGCGGCCCGCAGCCGGCATGACCGTGGGCAGCCTCAAGCCGTATCTCCCCCCAGACGGGCCAGGGGAGCCGCCGCGGCGGCTCCTGGCCGACCTGTTTCAGGAATGCGATGCGGTCCGCTATGGGCGCTCAGGGCGCAACCGGCAGGACCTATCGCGGACGATCGAGCGATTGCGGGAACTCATCGCCACCCCGTAGGAGGCCCGCTGGCGGGCCAATCCACGTTTCCTATCGGCGCGGAATTCGGCCCGCGAGGGCGCGCGAGTATTTATGCAATATCCAATATCTGGGCTAGGTCGGTTCAATCCAGGGATTCAGGGTGGCAACCCCGGTGGGCTCGAAATCGGCCACGTTGCGGGTCACGACGGTCATGCCATGAACCAGCGCCGTCGCGGCGATCAGCCCGTCACGGACCGGGCGAGGGTCGGGTACATGGAGTCGCGCGCTACGCAGCGCAACCGCGATATCGACGGACAGGATGCGGCCGGCGAAGGCGGGCAGGACGTGATCATTCAGCCACGCCCGAAACACCGCCCCTTTCGCGGGGTCACGGTGTTCGGCCAGCAATATACCGATCTCCAACTCCTGGATGGTGATCACGGATAGATACAAATCGCTGGCATCCAGGCTGTCGGCCCAATCCGCCACATGGCGATCCGCCTTCCCGAGACGGATTTTCCGCAACTCGGACACGACATGGGTATCGAGCAGGTACATCAGGAGAGATCCGCCGCTTGGGCGAGATCGCGCAAGGACGGGATTTCGAGTTCGCTGTCCTCGCTTCCCGGCATGGCCAGTAGATCGGCAATCTTCGCCTGCCCACCGGTGATCCTCCTGTACTCGGCAAACGTCAGCAGCACATGCGCCGGCCGGCCACGATCAGTGATGAACACCGGGCCAGCCATTGCCGCTTTCTTGGCCTTGCTGGCGTCCTGATTGAACTGGCGGCTGGAAAGGGTCGTGATAGTCATGGCAGGCCTCGGATTCACAGGAATTGTAAGTACGTTACTACAGACCCGCGCCGCCGCACGAGAATTTGTAGGTATGTATCTACTATGTACAAGGCAAGCACATGTAGGGCAGATGAGCCGAAGGCGTTATCCGCCTTTCCTCTCGACGAGGCCGATGGCTGCTCGGAGCGAAACCGGCGGGACATGTCGCGGATCTACCCGTGGCTGCAAGCGCTCATCGCCGAACCTCCATTAACGTAAAACGCCCACCTCCTTCGTAGGAGCGGACCGCGTCCGCGATTTTTTGCGTAGGTCTATCGCGGATACCGAAGGGTATAAGCAGGGACTTGGCCGCCGTCTTTTGGCGGCTTAGTCCTTCGCTTAGGGGCTTTATCACACGGTCTGCTCCTACGGTGGGGTGGTTGTTACGCAAGCCTGCGTCCGCGTATGCGTGGCGTTGTCGAAAAATTTGACACTCCCGCTATCGAAAATAAAAACCTTAAAACGTGTGGTCTTGGCAGCGTCGCTCCTTTGCGCCTGCCGACACATCGCGGACGCGGTCCGCGCCTACGGCATCGTGGTGGCTATGCAAGCCCGCGTAGGTGTGGCGTTGTCGAAAAATTTGACACTCCTGTTTTGGCCAAAAATAAAACCCCATAAAAACAAGGGCTTGTCTTGTTGGCATGGTTCATGCGTATTAAACCGGCAAGTACGCCGCGGCTGTGGCGCGCTGCGGTTTTCTAAATTTTCCGTTTGTCTTTTTTAGGGGATTGAAATGAGCAAATTGAAGAAAGTGTTGCCCCTCGCAATCGGGGCTTTGTTCCTGGCGGCGAGCGCCCAGGCGACAACGATCGACTTCACGGGCCTTCACGGTGTGACGGATCCGGTCGTCGGGCCTGTGAGCTTCTGGGCTGGGGATCCCCTGGTGCCAAATGACACGTTGGTCGACGATTCCGTGACCCCCCTCAATGACTACTTGATGAGCGGTTATGCCGACGGCACCGGCAACAGCCCGGCAGCCGGCTACGATACCTTCATCGGGGTGAGCAAAACCGGAGTCGCGTTTGGCTCAGCGAGTTTCGACATCGCGTCCGAATACAGCTTCCCGATGGGGGGGGGCAACACCACGCTCTGGGTTGAGGCCTACCTGGCGGGCGCGCTGGTCGGCAGCGACTCGGTGGTGGTCAGCGACAGCACCTATCAGAATCTCGCCCTGACCATTGCCGGCGGTTTTGACGGCCTGCGCATCTTCGATGATCTGAATGCGAGCAGCCTCGGTGAGCCATTCCACATCGACAACTTCGTTTATTCGGATTACCAGACCCCGCCGCCACCCCCGCCGTTGCCCTGCACGGGGCCAGCCTGCAACAACGCGGTCCCCGAGCCTTCCGCGCTGTTGCTGCTTGGCGCCGGCCTGGTCGGGATGGTGTACTCGAAGCGACGCAAGGGTGTTTGACCGGTTCGCCGGCCTTGCCTATGTTGGTATCGCTGTTTACAGCGGGTGGGTGTCAAGGGTTTTTGGTCTTTCCTAGGAGAAAGAAAATGGACGCGAAAAGGATGGATATTTCAATCTGGTCACGCTGGTGGTTATGCGTGGCTTTCATGCTGGCCGCGCTGGCCGGCAATGCGTGGGCCGATCCGGTGCAGCTCTGGGTGCAGCCCAGCGGCAATACCTTCGCCAACGCTTATGCGCTGCAAGGCGAGTCGCGTGATTACTTCGGCCGGGCCGAGTGCAATGCCTGCGGCGCGCTGGAGTTCAAGTGGGAGTTCAGCGACGGCACCAGCACCGCCTTTGCCGGGGTGGGTGACCCACGCTACATCGACTACGCGGGCAAGACCTTCGCCGCCGCGGGTACCCAGTGGGCCAGGCTCACGGTGCGTGAGGCGGCCAATACGGCCAATACCGCGACCGCCCAGATCGACCTGCAGGTCATCGCGGCGGGCGGCGACAGCCTGAACCGGCAGAAGAACTCGGCCATCGATCGCGGCCTGCGCAATCTCTACCAGGGTGAAAACGACGACGGCGCTGGTTCCAGCAATTGGGGCGATACCGGCCATACCGGCATGGCTTTGATTGCCTTCGAGAACCATGGCCACAACCTGCAGGCGCCGGATAGTGACCTCTACAAGAGAACCGTTCGCCAAGGGATCCAGTCGCTGCTGAACAACGCCGCGCTGGTTGACATCAACAATCAGCGCTGCATCGGCAACCCGGACACCAATGGCAACGGCAAGGGCGTGGACCTCGGCAATGGCAATATCATCTATCATCCTTCCATCGCCCTTCTGGCCCTGGTCAACAGCGCCGACCAGGCCTTCGCCCAGAGTTATGTTGCCGCGACCTCCACCGCACTGAATGGCATGACGCTGTTCGACATTGTGGTCGACGCCACCGACTGGCTGGCCTGGGCGCAGAGCGACGGTAATGGTAATAACGGTGGCGGCAGTTCTGTGTTTTGCTCCGCGCCGGAGTTTGGTTTTTCCATTTACTACTCGGGCTCGGATATCACGAACGCTGCCGGCTACTTCTACTCCGGCGATATTGCCTCTCTAGGCGGTTGCTCTGGTAATTTCGACTTCGATTGGGGCGATGGTTCCACGTCGTCCTACGCGGATAGCGGGACTTACTGCGGCTATAGTGGCCCCAACACGGCCTACCCAGAACTCAATTACGCAACTTCGACTACGGTTAACCATACCTATGCCACAGGTGGGAATTACACCGTCGCCATGAGCTACACGGGCGCGTCCGGCACGCCCACCACGGCGCTGTGCAGTGTCGACGTCCCGATCACAGTCAGCGGGGAAGTGACCAGCTGTGGTGCAGCCGATGCGCAAAATGGCGCCGGCGGCTGGAGCTATACCCCGAATGAAGCCCGCGGCGACAACTCGCTGACGCAATGGGCGGTGCTGGGCCTGAGCGAAGCCAAGAATCGCTGGGGCATCGACGTCAATCCCAAGGTCATCGAGCAGTTGGGCCATTGGCTGGCCTGGAGCCAGTGCGGCGATGCCACGGCCGGCACACTCAACACCTTCGGCTATGACGGTCCCGGTTCCTGGTGCAATTACCAGAAAGCCGGCGCCGGTCTGATCATGCTCAAGTACGCCGGCAAGCCCGAGAGCGACCCGGCGGTGCAGGGGGTGCTGAACTACGCGATGGACAACTGGAACACCTTTGGCGGCGACTGGAACATGGACAACCTTTACTCCATGTACGGCATGTACAAGGCGATGAAGGTGATGGGCCGCACCGATGTGGGCTCGACCCCGACGACCGGCCAGGGCTGGGAAGCGCAGTACGACCAGAACCTGATCAACACGCAGTATGGCGACGGTTCCTGGCCTAACCTGGGCGGCTGGATGTATCCGTCCACCGCCGCCGCCGTGGCCATCCTGGCCCCGGAAGTCGCCTCGCTTCCCCCGGTCGCGAACGCCGGCGGCCCCTACCCGACCATCAATGCCGGGCAGGTTTTGGCGCTGAACGGTGGCAATTCCTATCACCAGGACCCGGCCAAGCATATCGTCTTGTGGCAATGGGACTTCGACGCCTCCAACGGCCTGTGGTGGGATACCCTACCGGCACCCCCGGCAGGCGAAGGCGCGGTGGGTCTGACCCCTTCCGTCTCCTATCCCGATGTCGGCCATGACCAGGCCTATGCCGTGACCCTGCGGGTGATCGACGACACCGCGCCGACACCGCTTACCGACACCGACACGGCCACGGTCAACGTAGCCAGCGGCAATGTGGCGCCGGTGCCGGTGACCAATGGCCCGTGGTCTGGCCTGCCCAACACGGATATCGTGTTCGACGGCTCGGCTTCCTACGATCCGAATGATCCGGCGCATTGCAGTGGCGCTTCCTGCCTCGGTGACAGCATCGTCTCGTACAAATGGGACCTCGATGGGGATGGCCTCTTCAACGAAGCCAACGGTGATGACGGCGTGCCGGTTGTTGCTGGCGACTTCAAGAAGGTCAAGAAGCAGTATCCGGCGCCGACCTCGCTGTCAGCCAAACTGCGGGTCACGGATAGCAATGGGGTGTCGGCCACCTCGACCGATTCGCTCAACGTTATCTCGATCGCGATTGTCTATGGCCAGGCCTATGAGTCCTGCTATCGGGTGCGACTCAACCGCTTCCAGGACCTCCTGGGTCTGCGCGTCTTGTTCCAGAACCAGGGTACCGGTGCTGCCAGCAACCTGGTGATGACCTTGACCAGTGCTCCGAGCAACCTGACCATTGTCGACGGGGTTGCCAACCTCGGGAATCTGGCGGCCGGCGCCCAGGTGACCACGCTGTGCGATGCCGCGGCCCAGCCGGCAGACCTCGTGCTGCGGGCGGACCGCAGGATTGCCCCGACCGGGGGCTGGCTGTGGACCGCTGACTTTGATTTCAACGGCAGCCATTACACCGTCAATAACATTCCGCCGCTCGCGCCTTAACCAGGCCAACAAGTCGCCAACCCCCAGCCAGGCAGGTGCAGCATCGCTGCCTGGCTGTTCAACCTCTACCGCAAGGAGTCTTACCATGGGCAAAACAACCGCCAAAGCCGTTTTCGGAGTGGCCGCGCTGTACCTGCTCTCAGCATTGCCAACCCTGGCCGCCGATCTCATTCTGAAAGTGGATAACGTCAAGAAATCCGTCGCTGTGACCAACACCCTGCCGACCAAACTGACCCTGCTGTATCTGCAAGGGCTGGACGACAGGAACCTGGCGCTTTTCGCGCATCTTGATAAAGGCGCGACCGTCAATGTTCCGCTCCACTTTGTCATGCCGGCCGCGGTCGGCCCCGCCGTTTGTGAAGTCGGCAACCAGCGCCGCTTCCTCACCGTGGAGTTGAAGTAACCCCCGCCAGTGTTCGCGAGGGTTGATGGCCGGCCGCTTGAACCGCGGGCTATCGGGTTGGGGGGTGTACGCAAAAGTCCACCCCCCAATTCATTCTGAGGCAAAAGTTCGCGGACTCGGTCCGCTCCTACGGCGGGGTCGTTGTTTCGCGTCAGGGTTGGACGTGTCGAGCCGGGCGCTAATACAATTTCAAACTCGTTGTCATGGCCCTGTCTTGTGGCTTTTGTTATTTCACCTTTTGCTGGAGCTGGCTCACCGATGGACGCGTTCGCACAGACCTTCGCAAGACCCCCACGAGGATTAGCGCTTCCTCTCATTGTTTCGGCCTTTTTGTGCTGGACTACCGGCACGCTGGCTCAGGACGCGGTGAAACCTACACCGGCCGCCGCCCCCGCCGGGGCCGTGAAACCGGTTCCGCCGCCGCCCCCTATCCCGTTTGCGCCGAGGCCGGGCAAGCCCAACCCCGACCTGCCGGTATTCCAGAAGATCGGCCCCGGCTTGTTCAGCCTGGGTGACATCCAGATCAGCAAACGTGCTCGCAGCGTTTCCTTGCCGGTCGTGGTCAACATGAACAAGGGCATGCTGGAATACCTGCTGGTACGGACCAGCGGCAAGACCCATGAAAGCCTGTTCCGTACCGCTATCGACCCCACTCAACTGCAAATGGCCATGCTGTTGCTTGGCGTCGAAGGCACTGATCGGCCCCTGAGCCATCAGGGCGACCGGGAGGCGCCGAAAGGGAATCCGGTCGACATCACCGTCCACTACCTCAAGAACGGCAGGATGGTGCCGCTCAAGCCGGAACACTGGATAGCCCGGAAAGTGGAAGACAAGATGGCCAACAGCGAGCCGCTTAGTTGGGTGTTTACCGGCTCGATATTTTCCAACGGCAAGTTCATGGCCCAGGCTCAAGGCTCGATCATCGCCCTCTACCATGATCCCGTCGCGATGTTCGATAACGCTTCGCCAGGGGGCGAAAGCGACCGGGTCTGGTTCGTGAAAGAGGGGGCATTGCCACCCATCGGTACCCCCATCACCCTGACCATCACCGTCAAGAACTGAACCCATTCATTGAGCCCACTCGGAGTCGCTATGAAATCAAGGTTGTTCGCCATTTTTGCTGTTTTCTTCTCCCTTTCCCTGCTTCCCGCCACGTCGGGCGCCGGCGAAAAAATCGTCGCGGGTTCCAAATCCGATATTTCCCTGAAATTGGAACTGGAAAACGCCATCGGCAAGGGGTTGGACTGGCTGGCCGCGAAACAGAAGGCGGATGGCACCTGGGGCCAGGCCGAGTACCCGGCGCTCTCCGCCCTGGCGCTGACTGCGTTTCAGGGCGACCCGTCCGGCTCCTACAAGCGCAAGTACGCGGCGAACATCAGCAAGGGCTATGAACAGTTGGCCAGGAACGCCAAGCCGGACGGGGGCATCTACGTCGAGAAAATGGCCAACTACAACACCTCGATCTCCCTGATGGCGCTGCTGGTGGCCAATGATCCGAGTTACGAGCCGGTCATGAAGAAGGCGCGTAATTTCCTGGTCGGCCTGCAGGACAATCTGGGCGACGATGTCGCGGTCAATGGCGGGATCGGCTACGGCGGCACCTACAAGCATTCGGACCTGAATAACACCCTCAATGCCCTGGAAGCCCTGCACTACACCCGTTACCTGAAGAGCGACGTGGCCAACGACCCGGAGGCCCGCGATCTCAACTGGCAGGCGGTGACGCGGTTCATCAGCCGCACCCAGAATCTGCCCGGCCCGAATGACCAGAAATGGGCCAGCGACGACTCGGACAACAAGGGCGGCTTCGTCTATTTCCCCGGCCATAGCATGGCCGGGGAACAGAAACTGGGCGACGGCCGCACCGCGCTGCGTTCCTACGGCAGCATGAGCTACGCCGGCCTGCTCAGTTTCATCTACGCGCAAGTGGACAAGAATGACCCGCGGGTGAAGGCGGTGATCGACTGGCTTACCCGGAATTACACCCTCGAAGAGAACCCCGGGATGCAGCAGGCCGGGGTTTATTACTACTATCACACGATGGCCAAGGGGCTCTCCGCCGCCGGTATCGATACGCTGACGCTGAAGGACGGCAGCAAGATCAACTGGCGTCAGGATTTGGCCAAGCGACTGCTGAATTTGCAGAATCTCGATGGCTCCTGGGCAAATCAGAATGCACGCTGGATGGAGAAGGATCCGACCCTGGTCACGGCCTACAGCACGATCACGATGGAGATCCTGCATCGGGGGCTATGAGGTTTGGATTCTGTAGCGCCGGCGTCTCGCCGGCTTGGTAGGGCTGATCAGAAGAACGAGCCGGCGAGACGCCGGCGCTACATGTGGGGTGCTCCCACCCTGTAGCTTATTGGACAGCCCGGGTTTAGCGGGTCACAAGGCGTTTCTTGAAAGGGGAAAGCCATGCAAGTCATCGAGCAACGGTTCACCGTCAACTACACCTTCCCGGTCATCTTTACCCGGGAGGTCTTCGCGCCGGATAACCCGGTGCTGGCCGACGTCCTCCGCCAGGGCGGGCACCCGCATAGCCAGGCGCTGGTTGCCATCGACAGCGAGGTGGTGCGCCTGAACCCCGGCTTGCTGGAACAAATCAGCCAGTACGGTGAGGCCCACCAGTCGGTGATGTCTTTTGTCGCCCCGCCGTTCCAGGTGCGCGGCGGGGAAGTCTGCAAGCATGAACCCACCGAGGTGGAGCGGATTCACGCCCTGGTGGAGCGGCACAAGATCTGCCGCCACTCCTTCATCATCGCCATCGGCGGCGGCGCGGTGCTCGACGCGGTCGGCTACGCCGCCGCCACCGCGCACCGGGGGGTTAGGCTGATCCGCTTGCCGACGACCGTGCTGGCGCAGAACGATGCCGGCATCGGGGTCAAGAACGGGGTCAACGCCTTCGGCCGGAAAAACTTCCTCGGCACCTTCGCGCCGCCGTTCGCGGTCATCAACGACGCGGCTTTCCTGCATAGCCTGCCCGTGCGCGACCTGCGCGCCGGCATGGCGGAAGCGGTCAAGGTCGCGCTGATCCGGGATCGGGAATTCTTCGATTTTCTCTATGAGGAACGCGCCAGCCTGTCCCGCTTCGCGCCGGCGGCAATGGAAAAGATGATCTTCCGCTGCGCCGAATTGCACCTTCAGCACATCGGCGGTGGCGGCGACGCCTTCGAGAACGGCTCTTCGCGGCCCCTCGATTTTGGCCACTGGGTCGCGCACAAACTGGAAGAGTTGTCGGCGAGTGAAGTCAAGCATGGCGAGGCCGTCGCCATCGGTATCGCCCTCGACTCGCTGTATTCGCGCCACCTGGGCATCCTCGGCGAAATGGATTTGTTCCGCATCCTGACGCTGCTGGAGACGCTGGGCTTTGCCCTCAGCCACCCGGCGCTGTCCTGGCTCGATGTGGAAAAGGCGCTATCCGAATTCCGCGAGCACCTCGGCGGGGATCTCTCGATCCCGCTGCTGGAAGGGATCGGCCGGAAGGTGGAAGCCCACCAAATCGACCTTCCGCTGATGAAGCGTTGCATCGCCCTGCTGATGGAGCGCGCCGCCGGCAAGGCGGGCGAGGGGGTGGGACCGGCCGTGTCGGCAAATACGCTCGGTCGGGGACTCCGGATTGCCTGAGGCCGGGTCTACCGGGGGAGGGGCCCGGCGCGATGCCGCCATAGCGCTGCTGCGTGAGTGGCTGTTTCAGCGGCTCGACCCGGCCAGCCAGGATTGGCTGGCGAGCCGGATCGCGTTGCTTGCCAGCGACCATGCCGACCCAACGCTCTATATCGCCTTCGGCCTGGTGCCCCGCCGCCTGGGCCAAGGGGCGCTGGGCTTGTCGGCGGCGGAAACGGCGGCCGCCGAAGCGTGCCTCGCCGGTTGGCGCCCCGGCAATTGGAGCCTGGCTGACGCCGGGCGCATCTTGCTGCTCTCGCTGCTGCCGGGCAAAGACCCGGACTTCGCCCCGCGTTTTCGCTCGTTGTGCCAGACGGCGGAGATGGCCGAAGCGATCTCCCTGTATCGCGGCCTGCCTTTGTACCCGGAGCCCGCCGCCCTCGAACCTCTGGTCGGCGAGGGGCTGCGCGGCAACATGCGCTCGGTGTTCGAGGCCATCACGCAGCACAACCCTTATCCCAGGACCTACTTCGACTCCCATCGCTGGAATCACATGGTGTTGAAGGCGCTGTTCATCGGCAGCCGCCTGGCGCCGATCGAGGGGCTGGATGAACGGGCCAATGCGGAACTGGCGCGGATCATGCGCGACTTCGCCCATGAACGCTGGGCCGCGGGACGGGAAATTCCCTACGAGATCTGGCGCTGCGTCGGCCCGTTTGCGCGTGGCGCCGCGCTGGAGGATCTGGAGCGGGTGCTGGCGTCCGCCAACCCGGCCGAACAACGGGCGGCGGCCCTGGCCCTGGCGGCCAGCCCCGATCCCGCCGCCGCCGGGTTATTGCAAAAAGCCCCGGCGATCGCGGCGGACATCGCGGCGGGCAGGCTTGCCTGGGCCGATCTCGAATAGTCCGCAATCACGCAGCCCTTCATCCCTCCATCGAGAATCCGACCATGATGTTGATCGACCCCCATGCCCACATGATCTCCCGCACCACCGACGACTATGAGGCGATGGCCGCTTCTGGTGTGGTGGCGGTGATCGAACCGGCTTTCTGGCTGGGCCAGCCGCGTACGAACGCCGGCTCTTACCTGGATTACCTATCCTCGATCGTCGGCTTCGAGCGGTTTCGCGCCAGCCAGTTCGGCATCCGCCATTACTGCACGATCGGCCTCAATTCCAAGGAGGCGAACAATGAAGAACTGGCCGAGGCGGTGATGGAATTGATTCCCCGTTTCGCCCTGAAAGAAGGCGTGGTGGCCATTGGGGAAATCGGCTACGACGAACAAACGCCGCTGGAGGACAAATATTTCCGCCTGCAACTGGAATTGGCCAAGGAGCTCGATCTGCCGGTGATGATCCACACGCCGCACCGCGACAAGAAGAGCGGCACCACCCGTTCGATGGACGTTTGCCTCGAACATGGCCTGGACCCGCGCCGGGTGGTGATCGACCACAACAACGAGGAGACCGTCCGGGAGGTGCTGGATCGCGGCTTCTGGGCGGCGTTCTCGATCTACCCGAGCACCAAGATGGGCAATGTGCGCATGGTCGAAATCCTGCGCCAGTACGGCGCCAACCAGGTGATCGTCGATTCGGCCTGCGACTGGGGGATTTCCGAGGTGCTGGCGGTGGCCAAGACGGCGAAGCTGGCGCTGCAAAGCGGCATTCCACAGGATCAGGTGCGGCTGGCCTGCTATCAGAACGCGCTGGATGCCTACGGCCAGAGCGGCCAGATCAAGGAAGCGGACTGGCTCGACCCGCAACCGATCGATCAGCGCGCGCTGTTTGAAGGCAACTCCATCCTCCGCGGCGGTCGCGAGCCGGTGATCGAAATGCCGAAAAACCGGCGTTCGCTGGATGACCTGATCATCAAATAAGCGCGCGGCCAGCCGAAAAATGCAACCCGCCGTAAGGGCTCCACCACGCGGTCCGCTCCTACGGCATGGCGGTTGTTTCAGGTTAGAATTTGGCTCAGTTCGCATTAAGTAGTGATGAGACTAGGTAGCTGGTCGCAATCCCTGTCACCACGGGCATTTCGCTCAAATTCACTACTACCGGCAGACTCCTTGGCTGTTTACACGGGAAGCCATGACACGACTGGCTTTGTAGGGTGCGGTCACAGTGCATCCACACTTAACGCGAACTGAGCCTAGAATTTTCCCGCTGATAAAGCGCTGGATGGTTAATTCAGCTCACCCCGAGGAGTTCCACTATGACTGCCCCCTACCGCCCGATGCAGGCGATAGATGTCCTTGACCTCTATTTCATCGAGAACCGCTCGCGGTTGCTCGATATCGCCTCATTTCTGGATCGCATCGACCGCTATGAAGGGGCCGCTGAGGCCCGCGCCGATTACCGCTACCAGGCGTTCGCGAAGGTTGTCGAGCTGCTGAGCGCGGCGGACGGCAATCGCACGAAATCGATTCAACTGGCGCTCAGCGATCCCACCACGGAACCGCTCGCCAGCGCGGTGGGCTTGAAGGCCTGGGGCGCGTGGGGAGGGGCCCGGAAATGAAGGTCATCGACCCCCACATCCACATGATTTCGCGCACCACCGATGACTATCTCAAGATGGCCATCAGTGGCATCCATACCGTCGCCGAGCCGGCCTTCTGGGCGGGTTTCGACCGCAGTTCGGCCGCCGGTTTCCGCGATTATTTCCACCAGTTGACGGCGGTCGAGCCGGCGCGGGCCGCGCGCTTCGGCGTCAAACACTATTGCTGGATCGGCCTCAATTCCAAGGAGTCGGAGAATCTGAAGCTGGCCGAAGAGGTGCTGGCTTTCATGCCGGAGTTCCTCGACCGGCCGACCGCGCTTGGCATCGGCGAGATCGGGCTGAACAAGAACAGCCGCAACGAAATCGCGGTGCTGGAAAAGCAGTTGGCCATCGCGGTCGAGCGCAATGAACTGATCCTGATCCATACGCCGCACCTGGAGGACAAGCTCAAGGGCACGCGCATCATCATGGACCTGATCCGTTCGGAACCCCGGATCGACCCCAACCGCGTGCTGATCGACCATGCCGAGGAACACACCATCGGCGAAATCAAGGACAACGGTTTCTGGTTCGGGATGACCCTGTATCCGAATTCGAAAGGGAGTCCCGAGCGGGCGATCGATGCCGTCGAAATCTACGGCACGGACAAGCTGTGCATCAATTCTTCCGCCGACTGGAGCGTCAGCGACCCGCTTTCCACCTTGAAGTGCGCGAATGAAATGCGGCGGCGGGGGCACCCGGATGCGGCGATCGAGAAAGTCTTCTTCGGCAATCCCAACTGCTTTCTCAGCCAATGTCCCAAATTCCAGGCCGGCTGATCACCTACTGCACCAACATCCATCCAGGCGAGGGCTGGCGGGAGGTCTTCGCCGCCCTGCAACAGCACATTCCGGCGGTCAAGGCCGCCGTTTCGCCGGATCGCCCTTTTCCCATCGGCCTGCGTCTCTCCCGCCGCGCCGCTGAGGAACTGAGCGGGGAGGAGAATGAACGCTTCGTTCGCTGGCTGCGGGAGAACGACTGCTTTATCCCGACGCTCAACGGTTTCCCCTATGGTTCCTTCCACGGCGAGCGGATCAAGGAGCGGGTCTATCTCCCCGACTGGCGCAGCCGGGAACGCGCCGCCTATACGATGCGCCTGGCCGATCTACTGGCCGGCTGGCTGCCAGCGGGCGTGGCCGGCTCGATCTCCACGGTCCCGATCGGCTTCAAGGGGGGTGTCGGCGAGCGGGATAGGCCGGAGATCCGGCGGCAACTCCTTGCCGTGCTGACGCATTTGCAGTCGCTGCGGCAAAACACGGGAAGGGAAATCGTCCTGGCCCTGGAACCGGAACCGGGTTGCCTGCTGGAGACCACGGAGGAGATATGCCGCTTCTTCGCCGACCTCGATCTGCCGGCGGACCTGCGCGACCTGCTCGGCGTCTGTTACGACTGCTGCCATCAGGCGGTGGAATTCGAAGACCCCGCCGCGTCGCTCGCCCGGCTGGCGGCTGCCGGCATCCGCATCGCCAAGGTTCAGGTTTCCTCGGCGCTGAGGCTCCTGGCGCCGACCGCCGCACAGTTGGCTCCTTTCGATGAACCCTGCTACCTGCATCAGGTCGTCGCCAGGAGCCCGGACGGCGAGCTGTCGCGTTATGACGATCTGCCGCGGGCGCTCGCCCGGCTTGATCCGGCGGCGGGCGAAGAGTGGCGCTGCCATTTCCATGTCCCCATTTTCGTTTCCGGCGCCGGCGACTATGGCACCACCCGTTTCTTCCTGGAGGACATCCTGCCGCTGCTGCCCCAAGAACTGCTGCTGGAAGTCGAAACCTATACCTGGGAGGTGCTGCCGCTGGAACTGCGCCTCGGCTCGGTGACGGATTCGATCATTCGGGAAATCCATTGGCTGGAGGCACAGATCAGTGCAACGCCTAGTCGTTCTTGACGTGGTCGGCCTGACCCGCGCGCTTCTCGGCGGGCCGCATACGCCACGCCTGAACGCGCTGCTGGCGAACAGCGTTCCCATTCAGACCCTCACCCCGGCGGTGACCTGCTCGGTGCAGGCGACTTATCTGACCGGGCGGCCGCCGTCCAGCCACGGCATCGTCGGCAACGGCTGGTATTTCCGCGAGCTCGGCGAAGTCCTGTTCTGGCGCCAGTCGAACCCATTGGTGCAGGGCGAAAAAATCTGGGACGCGGCACGTCGGCGCGACCCCGCCTTCACCGTGGCCAACACTTTCTGGTGGTATGCCATGAATACCACCGCCGACATCACCCTGACGCCGCGCCCGCTGTATTGCGCCGATGGCAGAAAGCTGCCCGACTGCTATAGCGTGCCCCTGGAATTGCGGGATCGATTCAATCGGAATTTCGGCCAGTTTCCCCTGTTCCAGTTCTGGGGGCCGGCCACCACGATTGCCGCCAGCGAGTGGATCGGCCGGGCGGCGATGGCCATCGAGGAACAGTTCCGGCCGACTTTGCAACTGGTCTACCTGCCACACCTCGATTACGGCCTGCAAAAGGTCGGCCCGCGGGGGAACCTCGACCTAGATCTGGCCGAAATCGACGCCCTCTGTGGCCGCCTGCTCGATTTCTTTCAGGCGCGGGGCTGTCGTGTCGTCGTGCTTTCCGAGTACGGCATCACGCCGGTGAGCCGCCCGATTCATCCCAACCGTATTCTGCGCGAGGCCGGGCTGCTCTCGCTCAAGGCCGATCTGGGCCGGGAGTATCTCGATCCGGGTAGCAGCCGGGCGTTCGCCGTCGCCGACCATCAGGTGGCCCATGTTTATGTGCGCGATGCGCGCGACATTCCGCTGGTTCGCGACCTGTTCGCCGGGCGGCCGGGGGTGGAACAGGTGCTCGATGACGCCGGCAAACGGGCCGCTGGCCTCGACCATGAGCGATCCGGAGAACTCGTGCTGATCGCCGCCGCGGATAGCTGGTTCACCTATTACTGGTGGCTGGACGACGACCGGGCGCCGGACTATGCCCGGACGGTGAATATCCACGCCAAGCCGGGCTACGACCCGTGCGAGTTGTTTCTCGACCCCGCCATTCGCTTTCCCAAGCTGAAGATCGCCACGATCCTGGCCAGGAAACTGCTGGGGTTCCGCTATTTGATGGACGTCATTCCCCTCGACGCCACGCTGGTCAAAGGCTCCCACGGCCGGGTCACGGAGGATCCGGCGGCGGGCCCGCTGCTGATGAGCAGCGCCCCCCAGCTTTTCGACGGGGACGCCCTCCAGGCCAGCGATGTCCATGGCCTGCTGCTGCGCCACGTTTTCTCCGACTAGCCCGCATGAGCACGCTCAAGGCCTATCTGGCGCTCTGCCGCGTCAGCAATCTGCCTACCGTCTGGACCAATGTTCTGGCCGCGGGGCTATTGGCCAGCGGCCAGTTCGTGCCCGCCACCTTTCTTCCGCTGGCCCTGGCGCTCTCCTGCTTTTACCTGGCGGGGATGAGTTTCAACGACCTCTGCGACCTCGAACAGGACCGCCTGAAGCGGCCATCGCGGCCGCTCCCGGCGGGCCGGGTTTCCCTGAATGGCGCCCGCATCCTCACCCTTGCACTGTTTGCCACGGGCATGGCGCTGCTTGCCGCCGCGCCGCACCTGAGCGGTGCCGCCGCGGGCGTGCTGCTGGTGCTCGCGATCATCACCTACGACCGCCACCACAAAGGCCACCCGCTCAGCGTGCTGGTCATGGCCGCGTGCCGCTTCCTGGTGTTCGTGGTGGTCGCGCTGGCCCTCACCGGCCAACTGGCCGCATGGGTGCTGCTGGCCGGGGGCGCGCAATTTTTCTACGTCGTCATCATCAGCCTGGTCGCGCGCCACGAAAACAGCCGTGTCACTCCTTTCCCGTTTCCCGTCATCCCCGCCTTGCTGGCCGGAATTTCCCTGCTGGATGGCCTCGTCATGGCGGCCTTGATCGCTTTCCCCTGGCTGTTGGCGGGGGTGGCGGGCGCCCTCTTGACCTGGGCCGGGCAGCGCTATGTGCGGGGGGATTGAGCGCCCTCAAGCGACCGTGGATTCTTTTCGAATCGCTCACAGCCGGATGCGCTCTCGATCAATGAAAACCGCCGTAATATCGGCCCGGCGCAGCGTGGATGGCGAAGGATTAGGGCCTTGTCTCACAGTCCGTGGGGGGGGCACGTTAAGGATGACGAATGGAGGGGGATCATGTTCAAGAACATTCTGGTACCCGTTGATGGCAGTGAACTTTCCACCGCGGCCGCGACACGTGCCTGTTCCTTTGCCAAGGAAGCGGGCGCCCGGCTGACGTTTTATTACGCGAAACCGACTTACTTTCCCACGGCCATGGCCGGCGAGGCGCTGTTCGACGATGCGATGGCCTACGATGCCTTTCGCGCGGCGATGGATAAACAGGCGGAAGCGATCTTGAGCCAGGCGAAACAGGGGGCGGCCGCCGCTGGCGTGGCGGCGGCAACCCTGAGCAGCGAATGCGCTTCTCCTCATGCCGGCATCATCGCGGCCGCCGCGAGCCTGGCGTGCGATCTCATCTTCATGGCCTCACATGGCCGCCGCGGCGCAAGCGCGTTGCTGCTGGGGTCGGAAACCCAGAAGGTCCTGACTCACTGCAAGATTCCGGTGCTGGTTTATCGTTGACGCTGTCGCGTCGGCCTGGCGGGCCGGCCAGTGCGGCCACGTTCACCGCGTCATTTCCTTTCAAGACACGAAGCCCTTTCCCTCATGTTTCGCTGCGGCCGCACCCTGTTCACGCTGGATCGCCCTCTGGTCATGGGCATCGTCAATGTCACCCCGGATTCATTCTTCGACGGCGGCCGCTTCGTTTCGCCACAGCAGGCCATCGAACACGGCCTCAGCCTCTGCAAGGCGGGGGCGGACATCCTCGACATCGGCGGCGAATCGACCCGGCCGGGGGCGGCGGCGGTATCCGTTCAGGCGGAACTCGATCGGTTGCTGCCGGTGCTGGCGGGCTTGCGCGACTGCGGCGCGGCGCTATCGGTCGATACCATGAAGCCGGAAGTGATGCGCGCGGCCCTGGCCGCCGGGGCCGACATGATCAACGACGTGCGCGCCCTGCAAGCGCCTGGCGCCCTGGAAGCGGTGGCGAACTCGGGCTGCGGGTTGTGCCTGATGCACATGCAAGGCGAGCCGCGCGACATGCAGAGCCTGCCGCGCTATCGGGACGTGGTGGCGGAGGTGAAACAGTTTCTGCAAGCCCGGGTGGAAGCCGCCCTCGCGGCCGGCATCGCGCGGGAGCGGATTCTGATCGACCCTGGTTTCGGCTTCGGCAAGACCCTGGAACACAACATCGCATTATTCAAAGCCATGCCCGAACTTGCACAGATCGCGCCGGTCCTGGCCGGGGTGTCGCGCAAATCCATGCTCGGCCTGATCACCGGCCGCCCGGTCGATGGCCGCCTGGCCGCCAGTATTGCGGCGGCCCTGTTGGCGGTAGGGCGAGGGGCGGCGATACTGCGCGTCCACGATGTGGGGGATACCGTGGATGCGTTGAAAATCATGAACGCATTAGGTGAGCAGCCCCGTAGTGATGCGGTGAGCAAAGCGAACCGCATCACCCCCGCGAGCGCCGTAGGGTGCAGTTCAACCTCACCGCGCCCTACGGCCTAAGACCACCCGAATCAGGAGACAAACAATGAGCAGGAAGTATTTCGGCACCGATGGCGTGCGCGGCAAGGTGGGCGAGGAGCCGATCACCCCCGATTTCGCGATGCGCCTGGGCTATGCCGCCGGCAAGGTGCTGGTGGCGGCGGAACACGCTACGTTGCACGGTGAACATCCGGCGGTGCTGATTGGCAAGGACACCCGCATTTCCGGTTACATGCTGGAATCCGCCCTGCAAGCCGGCCTCACGGCGGCGGGCGTCGATGTGCGCCTGACCGGCCCGATGCCCACGCCCGGCATCGCCTACCTCACCCGGGCGCTGCGCTTGCAGGCGGGCGTGGTGATTTCCGCCTCGCACAACCCGTATGAGGACAACGGCATCAAGTTCTTCTCCGCGCGCGGCACCAAACTGCCGGACGACGTGGAACTGGCCATCGAGGCCGCGCTCGACCAGCCGATGAAAACCGCTTCCTCGAAACAGTTGGGCCGGGTCAAGCGGGTGGACGACGCCGCCGGCCGCTACATCGAGTTCTGCAAGAGCACCTTCCCCACCGATATGGATCTGCGTGGGATGCGCATCGTGGTGGATTGCGCCAACGGCGCCGGTTATCACATCGCCCCGCATGTGTTCCACGAGCTGGGCGCCGATGTCATCGCCATCGCCAACGAGCCCAACGGCATGAACATCAACCAGGAATGTGGCGCCACCCACACCGATTGCCTGGCGCGCGCGGTGCGCCAGCATCGCGCCGACGTCGGCGTGGCCCTGGATGGCGACGGCGACCGCCTGATGATGAGCGACGCCGCCGGCCAGATCATGGATGGCGACAAACTGCTTTACGCCATCGCCCGCTACCGCAAGGAAAGTGGCCATCTCAATGGCGGCGGGGTGGTCGGCACCCTGATGACCAACCTCGGCACCGAGCTGGCGCTGAAGACCCTGGGTTGCGGCTTCGTGCGCGCCAAGGTGGGCGACCGCTACGTCCTGGAGCAGATGCAACAACATGGCTGGCTGCTCGGCGGCGAGTCCTCCGGCCATATCCTCTGCCTGGACAAGCACACCACCGGCGACGGCATCATTTCCGCCCTGCAAGTGTTGGCCGCCCTGCGCGGGGCCGAGAGGTCGCTGTCCGACTACACCCGCGATTGCCCCACCTACCCGCAACTCCTCCTCAACGTGCGCGTGGCCAGGGGTTTCACCACCGATGGCCACGCGGGGGTGGCGCAGGCCGTGGCGGAGGTGGAAGCGGAACTGGGCGAATCGGGGCGCGTCGTCCTGCGCGCCTCCGGTACCGAACCGCTGATCCGGGTGATGGTGGAAGGCCGCGACGAGGCCCAGGTCAAGCGCACCGCCCACCATATCGCCGATGCGGTGCGGACGGCCGCGGGGGTGTGAGATCAGGTAAACGCGGCGGGCAATTATTACCGTCGTCACAAGGCTGTAATAATTCGCGAATAAGCTGCGCGGGCCCCTAACTGAAGACCTATCCAACCGGAGATCGAACATGAATCGCACGCTGCTGAAGCTGTCCACCCTGGCTGCCGCCCTGTCCCTGAGCCTGTCCGCCCTCGCCGTTGACATCACCGGCGCCGGCGCGACCTTCCCTTACGCCGTCTACACCAAGTGGGCCGAAGCCTACAAAGGCGCCACCAACAATCAGGTGAACTATCAGGGCATCGGTTCTTCCGGCGGCGTCAAGCAGATCAAGGCCAAGACCGTCAACTTCGGCGGCACCGATGCCCCCCTCAAAGAAGCCGATCTGGATGCGGCTGGTCTGGTGCAAGTGC
>Ga0210044_10000889_pt1 | contig 45603 bp, 38 predicted proteins | sample CryGey13umfilter_2_FD_183959 | JGI IMG/M metagenome (GOLD analysis project Ga0210044, IMG submission 183959) | Groundwater microbial communities from aquifer in Utah, USA - Crystal Geyser 4/9/14 3 um filter (SPAdes) (version 2) | ecosystem: Environmental > Aquatic > Deep subsurface >... | reverse complement strand
CCGCCGATTCTGGCCTCGCGATCGGCGGTAACCCGGGGACCTTCTCGACAGGTGGGGGAGTTACCGCCGTTTCTGGCCTCGCGATCAGGCTGCGGGAGTGATTGAGCCGAAGCGCGCGCTACTTGATGCGGATCCGCACGTCCACCGCCGCCGGGGCCGTGCCCTCGGGGTACAGCAGCACCGGGTTGAGGTCCATCTCGGCGATGGCCGGGAAGTCGGCCACCAGCCGGGAGACCCTCAGCAGCAGATCGCAGGCGGCGGGCAGATCCACCGGCTTGTCTCCGCGCACGCCGGTGAGCACCTTGTAGCCCTTGATCAGCTGCATCATCTCCTGCGCCTCGGGCTCGCTCAGCGGCGCCACGGCGAAGGCCACGTCCTTCATCACCTCGACGAAGATCCCGCCCAGCCCGAACATCACCAGCGCGCCCAGCCCGGGAGACTCCGTGGCGCCGATGATCACCTCCCGCCCGGCGGGCTTGTGCTCCATCACGATGTAGGTCGGCTGCTGACCACCGAATCGATCGCGCATCGCCTTGAACGCCGCCCTCAGCCCGACCTCGTCGACGATGTTCAACGTCACCCCCCCCGCATCGGACTTGTGCAGCACGTCGGCGCTGTCCACCTTCAACACGCAGGGGAAGCCCACCTTCTGCGCCGCGGCGGCGAGCTCGGCCTCGGCGCGCACCGCCCGCAGCCTCGGCGTCGGGATGCCGTAGGCCGAGAGCAGCGCGAAGGCCTCGGCCTGGGGCAGGTAGGCCCCCTGGCCCGCGTGGGCCTCGACGATGCGTGAGGCCGCCTCGCGATGGATGTTCGCCGGCTCGCCCGCCGGCGGTCGCGGACGGTCTTTGAGCTCGGTGTAGCGCGCCATGGCCGCCAGCGCCCGCGCCCCGTCCTCGGCGAACTCGTACACCGGCAGCCCCTGGCCCCGCAGCAGCTCGATCAGTCGGCCCCACTTCGAGATCGTCTCCACCACCACCACCACCGGCTTGCTCGACTGGCTCGTGGCCTCCTTGATCCGGGCCGCGATGGCGTCCAGCTCGACGAACGGCGCGGTGACGAAGAACACCAGCACCATGTCGGTGTCGCGCTCCTTGAGCAGCGTGTCGATAGCGGCAAAGTAGTGGTCCGGGCCGCCGGTGGCCACCACATCCACCGGGTTCCCGGTGGAGGCCTCGGCGTACAGGCTGTCCGTCAGGCGCTGCTTGCCCTCGGGGGACCAGGTGGCCAGCACCAGCTGCTGGTCCATGGACTCGTCCACCGCCTGGATCCCGGGGCCGCCGGTGTTGGTCACGATACCGATGCGCCGGCCCGCGGGCGGCTGCTGCATGGAGAACGCCACCGCGGCCTTGATCATCGTCTCGGTGTCGTGGAACTCCAGCACCCCGGCCTTGCGGAACATGGCGGTGGCCATCGCCCCCTGGTCCACCAGCGTGCCGGTGTGCGACGAGACCGCCACCGATCCCTCCCGCGTGCGCCCGGCCTTGATGGCGAGGATCGGCTTGTGCGGCGTGATCTTCGCCGCCACCTCGAGAAACGCCCGCGGGTCCTTGAACGACTCGATCTGCATCATGATCGCGCGCGTGCCCTCGTCCTGCCCGTAGTACTCCAGGATCTCGGGCATCGTCAGGTCGCACTCGTTGCCGTAGGAGCAGTACATGCGGTGACCGAGGCCCACGTTGTGCAGGTGCAGCTTGAGCATCTCGCCCATCCCGCCGCCCTGGGCGATGATCGAGACGTTGCCCGGCTTCATCGGCACGAAGGTGAAGTTGGCGTAGACGCTGACCTCGGGGTCGGCGTTCTGGATCCCCTGGGAGTTGGGGCCGAACAGCCGCATGCCGTAGCGGTGGGCCAGCGCCACCATCTCCTGCTCGCGCTTGAGCCCCTCGGGCCCGACCTCCTTGAACCCCGCGGTGTGCACGATGGCGAACTTGACCCCCTTCTTGCCGCACTCCTCGATCACCGCCGGCACCAGCGAGTGCTTGACCGAGATGTTGACCAGGTCGATCTCGACGGGGATCTCGGTCACGCTCTTGAACGCCGGGAAACCGCGGATGTGGCCGCCCTTGGGGTTGACGGGGTAGATCGGCCCATGAAACCCGTACTCGTACAGGTTCTTCACCACGATGTGCCCGATGGCGAACGGGTTGTTGGTGGCGCCGATCACCGCCACCGCCCGGGGTCGAAACAGTCCGTCGAGTGTACCGCTCATCCTTTGCCTCCATCTGTGTCAGGAGCCCTGGCGGGCTCCGTGGTCGTCTGTCGTCGGGCCATCAGCGCCGCCCCCAGGGCCCCGGTGAGCTGCGGCTCGGGCGGCACCACCACCTCGCGTCCCAGCCGCTGGGCCAGGATGCGGGCGATGGTCGGGTTGTGCGCCACGACCCCGCCGGTGATCATCACCGTTCCGCTGTTCAGCGGGTCCATCTCCACCACGCGCTGGATCACCGACTGGAACGCCCCGCGCACGATCTGCGCCACCGGCACCCCCTGGCGCAGGTGGCTCAGGATCTCGGTCTTGGCGAACACGGTGCAGAAGCTGCTGAGCCGCACCGCCTCCTGGGTCCCCGCCGCCAGCGGCTCCATCTCCGACAGCGGCAGCGCCAGCCTGAGCGCGATCTCCTCGATGAACGCCCCGGTGCCCGCCGCGCACTTGCGGTTCATCTTGAAGTCCAGCCGGCGCCCGTCGGGGCCGAGCCGGATCACCTTGTTGTCCTGGCCGCCGATGTCGATGATGGTCAGCGCCTCCGGGCGGTGGTGGTAGCACCCCACCCCGTGGCATTGCAGCTCGGTGTGCGAGGCGTCGGCGAAGTCCACGTTGTGCCGCCCGTACCCGGTGGAGACCACGCGCGTCAGCGCCGGAGCCGGGACGGCGACCGTGGCCAGCGCGGTCTGCAGCGCGTCGCGCGCCGTGGCGGCGTAGTCCACCCCCGACAGACGTACGTCCCGCGCCAGCACCACCTCGTGCTCGTCGATCAGCACCAGCTTGGTGGACGACGCCCCGACGTCGACCCCGCCGTACAGCGCCGTCATCCCTGCAGCTGCTCCACCAGCGCCTCGAACTGGGTCCGGGCCTGCTCGTCGGAGTACATCCGTAGATCGTTGAGGTCGCCCTGGATCGTGACGTACGGGATGTTCAGCGCGTCGCGCAGGCGCGCCGGGAGGCCGTAGCGGTTGTTGGAGTTGTTGGGGCAGGTCTTGGCGTCGTGGAACACGAACCCGTCGATGTGGTAGTCCCGGGCCATGTCGGCCAGGTAGCGCTCCTTGAAGCTCTCGGCGCGCACGATGAACAGCTCGGTGTAGGCCCGGGCCATGCCCTCGAACGGATCGTCGTGGGCCAGGGCCTCGAAGATCCAGCTGTTGCAGTAGGTCGAGGCCACGACGCAGGCCCGGTGGCCGGCGAACAGCTCGGCGTGCTCCCTGAGCTTGCCCCACACCGGCATCCCCTCCCAGTAGAAGCGGAGCTTCTCGTCGTCCACGGCGGCCACGCCATGGGCGATGCGCCCCTCCAACTCGGCGGCCAGCGTGTCGTAGTACGCCACGGCGCGCTCGTCACCCCGCAGCACCACCGCCGGCCCCATGTGGATCGTGGCGTCGAAGAACGTGATCGGCGAGGGCCGCGCCTCGGCCGCGCGGAGCACCCGCTTCCAGCCCCGGGTGCAGCGGTGAGAGCAGGCCACCACCTCACGCAGCCGGTCGATGTCGAACGCCGCGCCCGAGATCTGCTCCAGCTGCGGGATCAGCGCCCGGTGCTGGCCGATCAGCCCCTGCACCACGTCGTCGGTCAGCGCCGTGAGGCTGCGGGGCGTCTCCACCCCGAGCAGCGGGGCATCGAACTCGCGCTGGTAGAACGAGAACCAGTCCTGTACGTCGCGGCACTGGTTGGTGTTGAACACCAGCACGTCGGGGCGCGGGGGGCCCTGCATCCCGAAGGCCCTGGTCAGCGGCGTCTTCTTCATCAGATACGAGCCCACGTCGCTGGTGAGGTAGGAACAGATGTCTGGGGAGTAGCCGATGGCGTTGGCCGCCGGGATCAGGTCCGCCGCCATGCGCGACGAGCCCAGCATGGCGCCATGGTTCTCCGGGAAGTAGACCAGGAAGCCGAACGCCCGCAACAGCTCGGCCGGACCCACGCTGGTGCACCACGCCACCTTCTGTCCGCTGGCCGCCGCCTGGTCGAGCTCCTTGAAGTAGTCGGCCATCAGCTGCCGCATGGGGCCAGAGGCCTGGATCTTCTTGATCGCTCCCTTCTTCTCCTGCGACACGTGCTCCTCCTTCATGGTAGGCCAGGTGGGAGGTGTAGTGGACCGCGGAAGGCACGCGCGCGTCAAGGCCGGGGAGGCACGAGATGAAGTTGCGCTTTGCAGACCGGTGGGTGGTGGTGACGGGGGCCTCCAGCGGGCTGGGCCTGGAGATCGCACGCCGCCTGGCCCGGGACGAGGGGGCCAACCTGATCGTGGCCGCCCGGCGCGGGGAGCGGCTGGCGCAGCTCAAGCAGGAGATCGAGGGGGGCAGCACCCGGCGGGTGGAGGTGGTGGAGGTCGATCTGGGCCGGCCCGACGGCGCCGACACCCTGTTTCGGCGAGCCGTCGCGGTGGGTCCGGTGTACGCCGTGGTGAACAACGCCGGCGTGACAGCCTACGGTCGAACACGCGCCGACCAGCTTCCACAATACGACGCCATCGTCGATCTCAACCTGCGCAGCGTGATGCGGTTGACGCTGCTGTTCCTGGACCACTTCCTCGAGCGCGGCGAGGGGGGGATCCAGAACGTGACCAGCCTCGCGGCGCTGATCCCCGTGCCGTACCAGAGCGTCTACTCCGCGTCCAAGCACGCGCTGCAGTGCTTCACCGACGCGCTGCGCCTGGAGCACCGCGGCCGGGGCGTGGTGATCTGCAGCTTCGTCCCCGGCGGGATCGCGACCGAGATGCTGACCCGGTCGGGGCTCGACCAGCAGTTCGGCGAGAGCCGGTTCAACATGCGCCCGGAGCGAGCCGCGCGCCTGGCGGTCCGCGCGTTCCGCCGGGGCAAGGCGGTGGCGATCCCCGGGTTCTCCAATCGGGTGGTGGCCACCCTGGCGCGGCTGCTCCCGCGAGGCCTCGTGCTACGCCTCGCCGAGCGGGTGTATCGGCCAGCGCCTTGACGGTTAGCCGGTTCCGGGCAGCGTCGCGCTGGACAACCACTTGAAGCCGTCGATCAACACCAGCGAGTCAAACGACATGTCGCCCACGTCCCAGATCGCGATGCGGAGCTCGACGATCTCCCCCGGGACCACGTTGCCCGAGGTGGTGAGCCAGTACGTCCCACCGCCGATGGTGCAGCTGCTCGCGGTCGGCGTCTCGAAGCCCGTGTCGGTGAGCTGACCGGCGCCCAGGGAGCAGGAGCTGGTGCTGACGTTGGTGTCCCAGCACTCGGCGTTGGTGGCCTGGCTCTCGCACACCGCGAACAGCGAGGTGCCCTTGGCGATGTTGATCCCGATGGGCCAGCGCTGGTTGCCGCTGGTGTAGGTCATCAGGTTCTTGTCCACCGGGTTGGCCACCGAGGGCGTCCCCACCGGTGTGTTGACCAGCGCGATGATCTGGTCGTTGAAGCTGCTGCACACGTACTCGGGGTACTCCGCCGAGAAGAAGTACGAGTTGAACGAGAAGGCCTTGGCGTTGGTCGGCGCCCGCAGCCTGAGCACCAGCATCACCGAGTCCTGGGCCAGCGTCGGGCTCCCCGCCGTGCCCGAGCCGCAGCTGGGCGCCACCGGCAGGGCGTTGGCCGCCTTGAGCGGCGGGTTGGCGGTGCTGAACCAATCCTTGATGCACAGCGGCTGGGTGCAGGTGGAGATGTTCACGTTGTTGCCCTGGGAGGTGCTGACGTTGTATCCGGTGGGCGCGCCGCCGTTGGGTCCGGGGCTGGTCTGCGTCGCGTCGGCCGCGACGCCGCTGGAGAGCACCACCATCCGCTGACCCTCGTTGGGTCCGGGGCTGGTCTGCGTCGCGTCGGCCGCGACGCCGCTGGAGAGCACCACCATCCGCTGACCCTCGTTGGGCACGATGCCGCCGAAGGCCGGCCGGATGGAGTGGCCGCGGTGCTCGGTGCCCAGGGTTGTGGCGTCGGCCCGCAGCAGCTGGGCCGAGATCAGGCCCCAGGTCCTGTCCTTCTTGGTCGCCGGGGTCTCCACGGTGCTGCGGCACAGGCCCAGCGCCTTGGCGAAGTCCGTGGCGGTGGTGCTGCTGGAGACCAGCGTGCTGTCACAGGGCACCGTGTCCGCGGTGTCGAACAGATCGGCCTTGCCGTTGCAGTTGTCGTCGATGCCGTTGCCCACCACCTCGATCGCGCCGGGGTTGACCAGCTCCGGCGAGGTGCCGCACAGGCCGGGCTTGTCGCAGCAGTCGCCCTCGGAGACGAGCCAGCCGTCGCCGTCGCAGTCGGTGGTGGTGGAGTCGCAGGGCTGGCACTGCCCGGTGATGCACTTGTCACCCGGGCTGCAGACCGTGGTGCAGGCGCCGCAGTGCGCGACGTCGGTCTGCATGTTGACGCAGCTCGTGCCGCACAGGGTCAACCCGGCGCCGCAGATGCTCTCGCAGTTGCCGATGGTGCAGATCTCCCCGCTGAGGCAGACCTTGTCGCACACGCCGCAGTTCGCCGGATCGGTGGCGGTGTTCACGCAGGCCGTGCCGCACTTGGTCGTGCCGCCCACGCATTGCAGGCCGCACTGGCCCGCCGAGCAGACCTCGCCGGAGGGGCAAGCGTTGTCACACGTACCACAGTGGGCCGGGTTGATGTCGGTGTTGACGCACAGCGTGCCGCACTTGGTCGTTCCACCGAGACACTGCAGGCCGCACTGACCGGCGGAGCAGACCTCGCCGTCGTTGCAGGTGTTGTCGCACGTTCCGCAGTTGGCGGGATCGTTGTCCGTGTCGACGCATAGCGTGCCGCACTTGGTCGTGCCGCCGCTGCACTGCAGGCCGCACTGACCGGCGGAGCAGACCTCGCCGTCGTTGCAGGTGTTGTCGCACGTTCCGCAGTTGGTCGGATCGTTGTCGGTGTTGACGCACAGCGTACCGCACCTGGTCGTGCCGCCGCCGCAGGTCAGGCTGCAGCTGCCGGCGGAGCAGACCTCACCGGGCTTGCACGCGTTGCCACAGGTCCCGCAGTGGGCGGGGTCCGTCTTCACGTCGACGCAGCTGCCGCTGCACATCTCCTTCGGACTGGCGCAGACGGTCCCATCCGTCCCACCGTCCACCACCGGGGGAGTCCCCTCGGAGCTGCCGCATCCCCCGAGGAAACCCCCGAGGAGCAGCGTCACGCCCAACCATCGTGTCATCATCGCCTCCTGTTGTACTGGCGGTTACATACTGGCCAATACGGGACACCATACCCGATCCTTCCGCGACAGAAAAAAGAGGTATAGTGCGCCTCATGCGCCCACTGCTGATCGTGCTCCTGCTCGCGACCCCGGCCTGGTCCCAGACGGCCGACGAGCCTGGCGCCGCGGGGGGCGCCGCCGGGCCTGGTGTGTCCGGGCCGGCATCCATCCCCACGCCCCCCGCATCCACTCCGACGCCTCCCGCCGCATCCACTCTGACACCTCCGCCGCTGTCACCCACTGCTCCGACGGACACCTGGTACTACGCCGTCCACGGCCGCAAGGCCGGTCCCTTCACCACGCGCCAGCTGCGGGACATGGCGCAGACCCACCTGCTGCCCCCCGACACCCTGGTCTGGCGACCGGGTCAGGACGGCTGGCGGCAGCTGAGCGAGGTGGCCTCCCTGCGGGCCCCTCCGATCCCGACCACGGGGGAACGGCAGCGGAACCGGCGGCTGGTACGGGCCGGGGCCCTGACCTTTGGGATCAGCGGGGGCGTGGGTGTGCTCATGGCGCTGACGCTCGTCTCCGCCGACTGCGGTGACGAGTGCAACAGCGTGGCGAAGGTGATCTGGATCCCGGTGGTGGGCCCGGTGGTGAGCCACGCCGTGGATGACATCGACGGCACCTACGCCGCGACGCCCTGGCTCATCGTATGGAGCGTGGCTCAGGCGACCGGCCTCGGCCTGCTCATCGCCGGGGTCGTCGGTCGCAAGGTGGACCCCCCGCCCACCACCGCCAGCGCCGGTCTCCGATGGAGCGCGCTGCAGATCGCGCCCGTGGTGGGCGAGGTCAACGGCATCGGCATCGGCGGCCGCTGGTAGTCCAATCATCGCCGGTTGCGCTTGGAACTGCCCGGCCCCTGTGCCATGATGCCGGCGCCGTACCCTCTCAGGCCTCGCCGGCCTGTTCTGCACATCCACCATCTGGAGGAGAACAATGATTGTTGGCGTGATTGGCTCTGGATCCATCGGCCCCGACCTGGCCTACGGGTTCGTCTCCGCCCTGGCCAAGGTCAAGGGCGCCAAGGTCTACCTTCTGGATATCAAGCAGGAAGCGCTGGACACCGGCGTGGCCCGCATCCGCGGCTACATCGGCAAGGGCCTCAGCCGGGGCAAGATCAACCCCAGGGCTGCGGCCGCCATGGAGGAGGTGCTGGTCCCCACCATGGACATGACGGAGCTGGCCCCCTGCGACTACGTGCTGGAGGCCGCCACCGAGGACCTGGAGACCAAGAAGAAGATCCTCGGGCAGCTGGAGCAGGTGGTGCGCAAGGACTGCCTGGTGGGCTTCGCCACCAGCGGCATCCCCCGCGCCTGGATCACCAGGGACGCCAGGTACCCCGACCGCTGCTTCGTCAATCACCCGTTCTTCCCGGCGTGGCGCGCCCTGCCCATCGAGGTCGTGCTCTCCCCCGACGAGACGCTCAGCGCGAAGATGGTCCAGACGCTGAAGGAGCTGGGCAAGGTGCCGCTGATCACCGCCGACGTGGTGTGCTTCGCGGCGGACGACATCTTCTGCAACTACTGCGCCGAGGCTGCGCGGCTGGTGGCGGAGGGGACGGCCACCCCGGCGCAGGTGGACCAGATCGTCAACGACGCCGTGGGCGGCGGTGGTCCGTTCAACGTGATGGATCTGACCCAGGGCAACCTGCTCAACGTGCACTGCCTGGACCTGATGCAGCAGGCCGACACCGGGGGCGAGTGGTTCGCCCCGCCGCTGATTTTCACCAGCCAGGCCAACACCCCGTGGCACGACCGCAAGCACCCCGGCGACCCGGAGCACGACGCGGCCCTGGAGCAGGAGGTCGTGAACCGCATCCTGGCCGTGCTGTTCGGCCGGACCTACTTCGTGGTGGACAACAACATCTGCGATCCCTCCGACCTCAACTGGCTCACGCGCAACGCCCTGGGCTACCGCAAGGGGCTCCTGGACCTGGCGGAGGAGTACGGCATGGACCGCGTGCACGAGATCTGCACCGCCTACGCCGCGCGCTTCCCGGGCTTCGAGGTGCCCCCCAGCATCGCGAACAAGAAGCCCGCGGTGTTCCAGCGCAACATCAAGGTGGAGCAGCAGGACGAGATCGCCACCGTGATCATCCGCCGGCCGGAGGTGAAGAACGCGCTGAACGACGAGACGATGAACGAGCTGGAGGCGGTGTTCACCCGGCTCGAGGCCGACAACACGGTCAAGGGCATCGTGCTCACCAGCTTCGACGGCGCGCTGGCCGGCGCCGACATCCAGGAGCTGGCGGTGATCAAGACGCCCAAAGCCGCCGAGGAGAAGTGCCTGCGCGGCCAGGCCGTGGTGGCTCGCATCGCGGCGTTGAAGAAGCCGGTGGTCGCGGCGCTGGACGGCCCGGTGCTGGGCGGCGGCTCGGAGCTCTCCATGGGCTGCCACGCGCGGGTCGTCGGTCCCAACCTGATGGTCGGTCAGCCCGAGGTCAACCTCGGCATCATCCCGGGCTACGGCGGGACCCAGCGTCTGCCGCGACTGATCGGCCTGGAGCGCGGGCTGGACCTGCTGCGCACCGGACGGCCGGTGGGAGCACAGCAGGCCTGCGAGTGGGGCTGGGCCCACGGCACGCCGCAGAAGGATCCGGTGGGCGCGGCGCGGGACCTGCTGCGCCAGCACCTGGCGGGCAAGGTCAAGCTGGCCCCGGTCAACCCGGAGCCCGTGGCGCTGCCCGACGCGCTGCCCACCGTGTCCATCGGACACCACTCGCTGAAGGTCGACGAGATCCTGGTGCAGGTGGTGCACAAGGGGCTGAGCCAGCCGCTGTCCCAGGGCCTGGCCGTCGAGGCCCAGGGCTTCGCCCGCTGCCAGCAGACCGTGGACTACGGCGTGGGCATGACCAACTTCATCGTCAACGGCCCCCGTGTCCCGGCGGCCTTCATGCACGAATAGCGGGAGGAGACCATGGGTAACGATCGATCCATCGTGATCCTGGACGGCGCGCGGCGCACGCCCAGGGCCGACATCCTGATCAACAACAAGGAACCGGGGCTCTTCTCGCGCTTCAGCGCCACCCAGCTGGGCGGCATGGCCATCCGCTCCACCCTGGAGCACACCGCGGTGGACAAGGCCCTGGTGGGGCACGTGGTGATGGGCATGGCCCAGCACAGCCACCGCGACTCGATCTACGCCGCCCAGGGCATGCGCTGGCGCGGCGGGCTGGGGCAGGACGTGCCGGCGCTCACCGTGGCCCGCATCTGCGGCAGCGGCGCCGAGGCCGTGGCCGTGGGCGCGGAGCTGATGCTGGCCGGCGTGCGGCACGACCGCAAGCGCCCGTTCGTGGTGGCGGGTGGCGCCGAGAGCATGCAGTACCCGTTTTGCCTCTACACCTACCGCGGGCAGAAGGTGGGGGCCGGCGTGCAGAAGTACGGGCCGATCGACGTCAAGGGGCTGCCGTCGGGGACGCACCTGCAGGACTCGCTGCTGATGAACCTGTGGGACCCCGGCGCGCGGATGTCCATGGCCAACACCGCCGAGGAGCTGGCCCGGCGCTACACCATCAGCCGGGAGCAGGCCGACCGCTTCGGCTACCGCTCCAACGTCAACGCGCGCACCGCCCGGGACAGCGGCTGGTTCGACGAGGAGATCGAGCCGGTGAGCGTCACCACCGACGCCACGCGCCCGCCGGTGCTGGTCAAGTACGACACCCACATCATGGACAACGTCTCGATGGAGAAGATGGGGCGGCTACGTCCGGCCTTCGAGCTCGGGGGCGTAATCACCGCGGGCAACGCCAGCGCGGTGGTGGACGGCGGCGCCGCGATGGTTATCGCCAGGGAGACGGACGCCGAGAAGCACAAGTGCAAGCCCCTGGCGCGGATCGCCGGGATGGGGGTCGCGGCCTGCGATCCGCAGATCATGGGCTGGGGCCCGGTGCCCGCCACCCGCATCGCGCTGGAGAACGCCGGCCTGCAGGGCAAGCAGCTCGACCACGTCGAGCTCAACGAGGCCTTCGCGCCCCAGGCGTTGGCCTGCATCAAGGACTTCTCCGAGATGGGGATCGACCCCGAGAAGGTCAACCCCATGGGCAACGCCATCGCCATGGGGCACCCGCTGGGCGCCACCGGCGCGATCCTGACGCTCACCTGCGCCTACGCCCTGCGCCGCACGAAGCAGCGCTACGGCCTGGTCACGATGTGTATCGGCGGGGGCCAGGGCATCGCGTTGATCCTGGAGTCGCTCTAGTCCAGATCTAGAGCACCCTCAGCGAGCCGCGCGCGAAGCGGGGGCGCCTCGCCCGGGTGCGGAGCTGAGCGCGCAAGATGTGGCCGCGCGCCAGAACCGGCCGGGATCCCGCGTCGGCACCGTGCGCTCCACTCGACGCTCGAAGCGACGCTGGGCCCGCGTCACCTTGCGCAGGTCCTTGGTGTTACCCCGCAGCGACGAGGTGAGCTTGCCCTTGGCGTAGGCCTCCATCGAGGCGCCGATGACCCTGGCGCGACGCCGATCCTGCTGCAGGCTGGTGTGCAGCGCCGGCAGCCCGCCCGCCCGCCGCGCCATGCTCTGCAGCTGGTTCACGTGCACCAGCTCCTCGATCAGCGTCTGCAGCCGCGGGCCCTTGCGGCTCCGCGCGATCTTGACCGTGATCCCGTCGGGGCGCAGCTGCGTCGTGCCCAGCGCCCGCTTGAGGCTGCCGGCCGAAACGTACTCCAGCGTGACGCCCTTGCGCTGCAGCAGGCGCTCGAACTTGGCCACCTGCTTGCGGCTCGCCGGCTGGCCCACCCGCAGCCGGGCGTCGAAGTTGATCTCGTGCTGTGAGAAGAACACCCGCTCGCGGCCGCGCTCCCGCACCAGGTGGTCGATGTGCGCCACCAGCCCGTCGCGGATGGAGAGGATCTTGCCGATCTCGTGGTCGCTCATGAACTCCCCCAGGTCCGCCTTGAGATCGCCGAAGTTGAGCTCCCGCATGCGGTTCACCGTGTGCTCGTTGAAGCGGTTGACCTGGCCCCAGATCGCGGAGTTGTGCTCCAGCCGCAGGTAGGCCCCCGGCCGCAGGCAGGCCTCGTTGTCCACCTTCATCACGCGGTACTTGCCGTCCTTCCAGTGCTTGCCGCGGATGATGTTGTTGCCGTTCTCGTGGTCGGCGTCGGCCATCATGATCTGCATCAGGCGCAGATCCGAGGCGAACGGCTCGTGCCCCGGCTTCCACTGGTCCCGCGCCACGTTGAGCGCGCCGTGCGCGTCGTCGACCCACAGCATCAGCGCGCCCTCGGCGAACTGCTGTCCGTTGAGCCACAGGTTGCGGCGGTAGGCCGTGGGCGGCACCACGTCCAGGCCCAGAACGCGGTTGAGCTTGTAGGTCGCCACCTCCATCGGCGTGCGGGCCCACCCCTCGCGGTCGCCAGGGGACCGCGGCCTGAACATCGCCTGGCGGATCCGCCCCTGGTGCTCGAGCTTCACCTTCCACAGCGAGCCGGTGTTCTGATTGGCGCCGAAGGGCGCGGCCTCGATGATCCGGCCGTTGTATAGATCGTCCAGGATCGCCCGGTCCGCCGGGCCAATGGCGTCCAGGAACTTCGCCGCCTCCAGCCGGGGCGCGATGCCAAGCAGCAGCAGGATCAGGATGATCAGTCGGCGCATGGGTGTCCTCCGTCTAGCCTACTAGATCTGGACATAGCAGGAGCCGTGCCACCATCAGTTGTTTGGAATCGTTCTGCTATTGTGACTGCACGGCCTACGAGAATGGGTGACTCGGTGCCAGCCGAGTGGCCACTGGCCTACGAGAATGGCTGACTCGGTGCGGTGACTCGGTGCCAGCCGAGTGGCCACTGGTGACTCGGTGCGGTGACTCGGTGCCAGCCGAGTGGCCACTGTGCGGTGACTCGGTGCCAGCCGAGTGGCCACTGTGCGGTGACTCGGTGCCAGCCGAGTGGCCACTGTGCCAGCCGAGTGGCCACTGTGCCAGCCGAGTGGCCACTACGACTAGCCCCGGCCGATGGAGTAGTAGGCGAAGCCCAGCTCACGCACGAAGGCGGGATCCCACATGTTGCGCCCGTCGAACAGCACCGGCTTCCGCATGTGCTCCCGCAGCCGGTGGAAGTCGGGGGAGCGATAGATGTGCCACTCCGTCACCAGGCACAGCGCGTCGGTGCCCTCGGCCGCCTCGTAGCTGCGGGGGCAGTAGATCACGCGGTCGGAGGGCGGTAGCTCCTGCGCGAAGGTCTCGCGCGCCTCGGGGTCGTGCAACCGCACCGTGGCTCCCGCCTGGAGCAGCACATCGGCGATGGCCCGCGCCGGCGCCTCGCGCACGTCGTCGGTGTTGGGCTTGAACGCCAGCCCCCACAGACCCACGATCTTGCCCTGCAGATCGCCGCCGAAGTGGTCCAGCACCATCTGCCCCAGCAGCTGCTTCTGCCGGCGGTTCACCCGCTCCACCGACTCGAGGATCGACAGCTCCATGTCGTGCTCCCGGGCGGTGGCGATGATCGCCTGCACGTCCTTGGGGAAGCAGGATCCGCCGTAGCCCGCGCCGGGGAACAGGAACTTGGCGCCGATGCGGTCGTCCCACGCCATGCCCACCCGCACGTCGGCCACGTTGGCCCCCACGCGGCTGCACAGCGCCGCCATCTCGTTCATGAACGAGATGCGCGTGGCCAGCATCGAGTTGCAGGCGTACTTGGTCACCTCCGCCGAGCGGATGTCCATCACCAGCAACCGATCCCGGGTGCGCAGGAACGGACCGTAGAGCTGGCGCATGACCTTCACCGCGCGCTCGTCGGAGGCCCCCACCACCACCCGCTGGGGCTTCATGAAGTCGCTCACCGCGTCCCCCTCCTTGAGGAACTCGGGGTTGGAGACCACGGCGAAGTCCTTGCCCGGACCGCTGTCCTTCAGGATCTGCAGCACGCGATCGGCGGTGCCCACCGGGACGGTGCTCTTGTCCACCACCACGGTGAAGCCGGTGGCGTTCTGCCCCACGGTGCGGGCCACGGCCCACACGTGGGACAGGTCGGCGGCGCCGTCGGGCCCCGGGGGTGTCCCCACCGCGACGAACACCGCCTCCACGTCGGAGACCGCGCCGGCCACGTCGGTGGTGAAGCGCAGCCGCTCGCCCTTGACCCCGCCCTCCACCAGGGTCTCGAGGCCTGGCTCGTAGATCGGGATCTCCCCCCGCTTCAGGCGGCGGATCTTGTTCTCGTCGATGTCGGCGCACACGACGTCGTTGCCGAACTCGGCAAACCCGGCGCCCGCCACCAGTCCAACGTATCCGGTGCCCACGACGCAGATTCGCATGACATACCTCCTTGCACGGTGCGTTTGGCCCCCGGTTCGCGAGCGAGGCGCCCTGCACCGCGCGCATCCTACAGCACCGGCCTGTGGTGGTACACTCAGTTGTGCGCTCGGACCGGTAGACCCAATCGCTCCGACCCGGCATACTCCAGCACGATGAACGACGACGCGCCGGTCAACGCCCTGCTGCTGGCGGCGGGTCTCAGCACCCGGCTGGGCCCGCTGTCGGAGCAGCGGCCCAAGCCGCTGTTGCCGGTGTGCAACGCCTCGCTGCTGCGCTGGGCCGCGGCCCACTGCCGATCCGCCGGGATCCGCGACGTGGCGGTGAACCTGCACCACCTGGGGCGGCAGATACGAGGCGAGCTGGGTGACGGGTCAGCCCTCGGGCTGTCGGTGACCTACTCCGCCGAGGAGCAGATCCTCGGCACCGGCGGCGGGATCAAGCGCATGGCGCAGCTCATGCCGCCCGGACGTCGCTGTCTGGTGCTGAACGCCAAGATCGTCACCGACCTCGACCTGCGACGCCTGATCTCCGCCCATCGACGCAGCGGGGCGCTGGCCACGATGGTCGTGCGCCCCGATCCCAACGCCGAGCGCTGGGGCGCCATCGGCGTCGACGCCGCGGGCCGCGTCACGCGCATCCTCGAGCACCGTGCGCCCCACACGGAGCCCACCCCGGCCTACCAGTTCACCGGGATCCATCTGCTCGACCCCGAGCTGATCGACGCCATCCCCGACGAGCCCACCCTGCGCTGCGTGATCCGCACGGCGTACGCCGACCTGCTGCGCCGCGGGGCGCCGATCCGCGCCCTCGTGCATCACGGCTACTTCTACGATCACAGCACGCCCGCGCGCTACCTGCAGGGCAACCTCAAGCTGCTGCAGGGTGCGGCCCACCCATCTCACGCGCCCGGTCCGCTCCAGGGCGTCGATCCCTCGGCGCGCATCGCGCCCAAGGCCGAGCTGGTGCCGCCCCTGCTGGTGGGCGCCGGGGCGCGGGTCGAGGCCGGGGCTCGCGTCGGTCCTTGCGTGGTGCTGGGTCCTTCGAGCCGTGTGGCCAGCGGCGTCGCGCTGCGGCACAGCGTGGTGTGGGCCGACGCCACGGTGGAGGCCGGCGGCGAACGCCTGATCGTCACGTCGCAGAGCGCCCTGTCGGTGCCCGACGCGGGAGACCCCGCGCAGAGCCCGCGATGACCCCCGCGGCGCGACAGCGGCTCGATCTGCTGTGCGTGGAGCGCGGCCTGGTGCAGAGCCGGCCTCGGGCTCAGGCGCTGATCCTCGCCGGTCAGGTGCTGGTCGATGGACAGGTCGTGGACAAGGCGGGGGCCAGCGTGCCGCTCGAGGCCGAGCTGGCCCTGCGCCAGCCCGATCATCCCTACGTCTCGCGTGGCGGGCTCAAGCTGGAGGCCGCGCTCACGGCCTTCGCGCTGGATGTGACCGGGGTCAGCGCGCTGGACGTGGGGGCCTCCACCGGGGGCTTCACCGACTGCCTGCTGCAGCGTGGGGCGTCCCACGTCGTGGCGGTGGATGTGGGCTACGGCCAGCTGGCCTGGCGCCTGCGCCAGGATCCGCGCGTGACCTGCGTCGAGCGCACCAACGCGCGGCAGCTGGACCCTCAGGCGTTGCAGCTGGCGCTGGCGCCCGGGCTGCGCGAAGCCGTCTGGCCCCCGCGCCTGGCGACGGTGGACGTGTCGTTCATCTCGCTCACGCTGGTCCTGCCCGCCATGGCCCACATCCTGGGGCCCGACCGAGAGGTGGTGGCGCTGATCAAGCCGCAGTTCGAGGCCCAACGCGACCAGGTGGGCAAGGGCGGCGTGGTGCGCGACCCGGAGCATCGGCACCTGGCGATCCAGCGCGTGCTGGACTGGGCCGCCGCCGCGGGCTACCGCCTGCAGGGCTCGGTGGAGAGCCCGCTACCGGGCCCCAAGGGCAACGTGGAGCAGTTGGCGCTGCTGGTCACGCCCGCGCGCACGGGCGCGGAGTAGCAGCCTGCATCGCCCGATCAGCTGTCCGTCGCGACCCCCGCGTCGGACAGCTTGTCGCAGTGGGGCGGGATGACGCCCGCCTCACGGAAGAAGCAATCGCCGCACAGACCGAGGATGTTGTCCGGCGCGTGCTGGTCGCATCGGGTGTAGTTCTTGGGAATGCAGGAGTCGTAGAACATGCGGCAGTCGCCGTTGAATCCGTTGCACGCCGCGGCGGAGGTGCCGCCGCCGCAGTACCCGCACCCCTCGCAGAACCACAGATCCTGGCTCACGATGTTGGGCGGACGATTGCAGTCGGTGATATCGGGGGGCTGGTGACAGATGTAGCCGTCGCCCACGGGCCCGTCGGTGCCGACATCCGTTCCCGACCCGTCGTCGCTGCAGCCCGCCACCAGCACCAGCGCCAGCCAGCAGCTCAAGCGTCGCATGTTGTGTCTCCCATGTCGGAGCCCGCGCAGGTTCACTGGGGCTCGATGCGGGCCAGCGCCACGGTGATGTTGTCCACCCCGCCCGCGGCGTTGCCCGCCTCCACCAGCCGCTCGCAGCAGCGATCCAGGTCCGGCTCCGACTCCACGATCTTCTTCATCCCCTCGTCCGTCACCATGCCGGACAGCCCGTCCGAGCACAGCAGGAACACGTCCCCGATGCGCGGCGTCTCGCGCAGGATGTCCACCGCCACGGTCTCCTTCATCCCCAGCGCACGCACGATGACGTTCTTGTGCGGGAAACGATCCACCTCCTCGGGGGTGATGCGCTTCATCTTGATGTAGTCGTTGAGCAGCGAGTGGTCCTCGGTCGCCTGGCGAAAGGTCCCGTCCCGCAGCAGGTAGACCCGGCTGTCACCCACGTGCCCGATGAACACGAGCTCGTCGCAGAAGAAGCAGGCCACGATGGTCGTGCCCATCCCGCGAAAGCGGGTGTTGCGCTGGGCGGCCTCGAAGATCTTGAGGTTGGCCAGCTTGACCCCGGTCACCAGGCGGTTCTCGTCCATCCGGTTGTCGCGGTCCAGCAGGAAGGGCCAGGTGATGTCGGGCTCCTCGGCCGTGGCCCGGAAGAAGTCCACCAGGGTGTCGATGGCCAGCCGGCTGGCCAGATCGCCCGAGGCGTGGCCCCCCATGCCGTCGGCCACGATCACCAGGCGTTCCTCGTCAGGGAGATAGAGGTAGTCCTCGTTGTGAGTCCGCTTCATCCCGACGTCGGTCTCACCGGCAAACCGGACTCGCATCCCGTCCATGGGGAAGGAGGTGCTCATGTCGCTGTTCCGTCGCTCCCGTGCTTTTCATAACAGTATAGCGAGCCATCGTGGCGGTCAAACCTTTGCATCGGTCTCGCTGAACACCAGCCGATGACCCACCTGTGTGCCGGTGGCGGCGGCCTGGCCCGCCGGCAGCTCCAGCACCCCCCGGGCTCCGGCCACGTGCCGGCTCGTACGCCAGGGTTCCAGCCGGGGGTGCAGGGCCAGCACCTCGCCCAACCGGCTCACGAACAGCACGTCGATGGGGTAGCGCATGAAGAACGAATGCACCTGGGCGCAGGGACGCAGCAGCATCCCCTCCCCCGGCTCCAGCGCGTCGCGCCCGAGGAGCCCCCGCAGTCGGGTCCAGGGGTCGAGCGCCAGCAGCAGGTGATGCGCCACCAGCTGTCCCGCGGCGTTGTGGACCACCAGACGCTGGTGGGAGCGGATGCGGTCCAGCTCACAGGGGAGGTTTGACACCATCGGCATTGTACCGCCACAATCGACAGTCAGGATAGTAGCATGCATGTGCTCACCGACGGAGTGTTTGACGCGAACCCGATCATGGTGGGGATCATGCTGGCCGTGATCGTGGCCGCCACCCTGACGTTGCTGATTCGTCGGCTCTGGCACCGTTGACAGCGACGCACCGTTCGAACAGGATCGCATCTCATGACCCGCGAGCAACAGCCGGAAGCTCAGGGCGACCTGGTCCGGTATCCGTTTCCCCGACTGCTCTATGTCCTGTACAAGAAGCAGTTTCTGGGCGAGCTGGCGATCAGCCGCCCGCGGGACGGGATCGAGGGGACGATCTACTTCCGGGACGGCCTCCCGGTGTTCACCGACATGCCGTTCTCCATCGACGTGCTGGGGCGGGTGCTGGTGGAACGCGGTCTGATCCGTGAGGAGCAGATGTACGAGTCCCTGCAGCACCTCTCCGCGGGGGACCAGCTGCAGGGGCAGATCCTGATCCAGCTGGGGGCGCTGGACATGGGGGGGCTGATCGAGGGACTTCGGACCCAGCTCGTGCGCAAGCTCAACCGGACCTTCACCCTGCGCGACGCATCGTTCGCGATCTACTCCGGGGAGCATGGGCGCGGGATGCGCGGCGAGGAGGCCCAGGTCCGGGCGGATCCGCTGTGGGTCATCTACCACGGCGTCCGCAACAGCTTCGACGCCGCGCAGCTGGAGCCCGAGCTGCAGAAGCTGCACGAGATGGCGATCCGTCTGCCGCCGGCCTTCGAGGACATCTGGCCCCGTTACGGCATGGGCGAGGAGGTGAACCCGCTGGTCACGCTGTTGACCCGGGGCGCCGTGCCGCTGGAGCGCCTGTTCTCCCTGAGCAACCTGGGGCAGCTGCCGACGCAGATGCTGATCTATGCGCTGTGGGTCACCGAGGCGCTGGAGGCCATTCCCGCCCGGAGGCCCGCGCGCGCCTCCACGGGTGCCATGCCACCGGCCCAGGCCAACCCCATTCGCCGCACACCGTCGCAGGCCGGCCCACCCCTGCGCCAGACGCCGTCGCAGGTCAACACACCCATTCGTCGTACGCGGAGCGGCGAGCTCTCGGAGCCGGGGAGCGCGCCACGGGCGAACGCGCCACGGGCGAGCGCGCCACACACGCCACCACCGGCCAGGCGCCACGAGCCAGCTCCCGCCGTGGCCCAGGCCGAGGCTGACGCCATCCCGCTGCTGGACAACTCGATGCAGCCCGACAGCGTCCAGCAACGCCCCGCGCGGGAGACGGCGCCCGAGGTTCGGGCCCTGGCCGCGGCCTTCACCTCGGAGCTGTCGCCAGACCCGGTGGAAACCCTGGACGACAACGACCTGATCGGCTCGCTGGAGCCAGACGACGACCAGGACGAAACCACCGACGGCGGCACGCCGATCATCACCTCAGCGCCGGTATGGAACGCGGGAGGCTCCACGGCCCCCGAGCTGGGGCAGGAGGGGGTCTATACCATCCCCCACACCAGGCGCGCTCCGAGGGAGAGTGCCACCCCCGCAGCCGAGGCGAGTCAGCCCATCGCCAACATCCCCTCCTCGCCGGGACTGAGCCGGGTTCCCTCCTCGCCGGGACTGAGCCGGGTTCCCTCCTCGCCTGGCATGCCGATCATCGACGCCGGCACCACGGCCAAGCACTACCAGCTGATCCGCAAGACCTTCAAGCGCATCGCCGAGGGTGAGAACTACTACCAGGTGCTGGAGGTGGACCCCAAGGCCTCGCCGGACCAGATCCGCGAGGCCTACTTCTCCATGGCCAAGGACTTCCACCCCGACCGCGTGAGCTCCCTGGGGCTGAAGGACGTGGCCAAGGAGGCCGAGGAGATCTTCCGCTTCATCAACGATGGCCACACCACGCTGACCAGCCCCGAGAGCCGCGCGGCATACGACGAGTCGCTCAAGGGCGGCGACAAGAAGCTGGAGGTGCACGACGCGCTCACCGCGGAGTTCGCGTTCCAGAAGGGGCTGGTGCACTTCCGCAAGAAGGACTTTCCCGAGGCGCTGAGGCACTTTCAGGAGTCGTTCCGGCTCAACCCCAAGGAGGGAGAGCATCTGGCCTACATCGCCTGGACGCTGTACAGCGACCCCAAGGGCGACCGGCGCAACCTGCTGCCGAAGATCAAGGAGCAGCTGCTCAAGTCCATCCGCGTCTCACCCCACAGCGCGACCTGCTACCACTTCCTGGGCGAGGTCTACCTCGCCCTGGGCGAGGAGCGCCGGGCCTTCACCTGCTTCGACAAGGTGCTGGACATCCAGCCCGACCACCTCGAGGCCACGCGCCACATGCGCATCATCCGCATGCGCAAGGAGAAGCAGAAGGAGAAGAGCAGCGGCCTGTTCAGCCGGTTCACGAAGAAGAAGAAGAAGTAGTAGTAGTAACTACTCCTTCGCCGGCGCGCCCACCTTCGCTGGCGCGCCCACCTCCCCCGTCACGTCGCCCACGGCGATCACGTCGCCCCCGTCGCAGGCCGTGGTCAGGGTGTAGGTGCACTTCTGCGGCGAGGTCACGGTGCTGGACAGGACGTTGCACAGGGTCTGGGCCTGGGTCCGGCAGCGCTGCACCGCGCTGGCCCGGCTGAACAGCACCTTGCCGGTGGAGATGCGGCAGCAGTACTGGCCCGTGGCGTGGCGCAGCATCTCGCGGACCTTGAAGTAGGCGCGCCACCGCGGTGAGCGCGCGGTGGCCTCGGCGTCGGCCTCGGCCGCCGACGATTTCTCGGGTGGCGGTGGGGGCGGGGTCTCCACCGCGCTCGGAGCGGGGGAGCCACTCTGGAGTGCGGAGTGGAGCACACCCGTGGGCGCGCGCTGCCGTAGCTCCAGCTGGTTGGCCGCGGCGTTGTAGCGCTGGACGATGTTCCATCGCTTCAGATACGGCGCGATGTGCCTGCGCTCGACGACGGCCCACGACTTCAGCGCCCCGTCCGCCGTGCGCTCGATCAGCGCCAGCGTCCGGTCGCGCCGATCCCACTGCATCGTCTCCAGCCGCAGGTAGTCCCGCGCCAGGCGCGCCGCGACCCGTTGCCGCTGCAGCACACCGCGCGCTTGAAGCGCCCGCTGTTGCAGCTGCAACGCACGCCGTGACACCGCGTCGTCGTGCCGGCGCAGCAGCACCGCGCCCAGCACAACCGCCCCCACGGCCAGCAGCCCCAGCACCCCGATCCAGATCCATCCTCGTCGGTCCACGCCCGCTCCGCGCCCGATCAGGGCCGTTTGAACTCGAGGTCGAACAGCGCCCGCACCGTGCTCTCGTCCGGCGGGCGGGCGATGCCCACCTCGGTGATGATCGCCGTCACCAGCTCGTGGGGCGTGACGTCGAACGCGATGTTGCGCACCGGTACGCCCTGGGGCACGAGCTGCGTCTGACCCACGTGGGTCACCTCCCGCGCCGGTCGCTCCTCGATGGGGATCTGGTCGCCGTGCGCGATGTGCAGATCGATGGTGGATCGCGGGGCGGCGACGTAGAACGGCACGTCGTGCCGCCGGGCCAGCACCGCCACGCTGTAGGTCCCGATCTTGTTCGCCACGTCGCCGTTGGCCGCGATGCGATCCGAACCCACCACCACGCAGTCCACGGCGTGCTTCTGCATCAACGCCCCGGCCATGTTGTCGCAGATCACGGTGACGTCGATGTGATCGTGGTGCAGCTCCCATGCCGTGAGCCGCGCACCCTGCAGGAAGGGCCGCGTCTCGTCGGCCAGTACGCGGATGTGCTTGCCCGCCTCCACCGCGCCGCGGATCACACCCAGCGCCGTGCCGTACCCGCCGGTGGCCAGCGCCCCGGCGTTGCAGTGCGTCAGCACCGTCGCCCCGTCGGGGATCAGCTCCCCGCCGATACGGCCCATGGCGCGGCAGAAGTCGATGTCCTCGTGCCACACCTCCAGCGCCTCGGCCTCCAGCGCCTGGCGCACCGCCGCCACCCCACGAGCGATGCTGTCGCCGAACACCCGCCGCTGGCGCTGCACGGCCCAGGACAGGTTGACCGCCGTGGGACGCGCCGCGGCGATGTGGTCGCAGACGCGCTCGAACCCCGCGCGGAAGGCGGCCTCGTCGTCGGGCAGCCCACGCGCTGCCGCCGCCACGCCCATCGCCGCCGCGCAGCCGATGGCCGGGGCGCCGCGGATCACCATGGTCTGGATCGCCTCCGCGACCTGCTCGGCGGTCTCGTAGCTGTTCCACACCTCCTGCACCGGGAGCAGGCGCTGGTCCAGCATCAGCACACGACCGTCGTCCCAGTAGATCGGGCTCAGCACCTGGCGCCAGAGCTGCTTCTTGTCGGACATTCGTTCCTCCATCGGGCTGCGGTTCACTATCATGCGCCCACCGTGCGGTCCCTGATCTCCTCCGCCACAGCCTCGAACATGCGCACCGCCTGCTCGCGCTCACCGTCGAGCAACGCCTTCAGTCCCTGCACCACGTGGGTCACGAGCTGGACCCCGACGCCGCTGCCCGTGAGGGCGCGGGCCACCGGCAGCGTACGCACCTCCCGGTCCAGCTCGTCCACCAGCTCCATCAGCCGGGCGGGCAACGTCTGGTTCTTGCTCACGGTATGCCTCCAGGCGCCAGGCGCCGTCTTCGCACGCTCCCGCGGTTCAGTCCAGCAGCTTGCGCAGTAGCTGGTTCACCAGCTGTGGGTTGGCCTTGCCCGAGGTGGCGCGCATCACCTGTCCCACGAAGAAGCCGAACACCTTCTGCTTCCCCTCGCGGTACTGTGCGACCTGCTGCGGGTTGTCCTCGATCACGCGTCGTATCTGCGCCTCGATCACCTCCCCGTCGCTGTCCTGGAACAGGTGCTCCCGCCGGGCGATGGTCTGTGCGTCCTCGGCGCTGTCCCACATCAGCGGCCAGATCTGCTTGGCCAGCGCGCTGCTGATGCGGCCATCGTCCCACAGCTGCAGCAAACCGGCCAGACGCTCCGCGGTGACCCTGGCCCGGGCCACGTCCCGGGCGTCGGAGACCCGCGCCAGCAGCTCGGTGAGGATCCAGCTCGACGCGCGCCTGGGCGCAGCCCCGGCAGCGACGGTGGCCTCGAAGTAGTCAGCCAGCTCGTGCTCCCGGGTCAGCGCCGCGGCGTCGTCCGGGGGCAACCCGAGCTGCTCGACGTAGCGGTGACGGCGGGCGTCCGGCAGCTCGGGCAACGTGTGGCGCAGCCGCTCCACCCACGCCGGGTCCAGCACCACCTGGGGCAGGTCTGGATCGGGGAAGTAGCGGTAGTCCTCTGCCTGCTCCTTGGAGCGCATGGAGCGCGTCACGCCGGCGGCGGCGTCCCACAGCCGGGTCTCCTGCCGCACCACCCCCCCGGCCCGCAGCACGTCCGACTGCCGGGCGATCTCGTACTCCAGCGCGTGCTGCACGAAGCGAAACGAGTTGATGTTCTTCACCTCGGTCTTGACCCCGAGCCGCGTGGTGCCCACCGGACGGAGCGAGACGTTGGCGTCGCAACGCAGCGACCCCTGCTCCATGTTCCCGTCGCTGACACCCAGCGCGCGCACCATGCCGCGCAGCGTGCGCATGTAGTGCGCGGCCTGAACCGGGTGTCGTAGGTCCGGCTCGCTGACGATCTCGATCAGCGGCACACCGGCGCGGTTGAGGTCCACCCGCGACTGGCCGCCCTCGGCGCCGTGGATGCTCTTGCCCGCGTCCTCCTCCACGTGGATCCGCGTGATGCCCACCCGGCTCCGCTCCCCCGTCGGAAGCCAGACCTCCAGCTGGCCTCCCTCCGCCAGCGGCCGCTCGTACTGCGAGATCTGATAGCCCTTGGGCAGGTCGGGGTAGAAGTAGTTCTTGCGCGCGAAGCGGCTGCGGTGGCGGATGGTGCAGCCGCAGGCCAGCGCCATGCGCACCGCGTGTTCGATCACCTGGCGGTTGAGCACCGGCAACGCCCCCGGCTGTCCGGTGCAGACGGTGCAGATCTGGGTGTTGGGCGGGGCACCGAAGCGCGTGGAGCACCCGCAGAAGATCTTGCTCCGGGTGGCGAGCTGCACATGCACCTCGAGGCCGATGACGGCTTCGTGGTCGATCATGACGTCACCGGATCCAGCGGCGGCCGCAGGGTGTGCCACGCGGTGGCGTGCTCGTAGGCCGCCCCGGCTCCCAGCAGCGTGGCCTCGGACAGCGGCGGACCCAGTAGCTGCAGCCCGACCGGCAATCCCTCGTCGCACAGCCCGCAGGGCAGGGCCAGCCCGGGCAGGCCGGCGAGGTTGCACGAGATGGTGAAGATGTCGGCGAGGTACATCTGCAGCGGATCGTCCAGCCGCTGTCCCAGGCGGAAGGCGGAGCAGGGCGAGGTGGGGCAGGCGATGACGTCGCAGCCGCCGTCGAACACTCGCTGGAAGTCGCGCTGGATCAGCGCCCGGACACGCTGGGCCCGACCGTAGTACGCGTCGTGATATCCGGCACAGAGGGCGAAGGTGCCGAGCATGATGCGGCGCTTGACCTCGGCCCCGAATTCGCCCCGGCTGGCGCTGTACATCTGGTCCAGGTTCCCTCGTGCTCCGGGCAGGGTCGGGCCGAAGCGGACGCCGTCGTAGCGCGCCAGGTTCGACGACGCCTCCGCCGTGGCGATGAGGTAGTAGGCCGCGATGGCGTATCGCGTGTGGGGCAGCGAGACATCTCGCACCTCGGCGCCCAGTTCCGCCAGCGTGGCGATGGCCTCACGCACCGCGCGCTCCACCGACGGCTCGAGCCCGCCCTGGTCCAGATACTCGCGTGGGATCCCCACGCGCAGGCGCTTCAGCTCCCGACGCTGGCAGGCCTGCTGCAGGCTGCCCGGCTGCAGCGGGGCGGGCAGACAGGTGCTGTCCTTCACGTCGGGTCCGCCGATCACCTCGAGCAGCAGGGCGCAGTCCCGAACCGTGCGCGCCAGCGGACCCACCTGATCCAGGCTGGAGGCGAAGGCGATGACCCCCATGCGGCTCACCCGGCCGTAGGTCGGCTTGAGGCCCACCACGCCGCAGAACGAGGCCGGCTGGCGGATCGATCCGCCCGTGTCGGTGCCCAGCGCCGCGGCGCACAATCCCGCCGCCACCGCCGCCGCCGCCCCGCCCGACGAGCCGCCGGGCACCCGCCCGGTGTCCCACGGGTTGCGGCACGGCCCGTGGGCCGAGCTCTCGCACGAGGAGCCCATGGCAAACTCGTCCATGTTGAGCTTGCCCAGCAGCACGGCGTCCGCCGCCCGCAGCCGCGCCACGACGGTCCCGTCGTAGGGTGGGCGCCAGCCCCGCAGCACGCGCGATCCGGCGGTGGTCTCGATCCCGGCGGTGACGAGGTTGTCCTTGAGCGCCACGGGTACCCCGCACAGCGGCCCCACCGGCTCCCCTCGCTCCAGGCGCTGGTCCACCTGACGCGCCGAGGCCAGCGCGCCCTCGGCGTCCACCGTAATGAAGCTGTTCAGGGTGGAGTCCAGCGCCGCGATGCGATCCAGATGGGCCCGGGTCACCGCCTGCGCCGTGACCTCACGGGCGCGGATCCGGCCGGCCAGGTCGCTGGCACCGAGGTCCGTCATTCGATGATCCGCGGCACCAGAAAGTGTTCGCCGTCGTGGGCCGGCGCCTGGGACAGGAGCAGCTCCCGATCCAGCGACGGGGCTTCCTCATCCTCACGGTCGGGGCAGGTCAGCTCCGTCTCGGAGTCGGGCGCCTCGCTCCCGTCGAGCGGTGCGTCCAGCTGCTCCAGCTGGGTCACGTACGCGACGATGGCGTCCAGCTGGTGCGTGAAGAGCTCCAGCTCCGGGCCTGACAGCTCCAGCCGGCAAAGGCGAGCCACGTGACGGACATCATCGTGTGTGATCTTCATCGCTTGTCTCTGGGCTTATAGCCCACGGTGGCACAACGCGCAACCTCGGGATTCCAGCGACTTGCGACGTTGACAGGCGGCCGAGGGGAGGGTATCCAATGGGTGGGAAGGTTTGGCGGGCGGGGGCAGTTAATACTATAATAGTCACCATGAGCGATGTGCCCGCCATTCGAACCGAGGACGGCACCAAGGACACGTTGATGATGCGCTGGATGCTGATTCCCCTTCTTGTGGGGCTCGTTGCCATGGGCTGCAGCGGGCCCGACGATGGACTGGACGAGGACGCTGCGCCGGGCGAGCAGCGTGGGCGCTTCGGTCTGGTCCACGTGACCTACGATCACGACTGGGCCGAGAGCGGGGACGCCGTGCTGCTCACCACCACGGCGCAGTTCGTGCGCTATGCCGCCATGGACCGGGATCAGGTGTCCCGGCTGCTGGCCCTACCCCTGGATCCGGACCACGACCTCCCGGCCCTGGACCAGTGCAAGCGCTACGACCTCAGCGTCGACATGGTGGCGGAGGAGGCGCTGGAGGCCGAGGAGACGGGCAACGTCGAGCTGCTCGAGGCCGGGCAGCTCAAGATCCAGACCAAGGGTGAGACCGTCACCCTCTCCCCCCGGCACTTCCCCTGGCTGCTGCCCTTCATCTCCGGCGTGGTGTACGGCGAGGCCCAGACCAGCGCGGTGAACACGGTGAGCGGCGTGCGGGCCGTGGCGGACGGCGGCGAGGCGATCGGCGCGTTCACCGCCCAGGTGGAGAGCCCGACGCTGCCCCGATTGCTGCAGGTGGGCACCGCCCAGCCCTCCGCGTTGATCAGCGCGAGCCGCACGGCGTTGAACGTGCGCTGGTCGGCCGACGACAAGACGGCGGACGTGACCTACGCCGAGCTGCGGTACACCCGAGGCAAGCGAGACGTGGCCCTGCGCTGCCGCGTACGCGACGACGGGAGCTTCGAGCTGCCCGCCTCCTTGCTGGCGGAGATCTCGGGCAAGACAACCCTCGAGCTGGTGCGCCTGCGCCGGGCGCCGTTCACCGCCGCCGGCCTGGAGCAGGGCGAGCTGCGCCTCGCCGTCCGCGACCGGGCCTCGGTCCAGTTCGAGTAGCCTCGACCGGGGGGGACAGCCGAGCGGCAAACGGAGCCCGAAAACAACCGGGCTGCCTCCACGCCCGGGTGGCCTGCCGCGCCGCACGCAACGCCCGGGTGAGCTGCACGCAGAGGGGCGGCTTGGCTGCTCCGTTCGCCGCTCGGCTGTCCCGAGATCTCAACGTTGCTCGCCCGAATCTGCGGAGAGCCACTCGCGAGGGCCGCCAAGCCGGCCTCGGTTACGCAGTCCACCCGTACGTCTGTTCCGGCGCGGCATGTTGCCCCGACGTCGAGCGCGCCCGGTCTCTTCTGAGCTCCCGCGAGTGGTTCGCCGCCTCCGTGCCGTGTTCAGCCCACCCCTACCGCACGAGGCCCGCGGTCAGCAAACCGGGCTCCACCCGCAGGTTGATCCACACGTTGAGCGGGGTGCCGACGTCGTCGGTGCCAGGGTTGAACCGCATCTTCTGCGCGTGGCGCAGGGCGCAGCCGTCGAACAGCGTGCTGCCCGAGGAGTGCTTGAGGTACAGGTGCCCCACCTTGCCGTTGGTCTCGATCAGCATGCGGACCGTCGCCGGCGTGATGGACAGCGGGGTGATCTTGCATCGCACGCGCGGCGTGTCGATCAGCTCTGGCGGCCGGACCACGTGGCTGTTCTGCACGCGCCGGCCCGACAGGTAGAACTTGAGACCGTACAGCGGCGTCTGTCCCCCGCGCTGCGCCTCACGCCCCTGGGCATCCCGGCCGCCGGCCCCCACGCTGGCCTGGAACGTCCCCGCCGCGGACCGCACGGTTCGACCGGTCTGCGCCGCCAGCGCCGCGAGCCGCTGCTCGGCCACGGCGAATCGTCGACGACTCTGATCCACCACCTGGCGGTGATGCAGAATCCGCTGCCGGGCGTCCTGCTGTATCGCCTGGAGCATGGCGGTGGGCGACGGGCCCTCGGGCAGCGGGTCCTGCTCCATGTCGCCGGTCAGGCTGGCGTGCACCCCGTCGTCCTCTCGAGCTCGATGCTGACCCGACCGCGCCCTGGTCCGCGGATCAGCCGCTGACACCGACGGGCGGCCGTTCACCGCCGGGGTCGCCGGCTGGCTCGTGCGCGGGGTGGTCGAGGGCTGTGACGGATGGATTCGATCGCGCTCCGTCTGATGGACGACGCGCGGCTGTTCGGATGGGGCGCTCTGCTGTCGGCCCCGGGACGCCTCGGCCTGGACCCGGGTCTGGCCCGGTCGGTCGTGGCTGCGGCCCCAGCACTCCACCGGCGGGGCCAGCCGCGGCGCCACGAGATCCACGTCCAGCTCGTTGCTCCCCATGAGTTGGCGTGGCTGGCGATTGATCAACCAGCCAGCCCAGACGACGAGCAGGGCGATGGTCAGATGGATCAACGCCGACGCCAGGAACGCGAAGGCGCGTCGTGTTCGATCCCGGCTCGGGCCAGTGAGCGGCATCTGTCGCTTGATGCTACCTGCCCGAGGCCAGGGCCATCATGGCCTCGGACTGGATCTCGGAGTTGAAATCGTTCTCTGGCTGACCTGTCCGGTTGATGTAGGTCGTGGCCCAGATCCGACCCCCATAATAGAAGCGCTGGTCGGAGAGCGCAGAGCGGGTGAGCCAGGCGCGCCCACGGGCCGCGCTGCGCTTGCCCTGGGACCAGCCCGACAGGCCGAGGATGGTGTAGGCCGTGGTCTGGGTGCAAATCGCGCCCGAGCCCGGCCGCTCGAGCCACGCGCCGCTCGGTAGCTGATGCGCCGTGAGGTCGCTGATCAGCGCCATGGCCAGGCTCTCGTCGGCAGGGCTCAGGCCGGCACGCGTCTTCAGCGTCCCCATGGCCCACAACAGCGAGCCGCGGGCCAGATCCTGTCCGGTTCCGGGGCGATCCCACTCGGGCCGCCGGCGGACCAGCTCCGAGAGCAGCGCCCGGGCGTAGTCCGTTCGTCCCACGGCCACGGCCGCACGGATGGCGGAGGCGATGTCCCAGGCTGCCACCTGTGGTGTGCGGCTCCGGATCCGCGCCGACAGCACGAGATCGACGTACGCCGGGGCGGTGTAACGACTGACGGTCACGTTGAACCAGCGCCCGGCATCGATGATGAAGCCGGCCGAGGCCAGAAACTCGATGTCCTGAGTGTGCGGGCGGCGTTTGCTCCACCCCGCGTCATAGGCCTTGATCAGGGACCGAGCCGTGCGCAGCGCGGCCTTCTGGTGCTCGTCGAGCCCGGTGACGCGGTGCACCGCGAGCAGGCCCTGGGCCGTGATCCCGGTGATATTCGTGGTGGATCGCCGACTCCCCATCTTCCACTCCCAGGAGTGCCTCAGGCCTCCCGGGAAGCTCCCCTGGGCCGCCACATGGTGATCCCCGGCGTCCTCGGCCTCGACCTTCAACGGGGCGGCGGCGGCGGCGGTGGGCAGGGCCACCGCAAAAATTGCTGCCAGGATCGCTGGCCTTCCAGAGATACGCATCATCGGCTCCTTGTGCTGTATACGGGTATGTTGTAAGGAGTAGCACCTTGCGTTCAATACGCAAGGAGGCCCCTGAGCGGAGCGTTGTCCGGGTTGGATGCTTAACCCTTGACAGGCGTGGCTTGCTGGATACACTCCCTCGCTGACCGAGGTATATCCCATGTACGCTGTGGTAAAGACCGGTGGAAAACAGTACCGAGTGACCGAGGGCGACACCATCAAGGTGGAGAAGCTCGCCGGGGAACCGGGCGCTGCATTGCAGATCAACGAAGTCCTGATGCTGTCCGACGGTGAGAACGTCACGCTGGGCCGGCCGCTTGTCGAGGGCGCGTCCGTCAGCGGTGAGATCGTGGACCAGAACCGGAATCGCAAGGTCCTGATCTACAAGTATCGCCGACGCAAGCGCTACCGGTGCAAGACCGGGCATCGTCAGCCCTTCACCGCGGTGAAGATCACCGCCATCACCCTGGCGCAGTAAGGAGTCTGTCATGGCACACAAAAAAGGACAGGGCAGCTCCCGAAACGGCCGCGACTCCTGCGCCCAGTTTCGCGGGGTGAAGCACTACGGCGGCCAGACCGTCCGCGCGGGCAACATCCTGGTGCGGCAGCTGGGCACGCACATCCACCCCGGCCGCAACGTCGGCCTGGGCAAGGACTTCACGCTGTTCGCCCTGGTGGACGGCGTGGTGCAGTTCGAGAAGTTCGGCAAGAACGGACGCGTCCGACGACGGGTCCGGATCGATCCGGCGCCTCAGGCTGCTCAGCCTGCCGAGTAGCTCCCTCGAACAGTTCGATCGCACGGGCCCGCATCGGCGAGCGCCGAGCACCTGTTCCCGGACTTGACCATGAACTTCGTCGACGAGGTTACGATCCACGTCAAGGCGGGTGGGGGGGGCAACGGCTGCGTCGCCTTCCGGCGCGAGGCCCACGTTCCCAAGGGGGGTCCGTCGGGCGGTGACGGCGGCAACGGCGGGGACGTGATCTTCGAGGCGGATCCGAGTCTCGCGACGCTGCTGGATCTCCGATACCAGCGCGAATATCGCGCCTCACGCGGCCAGCATGGCCAGGGACACGATCGCGACGGGCGCAAGGCGGATCACTGCCTGGTGCGCGTTCCCTGCGGCACGATGGTGATGGATCTCGACGGGACCCGGCTGTCGGATCTCACCGATCCCGGCCAACGCTTCGTGGCCGCGCGTGGGGGTCGCGGCGGTCGGGGCAACCGTCGGTTCGCCAGCTCCACGAACCAGGCGCCACGCCGGGCCGATCCCGGCGAACCCGGTGAGGAGCGCGACCTGCACCTGGAGCTCAAGCTGCTGGCCGACGTGGGGCTGGTGGGTCTGCCCAACGCGGGCAAGTCGACCCTCATCTCCCGCATCTCCGCCGCGCGACCCCGCATCGCCGACTATCCCTTCACCACCCTCGCTCCCAACCTCGGGATGGTCCGGCTGGGCGACGAGCGCTCGATGGTCGTGGCCGACATCCCCGGGCTGATCGAGGGGGCGCACCACGGCGCGGGGCTGGGGCACCGCTTCCTGCGACACATCGAGCGCACCCGCGTGCTGCTGTTTCTCGTCGACGATCGACACCGCCTGTTCGAGGAACCCGGATCGCCGCTGCAGGATCTCGAGGTGCTGCGCGACGAGCTCGCGGCCTTCGACCCGGAGCTGGCCCGGCGACGGGCGCTGGTGGCGCTGAACAAGGTCGATCTGATGAGCCCCGAGCGGGTGGCAGAGGTCCGCGCAGCCCTGGAGCCCCACTGGACCGTGTACCCCGTGAGCGCAGCCACCGGGGAGGGACTCAAGTCCCTGCTGGAGGCCACCTGGCACCAGCTGGCGACCCGGGCTCCGGACGACTGCGATGTTCCCCCCTGCGTACCGTAACCCCCACAAGGCACGATGGAATTCGCCAATATTCGCCAATAGCCTGAATTGACATCGGAAGGGGCTTCTGGTATACGTCCTGAGTTCCACACTGGGGTTTGTACGCCCACAGGGCAACCGCAGCGGTGGTCCAGCACCAGCAACGTCAACCCAGAGGCAGTACCGGGACACAGTCTAACGGCACCAGCTAACGGCACCAGGCCCAAGTGGCAGCAGGCCAGAAGGGACAGCCCATGTTGAGGAGAGCACTTGTTTGTGCAGTTGGAATCACGGTTGGTCTGTGCATGCTCAGCGCGGACGTCGCGGCTCAGCCCGACGACAAGACAGCAGCAGCCCCCACCGCCGACAAGGGGGCGGACCCCGCCACCGCCGCACCCGTCGCGCCCGAGCCGAACCCGACCAACGGAAGCTACGTGGTCCAGCTCAAGCAGCTCGAGCAGCGGGTGAACGAGCTGAAGGAGCGCATCTTCCGCTCCAAGGCACGACTCAACCTGCTGAAGGAGACGGTGATACATGGGGTGATCGCCGGATCCCGGGCCGTGATCAGGCACAAGAACGAGATGGGCAGCTCGTTCCGGCTGGAGAAGCTGGTCTACGCCGTGGACGGCGCGAAGATCTACTCCAAGAGCGACGACGGCGGCGGGCTCGACGAGAAGCGCGAGTTCGAGGTGTTCAACGGCAGCATCGTGCCGGGGAACCACACGATCAGCGTACAGGCGGTGTTCCGCGGCCACGGCTACGGCATCTTCTCCTACCTCCGGGGCTACACGTTCACGGTGCGCTCGAGCCACACCTTCACCGCCGCCGAGGGCCGACAGAACGCGATCACGGTCAAGGTCTACGAGAAGGGCAACATCACCACCGAGCTCAAGGACCGTCCCGCGATCAAGTTCGAGGTGAACCTGTACTCCGCCGGCAAGGGAGGAGACGCGAAATGAGATCCCTCGACCGACCCCCCCGCGTGGGGCGCCGGCTGCGAGGGACCACACGGGCAGCCGCGCTGCTCGTGGCCCTCCTGCTGGCACAGCCCGCACGGGGCGCCTCCGTCGACAAGCTGCGCTCCGAGGTCACCGACCTCGAGCAGCAGGCGAGCTACCTCAACGTGCGGTTCAAGGGACAGGCCGCTTCCAAGGAGCAGCTCGCCGAGCACCGGCTGGTCGACGCTCAGGTGCTGTACACGCTCAAGGACTACACCCGGGCCGCGATCCTGCTCCTGGACTACGTCAGCAAGTACAAGGGGACGCCGGGCTACGCCGAGGCGCTGTTCTATCTCGCCGACTCGCTGTACCACAAGCGCGACTTCCTCTCCGCCCGTCGCTACTTCGACAAGATCGTGAGCGAGGTCAAGGGCAAGTACTACCAGGAGGCGCTGCAGCGCCTGGTGGAGCTCAGCCTGCGCACCGGCGACTACACCAACGTCGACAGCTACCTCAACGCGCTGGCCAGCATCCCGCCGCACATGCTCAAGCCCTCGGTGCCCTACGTTCAGGGCAAGTACTACTACTTCCGCAAGGAGCTGAGCAAGGCCACGGCGGCGTTCCGAACCATCCCCTCCGGCCACCAGTACTACATGCACGCCCAGTACTTCCTCGGCGCGACCCTGGTGCAGGAGAAGAACTACGCCGAGGCGGCGAAGATGTTCGGCGCGCTGCTGCGGGTGCAGCCCAGGACCAGCGGGGAGAAGCACATTCGCGACCTGGCCTACCTCGCCATGGGACGCCTGCTGTACGAGAAGGGCAAGCTCGAGCAGGCGATCGACATGTACCAGAAGATCTCGCGCCGCTCGCCGGAGTTCGACACGGCGCTGTACGAGATCGCCTGGGCCTACATCAAGGCGACGCAGTACAAGCGGGCGCTGCGCGCGCTGGATCTGCTGGTGCTGGCCCAGCCCGAGAGCCCGTTTATCCCCCAGGTTCAGGTGCTCCAGGGCAACCTGCTGATCCGCCTGGAGCAGTGGGGGCGAGCCACCGATCTGTTCACCCAGACCCGCGAGAAGTTCGTGCCGGTGCACAGCCGGATGAAGCAGATCATGACCGAGCACTCGGACCCCAACGTGTTCTTCGACGTGCTGCTGGCCAAGAACCTGGGTGAGCTCTCCGCCACGATCCAGGTGCCGCCCCTGGCGGTGCACTGGGTCAAGGAGCAGCAGAACGTGAAGCGCGCGCTGAACCTGGTGGGCGACATCCGCGACATCAAGGACAGCCTGCGGGAGGCGTCGCAGCTGATCCAGCGCCTGGAGCGGGCCGTCAACTCGCCGGCCAAGATCCGCATCTTCCCCGAGTTCGCAACGGCCAAGGCCGGCTCGCTGGAGGTGGAGAACCGGCTGCTGCAGGTGCGTCGCCGCCTGCTCGAGGCCGAGGCGCAGCTGGTCAGCGGCGTGGCCGGCAGCAGCGGCGACGAGCTGCGGCGGCTGGCCGCCGAACGCGAGCGCCTGGAGCAGCAGGTCAAGGTGCTGCCCACCACGGCGGCGGGGTACGAGAAGCGGACCAAGACCAAGCTCAACCGGATCGAGGAGCTGGAGCGGCAGCTGTCCCGGCTGACGATCCTGGTGGACAGCCTGCGGGCCCAGCTGGTGGCGGCCGAGAAGTACTTCGCCGACACCTCCAGCGCGAAGAAGCAGGAGGTGCGGGAGAGCTTCCGCAAGGAAGCGGAGTCGGTGAACACGATGATCACCGGCCTGGCCTCCGAGGCGGAGGAGATCCGCCAGGCGCTGGACGACGCCAAGAACGCGCTGGGCGTGGGCGGCGCCGAGGAGGTGGCCGAGCGCGGAATCAAGGCCCAGTATCGCGACGCGCTGCTCAAGGAGCACGCCCAGCTGATGGCGATGAGGGACCGCCTGGACGGCCGCCAGCGCGCCGAGTTCGACAGCCTGGCCGGCCTGTTCGATCGCTGCAGTCGGGTGGACGAGACGCTGGTCACGTTCGACAGGAAGCTGGAGCTCGGCGTGGAGGAGAAGCTGACCACGATCCGCACCACGCTCAACGAGGAGAAGGACCTCGTCTCCAGGTACGGCATCGAGGCCGCGGACTACAAGGGCCGCTCCGACACGGTGGCCGGCGGCATCACCTATGACGGGTTCCAGGAAGTCGCCAAGCGGTTCTACGAGATCGTGGTGCGCGCCGACGTCGGGATCATCGACGTGGCCTGGGCGCTGAAGGACGTCAAGAGCAAGGAGGTGTCCCGTCTGGTGCGTCAGCAGAAGATGGACCTCAAGGTGCTGGACGAGGAGTTCAAGGAAGTTCTGCGCGAGGACTAGGGCGCCTGGGCTCAGGCCCATGGCTCGAGGCATGGCGCGCGGAGCGGGCCTGTCCCTTGGTGGCTCAGGGGAGGACCCGCCCGGGTGCACTGCAGGGACGCGAGACAGCGCGCTGACGGGGGCGACGCGACGGTGAGAGACGACATGAAGAGAATCCCAGGCAGCACGAGAGGCTTTGGCACTGCACTTGGCGCGGGCGTGGCCACGGCGCTGATGCTTCTGCTTTTCGCCCCGCGGGTCGTCGGCGCGCCCGCCGCCCCGGCCACTCCACCGCGGCCCACCTGGCTCCCGGGGACGGTGGTGCACTACACCCCCGAGGATCTCAAGGAGATCAAGGAGCTGCTCGACGACGCGAAGCGCTTCAACGCCGCGGCCGAGAGCTACAAGCAGACGGTGAACAGCATCGTCAAGCGCGCCTACGAGGAGCGCCGGCGCAAGATGCTGGCGGAGTTCGAGAAGAAGATCCGGGGCAACGAGGCCGAGGAGCGCGTGCGACGCATCGCCGCGATCACGCTGTTCGAGGACTTCCTGCGCCGCTATCCCAACGACAAGCGCTGGACGCCGGACGTGATCTTCCGCCTGGCCGAGCTGTACTTCGAGAAGGCCAACGACGAGTACCTGCTGGCCACCGATCGCTACGACAAGGAGATGCAGACGTTCGAGAAGGGACAGCTGGCCGTGGCCCCCACGCCGCCCAAGCAGAACTACTCCGAGACCATCGAGCTGCATCGCCGCCTGATCCGCGAGTTCCCGCGCTACCGGTTGATCGACGGCGCCTACTACCTGCTGGGCTTCTGCCTGTCGGAGATGGGTGACATGGAGCGCGGCAACCAGGGCTATCTGGCGCTGGTCTGCGCCAACCGCGTGCGACCGCCGCTGAGCAACGCGGCGCCGGTGGAGTCCGCCAATCCCGCGCCCACCGAGGAGACCCCCAAGAAGCGGCCCCGTTCCCGGATGCCCACGGCCGCGGCCACCCCGGCGCGGTCCACGCTGGACACCACGGCCTACAACGGCTGCACCCCGCTCATCGCCAAGAGCCGGTTCAACGGGGAGGCCTGGATCCGCATCGGCGAGTTCCATTTCGACGAGAACCAGCTGGGCCAGGCCATCGCCGCGTACCACAAGGTGATGGAGGCGGGCCCCAAGGACAACCCGTACTACGACGCCGCGCTGTACAAGCTGGCCTGGACCTACTACCGCGCCGACCAGTTCATGGAGGCGATCAAGCACTTCGACCTGCTGGTGGCCTACGCCGACAAGGAGCAGGAGCGCACGGGGAAGAAGGCCACCGAGATGCGGCCCGAGTCGATCCAGTACCTGGGCATCAGCTTCGCCGAGGAGGACTGGGACGGCGACACGCTGCCCGACGGGGAGAACGGGATCCAGCGCATCGAGCAGGTCTACGGCAGCCGCACGCAGGAGAAGCATGTCTACGAGGTGTATCGCCGGCTGGCCGACATCTACTTCGACACCACGAAGTACGACGACGCGATCAAGGTCTACAAGATCATCCTGACGCGCTGGCCCTACCGCGCGGACAACCCGGAGATCCAGGACAAGATCATCCTCGCGCTGGAGCGCCAGCGGAAGTTCGACGACGCGATCACCGAGCGCGAGACCTTCACCACGCTGTTCGGCAAGAACACCGAGTGGGAGCAACGCAACCGCAACAACCCCAAGGCGCTGAAGAAGGCGCGCGATATCGATGAGCAGGCGCTGATCCAGGCCGCCGTGTTCCACCACAAGGCGGCCAAGACCCTGCGCGACCAGGCGCTGGCGGACAACAGCGCGGCCCGGGCCGAGGAGGCGCGCAAGGAGTACGCCCTGGCGGCCAAGGCCTACGAGAAGTACCTCGAGCGCTTCCCCAACACCAAGAACAGCTACGAGATCCGCTACTCCTATGCCTCGTGCCTGTTCTACTCCGAGCGCTTTCTCGAGGCGGCCAAGGTCTTCGGCGAGGTGCGCGACAGCAACCTGGACAACCGCTATCAGGAGGAGGCGGCGTTCTCGGTGACCAAGGCCTACGAGACCTACATCGAGCGCGCGGTGAAGGCCGGGCAGCTGGCCAGCCCGGACCTGCCCGCGGCGGACAAGCCGCCGGCGAACCTGACGGCGATGCCGCTGCCCGACGCGTACCAGAAGTGGCAGGCCGCACTGGACGCCTATCGCAAGACAGTGCCTCAGAGCCCCAAGACGCCGCGCCTGACCTACAAGGCGGCGGAGATCTCCTACCGCTTCCTGCAGTTCGACGACGCGCGCAAGCGCTTCGGCGAGATCTTCGAGCAGTACTGCAAGGACCCGATGGCAATCAACGCCGGCCAGGCGATCCTCGTGACGTTCAAGCTGGAGAAGAACCTGGACCAGATGGAGGCCTGGGCCACCAAGCTCAGCAGCGGCAAGTGCGCCGCCGGCAGCGAGCTGGGCAAGAAGTCGGCGTCCGAGGCCGGCAAGCTGATCATGGGCATCCGCTTCAAGCGCGCGATGGACGCCTTCAACAAGCAGGACTGGGACACGGCGGCCAAGGCGTTCCTCGACCTGGTGGCGGCCGACCCCAAGGGCGACGACGCGTTCAAGGCGCTGTTCAACGCCGGCGTGTGCTACGAGAAGTCCCAGCGCTTCGAGTCCGCGACCAGGGTCTACGAGCGCGTGTGGAAGGAGTACCCCGACTGCGAGTTCGCCCACGAGTCGCTGTGGCGCGCGGCGCTGAACTACAAGCGCTTCTTCGAGTTCGACCGCGCGGTGCAGAACTACTTGATCCTTGCCGACAGCGTCAAGTTCAAGGACTCCAAGCACCGCGTGGACAGCATCTACAACGCGGCCGGGATCCTGGAGAACGACCAGGCCTACGATCGGGCGGCGAAGCTGTACCTGCGCTACGCCCAGCAGGTGGGTAAGCCGAAGGAGGCCGCGGAGGCGTTCTTCCGCGCCGGCGTGATCTACCAGAAGATGAAGGACTCCGCACAGATGGCGAAGATCTTCCGTGACTTCCCCCGGCTGTACGGCGCCACCGAGGGCCAGGCGCGCTTCGCCGTCGAGGCCTACTACCGCATCGCCGACGCGGCCAAGAAGCGCGGCGACTGGCCCACGGCGATGAAGTACTACCGGCTGACCATCGCGGAGTACAGCGCCCGCGGGCAGCAGCCGGCGTCCGACGCGGCGGAGTTCGCCGCCAACGCGGCGTTCGAGCTAGCCGAGCGCAAGCTGCAGGAGTTCCTCAAGGAGAAGATCAAGGGCGGTCTGGCGCAGCTGATGGCCAAGAAGAAGCTGATGATGAAGAAGGCCATCGCGCTGAAGAAGGAGTACGAGGCCATCTGGGGCTACAAGCGCGCGCGCTGGACCCTGGCGGCGATGTACCGCCGCGGCACGATCTACGAGCACTTCGCCCGCTCCCTCGACGACGGGTTCCGCAACGCGCCGGTCCCGGCGCAGGTCAAGCGCCTGGGGCAGGATGCGGTGGACATCTACATGCAGAAGATCGACGAGGCGCTGGCGCAGGAGGTGGACCCCATCACCGCTGAGGCCAAGAAGCTGTACGAGGAGTGCCTCACCCGCGCTCGTGAGCTGGGGGTTTCGAATCAGTACACCGAGGAGGCGCTGATCAAGCTCAACGCCTTCGATTCGACCAAGTGGCCGCTGCTCAAGCGGGCCAAGGTCGAGACCACCATCGAGTAGGAGGGACCGATGAAGACGATCACTTCGATCACGATCGCCCTGCTGCTCGCGGCCTGCGGCGGCTCGGAGGAGAAGCAGGAGCCCACCACCCCGGACAAGGAGGTCAACAAGGCCCAGTCCGCGGTGAAAGAGGGCACACCGGCCAAGCCAGCGACCGCGCCGGAGACCCGGGTGGCGGACAACACGCCCGCCCCGCCCGCCACGCCGGAACCAGCCGCCGCCCCGTCGCCCGAGGCCCCCGCGGCCACCAACGCCGGTCCGCCCCCCACCGGGCTGGTGCGCGACGCGCTGCTCAACGTCCGTCGGGGCCGATACGAGGAGGCGATCCGCGGGGCCAAGGCCGCGCTGAAGCGCGACGAGAAGTACGTCCCCGCCATGGTGGTGATGGCTCGCGCCTACTACCACCTGGGCAAGCTGGAGTTCGCCGAGGCGATCTGCGACATCGCCCTGGGGATCAACCCCTCCACCGGCGAGTGCCACAACCTCAAGGGCTTCATCGCGCTGAAGAACCCTGAGGAGGACGTGGTGGCGCGCAAGGCGTTCGAGAAGGCGACCCAGGTGCAGCCCTCCCTGGGCCCCGCCTGGCTCAACCTCGGCGCCCAGTACCTGGCGGTCAAGAACTACAAGGCCGCCATCGCACCGCTGGAGCAGGCGGTGCAGCTGTTGCCCAGCCGGGGGGAGGCGTTCCTCAACCTGGGCAGCGCCTATCGCGGCGAGGGCGAGGTGGTCAAGGCCTACAACGCCTACACCAAGGCCCTGCAGCTGCGCAGCAACAACTACCCCGCGGCCAACTTCAACCTGGGCATCCTGTTCCTCGACGCCCAGACCTACCCCGGGATGGACAAGCTGCAGCAGATCAACATGGCCGTGAGCTACTTCAACAAGTACAAGCAGCAGATGAGCTACCTCTCCAAGGACGACCCCGTGGACTCCTATATCAAGGAGGCGCAGAAGTCCTACGAGCGCGAGCAGAAGACACGCGAGCGCGAGGCCAAGCGCAAGGCGCGGGAGGCGGCGAAGAAGGCGACCCCACCGCCGGCGGACGACAAGAAACCGGCGGACGACAAGAAACCGGCGGACGGGAAATGACGGTGCGATCCAAGATCATCGTGGCCGCGGGTGTCATTGACCACGTGGCGAGCGAGGTGAGCCGATGACGTTGCGACAGGTGCTGAGTGGTGCGGCGGGCATGGCGCTGGTGGCGGGGATGGCGTGGGCCCAGCCCAAGGAGGACGACACGGGCGAAAAGAAGGACGAGGCGCCCAAGGTCAAGGTGGAGCGCGGGGCGGGGGGCAAGAAGGTGTACCGCATCACGCAGGGATTCGTGATCGAGGGGCGGATCCAGAAGCCCAACGCGTTCTACGTGCTGCAGCGGTCCCAGATCAACTACGACTGGGCCGGGCTGAAGCAGCAGTTCGTGCCCCGGATCCTGGACGCGGTGCGCAAGAGCCCGTTCTGATGAAGGAAGGGTCCGCGGAACTTTTTGCTGAAACTGGCGTCTGAGAGTACATAACCAGCGAGAGCATCATTGATGGCAACCAAGAGACCGACACCACGGGGCACACGTGCAGCAGCACAGGTGCCGCCCCAGGCGTTGAACCAGCCCAAGATTCTGCGCATCGGCGTGATCCAGGCCGGCAAGATCATCGAGGAGCGGCTGGTTCGCAAGCGAGACAGCGTCACCATCGGAGCCTCACCGCGCAACACCCTCGTGGTGCCGGCCTCCACCCTGCCGCGCTCCTTCACCCTGTTCGAGATGGCGGGGCAGAACTACTACCTGCGCTTCAACGAGTCGATGGACGGGCGCGTTTCCGTCGGCGACAAGGTCATGGCGCTGGATCAGGTGCGGCAGCAGGGGCTGGCCACGCCGCGCGGCGGGCTGCTCGCCCTGGCGCTCACCGAGACCTCTCGCGGCAAGGTGCTGCTGGGTGAGATCACGCTGCTGTTCCAGTTCGTGACCCCCCCGCCGATCCAGCCCCGGCCGCAGCTGCCCCCCAGCGTGCGCGGCGGCTTCTTCATCAACATGGACTGGACGCTGGCGTCGTGCTTCATCACGATGATGGTGATCCACTTCGGGTTCCTGATCTACCTGCGCACCGTCGACTTCCCCAAGAAGATCGAGCCCGACGTGATCCCCGACCGCTTCGCCGAGTACATCCCCGAGGTGCAGCAGCCCAAGGTGATGGACCTGACCAAGCTGCAGAAGGTCGGCGAGACGGCGGTGGAGAAGGACGAGCCCGGACTGAAGAAGGCCGGCGGCGGCGGCGGTGGCAAGAAGCACGGGCCGGCCAGGCCCTGCGACAAGTCGTGTCAGGAGGCGCGGGCCGTGGCCCGACGCGCGCGGCTGGCGGACCAGGTGTCGCGCATGGGTGTGCTCAAGCTGCTCGGGACCAGGGGCAAGGGCGCCGGCAGCGCCTCCAACCTCATCGGCTCCGGTGACCCCGGCACCGACGCGGACAAGGCCTTCAGCGGCGTCGGCGGACTGACCGTGGCCGGCGGCGGCAAGGGCGGCGGCGGGCTGCGCGGCAAGGGCGGCGGCGGCACCGGCACCGCGGCCGGCATCGGCGACCTCGGCGGACGCGTGGGCGGCCCGGGCAAGGTCGGCACCGGCGGCATGGTGCAGGAGCGCGTGCCCAAGGCCATCGTCAAGCGCTCGGCGCCCGAGATCGACGGCACGATGAACAGCAACGCCGTGACCGGCATCATCCGCCGCGGCATGTCCGCCATCACCACCTGCTACCAGCGCGCGCTCAAGCGCAACCCGCAGCTGGCGGGCAAGATCACGATCCGCATGTCGATCAACACCATGGGCAAGGTCACCGCCGTGGCCATCGACGCCGACACCATCGGCGACCCCCAGGTCACGAGCTGCATCAAGGGCTACGCCTCGCGCTGGCGCTTCCCGCCGCCCGAGGGCGGAACCGCCGAGGTGGCGGTGCCCTTCGTGTTCCAGTCCGCGCAGTGAGCCGCGCGATCACATCTCGCGCGCTGGCGTAGCCGCTCTCCCGACGACCCCCCCGCATCCCCCGACGACGACTCAGCGCTCGAGTAGCTCCGCGAGCTCGTCCCGCCGCACGAAGACCTGCTGGCCCTCGAGGATCCGATCGAGCCGCAGATCGAGGTGCTCCTGGTAGGCGCCGAGGTGACTCGCGATCTCGGAGCCGATGTGAGCCACCAGCCGGCGCTCCATGGCGGCCATCTCGCCGCGTAGCGCCTGCCCCTGCTGGGCCATCTCACCGCGCAGCGCCTCCCCCTGCTCGGCCATCTCGCCCCGGAGCGCCTGCCCCTGCTCGGCCATCTCACCCCGCAGCGCCTGCCCCTGCGCGGCCACTTCGCCCCGCAGCCGGGTCACCTCCGTCTCCACACCGCCGAGTCGGGTCTCCACGCCGTCGAGTTGGGTCTCCATGCCGTCGAGTTGGGTCTCCACGCCGTCGAGTCGGGTCTCCACGCCGTCGAGTCGGGTCTCCACGCCGTCGAGTCGGGTCTCCACGCCGTCGAGTCGGGTCTCCACGCCGTCGAGTCGGGTCTCCACGCCGTCGAAGCGACGGTGGATCGTGTTCATCGTGTCGTCATCGCGCATCATGGCACCTTCAGCATAGGTCATCGATTCCGGTTCATCGACCCCAAACTGCGAAGCACACGACGTGCCATTCGCCCGACAATGGATTCCGCACCGTTACCCGATGGTCACTGCTCGCGCGTCCGGTGGGCCGGTCCGGCGTCGTGCGGATTCCGGGTCTTTCCACGCAACTTTCAGGGCCTGTCCCCCGATAACCTGATTACTTGACGGGGTGGGCCCTGGCGATTAACCATCTATGCGGCTGAGGAGGGCTTCACATGAATCGTCGCTTGTTGTTGCTGTCCGGGCTGGTCGTGGTCACGATCTGGACCGCCTGTACCACCGAGGATCCGCTGTACTGCGAGAACGACACCGACTGCCAGTCGGGCTTCGAGTGCGTGGTCGCGATCCACACCTGCCAGCTCCGCCCCGACGGAACCACCCCGGACCAGGGTCAGCCCGACCTGCCGCCGGACCTGGGGCCACCGGATGTCGGCATCCTCGAGCAGACCGTCGACCTGGCGCCCGATCTGGCGCCCGATCTGCCGCCGCTCCCCGACGGACCGGCGCAGTTCCCGCTGGGCAGCCCCTGCTCCGGCCCGACCCAGTGCGCGAGCGGATTCTGTGCGGGGAACGTCTGCTGCGATCAGGCCTGCACCGGCGCGTGCCAGATGTGCACCGCGGCCACCGCCGGGAAGTGCACGCCGAAGCCCAGCGGCACCGCCTGCGGCGCCGCGCCCAAGTGCACCGGGAGCACGCTGGTGACCAATCAGTGCAACGGCACCAGCCCCACGTGCCAGACCAAGAGCACGGCCTGCGCGCCCTACATCTGCGACACGACGGGGACCAAGTGCCGCACCTCGTGCACGGCCCACGCGCAGTGCACCACGGGCATGTGCGAGCTGTTCGACGTGCTGGGTGCCACCCAGAACACCTGCATCGCGAGCCAGGTATGCTACGCCAAGTCCACCGCCACCTGCCCCGGCCAGGGCACGCTGGCCGCGCCGCACTGCATGATCCAGAGCTGCCTGGACAAGGGCTCGACTGTGAAATATATCGTCGTCGCCGACGGCACCTACTCCGAAAGCCTGACGGTCAAGGGCGACGTGGAGATCGTCGCCACCGGTACCACGGGGACGCTGATCAAGGGCGGCATCCCCCAGGCCGGGGTGACCAAGGTCACGCTCAAGCCCACCACCGGCGACGCGATCACCGCCATCTCGAGCCGCAACCTCGCGCTGCACGGGATGGCCATCACCACCAGCACCGGCAGCGTGCTGGTGGGCTACCAGGGCACGGGCAGCAAGCTACACATCCGCTCCTGCGACATCAAGGGTATTCTCGCCACCAAGGCCTACCGCGGCATCGACATCAGCAGCAACCCGTCGAGCCCGGCCAATGTCACGCTGCAGGACGTGGCCGTCACGCTGTCCACCACCGGGGTCAAGGCCGAGGGGGCCAACCTGACCCTGGACACCGTCGCCATCGGCACGTGCGGCGGGGCGCTGGGCCACGAGAGCGCCAAGCTCACGCTGCGCGACGTCCTGGTGGCGTTCAACGGCGGCGGGATCCAGACCTACAGCTCCGACGTGGACTTTGACCGGGTGAAGGTCGGCGCCAACAGCAGCGGCGGCCTGCGGTTCGAGAACAGCAGCAAGGGGCGCGTGGTCAACACCCTGGTCAACGACAACGTGGGCGTCGGCGTCTACCTCTACAACAACAGCCAGCCGCTGTACTTCGTCAACGTCACGGTGGTGAACAACGCCCGCGAGGCGCAGTGCGACAGCACGGGCCTGTTCTACAACGCCATCGTCTACGATATCGGCGCCAGCACCGACATCTTCACCGGCAGCTGCAGCTTCGACCACTCCCAGGTCAAGGGTGGAGCCCCGGGGACGGGCAACATCCTCACCATGCCGTCCTTCACCTTGTCCGGTTCGGACCAGTACCTGCCGCTCCAGTCCTCTACCGGCGTCGACTACGGCGACGATGCCGTGAGCGTCCCGGGCATGGCGACGCTGCCAGCCAAGGACGTGATCGGCAACCCGCGCAAGGTCAAGAAGTGGACCACCGGACGACCCGCCATTGTGGACATGGGCGCCTACGAGGCCCAATGAGGACACCAACCCTGCTCCTCGCGCTGATGCTGCCCGCCCTCGCGGCCGCCGAGGAGCGCGCCGCCGTGCTCCCGCTGGAGGCCGGCGCGCCACAGCAGGCCGCCATGGCCCGGCTGCGCCAGGCGCTGAACGGAGCCCTGGCCGAGCGGGGCATGACCGTGCTGCCCGCCCCCGAGGTGGACCGCCTGCTGGTGGCCGCCGACGCCGCCTGCGCCACGGCCGCCTGCCGGGCTGACCTGGCGCGGCTGCTCAAAGCGCAGCGCCTGCTGGGGGGCCGGCTGTCGGTGCAGGGCGGCGACGGCGGGTCGATCTGGACCGTGGACCTGTGGCTCTACAGCGGTGACCGCGGCGCCACCGTGGCCGTGCTGCGCGATCGCTGCGGCGCCTGCGACGCGGAGCAGCTGGCCCGCACGGCGCCCCGGCTGGTGCGCGAGCTGCTGGAGCAGGGCCGGGCCAGCGCCGGGGGGGCGGTGCTGGCGGTGGGCTCGCGGCCGAGCGGCGCCCCGGTCACTGTGGACGGCACGCCGGTGGGGATCACGCCCCTGAGCTACGGCGTCTCTCCCGGTCGACACACCGTGACGGTGCAGGCCGCCGGTTACCGACTCAGCACGCAGGAGATCACCGCCGAGGCCGGGAGCACGGCCCGGGTCGAGGCGCTGCTGGACCCTGACCCGTCGGTGGCTCCCACGAGCCGCGGCCTGTTCAGCCCCCACGTGCTGCGCTGGGTCGCGCTGGGCGTGGCCATCGCCGGCCTGGGCGCCGGGATCCCGCTCTTGGCGATCCACGGCCGGGGCACCTGCGACGACGCCTTCGGCGAGTGCCCCGAGCGGCAGAACACGCTCGCTCCCGGCATCGCCCTCACCGCCGTCGGCGCGCTGTCCGCCGGGGCGGCGGTGCTGCTGTTCTACCTCGACGGACGCCGACCACCGGCCCGGGAGACCCCGGCAGCCGGGCTGCGGCCCCGTCTCGATGTCGGCGCGGCCAGCATCCGGGCCAGCTGGCGCTTCTGAGCGGAGGGTGACGATGCACCGCACGATCTCACTTCTCATCCTGGCAGCCGCGCTGACCGCCTGCCCCGAGGACAACCCGGACTACTGCACCTCGGACACCGAATGCGTCGGGCGCGACCCCGCCAAGCCCGAGTGCCACGGCGAGGGCGGCTTCTGCTACGAGGGCTGCACGAGCAGCGTCGACTGCGCCGACACCACCAGGAGCTGGTACCGCGCGGGCCATCCGTACTGCGACCCGGCGACCCACGACTGCCTCGCCAGCCCGCTGCCCGACGGCGGGACCGACGGGCTCCCCGACGCCGACAGCCAGGCGCCGGACTTCGGCCCGAACAAGCTGGACAACGGCGTCGCCTGCGTGGCCGGGGCGCAGTGCAAGAGCGGCCAGTGCGTCGACGACGTGTGCTGCGCCGATAGCTGCACTGGCAGCTGCATGGCCTGCAACCTCGACGGAACCA